>Ga0208589_1000384_pt1 | contig 21573 bp, 14 predicted proteins | sample NGESurshal092012_2_FD_184486 | JGI IMG/M metagenome (GOLD analysis project Ga0208589, IMG submission 184486) | Arctic peat soil microbial communities from Barrow, Alaska - NGEE Surface sample F53-2 shallow-092012 (SPAdes) | ecosystem: Environmental > Terrestrial > Soil > Wetlands > Peat ... | reverse complement strand
CTTGAGGACTTCCTTGTCCATCATGGCCTCCTGGTTAAGGGCTGGACGGCATTATAACCATCGTGCCACAAATTATGGGCACGCCCATCCCACGCACCATTTCCAGGCAGGCTTGACCATAAGCCGTAAACTCGTTGCGTGTAGGCGATTTCTTTTCAAGTCCTTTAGTCAGGAAGCCGCGACAGTGCTTGCGCCGCTCTTCGTCGGCCATTGCGGAACCTTGTGCTGCCCATCTGAATCGGTCCTTGTTCAACAGCTTACAACCTTTCAACTCTGTTTTGAATTGTTGCAGAACGGCGCCGAAGGACGCGAGTTCGAGACGCTGAACCTCCTGAACAAAGGGCCAAAGTTCACCAGCATGTAATGCGATTCCTCCGCGTACCTCGTAAGGCATGCTTTTGTGGTCGTGGCCGCTCTCATCCAGAAATAAAAGCCAACTCACTGTCGGCGCCTCCGTTTGTTAACGTCCCATGATACCCGAAATTGAAGAGATGATCCGTCAAACGGAAACACGCCCGTTACATCTTGATGTGTTTGCTGGCCGGTGCGGTCGCATCAACGATGCTTCTTAACCACCATTACATAAATCATCACACCCGCCGCGTTCAGAAATGTCAGCACCGCGGCCTTCCCCAGGAATCCGATGGCGAATTCGCTGCATTCCTCCACCGGGCGGTTGATCAACATCAAAATCTTCACCAGAAATGACGGCTTGCCGACCGGTTCGGCCTTGGCCGCGTGCTTTGCCGCTCCCGTGATTTGCGCGATTTCCGCGTCTGTCGTCGCGGTGGCGCTGCCGCCCGATTCGTTCAGTTCCAGTTCGTCACTGAGTTTCTTAATCCGTGCTTCCTCGGCTGCTTCTTCGCTGGCGGGCGCGGGAGCCGGACGCGGCTGTTCTTCCTTCTTGAATTCCGGTCTTGGCACACCCTCCTCTTCCTCCGACATCGGCGGCTCCGGCGCGGGAACCGGCGCTGGAACTGGTGCGGCCACCGTCTCCGCCTGCACGCCGGCAATCAGATCATCCAACTCCGTCGCCGCAACCTGCTTTTTCTCGCTCGCCCCATCAGCCTCAGTTGATTTCGCAACGGCAGTCGGCGCAACAACAGAAGCGGGCGCGGTGGAAATCGTCGGCGAATCCGCCGGCGGCACCGGCGCGGGCAGTGGTTCTTCCGCTTCCGCCAGCAGCTTGTCAATTTCGCTCCCCGCCATCTTGCTCAGAACATCGTCGGGACTGGCGTTATCGCTGCCCGATGTCGGGAGTGAGCTTCCCTCAGAATTGATCGCCGTGCCAACCGGCGCTGCCGCGTCGACCGCTACAACGTTCGCCGGAACACTATCCTCTAATTCTGTTTCGTTAAGCTTTTGCGCCGCGGAAGCGGGAGGGGGGGTGGCGGATTGATGGCTCGTTGATTCCGGCGCACGGGCAGGCGCTGCTGCGGGAGAAGGCTGTTCGACATCAGCGAGGAGTTTGTCAACTTCGTCGCCCGCGAGCTTGCTGAGCAAATCATCCGCGCTGTCTTTGCCGATGCCCGCGGGCGCGGCATCCACCGCGCTCGCAACCACAGCTTGTTCCATTATCGCCTGGGCCATCGTCGTGTCCGTCGAATCCTTCGATCAATGCGAGCGGCAAAGCCACTCGTCAACGCTTTCCTTGCGCTTATTTTCGGACCGGGCAGACCGAAGTATAACTACGCCCGCCTTCAAGAACAATTGATTCCTTGCCGCTTTGGCCAAAACGACCCATAATTGCCGCCGTGGCCCAACGCATTTTTATCGCGCAGTTACAGACCGGACAGACTGACCTGACCGCTCAACCCGCCCGGTATCTCCGCGACGTCCTTCGACTGGGCATCGGCGACCTCTTGGAAGCCTTCGACGCCTCCGGTTCCGCGGCCTCCGCGAAGATTCTCGCTGTCACGTCAGGTTCGGTTACGCTGGAAATCGGGCCGATCAAGACCGCTCCGCCGGCCGCGCATGAATTCACTATCGCCGCCGCGATTCCCAAGGGCGCCAGAGCCGACTGGATGATCGAGAAGATCACCGAACTTGGCGCCGCCGCTTTCATCCCATTAATCGCAGCGCGCAGCGTCTCGCTTCCAAAAGGCGAAAAGCCGCAGCGCTGGGTTCGGCTGGCCGCGGAAGCCGCACGTCAGTCTGGCCGCGCCGGCATGCCACGAATCGAGCCGCTCACCGCCGTAACTGACTTGCTCAACCATCGTGACCCGACCCAACTCGCGTGGTTTTTTTCAACCGAACCCGGTGCCATTCCCATCGCCCGACTCACTGCCGCATCGCCGCCGCGTTCCCTGCTCATGCTCATCGGCCCCGAAGGCGGCTGGAATCCCGACGAGATAGGTCGCTTTCGCGCCGCCGGACTAACCGGCGTAAAACTCACCCCCACAACCCTCCGAGTCGAGACCGCCGCACTCGCAGCCGCGTCCGCGGCTGCTTTGTGGTTTGCAGGCGCCACCGCCGAATGATAGAAGTAAACCCACCCCAGGAAGCGAGGCATTTATGGCCGTTCAATCCGTTCCAGCCGGCTTTCATACGCTAACACCGTATCTCATGGCCGAGGGCGCACAAAAACTGATTGATTTTCTCCAAGCCGTCTTTCACGCCGAAGTGAAACACATCACGAAGAACCCCAACGGACTGATAATGCACGCATCGCTTCTAGTGGGCAGTTCAATGCTCATGCTCAGCGATGTCCAGCCTCCCTGGTCGTTCACACCAGCGCATTTATATGTCTATCTCCCCAACGTCGATGAGATTTACGCCAAAGCCATGAAGGCCGGAGCCACCTCCATCAACAGTCCCACCGACCAATTCTACGGCGACCGCATGGCCGGCGTTAAGGATCCCTCCGGCAATACCTGGTGGATCGCCACCCACATCGAAGACATGGATGACGCAGAACTGAACCGTCGCCGAGAAAAAGTCTTCGGCGGGGCCAAGCATTGAGGACTCAGGACTAAAGGAGTGAGAGGGAATGCAGATTCGGCAACGCCGTCCTCTCAGTCCCCAGTCCTCAGTCCTTAATCACTCCCGGTCATGGCGGCCTCGCGGGCGGTCCTCTATAATTTCCCGCCGTGAGCTACTTCCCGCCGCCATACTCGCCGCCTCCGGATTTCGGCTTCCCGCCGACATCCCCGCGCGAAAGCCTGCGCCCGGCCCGGCAGGCGTCGATCATCCTGTTCATTCTCGGTGCCATGGCGATCCTTTTCGGCCTGATGTCCTACATTCTCTCGCTCGTGCCTCTGGAAAGTTGGCCGCCGCGCGAACACGACCAGTTGGAGCAACTGATCGCCCCCTCCGGAATGTCCGTCCATTCGGCCCTCATCATTTATTCGCTGATGATGATTCTCCCTGGCGTCGCCCTGGAAGTCATGGGCCTGCTCGTTCGCACCGGCAGGGGGGTCATCCCCACGATGGGCGCCGTCTCGCTATTGAGTCTCCTGATGGTCTGGTCCCTTCTCAACGCATTGGGCGGCGGCCAACTCGGTTCCGCCTTCCCCGCACTGGGAATTCTGATCGCGCTCATCGCCGTGCTCGCCCGCCTCGCAGCTACGCTCCCCGCACTGCGCCAGGCTCGGATCATGCAGGCACAGGTTCAATCGCAATACTGGCAATCACAACTCTTCCAGCCCGATGAAGAGTACGATTACGGTCCCCCGCCCAATCAACCTGAAAATGACCAGAAATAGCCTGTTCTGACTTCTGAGGATCGTTCTCACTGCCCGCCAATATTCAAAACATTCCGCCGCGCCGTGTCGGCTGCGTTCTTCAAATTATCCGCGACATACGACAACGACGCCGGCACCGCCAGCTTCGCATCGTCAAATGCCTGCGCCAGTGCAATGGCTTTGTCGAGCGAGTCGCGATTGTTCGCCTGCCCCGAAAGCCGCTCCGCAAATCGAGGAAACTCTTCCAGAACATCCGGCAGCACGCTCGCGCGCTTGGCATCGCTCAAAGTATCCGCCGCAAATTTCACCGCCGCCGCATAGGGCGGCCCCACCGCCAGCAGCGCCGCCGTCTCACCGCGAAACGGATTGTGCGGCAGGTCTTCCCCGGTTGCCGATTTCGATTCGTCATACGCGATCACCCGCGCAAAATCCGCGGCGGCTTCCGCGGGTTTGCCCAGATCATCCAGCTCGCGCGTCGCCATCGTTTCCCATTGCGACGCCGCCGTCTGAAGCGCGTCGTCGGTCTTTCGTGATTCCAGTCTCACCGCGAAAAAGCGGCGCACCTCGACCTCGCGCGCATAATCCTTCTCATCGCGCAGGCGCTCCGCCAGGCGTACCAGCCGGTCGTCGCTCAGGTTGCTCATCCATCCCTGCACCGTCAGCCAGATCGCCGCCCGTATATCGTCGCGCGGTTCGGGATTACGATGCAGCCGATCCACCAGCCTATCCACATATGCCGTCGTGGCAACGCCCGCCAGCACCTGTGCCGCCTTCAGGCGCAGCGCATTAGGCGTGCCGCCGCCATCAACAAAATCCGCCAGCACCGCCGCGATGTCCGGCGTCGTTTGCGCCAGCAACCCCAACCCTCCAAGGGCTTCAATGCGTACTCCTTCCGGCTCGCTCGCCGAACTAAGCCGCACCATTCGCTCGTAAAGATTCATATCCCCCAATCCCGCCAGAGCCGCCGTAACCGAACGCCGAAACAGTGGAAAGTCGCCGGTGGCATTGCGATCCAGGGCCGACAAAAGCGCCGCCTCCGCCCGCCCACGCAGGTCTGCGTTTTTTGCATCACGAAGAGTGCTTCCACCCGCCGCCAGGAGATCGGCCGCCGCCTGCGCCACCAGAGGCGACGGATCATTCAATAGTTGAATCGCCAGCCCCATCGCCGCCGGATCCTGGCGCGGCGCGATCGCCCCCAGAAGTGCCACGCGCGCATCGGGATCGGCCTCTTCATTCAATCGCGACAAAAGCAGAGGCCCAGCCGTCGGGTCCAGTCCCAGCGCCGCCGCCGCCGCCGAGCGCACCGTCGCATCCGAATCCCCGCCCAGCATCGCCATTAGCCGCTCGCGCGAATGCGTGGACATCGGCCGTCCCCCCGCAGCGTCAATCTCGACGATCTGCGCCCCCGAGCGCCGGATTTCCGGCGCCTCGCTCGTCAGCAGCGAATCCAGAATCCGCGCCTGATCCGCGGCCGGGCTGGTGAAATAGAGGCTCTTCAACATCCGGTCCAGCCCATGCTGCAATCGGTCATTCTCGTTGATCAGAGCCGGAAACTGAGCCGCGCGGCGTGCCGTCATCGCGGCCGTAAAATCCGCCGCCGACATCCCGCCGGCTTTCTGCCACCACGCCCGCCATTTTCTACCGTCTTGCCCCAGCGCCTCGCCGCTCATTTCCGCCAGCGCCAGTCCCGCCGCCTGCCGCAGTTCGTCGCTCTGGTTCTGATCCTGCACCAAATCCACCAGATCCCCTGCCGCCTCTTTCGATATAAATACCCCCAGCGCCTTCACCACCGGCACGCGCGCCGCCGCGGGTAGCTGCCCATCGTTCGCGCATTGCAATATTTTCTGCCCCACGGCTGCGTTGCCGCCAAATTGGCGCAAAATCGTCGCCGCCCATCCATTCATCACTGCATTGGACCCCAGGAGATCTTCCAACGGCGCTATAAACGCCGGATCGGCCCACCCCGCGTCCGCGATCGCCTTCGCTGCCGCATCCGCCGCCTGCTCGTCCGGAGACCGCAGCGCTGCCACGAGAATCGCACTTGCCGCCGGCGTATGTATCAATGTCAACCGCGCCGCCGCCTGCGCCCGCGCCTCATCCGTTCCCGATTGCACCAGTAAAATGTTCCCCAGCGCCTGCGTAGAAAGTGCGCTGGAATTTGAAGGCAGAGTCTGAGCGCTCACCGTCTTAACGGCCAAGAAAATCGCAAGGCAAAGCTTCCCGGACTCGCTGGTCCACCTTCTGGTAATCACTGAACATCCCGCCAAATCGAATTCGTTGGCCGCCTGATTCGACCTTACTGTATTTCCAGGGACACCGCAAAACGATTGGTAAGGTGGCGCAAAAAAAATAAATCGAAAATAATTCTTCGCGCACAAATCCAACGCGTGCTTTACAATTTCATGGCCTCACTTGCCTCCAGTTTGGCTCAAATCGATGGGCATCGGGTCTGACGCAGATTATTGACAGATCGAAAAATGAACCCCCACCCCAGCCCTCCCCCTGAGTACAGGGAGAGGGGGAAGAGAGGAGTTCGCCAAGAATCAGCGTTAGACCCGGCCTGAGTGCCAAGAACATGAGTTGGACCCATGGGCATCGGGTTTCAGTCAGCGCACTCGCATAGTGGCGCAACTCCATTCTCTTTCCCCCTCTCCCTTGAAACGAAAAATACCAAGCAACAATCAGAAATCTCGCCCGTCCCTCCCTTTCCTTCCGTCCGCAATTGAAAATTGTTTCGATGATTTTCCGCGCCGCAGCGTCCCAGAAAACATTGTGTGACAATTCAGATAGCATTGATCTCGACACGCCCGAATTGTGCACAAAACGATTTCACTCATACGCAAACCAATGCTTGCCAACGCCTTAAACCACCGCCCGCCGCCAGTCCGCCCTTTTGTGGAGTTCCCCGCTTCTCGCGGTGGAAATGACTGAATCCTCCATCCATTTCGGTCGATGCGTGCCTGAAGAGGGTCGTCATAGACGGCATAAACCGCAAATCCTCTCGTCAATATCCATACAGGCCCTCCGTCCAGGGGCTGGAGCGTACAGTGAATAGACAATTAGCTTCCATCGGATTTGTATTCACCTTCGCAATACTTGCGATGCCTTCATTGCTTCGCGCCGACGACGCCGCCACGACACAGCCGGCGACAGCCGAATCCGGTAAGTCAGACCTCACCAATCTCAGCCTTGAACAATTGATGAATGTCCAAATCAGCACCGTCTCGCGCATTGACGAGCGCAGCGACGAGGCCCCCGGCAACGTCTACGTCTATTCGCGCGACGAGATTCAAAATCGCGGCTACCGCAGTCTCGCGGATCTGCTGCAAGTTGTGCCGGGCTTCACTGTATTTCAAGGCGATCTGGATTTGGGTCTCGGCGTCCGCGGTCTGGTCGCCAATGACAGCGACAAAGTCAGTCTGCTCATCAACGGCCAAAACGTCAACGGCATCCATGAACAGCATTTCCTCACGGGCCCGCTCAATCTTGACAACGTCGACCGCGTCGAAGTCGTCGTTGGTCCTTCTTCGCTGTTTCAACCCGCCAACACGCTGGCCGCAACTGTCAACGTCATCACCAAACAAACGGAAGGCGTGGAACTCATCAGCGCCGTTGGAAATGATCTCTATTATTCCGAAACGCTCATGGCCGGCCACCGATGGAACAAAGACGCCGCCATTAATTTCTCCTTCAGTTCCGAAGCCATGAAGGGCTTTGAGGCCTGGAACCCTGCCATCGGCCTCGGTCAGCCCGGGGCGCACCAGACCGGCGAACTCGACTGGCCCAGTTATTTCGGCATCCTCACCGGCCAGTTCGGCGAGGCCACCGGACAATTGATCGCCTACAAACAGAGCTTTCCCGAACTCCACATCGACGGCGGTTCGCCCCTGAACGATGGCGTGGAAACCGAGGCGAAATACTCCGCCTATTTCAAAGTCGATCACCCTTTCACCCGCACCCTTTCCGGAATTGGCTGGTTCGAGGCCACCGACAAACAACAAACCCGTCTCACCGACAACGGGTCGGCCATCAATTCAGAGCAGCAAACTCTCAACCAGATGGACTACGCCGGCGAACTCGGCCTTCGCTACACAGGCTGGGATTCACATCTCGTGCAGGCCGGCGTCCAATACGAATACGATCACAATTTCGACGATGCCTTCTCGTTCCTCCAGCCCGGCCAGGCCGGCGCAATTCCCAACACCACATTCGTCAACCAGGATGACTATGACATCGGCGTCTACGCCGACGACGAATTCCGCGTGAACCCGCAGTGGAAGTTGGTCGGCGGCGTGCGCGCCGACCGCAATACCAAAATTCCGGTTGATCGATGGTTTCCCGGCGCCCGTGCGGGCATTGTCTATGAACCGACCCAGACCTGGGTCTCCAAGCTGATCTATACCCGCGCGGTTCGCATGCCCAGCGCGCTGGAGGCCCTCAACAGCGTCTGGGGTGCGCAAAATTCCTCAAACCCCAACGACCCGTCTTTTGCTCAGCTTTCCAATCCCGCGCGCTTGCCAGAAATCCTGTCCACCGTTGAGTTGGACAATATCGCCTACGTCGGACAGGCTCGTCTGGGCCTCAATATCTATCACCAGGAGTTGCAGGACTTCATCACCTGGTTCCAGCCCCACAGCAATGGCGGCAATTTCCGCGGCAATGGCGTTGAGGTGAACGGACAAGCCCCCGTCACCCGCGACGTTACAGCCTGGGTCAACGGAGCCTGGAACGCTTCCAAACTCGACGTTTTCAATAGCGACTTGTTCGGCACCAATCCCACCGTCGGCGGCGTCGAAGGGTTCCACGCCTACACCAACTCCCAGGGCCGCATCATCGGCTCGGCCGAATACACTGCCAATGCCGGCCTCGACTGGTCGATCATGAAGAACCTCTCGTTTTCGCCGCAAATCAGATACTTCACCAATCAGGCCGCGGCCGTCGACCTCACGCACGACGAAACCATTCGAAATCGCGTCTATCTCGACTCCACGCTCACGATCTCCCACATCGCCAACCGCGACATTGACCTGCATCTATCCGCGCAAAATCTTCTCGATAACCGCCGCCCCGTGGCGTCCCCCTTAAACGGCGACACCTACCGGCCGCGCGGCGCGTCGTTCGTCGTTTCGATGGATTGGAAGTTCTAAAACTCGCTCGCTTGCCCTCGCTCCGCGAACAAAGTTGGCGGCGGGCCTTCAACTCCTCCAAGTGGATACACATCTACCTTTCTGTATATAATCTGCCAAAATGGAATAGCCCTCGTTATTACCGGCACTAAGCCTTCGATGAAGGCGATTTTCTCCCATTTTGTTTGCTTCCCGATGATCCGGGGGTAGTTATTGTTCGTACCACGGGATGGAGCGTTGATTGCAGGAGCGGTGAGGACTGATGCTTGATTCCAAATTGCAGCGGAAACGAAGGCGCAAAACCTTCCGTGCGGCCCTCGCGCCGGCTAGTGCCGCCGCGTTATGCGCGGCTGCCTTGTTCTCGCCGCACGCGAGCAGCGCGGCCACCATCCGCGACGACGTCCCCGATTCGCAATACACCAATCTCTCCGCCCAGCCCCAGTTCGCCGGCGTCAGCGGTTACTTCACCGTCTTTGCCGGCAGCTTCTATAACTTCGGCTCCGGCACTCTCATCGCGCCCGATTGGATCCTCACGGCCGCCCATGTCGTAACGCAATCGCCCACCGGCATCCCCTATGGCGCGGCCGTCACCAATTTCGGCCAGGGTACTACTTATGTAAAACCCGCCCCCGAGCCTGCCAATAACGTGGTCGTTGAGCCAGGCTGGAATTTTGATCTCACCACCGGCGTTGACCTCGCCCTCATCCAACTCTCCACGCCGATCACCAACGTCGCGCCTGCGCTCCTTTACAACGCTTCCTTCGGCTCCGAGATCGGTCAGACCGCCACCATCGTCGGCTACGGTCTCACCGGCACCGGCCTGATCGGCGACAACGGCGCCATCGGCACGCGCCGCGCCATTCAAAACACCATCGATGCCTACGGCGGAGCCAATACCACCGGCGGTCCACCCAATAACTCGCCCTACAGTTTCGCCGGCCTCAGCACCAACCTGATGCTCACCGACTTCGACCGGCCCGGCGTTCCCTCCGCCAGCGTCATGGGCGGCAGCACCGCTCTCCCCCTCGAAGGCGCTTCCGCTCCCGGCGACAGCGGCGGAGGTCTCTTCATCAATGTGAACGGCGTCAATTATCTCGCCGGCGTCACGGATTTCATCGGCGCTTTTGGCGACAATGCCCTCTCCACATCCCCCGATGCTCATTACGGCGACTACAACGGCTACACCCGCGTTGATGCGGCTCAGTCCATGAATTTCATCCTTTCCACGCTGGTCACCAATTCATCCTGGAACCAAGCCGGCGGCGGAACTTTCGCGTCAATCGCCAACTGGACCGGCAGCAACATCCCCGAATTCGCCGGCGCCACTGGCAATTTCGGCAGCGCCATCACCGCCGACTCCACCATCAATCTCGACGACGCCTGGACCGTCGGCACCCTCACCTTCGCCAATACCCACAGCTACACGCTCGCCACCGGCACAAATGGTTCCATCACCCTCGACAGCGGCACAGTCGCCGGCGTCATCGTTAATACCTCCGGCAACCATTTCATCACCGCGCCGCTCGCACTGAATTCCAACGCCCAGATCGCCATCGTAAACAGCGGCGATTCTCTCACCTTCACCGGCGGAATCAGCGGACCCGGTTCGCTCACCAAACTCGGCCAGGGACGCCTGGTGCTTGGCGGCGCCGGCGCCTACTCCGGCCCCACCTTCGTCAACGGCGGACTTCTCGAATTGCAATCCTCCGTGGCCATCGCGGCAAGCCCATACCTCTCCGTCTCCGCCGGCGGCGCCGCCGGCGTTCAAACCGGCTCGACCTCGGATGCCGGTTTCCTCAATCACCTCGTTCTCGCGCCCCAGCAAGCCGGCGCTTTTGCGCTGGCCGCCTCCGACGCCAACATCAATATCGATTACACCGGAACCGTCGCCGGAGCGTTCAACATGGCCCAGCCCGTCGCGGGGAATTCCGCGTCGCTGGCCGGGATGAGCCTGGGCGCGCTCAGCAGCGGCCTCACCTACACCGGAACCATCACCCCTGCCTCCAATCGCTACCAGCTCGGCGGCGGCGGCGCTCTTACCGTGGCCCAGACCAGCGCCGCCTCTGTGCCGCTTGTCGATGGCTCGCTTCCCAATAGCGTTCTCATTGAGAACGGCGGAAGCGTCATCCTTCCGACCACCAACACCTACACCGGCTCCACGACCATTCAGGGCAACCTTATCACCACCAATCCGCTCACCGGCGCAACCGCCCTGCAAACTTCGGTTTTGCAGGTCTCCTTCCTCGGCGATCCCGGCAGCGCCGATGGCAGCAGCATTGGCAATTCCGATCCGACCAACACCGCCAATCTCGTCATCAACGGCGGCACTTTGCGATACAGCGGTGGGGGGGACATCAGCAGCCGCCTCTTCACCATCGGCACGCTCGGCGCAACGGTCGACTCCTCCGGCTCCGGCGCACTGAACCTTTCCAATACTTCCGCCGAAGCCTTCTCAGCCAGCTCTTCCACCACGCTCGGCCTCACCGGCTCCAACTCTAATAACAATGTTCTCAGCGCAACCCTCGCCGATCCCGCTTCCGGGCAACTTGCCCTCATCAAATCCGGCTCCGGCTTTTGGAATATTTCCGGCGCTAACACCTATTCCGGCGGAACCACCATCAATGCCGGCACGCTGCAACTCGGCAATGCCTCGGCTCTGGGCGCACCGGCCGCGCCGCTCTCCATCGCCGCCGGCGCGATACTCGACCTCAACGCCCAAAGCGTATCATTCGGCCTGCTGACTGGTTCGGGAACCATCAACAATTCCGGCGGCGGCACGCCGACGATTACCGTCGGCCTCGGCAACGTTTCCGGCACATTCGCAGGCCTGATTCAAAATGGAACCGGCCTGATTAATCTCGTAAAGGTCGGCTCCGGCACGATCACACTCAGCGGCACCGGCCTCTACACCGGCGGCACTTCCATCAACGCCGGCACGCTCGCCATCACCTCCGACGCGGCGATCAATTACATCTCGCCCACATTTTCCGGCGGCGTGCTCCAGCTTGACGGCTACTCCAGCGGCCTGAATTTCAACAATGTCGCCAATCTCAATCTCGCCGCCGCGACTGGAAATGCCGCGACTCTCGCCGGCGTGATCAGCGGCACCAGCCAGCTCACGTATTCCGGGCCTGGAACTCTCATTCTGTCCAATCTGTCGAACAGCTTCACCGGCGGAATAGTTCTCAACGGCGGCGAACTTTCCGCCGCCGCCCCCGGCGACCTGGGCGGCGGCACAAATCCCGCCATCTTTTTTAACGGCGGAATTCTCCAGGTCACCAACGCCGCCGCGCTTGCCAATCTCAACGCCTTCACCGTCAACGGCGCGACCGGCGCAAATGGCATCTGGACTCTTTTCAACGGCGGGTTCGACATCACCGACACCAACCACGCCTTCACCATCGCGCAGTCGATCAACGGTATCGGCGCCCTGACCAAACTCGGCGCTGGTGCTCTGGTCCTCGGCGGTGTCAATGGCAGCACCTTCACCGGCGGAACCAGCATCCTCGCCGGGTCCATCAAAACCAACAGCGCCTCGGCGCTGGGCGGGACCGGCGGATTGTCCGGCGCCGTTAATATCGGCGGCGGCGCGTCGCTCGATCTCAACGGCCAGCCCAATGTCGGCGTCGGAATTCTCGCCGGCTCCGGCACCGTCCTGAACAGCGGCACAAATACCGCTGTCCTCACCGTCGGCACCAGCGCCGCCGGACTCAATCAAAACGCCTCCTGTGAATTTGACGGCAGCATTATCAATCATTCCGGCAGCGGCACCGGCGTCGTCGCCCTCACCAAAGCCGGGCTTGGCACTTTTACGCTTAGCGCCGTCGATTCCTATTCCGGCCCCACGATTATTTCCGCCGGCACCCTCCTGATGGGAAATTCATTCGCCCTCGGCAGCACCAGCCTCGTCACAGTCGGCTCCGCTAGCGCCACCGGCACTCTCGATCTCAACGGCAGCACCATCACCATTCCCTCGCTGGTTTCCGGCGCCTCTTCCGCCGCCGGCTCTGGGGCTGTCGTCACTTCCGCTTCCGCCGCCAATCTCATCATCAACAACTCCGCCGCCGACACCTACGGCGGTTCCGGCAGTCCCGGCCTGATTAGCGGCGCCATCGACATCACCAAAAACAACACCGGCAAGTTCACGCTCGCCTCCGCCAACACCTTCACCAACGGCATCGCCATCAACGCCGGCGTCCTCTCCATCACCAACCCTTCCGCGCTCGGCAGCTCTTCCAATTCCGTCTTCCTCAACGCCGGCGCGCTCCTCGATCTCAACGACTTCGGCGCTGTCAACAACGCCGTCGTGAACATCGGTACCCTCACCGGCGCCGGCACCCTCAGCAAATCCGTCGCCGGCGGCGGCAACAGCATCACCACGCTTGCCTTCGGCAACGGCAATGCCAACTCCACTTTTGCCGGCGTCATTCTGAATACCGCCGGCACTCTCAACGTCCAGAAAGTCGGCTCCGGCACCATCACCCTCACCGGATCCGAAAGTATCAACGGCGTGACTTCCATCAACGGCGGTGAACTCTCCATCAGCACCGATTCCAATATCGGCGGCTCCTCCAGCTCAATCTCTTTCTTGGGCGGTGATCTTCAAATCACCGGCAACGCCATCACCAATCTCAATTCGCATAATGTCAACTGGTCCACCTTCAATGGCGGGATCGATATCGCATCCGCCGGCAACGTCTTCACTGTCTCCACAATTTTGCAGGGGTCAGGTTCTTTCACCAAACTCGGCGCCGGCACTCTGCTTCTCACTGGCAGCAACCAAACCGCGCTCGGCACCAACGTCAACGGCGGCATACTCGCCATCAACGGCGACAGCGCCGTCAATTCCGGGCCTGTCACCTTCAATGGCGGCACGCTCGAATTCAACAATTTCACCAGCAATCTCAGCTTTAACAACGCGCCGAGCCTCTCCCTCGCCGCCGCCGTAGGCATACCCTCCGTTCTCAATGGCGCCATCAGCGGCAACTCTGCCCTCAACTTCATTGGGCCGGGTACACTCAGCCTCACCGCCACCAACACCCACACCGCCGGCACCACGCTCGCCGCCGGAGAACTCTCCGTTGCCGGCCTCGCCAATCTCGGCTCCGGCCCGTTCAGCTTCACCGGCGGCACCCTTCAGGTCACCGGAACCAGCTTCCAATCTTTTGGCGGCCAGTCCGTCAACTGGTCCTCTTTCAAGGGGGGGTTCGACATCAACAACGCCGCCAATATTTTTACCGTCAGCAATTCCATCGGCGGCTCCGGTTCCATCTCCAAGCTCGGCCCCGGCACTCTCATTCTCAACGGCAATAATTCCTACTCCGGCGGCACCAATCTTCTCGGCGGTGAAGTCATCGTTGCCACCGATGCCAACCTCGGCGGATCGCACACCCCGATCACCTTCAACGGCGGTACCCTCCAGATCGCCAGCACAATCCTCAGCAGCATCGACGCTCATACCGTCAACTGGTCTACGTTCAACGGCGGCCTGGATATCAGCAGCCCCGCCAACACCGTCACCGTAAACAGCGCCATCAGCGGCTCCGGCGCACTCAGCAAACTCGGCGCGGGAACACTCGTTCTCGCCGCCGCCAATACCTACGGCGGCGGCACGACCGTCAGCCAGGGTGTCCTGCAGTTAGGCAGCGGCGGCGTCACCGGCTCCGCCGGCTCCAGTACTATCACCGACAACGCGTCGCTCGTTATCAAACGCTCTGATTCCGCCCTGACCTTTTCCAATTCCATCAGCGGCACAGGCTCGGTTTCTCTCGCCGGCTCCGGCACCGTCACCTTCACCGGCTCCAACACTTACTCCGGCCCCACGACCATCAACGCCGGCGCGCTCGCCATCAACTCCGTGTCAGCGCTTCCCGCCGGAAACACCGTCATTGATAACAGTGTCTTGAATCTCAACACCGGCTCCTCCGCCGCGCCGCTCATCCTCAACAACGCCGCGGGAACTGGCGCCCTCATCGGCTCCGGCATCCTGAATGTCGGCACCGCTTCCAAGATCAGCTACGTGCAGCTTGCCAACGGCAGCGGCACCAGCAGCGTCAGCGCGTTGAACATCGCCGCCGGCTCCTCGCTCGATCTCACTAAAAACTCCCTGGCCATCAACTTCGGCTCTCCCGCCAATGATCCCACCGCCACAATCCGCGGATATATTTCGTCCGCGTATCACAACAACAGTTGGCAGGGAACCGGCCTCACCAGTTCCGCCGTCGAAGCCTTGGACGCCGCCAACGCCGGCTCCACGCGCGGCACCTGGTCGCTCGGATATGCTGACGGAAACGTCGACACGCAGTCTCCTATCGCCCAGGCGAATCAACTGGTGATCCGTCCCGCCCTCGCCGGCGATGCGCTCTTCCTGAATCAGGTCAGTTTCGCCGATCTGCTCGTCCTGGCGCAAAACCTCGGGTCAACAAACGCCGATTGGGAACACGCGGATTTCAACTATGATCAGGTCGTGGATTTCAAGGATTTGCTCATCATGGCGCAGAATTTCAATCAGACCAACGGCATTACTCCCCTGGGCGAGACCTTGCCCGCTTCATTCGAAGCGCAACTCAGTCTGGCTCAGGCCGAAGTTCGCGCGACACAAGCCTCCGCGCCGGTTCCTGAACCCGCCGCATTAACTCTGGCAATAGTCAGCGCCGCCGGATTGCTCACCCGCCGGCGACGGCGCACAATTATCTAATTTGAAAAATTGATCGACCCACCACCGCAATCGCTGATTCCCTCTTTCCCCTCCCCGTTTTGCGGCCGCCCTTGGGCGGCGCGTCAGACCGCTCCCCCCAGTTCACCCCGCCACACCCTACGGCGTCGTATTAAAATCCCCCTGCGACGGCGTGAAATCCGTATACGTCGCCCCGCTCTGCGTATAAAAATCATCCGCCCCAGGCCCACCGGTCACGGTGTCCGTCCCCGTGCCCGGGATCAGAGTATCCCGCCCCAGCCCGCCGTCAAGAAGGTCGTGCCCTTGCGCGGCTGTGTGCAGGAGGCTTGCGACAGCCGACGCGATCAGATCACTGCCCCGCCCGCCGCTCAGAGTAGTACGGCCCGAGCCGCCCTGCAGCGTATCGGGCCCGGTGCCGCCCTGGAGAAAATCATTTCCCGGGCCGCCGACAATCGAGTCCGCGCCTTCCTTGCCATACAGCGTATCGTTCCCCGATCCGGCAATGAGGGTGTCGTTTCCGATGCCTCCAACCGCAAAATTGTTCCCCGTGCCGCAGACGATGGAGTCATTTCCGTCGTTGCCAAAAAGAGTGTCGCCATTGGCTCCGACAATAGTGTCGTTGTCGCTGCCGCCGTTGATAATATTTCCCGACCCGCGCGCTGTGATCGAGTCGTTGCCCTGCCCGCCGAAGAAAATCTCATGACCGCTCGTCGAGCCGAGAATGATATCGCTGGCGGGGCCGCCCTTGATTCCGTCGTCCGAGTTCAAATCAGGAAACGTTGTTTGAATGCTGATGTTATTCGAGCCGAATGTGCCCAGAATATTCAGCGAATCGATCCCATCCTGACTGAATGATTTGGTGCGACCATTATTGGTAACGGTATAATTCTCGCCCGACGCACCAACCACGATCGTGTGCGCATTCAGATTGGTCGAAAAGTCCACCGTGAGCACTCCGCCGACCACGGCGATCGACATCAGCCGCCGTGATTCAAATCGTTCAATCACCGGACGGATAGCCCTGTGCAAACGTGCTTGAGATAGACTTAAACGCATATTGGTCTTCTCCAAACCGAAAACCCCATTCAGAAAACCCTAAATACAATGGACTTACCACTGATTGTAATCGGTTTTGGGTCGCATGGCCAACAAACTTTGCCCTCTTGAAGATAATTCTCCGCGCTCAGCCATAGGATATTTGCCCTAAGAGGTTTAGAATGATGGATTAACGCCCATTCGTGCAACAGGCCGACACAAGATAACGGGATTGGCAATCAGATGAAGTGCCGGACGATTACAATGTGGCTGGTGAGCGGAAGCGCCGCGATGACGCTCATGTCGTGCATTGGCCGCGATGCGCCGCTCATCTCAAGCCAGGACCCCGACCGGCTCGTCCCCGCCATCAAAACCGGGGTCGAGAAGAAAGACCCGCATATTATTCCGTACCTCGTCGCCGATTTGGAAAGTGACGACTCCGCGGTCAGAATGTACTCCATTGACGGCCTGCGCCGACTGACAGGCCAGGATTTCGGGTACGTCTATTTCGACGATGAACCCAATCGGCGAACTGCCGTATCCCAGTGGAAGCAATGGCTCCAGGACCATTCGGCCGACGCGCAGAACCGCTCCGCCGACGCTCAAGGAAAATAGCGTTGGGAAAATAGCGTTGGGAAAATGAGTTTGGGAAAATGAGTTTGGGAAAATAAAGTTGAGTCATTGAAGTTGGCAAAATGATTTTGGTCAAATAATGTCGAACGCCGCCGTGACAACGCCGGGACTGAAAATTCGCCGATCGGAGCGGCACGTCGAGATGGAAATGCTCAGCCATCCTGATGTCCTACGGCCCGTGCGCATCGCCATTGAGGAATTTGCCGCCGAATCAGGAATGGACGCCGAACAGGCTGGAAAAGTGGGCTTGGTGCTCAACGAAGCGCTGGCAAACGTGATGCGTCACGGTTATGACGGCGCTACCGATCGGCCCATCGAACTGACGCTTGACCGCCGCGGCTCGTCTGCCGATGCATTGGTAGAGGTAAAGATTCGCGACTGGGCTCGGCCGTTCGATCCGGCAAGCCTTCCGAAGAAGCTGCCGGTGACGGACCCCGATCAGATCAAGCCCGGCGGCCTGGGCCTGATGTGCATGAATCAATGGATGGACGAAGTGCAATTTACGAAACTGCCCGACGGCATGTTGCTCAGAATGATCAAGAAAGTCGCCGCCAAATCCGGCTGATGTTCAGCCGCCCGAAAGGCGCATCTTACGATGACAGGATCAACCGCAGAGTGGGAGTTGACATATGGCTGACAGTAATGCCCATCAGGATATTTGGGTGGCCTCATCGCCAAAGGAAGGCGTCGTCGTTGGTTCCATTCACGGCGAAATCGATCTCCACAACAGCCCTCTCCTGCGCAGTCGGCTGATGGAATCGCTGAAAAAGTGGCAGCCCAAGAAGCTCATCCTGCTGATGTCCAAGGTTCCCTACGTCGATTCCAGCGCCATCGCCGTACTCGTGGAAACGCTCAAGGAAATTCGCCGCTCCGGCGGACGCGTGATGCTCGCGGAGCTTCAGCCGCGCGTGAAGGGTCTGCTGGAAATCGCTCGATTGGATTCGATCTTCGTCGTTGCCAAAACTGAACAGGAAGCGCTCGACCTTTAGCCGCGTAAGCAGAAATTTACCAGGGCATGACCGCTATCACCCGTCCATTCGCCGCCTTCTACTTTGCCGTCACGGGCTTCCTCGCCTTTTTGGGCGAGCTGACCTACCTCCTCCTCCAGACCGCATTCCGAATGCCGCGCGCCCTCCTCAGCGGCCAGGGCCGCCGCCTCGGCTGGTCCAACGTCTGGGCGCAGATGGACCGCGTCGGCGTGAAAAGCATCCCCATCGTCTGCCTCGTCATGTTCTGCATCGGGGCCATCCTCTCCTTCCAGATGGCTCCTGTCCTGAAAGGCTTCGGCGCACTAACGCTCGTCCCCGACATTATCTCCATCGCCGTCGCCCGCGAACTCGGGCCGCTGGTTAGTGCGATTGTATTGACGGGTTTCGCCGGCGCGAGTATCGCCGCTGAAATGGGCACGATGGTCGTCAGCGAGGAAATCGAAGCCCTCGAAGCCCACGCCATTGATCCCATCCGCTTCCTCGTCGTCCCGCGTGTGCTGGCCACCACGATTATGATGATCTGCATCGCCATCGTCGGCGACGCCGCCGGTGCGATAGGGGGGATGCTTACCAGCGCCGGGTTCCTCGGGCTCGGCCACGAACTTTACATCCGCCACACCTTCGACATCCTTCATCCCCGCGACTTTATTACCGGCCTCGCCAAATCCGGCGTTTTCGGCATCCTCATCAGCGGCCTCGCCTGCCGCTTGGGTTTGAGCGTTACCGGCGGCGCCCAGGGCGTCGGCGTCGCCACCACCCGCACGGTTGTTCTCACCATCGTCTTTCTCATCACCGTCGATCTTGTCTTTACCGGCGTCCTTTATTACCTGGGATTTTGATTACTCATCGCCATGGCCGACACCGCAATACAAGTTCAGGGCGCGACCAAGATTTACGACGGCCGCACCATTCTCGACGCCATCCGCCTCGATGTATATGAAGGCGAAACGCTCGTCATCCTCGGCGGCTCCGGCTCCGGCAAGAGCACTCTCCTGCGCATGATGATCGGCAATGCCTGTTGCGACGGCGGCGATATCGTCGCCCTCGGCAAGAGCTTCGCCTCCATGACCGAAGGCGACATGGACAAATATCGCAAGCAGGTCGGCGTTCTCTTCCAGAGCGGCGCTCTCTTTAACAGCATGTCGGTCGCGGAAAACGTCGCTCTCCCGCTCCGCGAGCACACGAATCTCCCCGACGACACCATCTCCATCATCGTAAAAATCAAGCTCGAACTCGTCGGCCTCCGCGAGCACTCCGAGAAAATGCCGTCCCAGCTTTCCGGCGGAATGAAAAAACGCGCCGGCCTCGCCCGCGCCATGGCGCTCGACCCCAAGATTCTTTTCTACGACGAGCCATCCGCCGGCCTTGATCCGGTCACCAGCGCCGAAATCGACCAACTCATCATCGACCTCAACAAAAAGCTCGGCGTGACCAGCGTGGTCGTGACCCACGAGATGGATTCGGCCTATCGCATCGCCGACCGCATGGTCCTCCTCGACCGCGGCAAGTTTATCGCCAGCGGAACCGTTGAGCAGATGCGAAACCATTCCGACCCGCTCGTGCATCAGTTCGTGCACGGCGAAGCCCACGGACCCCTCACCGATCGCCGTCGCGGCGGCGGATATGAAGACGACCTCTTCGGAGTTTCAATTTAAGAGTTGACTATGGCCCAAAACCGCAATGCCGTCCGTGCCGGAATCTTCATGCTACTCAGCGTGGTTGCTGCCATCGCCATCATCATCGGCATCGTCGGATCCGCCCAGTTCACCACGCAATACACCTCCGATCGCGTCAGCTTCGCGCTCTCCGATAATGTCGGCGGTCTGCGCAAAGGCGACGATGTCCGTCTCGGCGGCCTCAAGGTCGGCGTCATCGAAAAAATCGGCTTCGTTCACCAGGGTACGCTCGGCAACGGCCTGCCCGCCACCGACGCGATCATCGCTGACCTCACCGTACCCCAGAGCTATCCCATTACCTCCGACGCCAAGATCGGCATCGAAACCAGCCTCACCGGCGTCTCCTCCTTGAACATCAGCGACCTGGGCAAAGGCAAGCCTCTCGCCTCCGGCGACATCCTCATCGGCACGCCCGACGCGCTGACCGCCTTCCGCTCCAAGCTCGCCGATCTCGGCCCCAAGCTCGCCGCCGATCTCGACAAGGCTCACGAAACCCTCGACACGTTTAACAAAGCAGGGGCAAACGCATCCGTCGATGTTCACGGCCTCTCCGACGATCTGCATGTGCGCCTCAAACAGGTCTCCGACAGCGCCCAGGCCGCCCTCGATTCCATTCACGAATGGCTCGGCCCCAGCACCACCGATTTCCACACCACCGTGGCCAACGTGCGTGAAATGTCCGGCAACCTCAAGGACAAAATGCCCGGCCTGACCAGTTCCGCGCAGGATTTGCTGGACAAGCTGAACAACACGGTCGCGCGTGCACAATCCTCCGTGGACGATGTGAAGGCCACCATTAGCAACGCCAAGGAGATGACCGCGACCGCGCGATCGATTGTGACGCGTAACCAAGGCCGCTTCGACGAGATCGTCGCCGGCCTGAAAAAAGCCAGCGACAACATCTATCAGGCTACGGTGGAGGTCCGCGCCAGCCCATGGCGAATTCTGTACAAGCCCACGGCCGACGAAATGGCCAACCTGAACCTATACGACGCCGCCCGGCAATTCGCCGATGGCGCCAACAACCTGAGCGACGCCGCGACAACCCTGCGCGATTCGCTGAAAGACCCGGCTGCCGATCCGGCCCGGGTGCAGAAACTCTATGATGATCTGATGGAGCAATTCAACAAGTTTAGCGCGACGGAAGATTCGCTGTGGAAGAAGGTGAAGGAGTAGCGCGGCGATCGCGTATCTTCGCCCTATTCTACGATGGCGACAAAAGCTTCATTCTAAAGCGCGTTCTGATCTATTGCTGCGACCGGCGGTTTTCATCGTGCGTTTGATCGCTGAATGGGGATGGCACACTTTTCCCATAATGGCACACTTTTCGAGAATGGGTGGTTTGTGCAATGTCGCCGTGGTCGGCGTAAGCGGCTGTAGATATTGGTTTTACGATTGATTTGGGCGGATGACGTGGATCGGGAATGGGGGGGTGTGCAATTTGTTAAATATTATAATATTGCTATAATGCCTCAATATCATCATAGGTAGCAATATGGGGTTATTGATTCTTGGTTCCGTTTGGCATGCCCGTAAAGGCGGACCTATCCCATTATCCTGCAAATGCGTTTGCGGCACGAATAGCGCGCTGATGGCGATTGCGTCGGGAGGGATCGGAAGGCAAGACTGGCGGCAAGGGATAATTGGGAGCGATCGGGCGCGCGGCACAAGTGCCGCGGCTAAACGCAATACCGTTCAACGGATGATCACGATGGCGTCCACAAACGACCTGAGCGGCTGAGGATAAGGACGGTG
>Ga0208589_1000383_pt1 | contig 21577 bp, 15 predicted proteins | sample NGESurshal092012_2_FD_184486 | JGI IMG/M metagenome (GOLD analysis project Ga0208589, IMG submission 184486) | Arctic peat soil microbial communities from Barrow, Alaska - NGEE Surface sample F53-2 shallow-092012 (SPAdes) | ecosystem: Environmental > Terrestrial > Soil > Wetlands > Peat ... | reverse complement strand
GTTCGGGCTGGCTTCCAGGGTGGCGTTCGCCGCGGTGATCGGGCCGCTGGTCGAGGTGCCGGTGTTGTTGCTGCTGGTGCATGCGGCGCGGCGCATGCAGAAAGGATTCCCCGTCACCGATGTGCAGTCGGTGGAGGTCGGTGCAGGGTGAGGGAAGCGACGGCTCAGGCCAGCATCTGCGCCGCGCAGACCTTGAGTTTCGCCAGCATCGCGGCAAGTCCGTTGGAGCGGGTCGGCGACAGATGCTTGGCCAGCCCGATCGTGGCGATGAACTCCGGCTCGGTGGCCACGATCTCCTGCGCGGAGCGGTCCGAGTACACCCGCAGCACCAGTGCGATCAGGCCGGACACGATCGCCGAATCGCTGATCGCGTCGAAATGCATGTTCGCCGCATCGCCGCTGGGCACCAGCCAGACCATCGACTGGCAACCGTGCACACGGTGTTCCTCGGTCTTCCACTCTTCCGGAAACGGCGGCAGCTGCTTGCCCAGGTCGATCAGATACTGGTAGCGCTCGGTCCAGTCACCGAAGAACGCGAACTCTTCGGTGATGTCTCGTTGTGCCTGGGCGGCGTTGGTGGTGGCAATCGTGTTCATGTGGGCATTATCGCGCAGAGCGAGGGCGAAGACGCTGCGCAGGAGCGCACCCTGTGCGCGAAAGAAGGTGCCTCGGCCTCCATCACGCACAGGGTGCGCTCCTGCAGTTCTGGCTTCTCAATTCTTCTGCACACTCCAGCGCGTGCCTTGTGCGCCATCTTCGATGGCGATGCCCAGTGCGGTGAGCTCATCGCGGATCGCATCGGCACGCGCGAAATCGCGGGCAGCGCGCGCGGCGCGACGCTGCTGCAGAAGATCCTCGACGCGGGTTTCGTCAACCGCGCTTTCGCCGCGTTTGAACCACGCCTCCGGCGGCTGTTGCAGCAGACCGAGCAGGGCGCCGCCGCCAAGCAGGGCAGCCTTGGCTTCAGCGCTGCCGCTTTGACGCGCCTCATCGGCCAGTTGCGACAGCTCGGCCAGCGCCTGTGGCGTATTGAGATCGTCGCACAACGCTGCTTCCATCGGCGCGGGCACCGGCAGCGTGCCGGCAGGTACTTCGATGTCGGCCAGATCGCGCAGCACGCGATACCAGCCATCGAGCGTGCTGATCGCCTGCGCGATGGAGCCGTCGGACCAGTCCAGCGGCTGTCGATAATGGCCGCGCAGCAGCAGCAGCCGCAATGCTTCGGGCGGATGCAGCTTCAGCAGCTCGTGCACCAGCAGCACGTTGCCCAGCGACTTGGACATCTTGCGCCCGTCGAAGGTGAGCATGCCGTTGTGCATCCACCAGCGCGCGAACACCTTGCCGCCGTGCGCGCAGGTGGACTGCGCGACCTCATTCTCGTGATGCGGGAACAGCAGATCGATGCCGCCGGCGTGGATGTCGATGGTCTCGCCCAGGTGTGCCGCGCTCATCGCCGAGCATTCGATATGCCAGCCCGGGCGACCGATGCCCCATGGGCTGTCCCAGCCCGGCAGCTCGGGCGTGGAGGGCTTCCACAGCACGAAATCGGCGGGATGCTTCTTGTACGGTGCCACCTCGACGCGCGCGCCGGCAATCAGCTCCTCGGTATCGCGCCCGGACAGTTCGCCATAAGCGCGATAGGAACCGACGTCGAACAGCACATGACCTTCCGCTGCATAGGCGTGGCCGCCAGCGATCAGGTTTTCGATCATCGTGACGATCTGCCCGATATGCGCGGTCGCATGCGGTTCGATATCCGGCGGCGCGATGCCGAGGCCGGCCATGTCCTCGCGATAGGCCTGGGCGAACTTTCCGGTGACCGTGCCGATCCCGACGCCCTGCTCCAGGGCGGCGGCGTTGATCTTGTCGTCCACGTCGGTGATGTTGCGCGCGTACACCACGTTCGGGTAATGCCGGCGCAGCAGTTGCGCCAGCACGTCGAACACCACCGGGCCACGCGCGTTGCCGATATGCACGTAGTTGTAGACCGTCGGGCCGCACAGGTACATCGTCACCCGGTCCGGATCGAGCGGTGCGAACGGCTCGATGCGGCGGGTCAGGCTGTTGTAGAGCGAAATCGGCATCGACGGGAAATCCGCAGCGGTGGGTGGTACGCCGGTAGCGCGTGAATCAGCGGAACATCTTAACAAGGTGTAAGCAGCATGGTTGCGTAACGTTAATTCTAAGCCTGTATTCAGCGTGAACTTGCTGAAATGCAAACAGTGAGCGCACACGTACGCTCAAAGTCCCCCAATCGGAGGTCGCAATGACCAAGAGCACGATGTTTTTTGTTTCCGCGCTGGCGCTGGTTCTGACAGCCACCAGTGCTTTTGCACAGGGAGCGCCGTATCAGAACGGCGGCAATGCTCATTACGGTTGGGCCGATGTGTTGCGCGTGGATCCTGTCTACGCTGCAGCCCAGCAGTGTCAGAATCAGACCGTGGTCACGCAGAATCCGGCCAATACGACCGGTGGCACCATTCTGGGTGCCGTGGTGGGTGGTGTGCTCGGCAGCACCATCGGTCGCGGCGGTGGTCGCGTGGCTGCGACGGCGGTGGGCGCGGTGGCTGGTGGTGCCGTCGGTGGCCGGGTGGCTGCCAACAGCGCGGGCCAGACTGTACAGAACGTGACCAATTGCCAGCAGGCGCCACAGCGCCAGGTCATGGGTTACGACGTGGAGTACCGCTATCGCGGTGAGGTGTACGAGTCGCGCCTCAGCTACGATCCGGGCGAGCGCCTGCGGGTCCTGGTCAACGTGGCTCCGGCCGAATGAAAAACGCCGCCGCCTTCGGACGGCGGCGTTGCCATGGGCGCCCCGCATCTGAACGATGCCGGGCGCCCACATTTTTGTTGCACAGCAGCGAAATTGCCGGCATGATGCTGCCCTTGTTTGCCGGAATCCTCATGTCCACAGCCGTCTATACCGCCAACGTACTCACCAGCGCCCGCGCGGCCGCCGGGATGACGTCGCGTGCGCGCCGACCGCTGGACCGACATTCGGCCGGGTAGGCTGTCGCGCGCGTTGCATGTGTATCGACGACAAAACCCGGCCCTGTGCCGGGTTTTTTTGTTTTGGATTTTGACTTCACGCGGCGGGAGCCGCAGGGAAAGATCGATGACCATTCGCCACTTCACCACCACCCAGGATTACAGCCGCGTCGAGATCGATGCGCTGCTGGAGCAGGCCGCCGCGTTCAAGCGTTCGCCGCACGGCCAGCAGTTGGCCGGCAAGTCGATTGCACTGCTGTTCTTCAATCCGTCGATGCGCACGCGCACCAGTTTCGAGTTGGGCGCGTTCCAGCTGGGTGGTCACGCGGTCGTGCTGTCGCCGGGCAAGGATGCATGGCCGATCGAGTTCGAGGTGGGCAGCGTGATGGACGGCGATACCGAGGAGCACATCGCCGAAGTGGCGCGCGTGCTGTCGCGTTACGTGGACCTGATTGCGGTACGTGCATTCCCGAAATTCCAGGACTGGGCGGTGGATCGCCAGGACAAGGTGATCAAGGCGTTCGCGCAATACGCCACGGTGCCGGTCATCAACATGGAAACGATCACTCATCCGTGCCAGGAGCTGGCGCATGCGCTGGCGATGAAGGAGCACCTGGGCAGCCTGCAGAACAAGAAGTATGTGCTGACCTGGACCTATCACCCGAAGCCGTTGAACACTGCAGTGGCGAACTCCGCATTGCTGATCGCCACGAAGATGGGCATGGACGTGACCCTGCTGTGCCCGACGCTCGACTACGAGCTGGACGAGCGCTACATGGCGTTCGGCGAGCGTAACGCGAAGGAGAACGGCGGTTCGCTCAAGGTCAGCCACAACATCGAAGAGGCCTACACGGGAGCTGACGTGGTGTACGCCAAGAGCTGGGGCGCGCTGCCGTTTTTCGGCCGCTGGGAGCAGGAGAAGCCGATCCGCGAGGCGCACCGGCACTTCATCGTCGACGAGGCGAAGATGGCCTTGACCAACCACGGCCTGTTCAGCCACTGCCTGCCGCTGCGCCGGAATATCAAGGCGACCGATGCCGTGATGGATTCGCCGGCCTGCATCGCGATCGACGAAGCCGAGAACCGCCTGCACGTGCAGAAGGCGGTGATGGCATCCTTGATCGCCGGTCGCTGAAATCATTCAAGGAAAGGTCCATGTACACACCCAGCTACTTCAATGAAACGCGTGTCGATGCCCTGCACGGCCTGATTCGTGACTTTCCGTTCGCCACGGTGGTGATTCACACGGAAGCCGGGCTGGTGGCCAACCATCTGCCGTTCGAGCTGGTGGGTGAAAACATGCTGCATGGACATGTCGCGCGTGGCAACGAATTGCGGCAGGCCGATGGCGCAGAGGTGCTGGTGATCTTTCGCGGACCGGATGGCTATATCAGTCCGAACTGGTACCCGAGCAAGCACGAAACGGGTGGTCGCGAAGTGCCGACCTGGAACTACGCGGTAGTGCATGTACATGGCCGCCTGCGCGTGATCGAGGACGCGGTGTGGCTACGCAAATTGCTGGACACCTTGACCGATCGGCATGAGGCAGGGCTGCCGGCGCCATGGAAGGTGTCGGATGCACCGACCGATCACATCGAGAAGTCGCTGCACGCGATCGTCGGTCTGGAGATCGCGATCGAGCGCATCGAGGGCAAGTTCAAGTTGAACCAGAATCACCCCAGAGCCAATCGCCTAGGAGTGATCGATGGCCTGCGCCAGCGTGACGGCGATGGCGACGCGGAGCTGGCCGACCTCATGTCCTGGCAGGAGGGCTTCAACTCGTGAGCAACGGGCATCAGCATCATTATCGAGTGGACGTGAACTGGACCGGCAACCACGGCACCGGCACGCAGACGTATCAGGGCTACGGTCGCGAGCACGAGATCCGCGTGGCGGGCAAACCGGTGCTGGCCGGTTCGTCCGATCCCGCGTTCCGTGGTGACGCCGCAAAACACAATCCCGAAGACATGCTGGTGGCCGCGCTGTCCACCTGCCACATGCTGTCGTACCTGCATGTGGCGGCCACGGCCGGCATCGTGGTGACGGCCTATACCGACGCCGCCGAGGGCATGATGGAAACCGATGCGCACGGCGGCCATTTCGTCGAAGTGGTGCTGCGCCCGCAGGTGACCATCAGCGCCGCCAGCGACCCGGTCAGGGCCGAGGCCGCGCACGTGGATGCGCATCACGGCTGCTTCATCGCCAATTCCGTGAATTTCCCGGTGTACTGCGAGCCGCGCATCGTAGTCGCAGCCGTCTGACCGTTTCTTCTTTATGAGGATCTGCAAGCCATGAGCAAAGACATCGTCCTCGCGTTTTCCGGCGGCCTCGACACCAGCTTCTGCGTGCCCTACCTGCAGGAGCACGGCTGGTCCGTGCATACCGTGTTTGCCGACACCGGCGGTGTGGATGCGCAGGAGCGTGCGTTCATCGAACAGCGCGCGGCCGAGCTGGGCGTCGCCTCGCACGTCACGGTCGATGGTGGTCCGGCGATCTGGGAAGGTTTCGTCAAGCCGTTCGTACAGGCGGGCGAGGGCTATCAGGGACAGTACCCGCTGCTGGTGTCGGATCGCTACCTGATCGTCGAGGCGGCGCTGAAACGCGCCGGCGAACTGGGCACCAAGGCCATCGCGCACGGCTGCACCGGCATGGGCAACGACCAGGTGCGCTTCGACCTGACCGTGAAGGCGCTGGGCGATTACGAGATCGTGGCACCGATCCGCGAGATCCAGAAGGAGCACACCCAGACGCGCGCTTATGAGCAGGCCTATCTGGAACAGCGTGGTTTCGGCGTGCGCGCCAAGCAGCAGGCGTACACGATCAACGAGAACCTGCTCGGCCTGACCATGTCCGGCGGCGAGATCGACCGCTGGCAGGCGCCGGGCGACGGCGCGGCGGGATGGTGCAAACCGCGCGCCGAATGGCCGTCCAAACCGCTGCGCGTGAAGATCGGTTTCGTCAAGGGCGAGGCGGTGACGCTGGATGGCGAGAAGATCGCCGGTCACACCATGCTGGCCAAATTGAATGGCTTGTTCGCCCAGTACGGCGTCGGTCGCGGTATCTACACCGGCGACACCACGATCGGCCTGAAGGGTCGCATCATCTTCGAGGCACCGGGCCTGACCGTGCTGCTCACCGCACATCGCGCTCTGGAAGAGGCGGTCCTGTCCAAGCAGCAGAACCGCTTCAAGCCCGAGGTGGCGCGTCGCTGGGTGGAGCTGGTCTACGAGGGCTTCTTCCACGATCCGTTGAAGACCAACCTGGAAGCCTTCCTTGCCTCCAGCCAGTCCACTGTCAACGGCGAAGTGACGCTGGAGACCAGCGGCGGCATCGTCAACGCCATCGCGGTCGAGTCGAAGCACATCCTCAACGCCAAGGGCGCCACCTACGCGCAGTCGGCTGACTGGGGCGTGGAGGAAGCCGAGGGCTTCATCAAACTGTTCGGCATGAGCAGCACACTGTGGGCCGAGGTCAATCGCGGATGAGTACGTTGCTCGATGCCACGCTGGAGCACCTGAAGGCGCTGGTCGGCTTCGACACGCGCAACCCGCCGCGGGCGATCGGCACCGACGGCATCTTCGATTACCTACGCGCGCAATTGCCCGGCTTTGACGTCAAGGTGACCGATTACGGCGCCGGTGCGGTGACGCTGCACGCGGTGCGTGGCCAGCCGAAATACCTGTTCAACGTGCATATGGATACGGTGCCCGATTCGCCGCATTGGAGCGCGAATCCCCATGAGCTGCAGGTCACCGCGGATCGTGCGATCGGTCTCGGCGCCTGCGATATCAAGGGTGCGGCGGCAGCGCTGCTGGCCGTAGCGAATGCCACCGACGGCCCGCTGGCACTGCTGCTGTCCACCGACGAGGAGGCCAACGATGCGCGCTGCATCGCCGGGTTTCTCAAAGCCTTTCCCCCTCTCCCTCCGGGAGAGGGCCGGGGTGAGGGTGCGGGCGGAGCGGAATGGTTCGGCCAGACCGAACCCTCACCCCCAACCCCTCTCCCGAAGGGAGAGGGGCGCAGAGCCGGGAGGGGCTATCAGGCGGTGATTGTGGCCGAGCCGACCAGGGCAGAAGCGGTGCTGGCGCATCGCGGCATCCAGTCGGTGCTGATGCGTTTCGCCGGTCATGCCGGCCATGCCTCGGGCGAACAGAAGCCGAGCGACAGCGCGCTGCACCAGACGGTGCGCTGGGGCGACGCGGCACTGGATTTCGTGGCCGCGCAGTCGCATGAGCGTTTCGGCGGGCTCACCGGGCTGCGCTTCAACATCGGTCGCATCGAAGGCGGCATCAAGGCGAACATGATTGCGCCGACCGCGGACGTACGCTTCGGCTTCCGTCCATTGCCGACGATGGATCCGGACCTGTTGCTGCAGCGCTTCCGTGCGCTGGTCGAGCCGCAACCGGTGGAATTCACCGAGACCTTTCGTGGCGCCTCGCTGCCGGCCGGCGACACCGCCAATGCCGAGGCGAACCGGCTGGTTGCGCGCGATCTTGCCGATGAACTGGGCATTCCGGTCGGCAATGCGGTGGACTTCTGGACCGAGGCGGCACTGTTTTCCGCCGCCGGCTACACCGCGTTCGTCTACGGCCCCGGCGACATCGCGCAGGCGCACAGCGCCGACGAATGGGTCGCGCTCAGCCAATTGCAGCAGTACGCAGAAAACATTTACCGGATCGTCGATCGTGGAAACGCATAAGCACACAAGAAAGACCATCGTGCGCCTGCTCTCGAGCATGGGCAGCGCGAAGGAAATCCAGCAGTACCTCAAGCGTTTCTCGCAGATCGATGCGAAGCGCTTCGCCGTGGTCAAGGTCGGTGGCGCGGTGCTGCGCGACGAGTTGGCCGATCTCACCTCGTCGCTGACCTTCCTGCAGCAGGTTGGCCTCACGCCGATCGTGCTGCATGGCGCCGGTCCGCAGCTGGACGAGGAGCTGGCCGCGGCCGGCATCGAAAAGCAGACCGTCAATGGCCTGCGTGTCACCTCGCCGAAGGCGCTGGCGATCGTGCGCAAGGTGTTCCAGCAGCAGAACCTCAAGCTGGTGGAGGCGCTGCAGTCGATGGACACGCGTGCCACCTCGGTGCCGTCGGGCGTGTTCACTTCAAGCTATCTGGATCGCGACACCTATGGCCTGGTCGGCAAGGTGGAAAGCATCAACCTGGCGCCGATCGAAGCCAGCCTGCGCGCCGGCTCGATCCCGGTGATCGCCAGCCTGGGCGAGACCGAGGAAGGGCAGATCCTCAATATCAACGCCGACTTCGCCGCGAACGAACTGGTGCGCGTGCTGCAGCCATACAAGATCGTGTTCCTCACCGGCACCGGTGGCCTGCTCGATGGCGAAGGCCAGTTGATCGATTCGATCAACCTGTCCACCGAGTACGAACATCTGATGGCGCAGCCGTGGATCAACGGCGGCATGCGGGTGAAGCTCGAACAGATCGCCGACCTGTTGGCGAACCTGCCGCTGACCTCGTCGGTGTCGATCACGCGGCCGTCCGAGCTGGCCAAGGAACTGTTCACCCACAAGGGCTCGGGCACGCTGGTGCGGCGTGGCGAGAAAGTGCTGACGTTCCACTCATGGGGAGGTATTGACCTGCAGCGGATGCGCGCGCTGATCGAATCCAGTTTCGGGCGCATGCTGGCGGCGGATTACTTCGAACGCACCCGGCCGAGCCATGTCTACGTCAGCGAAAACTACCGCACCGCGATGATCCTCACCACCGAGAATGGTCTGGCCTATCTGGACAAGTTCGCCGTGCTCGATGATGCGCAGGGCGAGGGCCTGGGCCGCGCGGTGTGGCTGGTGATGCGCGAGCAGAACCCGCAGCTGTTCTGGCGCTCGCGCCCCGGCAACCCGGTCAATCCGTTCTACGATGCCGAGTGCGATGGCAGCATCAAGCAGCCGCGCTGGAAGGTGTACTGGTATGGCATGGACGACTTCGACACGATCGCCCGCTGCGTCGCGCATTGCGCCACGCGGCATCCGACGCTGATGGATGGAACGCCATGAGCATTTCGAAAAGGACCATCGGCATCGTCGGCGCACGCGGCCATACCGGTGCGGAGCTGATCCGGCTGATTGCCGCGCATCCGGCGCTGGAACCGGCATTTGTTTCCTCGCGCGAACTGGATGGCCAGCGGGTGGATGCGCATGTGACCGAATATTGTGGCGAACTGCGCTACAGCGCGCCGGCACACGAGGACCTGCCAAAGCTGGGCGCTGACGTGGTGGTGCTCGCGTTGCCCAACGGCAAGGCCGCGGCCTGCGTGGCGGCATTCGACGCAGCCGGCATCGATCCGCTGATCGTGGATCTGTCCGCCGACTACCGCTTCGACGCGCACTGGTATTACGGACTGCCCGAGTTGACCCGCGACAAGTGGCGTGGTGAGCGACGCATCAGCAATCCCGGCTGCTATGCCACCGCGATGCAGCTGTCGATCGCGCCGCTGAAGGATCTGCTCGCCGCACCGCCAGTGTGTTTCGGCGTGTCCGGTTATTCGGGCGCCGGTACCACGCCGTCGGACAAGAACGATCCGGACAAGCTGCGCGACAACCTGATGCCGTATGCGCTCACCGGCCACATGCACGAGAAGGAGGCGTCGTTCCGACTCGGCGTGCCGGTGGAGTTCATGCCGCACGTGGCGCCGCATTTCCGCGGACTCACCGTCACCACCAATCTGTATCTCGCGCGTCCATTGAGGCGCGAAGAAGTGCTGCAGCGTTTCCATCGTGCCTACGAAGGCGAGAAGCTGGTGTCCGTGCTGGACGAGGCGCCCTGGGTCAGCCGCATCGCGAATCGGCATCATGCGGAGATCGGCGGGTTTGCCCTGTCGGCCGATGGCAAGCGCGTGGTGGTGGTGGCGACGCTGGACAACCTGCTGAAAGGCGCGGCCACGCAAGCCATGCAAAACATCAACCGCGCGATCGGTGTGGATGAATACGCAGCGATACCGTTGTAGGAGCGCACCCTGTGCGCGAAAGATCCGCCGAGTCGTTACGCTTTTCGCGCACAGGGTGCGCTCCTACCAGGACAACCACATGACCCAACCTCTATGGCAAAAAACCGGCGTGCAGATCGACGCGAAGATCATGAAGTTTCTCGCCGGCGACGATGTGCTGCTGGATCGCGAGTTCTTCCTGCATGACATCACCGCCAGCAAGGCGCACGTCGAAGGGCTGGCGAATATCGACGTGGTGAGCGCCGACGAAGCGTTCGCGCTGAAGCGTGAGCTGGATGCGCTGGCGACGGATTTCCGTGCTGGCAGCTTCGTGCTGGACGAGCGTTATGAGGACGGCCATTCGGCGATCGAGGCGCGGCTCACCGAGCGGCTTGGCGACGCCGGGCGTCGCGTGCATACCGGGCGCAGCCGCAACGACCAGATTCTGGTCGCCACCCGACTGTGGCTGAAGGATCAATTGATCGCGCTGCAGACGCATTGCCGCGCGATTGCTCAGGTCTGTCTTGAGCGTGCGGCGCAGCCGGCGCTGCCGTTGCCCGGCTACACACACTTGCAACGCGCCGTGGTGTCGTCCACCGCAATGTGGTTTGCCGGTTTCGCCGAAGGCTTCATCGACAATGCGCTGCGTGCGCAGCAGACCTCTCTATGGATCGATGCCAATCCGCTCGGCACAGCAGCCGGCTACGGCGTGAATCTCAAGCTGGACCGCGAACACACCACACAGGCGCTCGGCTTCGCGCGCATGCAGATCAGCCCGATCTATGCGCAGCTGTCGCGCGGCAAGTTCGAGATGGCGGTGCTGGAGGCGATTGCCAGTGCGTTGCTGGATCTGCGCCGGCTGGCGTGGGACCTGTCGCTGTTCACCACCGCCGAATTCGATTTCGTGAAGCTGCCGCCCGAGTACACCACCGGCAGCTCGATCATGCCGAACAAGCGCAACCCGGACGTGGTGGAACTGCTGCGTGCCAGCTATGCCTGTGTCGCCGCTGCGCGCACCGAGATCGAGCAACTGCTGTCGCTGCCGTCCGGGTACCAGCGCGATCTGCAGTTCTCCAAGGGCTCGCTGTTCCATGGCTGCCGCCACGGTCTGGGCGCGCTGGCGCTGGTACCGGATCTGCTGGCGCGGATGGAATGGAACGAAGCGGCGATGCGCGCGGCGATCGAACCGGCGATGTACGCCACCGACGTGGCGATCGAACAGGCTGCGGCTGGCGTGCCGTTTCGCGATGCGTATCGCGCGGCAGCCGAGACAGCAACTTCGGCCGGCGATGGCCGCACGCCCGAAGGTAGTCTCGCAGCTCGTGTTTCGCCGGGTGCAGGCCATCAACTTCGGCTGGATGAACTCAGGCAGCGCCTTGCCATACTCGAGTCATTGGCTGGATGATCGAAGCAGTGTCGGCATCGTCTGAAGTCAAATCACGGGGAAGCGCTTTGCCGATGTCGAACCAGCATCCGTCGAACAATTTCGATTTTGTCAGGCTATTTGCCGCTGCACTCGTTCTCTATTCCCACCAGTTTCCGCTGAGTGGGAGAGTGGAGCCGCGCCTGTTTGACCTTTTGCATGTGGGCACGTTCGGCGTGCTCATATTCTTTTCAGTGAGCGGCTATCTCGTGATGCAGAGCTGGGATCGAGATCCTCATCTGCTGCGCTTCGTCGCGAAGCGATTCATGCGGATATGGCCAGGCCTGATGGTGGTGACCGGCGTGGCGGCATTGATCGTGGGGCCGATCGTCACGACCGTACCGCTGGGCGAATATTTTCATTCGCCAGTCACACGCGATTATTTTTCGATGCTTTACTTGAACATCAAATTCCTGTTGCCGGGTGTGTTCGAACAGAATCCATGGCCCATCGTGAATGGGGCACTCTGGACCATTCCGATCGAGGTGCACTGGTATGGATTTCTGTTGATCGCAGGAGTGTGTGGTCTGCTCAGAAACCGCACGCGCCACTGGCTGCTGGCAGGAGTGCTGGTTTATGCCATTTATGTCTACTTGGTATTCGACGTGCAGCACAATCCGAAGGCAGCCTTTCCACTGCCGGCTTATGGCGCCGAATACGGCACCTACTTCTCTGCCGGTGTAGCGCTTTATTTTTTCCGTGACAGTTGGCGCCGTTTTCCGTTCAGGTTATTGGGCCCGCTTGCCGTGTGCTCAGCCGCATTGGCTTGGTTGGGCTATGGTTACGCTGCGTTCTATGTTGTTCTCCCGCTACTGGTTATCTGGTTCGGTACGGCATCTACGCCGGTCGTGAGGCGCTTCGGTCGATTTGGCGATTTTTCCTATGGGATCTATATCTACGCCTTCATGACCCAGCAGCTGCTGCTGTCGATCACTGGGACGCATCATCCATTTTGGCCCGGCCTGCTGGCCTCGGCTGTTGGCGCACTGGTATTCGCCATTCTCTCGTGGCACCTGGTCGAGCGTCCGGCATTGAGCCTGAAACGTCGTCTGCCTGGGGCTGGAACGGATACTTCCATTGAACCTGCTCAAGCCGGTGTTGCACACCCCTTGTTGCTGCCGGAATACCTCGCCGGGGAAGTGTCACCTGCAGCGGATGAACGGCACTCATGACCGCGGTCGGCCAGCGTTTGCCCGCATGGCGCCGTGCCGCGCTCAAAGTTGGCAGCAACCTGTTGGCGGCTGATGGCGGCGGGCTGACCCCGCATTATGCCGCGGAGCTGGCGATCTTCATCGCTTCCAGCCATGCGATGGGACGTGAGATGGTGCTGGTGATCATTGGTCTATCCACTGTGGACTCCTGCCGATTGTGGAGACATCAACTTCGGTCGCTAATGTCCGCTTGGATCGAAAGCAGATGTTTCAGCCAAACATCTCATAACACAACCGGTTTTTCTCCGGCGGCCTTCAACTGCGCATCGAGCGTTGCCAGGTCAACGTGTTTCAGCTGCTGCCATGCGCCGAGCGTGGCGGTCAGCGTCTGCGAAAGCGTGGCATACGACGTCTGGGCATCCGCACTGGGGTCGGCATCGGCGCCATCGACGGCCTGTTCGAGCTTGTCCAGGTCCATCGACAGGGCGCGCAGACTGTCAGTGCGACGCGGCGGCGAGCCGATCGTGTTGCGCGGATCGGGATGCGCCTCGACGCCGGACAGGTCCGATATCCTGTCCATCAGCGCAGCAATCTGTGTGTGCAGGGCGCCATCGGCATGTGCCTGCCGCGCCTCCAGCAGCTTGAGCAGGCTGGTGGCTTCGGCACTGGCTGCGCCAGCGCGCGTCGAGGCGTCCTCCACCTTGCGCGCCAGTTCGAACTCGCGCTGGAAAGCGGCCTGCGAAACCTGCACGCGCGGATCGGGCTTCAGCAGCAAGGGCTGCCTGTAGCTGCGGCCGTCGGCGCTGAGCTCAAGCGTATATTGGCCGGGTGGGGACCATACGCCGCCGCTTTCCCGCGCATCGTCGGACGGGGATGCAGCGGTCGGCTTCGGATAGCGCAGATCCCACACGAAGCGATGCATGCCGGGAGTCGTCGACAACCGCATCGGTGTCGGCACCCATTCCGGCGCGATTTTGAGCTTGGTCGGATCAGACACGGTCACGGGGGCGGTGCTGCTGAAATTGCGCACCGTGCGACCCTGTGCGTCGAACACGGTCAGCGTTACCGCACCCTTGACCGCTTGCGGCAGCGCGTAATCGATGATCGCGCCGTCGGGTGGATTTGCCGCCATCGGCTCGTCCTTCGGGAACGGCGTGCCGGTGAAGCCGGGCGGACGCACGCGGATCGCGTCAGCCGGCTTGAACAGGGTGACCGCGTTCGCACGCACGCCATCCAGCTGCCGCAGCGTGCTGACGTCGTCCATGATCCAGAAGCCACGGCCGTGGGTGGCGATCACCAGATCGTTGCCGTGCACGTCGATGTCGCGCACCGAGGTCATCGGCAGATCCTGCTGCAGCGACTGCCAGTGCGCACCATCGTCGAACGACACGTACACGCCCTTTTCGGTGCCGGCGTAGAGCAGGCCCTTGCGCACGGGATCCTCGCGCACCACGTTGACGAAGCTGTCGCGCGGAATGCCGTTGTCGATGCGCGTCCAGCTGGTGCCGCCATCGGTGGTGCGATAGAGGTACGGCGTGTCGTCGTCGAGACGATGGCGATCCACCGCGAGGTACGCGGTGTTCGCGTCGAAGTGCGAGGGCTCGATGCCGGCCACCTTCGACCACGGCGTGAGCGCCTTCGGCGTCACCTGTTGCCAGTGTGCGCCGTCATCGTCGCTGCGCCAGACCAGTCCATCGTCGGTTCCCACCCACAGCGCCTGCGCGGAGAGCGGTGACGGCGCGATGGTGTAGATCACGCCGCGACGCGCGCTCACGTGGTTGTCGTCGGCCGCGGTGGACGCGTCGAGACTGGGCGGTGTCCCCGCGTCCTCACGGGTCAGGTCGGGGCTGATCGGCGCCCAGTGGTCGCCACCGTCGGCCGTGCGGAACAGCCGTTGGTTGGCGAAGTACAGCACCTTCGTGTCGCGTTTGGAGAATGCCAGCGGCAGCGTCCACGTGCCGCGATAGTGCGCGGCGGGATAGGCCAGCGTGGGATCGACAACGCGGGTCTGTCCGGTGCGCGTGTCGAGCTTGTCGACGGTACCGCCATAAACGATGTCGTGGTCGTCGGGGTCGGGCGCGATCATGCCGCTCTCGCCGCCGGGCGTGATCTCGTGGAACTGCTCCATGGTGATGCCATCGCCGCTGCCGGTGCGGCTGGGCAGCGACACCGCCCCGGAATCCTGCTGCGCACCGTATACCCAGTACGGAAAGCGGTTGTCGGTGCTGACGTGATAGATCTGCGCTGTCGGCTGGTTGAACCAGCTGCTCCATGTATGGCCGCCGTTGAGCGTGATCAGCGTGCCCTGATCGATGCCGAGGATCTGCCGATCCGGATCGGTCGGGTCGATCCACATCTGGTGGAAATCGTCACCGGTGGGATCGCCCTTCAACGCGATGAACTGCTTGCCGCCATCGTCGGAGCGCAGCACGATGGTATTCATCACGTACACGCGATCGGCGTTCTTCGGGTCCACCGTCAGCCGGCAGAAATACCAGCCGCGTTGCCAGATACGCTGGTCGTCGGTGACGTGATTCCAGTGCGTGCCGCCGTCGTCGGAACGATACAGACCGCCTTCGTCGGCCGGCGCATCGACCAGCGCATACACGCGATTCGGCTGGCTCGGCGCCAGCGCGATGCCGATGCGGCCGGGATGCGCGGGGAAACCGTTGCCCTGCAGCTGGCTCCAGTGACTGCCGCCGTCATGCGACACGTACAGACCGCTGCCCGGTCCGTTCGAGGGCGGATACACGCTCCATGGCGGGCGTCGGGTCTGCCACAGCGCGGCGTAGATCGTGTCCGGGTCGCCGGGCTTGAAGGCGAGGTCGATCGCGCCGGTATCGGCGTCCTTGAACAGCACCTTGCTCCAGTGCTTGCCGCCGTCGGTGGAACGGAACACGCCGCGCTCCGCGTTCGCGCCATAGGCATGCCCGAGTGCAGCGGTGAACACCACGTTCGGATTGCGCGGATCCACCAGCACGCTGGCGATCTGCCGGGTGTCCTCAAGACCGATGTGAGTCCAGTGCCTGCCGGCGTCGACCGACTTGTACATGCCATCGCCATGGGCGATGTCCGAGCGCATGTCGGCCTCGCCGGTGCCCACATAGATCGTGTCCGGATCGGACGGTGCCAGCGCCAGCGCGCCGATCGAGCCGACCTTCTCGCCGTCGAAGATCGGCTGCCAGGTGCGCCCGGCATCCTGCGTGGCCCACACGCCACCGTCCACCGCACCGAAATAGAAATGCCGACTATCGCCGGCGATGCCGGTTACCGTCAGCACACGACCGCCGCGGAACGGCCCGATCAGGCGCCAGTGCAAACTCTGGTACAGCGATGGATCGACCGCGGCATAGGCTGTCAGCGTCGTGGAAACTCCGAGGACAAGCACGGCGAGGCAGCAACGTAGGCGCATGGATAATTTCTCGGGCGGGTAAGGATTGAAAAGTTGGCGGCGGCGCCGGCGAAAGCCATCGTCGCACAGGAATCAGAGGCGCCGTGGCGCCTCTGATTCCTGCTGCTTCGTCACCTTGCGGCGGACAGGTGGTGCTCAGTCACGTTCCAGCCCCTGCATGGCCGCTTCCAGTCCTTCCTTGCCGCCACCCGATTCGCCATCCTGTTCCGGCGTTGTCGCCGGGATGGCGATTTCCTTGAGGTTCTTCGCCTTCAACGCGGCATTGGTCCTGGCCAGATCGCCGGTCTGGAAATCCGCGAAGGACTTCTGCACGTCGCCGAGTTCGCGGGAAAGCGTGTCGATATACGTCATCTGGTAATCCGACGGACGGCCCTCGTACGACATGATCGCGCCGTAGAGTTCGTCGGTGTGTTCGCGCAGGCGCAATTCGCCGGTGATGGCGCCGCCTTCGGTGGTCGCCACGATCTTCTTGCGGATGTCGTTGGCCTTGTCGCTGAGGTCGGCGAGTTGCTTGCGCGTCATGTCCTGCGCGGGCAGCGTCGCGGCTTCAGCACCCGCCTCGGCGCGCACCGCGTTGATGCGGGCTACCAGGTCGCTCATGTCGCCGAACAGCTGCTTGACCCGGGTCGCCGCATCGAACTGCGCCTGGCGGTCGGCCACACTGAACTTGTCGCGGCGATCGAGACCGACCTGGAGCCTGGTCTCGAACACATCCTTGCCCTTGGTCATGCGCACCGTGTAGGTGCCAGGCACCACACGCGGGCCCTGGATCGAGTTGCCGGCGATCTGCGCTGCCGGAGGTACGCGTGGCGGCTTGGTCCGCATCGACCACTCCACCCGGTTGATGCCGCGGCGCACGCTGGCCGGAATCGTGTCGACCAGATTGCCCTTGCTGTCCAGTACGTCGATCTTGAGCTTGCCGAACAGGTGGCGGCTGCGCTGGTAATAGGTAATGAACGCACCGTCCGGCGGATTCGGGCCGACAAATTCGGCGTCGCCGCCAGGCCAGCCGCCAAACGCGTCGATGCGCTGCTGGACCGGTCGCGAGGGCAGGAAGGTTGCCTCGCTGCCCAGCACCGCCGGGTCGAGCGCGCGCAACGGCGTGATGTCGTCGATGATCCAGATGCCACGGCCGTGAGTGGCCAGCACCAGATCCGCGTCGCGCGGCTGGAACGCGATATCGCGCACCGCCACGGCGGGGAAGTCGCCGCCCTTGAACTGCGCCCAGTTCGCACCGCCGTCAATCGAGATCCACAGACCGAATTCGGTGCCGGCAAACAGCAGGTTCGGCTTGACGATGTCCTGCCTGATCACGTGCACGTAGCCGCGCAGGCCCTTCGCGTCTCTGGGTGTCACCAGGGCAGTCCACGACTTGCCGTAATCGGTGGTCTTGTAGACGTAGGGGTTCATGTCGCCGAAGCTGTGGCGATCGAATGCGACAAAGGCCGTGCCGGCATCGAACTGGCCCGCCTGCACCCAGGACACCCACTCGCCGGCGGGCAGGCCCTTGATGTTGCCGACCACATTGGTCCAGCTCTTGCCGTCATCGCGGGTAATCTGCAGGTTGCCGTCATCCGTGCCGATCCAGATCAGGCCAGCCTGCTTCGGCGATTCGCTGATCGAATAGATCGTCGTGTAGGTCTCCGCCGCGGAGTTGTCCACGGTGACGCCGCCGGATTTCTCCTGTTCCTGTTTCTTCGGATCGTTGGTGGTCAGGTCCGGCGAGATGCGATCCCAGCTCTGTCCGTGATCGCGCGAACGGAACAGGAACTGCGCGCCCATGTAGATCGTGCCCTTCTCGTTCGGGCTCAGCGCGATCGGCGTGTTCCAGTTCCAGCGCAGTTTTTCGTTGTAGCCAGGCTTGGGCTGGATGTCGCGCGCTTCATGGGTATGCCGGTTGACGCGGGTGATGCTGCCGCCCTGCGTCTCCATGTAGATGTAATCGGCGTCGGCCGGATCGGCGAACATCCAGAAGCCGTCGCCGCCGCAATAGTTCGTCCACTGCGCGTTGGCAATGCCGCCGGGAAACGCCGAGTCGCCGACCCAGCAGGCGTTGTCCTGCAAGCCGCCGTAGACGCGGTACGGATCGGCATCATCCAGACTCACGTGGTAGAACTGCGACACCGGCAGATTGTTCGCCTTCCACCATTTGTCGCCGCCATCCTTCGAATACCACAGGCCGCCGTCGTCGCCGACGATGGTGTTCTGGGTATTGCGCGGGTCGATCCACACCACATGCGAATCGCCGTGGGTGCCGCCGCCGACGTTGGCGAAACTCTTGCCGCCGTCGAGACTCTGGATCAGGTTGAGGTCCGGCTTGAACAGGCGATCCGGGTTGTGCGGATCGACGATCAGGCTGGCGAAGTAGAACGGACGCCAGACCATCAACTGGCTCTTGTCGCGCTGCTGCCAGGTCCTGCCGCCATCATCCGAACGGTACAGGGCCGAATCAGGCGATTCGACCAGGGCATAGACGATCGCCGGATTCGACGGTGCCACCGCAACCGCGATGCGGCCGAACGGTTTCTGCGGAAAGCCCTTGTTGGCCGCCGTGGTGACTTCGGTCCACGAGTGCCCGCCATCGGCGGAACGATACAGACCGCTGTCGGATGGCGCGCTCGGCGACTCGCCACCGGAGCGGAACGTCCAGCCCTTGCGGCGGAAATCCCACATGCCGGCGAAGATCACGTTCGGATCCTTCGGATCCATCGACACCGAGGCGCAACCGGTGGACAGATTCCCGCCTTTCAACACCAGACCCCAGGTCCTGCCGCCGTCGCTGGTCTTGTACAGGCCGCGATCGGCCGAGTCGCTCCACAGCTTGCCTGGCACACAGGCATACACGGTGTTGCTGTCCTTTGGGTCGATCAGGATCCTGGCGATCCGTTCGGAGCCCTTCAGACCCATGTTGGTCCACGTTTCGCCGCCATCGGTGGACTTGTAGATACCGTCGCCGATCGACACGGAGTTGCGTGTCCACGACTCGCCGGTACCGACCCAGACCGTGTCGTGTTGGGATGGATCGATCTCGATGTCGCCGATCGACTGCACCGCCTGCTTGTCGAACACCGGCTTGTAGGTCGTGCCGCCGTCGCTGGATTTCCACACGCCGCCGCTGGCCGCACCGACGTAGATCGTCAGCTTGCCGTCCTTCTCGGGCACCGCCGCGAGCGCGGCGATGCGCCCGCTCATCGTGGCCGAACCGATGTTGCGTGCGTCGAGGCCGGAGATCACGCCGGCGTCGAACCGAGCCGGCCCTGGCGCCGTGCCGGTTGTTGCCGCCTGCGCACTGCCGCACAGTGCAAGTGACAAGGCGAATGCGATGGCGGGTAAAGCTGCCTGCTTGCGCTCGAGATGCTTCATGGCTTCGCTCCTGCCGCTGCGTGCGCAGTCCCGGCAACGGCCGGGAAGGCGAACATCGTGTCGTCCATCGGCACATTGGCCGCGGCCTTCTCGACCGTGAGTTGCTGCTTGCCGAATGGGCCGGCGCCCTTGGTGTAGGAGGACGTCGAGAACGGGAAGTACACGCCGTTGACCTGCTCGTAATCGCCGTAATCGGTCACGGTTTCGACATGGGTGCCGCGCACGATCTGATCGGTGATCGTGCGTATCTCGAGGTAGTGGTCCGGATCGAGATAGACATACTCGATGTCGCCGTTCCTGCGCGTGACCTTGAGCTTGTGCGCGTCGGTGCCGTCGATGTCCTCGGTACCGAGGTATTCGAGCTTGCTGCCCTGCGCCTGCCAGTCGGCCAGCTGGCCGCCGATGGCAGCGTCATCGGCCAGCGATTTGGCGTCGTCGCCGGACATCTTCTCGGGATCGCGGCGGCCCTGGAATGGCGAGATCTGCCAGGCATCCTTGCCGTTCCAGGCCTGAATCTGGGTCAGACTCTGGATGGTGGCTTCCTGGCGCACCGAGTCGGGCGCCTTCTTGTATTCGACAAAGGTCAGCTCGAACTGTCCACCAATGCGCATCTTGCCTTCGAGCTTGAGCGTCTTGATCGCATGGATCTTGGCGAGGCCGCCACGGGCATCGAGGTTCTTTGCCACCAGCTCATCAGTCGTCACCGCGTGTGCGGATGCGCTGACGAGCAGCAACGCAGCCACAGAGAACAACAGTTGGATACGCATGGAACCAGACCTCCCTCTGGTGAGACCCGCAGCAACGGGCCGCATCCGGCCGCATGGCGGCCAGCCAAGTTGACGCGCAACGCCGAAACCAGGTCCCGACACGACGCCACAAGCTCTGACACTACTCCCGTGACAGCTGCCGCACGATGGGACAGAAGTCATGCAACTAAACGCTTGGCCTATGGCGATGTGCGCCCTGATGCACGATAAAGGCATGCTTGCACTTTCACCAAGGGTTATCCATGTCGATTCCGCTCCACGCCATCCTGCCGTTGGCTCTGGCCATGTCGCTGGCTTCTGCCGTCACGCTGGCGCAGCAGGCCACCACGCCACCAGACACCGGAACAGACGGCACCAAGGTCGTGAGGAAACAGGCGGTGACGAACCTGCCGCGCGTGCAGGTGAATGGCGAGGGCTGGCGCCAATACCAGAAGGCGAAACTCGTCTACCAGATGCCGGAAGTGGACGGCCCGGTGATCACGGTGACCAAGAAGACCACGGTCACCCATCTGGACAACCAGCCCACGGTGATCGGCAACAATCTGGATCAACTGCTGGCGCGCACGCCCGGCGTGCTGGTGTCGGAACAACCCACGCCGACGCAGTTCAATCTCAGCTATCGCGGTATCGGCAATCCGCAGGAATCCGAATTCGTGTTGGTGATGCAGGACGGCATTCCGCTGGAGGGCGACTGGATCGGCTTCCCGACCTTGTATGCCTTTCCGATGACGCAGAGCCTGTCCGAAGTGCAGCTGATTCGCGGCGGCTCCAGCCTCCTGTACGGCCCCGAGCCTGAGCCTGTCATCAATCTCGTTTCAAAACGCCCGGCGCCCGGCACGCCTTTGACCGTGACGACGGAACAAGTGGTCGGCGAGCATGGCCTGTACTCGACCTACAACGACATCGAGGGCAGTCACGGCGCCTGGACCTATCGCGCCGATGCAGGCTACGTGCATAGCGACGGTACTCGCGCCAACGATGGTTCGCAGATGAGCCAGGCCGATCTGTACGTGGGATATCGACCGGACAATCAGCAACTCTGGTGGTTCGATTTTCATGCGATCAGCGCGGTCTCCGGCGATCCGGGGCGGCTGAGTTACACCCAGTGGCTGGCCGACCCCCGCACGACGCCGACGCCCGACAACCGCGATTGGGTCAACCGCTATCAACTGGTGCTGGGACACACGCACGATTTCGGCAACGACTGGAGCCTGACCGCCAAACTGTGGTTCACCTATCAGGATCTGTCCAGCCGTACCGCCGCCGCATCGGTGCCATTGCAACCGCCGCCGACCAGCACGACGCTGCAGGACGAGCAGTTCCGCACGACGGGCACGGATGTGCGCTTGCGCAAGAAGTGGGGCGAGGGCAATGCCTTCACCATCGGCGGCGTGCTGTTCTACGGCAACGATCCGTTCCGGCAATGGAGCAGTCCGGATCTGCTCGTCGACAGCGACAACCGCACCGGCACGCCGAGGTTGAATGAAGCCAGAACATCCCGCTACGCCTCGGTGTTTGCCGAGAATGTCTTCC
>Ga0208589_1000382_pt1 | contig 21599 bp, 17 predicted proteins | sample NGESurshal092012_2_FD_184486 | JGI IMG/M metagenome (GOLD analysis project Ga0208589, IMG submission 184486) | Arctic peat soil microbial communities from Barrow, Alaska - NGEE Surface sample F53-2 shallow-092012 (SPAdes) | ecosystem: Environmental > Terrestrial > Soil > Wetlands > Peat ... | reverse complement strand
CGGCCAGGCGAAGTGGATTTTGGCCGCGAGCGAGACGCGACGACGAAGCGTATTGCGGCCAAATACGCTGAGGAGGAGCAACGAAGCTCGCGGCCAAAATACACGGGCATGGCCCGCGCGACTTTTGCCACAGGCTGCTAGGCATTTTTGGCCTTGTAATAACCTACAGATTCTCAAATTCATCAGATGTTAACCCGGCCTGATTCAGTATGCTGCGTAATGTCCCGATCTTCACTTCCGAATGATGAGGTACTATTGCCACGCGAGTTCCCTCGATAGTGGTTTTTGTGAATTTGACATGGCTTCCCCGCTGGCTGGTTTCGACAAAACCTGCATTCAGCAAACGCCGCCGAATTTCCCGAAACGGCAAGGGTCTAAGCCGCGCCAACTTCCACCTCAATCTCTGTCAATTTCGGAATGATCGTTGCCACTGGAGGTTCGAAATATAGCTCAAGCGCTTCTCGCAGGTTTTCCAGCGCCTCTCGTTCGGTATCGCCTTGACTCGCGACATCCACTTCCACGCATTGCGCGACAAACCCATCACCTTCGGGCCAAACGCGGGCAGTAAATGTTTGCTTCATGGCTGCTACCTCAAGTTGCGAACATTATAGCACATTCATTCGTTTGACTCCGCCCCTCGGTCGCACATAGAAACTGCCATGGCCAAAAATCCTTGGCGAATCGAAAAGAAGACCCCAACCCCAACCCTCCCCCGGAGTACCAGGGGAGGGGGAAAATTGGGGATGACCTTCAAAACCTAAACGGAGACTCCCATGCGTTATCGTCTTCTCGGCCGCAGCGGCTTGCGCGTTTCGGAAATCTCTCTCGGCGCCATGACCTTCGGCGAAGACTGGGGCTGGGGCTCGCCCAAAGAGGAATCTCGCAAAATCTACGACGCCTACCGCGAAGCCGGCGGGAATTTCATCGATACCGCCAATGTCTACACCAACGGCGTGAGTGAGACCTTCCTCGGCGAATTCATGCAGGGCCACCGTGAGTCGATGGTGCTCGCCACCAAATACACCAACGCCATGCCGGGCAACGACGCCAACGCGGCCGGCAATCATCGCAAGAGCATGATGCAGGCCGTCGAGGCCAGCCTGAAGCGCCTGAAGACCGATTACATCGATCTCTATTGGATGCACATCTGGGATAAGATCACGCCGCTGGAAGAAGTGATTCGCGCCTTCGATGATCTCGTGCGGATGGGCAAGGTGCTATACGTTGGCGTCTCCGATGCCCCGGCGTGGTGGATCGCCCGATTTAATACAATTGCCGAATTGCGCGGATGGTCGCCGTTTATCGGGTTGCAGATTGAATATCATTTGCTTGAACGCACACCCGAGAGAGATTTATTGCCGATGGCCGAGGCCATGGGATTGGGAGTGACGGCGTGGTCGCCGCTGGCGGGGGGCGTTTTAACCGGCAAGTATCAAACCAGCACTCCGGCCGACACGCGATTCTCCAGTGATATGATGAGCGATTTCAAACCTGATCCGAAGAAGGCCGAACGCGCTCTCGTCGCCGTCAAATCGGTCGCCAAGCAAACCGGCCGCAGCTTGGCGCAGGTTTCTCTCGCCTGGCTGCAACTGCGACCGCATCCGGTGATCCCCATCATCGGAGCCCGCAAGATGGCACAGTTTCAGGATAATATCGCCAGCGCAGACCTTAAATTGAGTGCGGAGCAACTCAAAACGCTCGACGACGCAACTGGCATCGAACTTGGCTTTCTTCACGACTTCCTGAATCGTCCGAGAGTGCAGGCGATTGTATATGGCGGCATGCGCGACAAGCTGATCGTTTGAGTGACCCGCTTCATGCGGATTCCAATGGATGATCGCATCGCCAAAAAACGGTTAGCGGCCGCCCTTGGGCGGCGCGTGCGTGCACCAAGCGCGAAACTCAGTCGGAACCCGTATTATGCAGCTTTGAGGTGATGATCCAGCAGTAACACCCGCAGCTTGCGGTCGCCGTAGCCGAACTCCACCTCATAGGCCAGCGTGGGGAATTCGAACTTATTCTTCACCACGCCGACTTCGCCAGGACGCAGTTCCAGTTCGGGCAGGTCCTTGACGAGCTTCACGGAATCGCTGTTCGTGAACTGACGCATGGCTTCTCCTCCGGCTGCCGACGAAAGGCTCGGCCTTTCGGTCTGGCGGATGTGTTTGGTTTGAATTCGCGGCCATCGCGTGCCCGACCGCGTTCTCTACCCACTGCATCGGCGAGCCGGAGTCATGACTTTTGCGACACGCGCGGTTGCCTCAATTTTTCTGTACCCGCCGTCGCAGCAAGGCCAATCCACCCAGCGAAACCAGGCCGATCATCCCCGGCTCCGGAACCGCCGTAAAACTGTATGCCAGTGAATATTGCTCCGCATCAGAAACTACCCCGGCGCTGCCGACCACGCCGCCGTTCTTCAGAACCTCCAGATCATACGTGTCGCCGGGCGTGAGGTTTAGCGTGTACAACTGCTGCACGTTATCGACCGCGCTGACACTCATATCGATCGGCGTCGCCACATCATGAGTGGCGTCGAAGAGATACAGATCAAGGCGGTTAATCGGGTTGCCAACGTCCGTCGCGCCCTGGCGCTCCCAGACGAGCGTGGCCGTCAGCGTGTAAGAGGTAACACCGCCGCCGGCCGCCAGGGCGAAGTCATAGTTGTTGTAGGTATCGGTGGCCCGGGTTGAAGTGAGCGTCGCCGCGTCCCAACCTTGCAGGGAATTAATCGTGCCGGTGTTTACGGCCGGATGAATGCCGCCGACGGTCGCGGTCGCGACGCTCGAACCGGAATGATGTTCACCGCCGACAAGCTGCTGATAGGAATTGAGAATATTCAGCACGCCCGCCCCATAATGTGCGTCAAGAGGGGCGGTGGTGGTGTGTGTCCAGCCTGCGGGCTTTACCGCGCCGTTCAACAGAAGAGCCTTGACGGTACGCGCGTCGGTGGCGTCGGTCTCCGTGCCGCTGCCCCCGTCGCCGCGAGCGCCGGCCTGAAGCAAAATCGCGGCGCTGCCCGCCACCAGCGGCGTGCTGAAGCTGGTCGCGCCGCCGGGCGCGGTGATGTCCGGCTTGCTGCGCCCGTTATCGGCAGTCGGCCCGACGCTGGTAGCTCCGTCACTGTCGCCAACGCCTATCGAATTGTATGAAGTAGCCGCCGCGTTCACCGTCCCGAAGGGCGGCGGGCCATTTCCAGCCGCGGAGAGAAATATCGTGCCGAATTTGTAAATATATGCGTCGTAGGTGCTGTCGGTGGTTTGCTGGTCGGCTACGGTCAGGCGCGTCGATGGGTCTTCATTAAAAATGAAACTCTGATTCACCACGGCGTCGGCGATCGGCGTGAGATTGGTAACAATTGTGTTGTAGAAATAATCCGCGTTGTAATTATCGACATGGCTGACGCCTTGCGCGACCCCCGTCCCGGCCCCGTAATAATTCTTGCCGACCAGGTCAGCGTGCCCGGAGCTGAAAGCAGGGTTGAAGGCCGTCGTCACGTTGCCGCTGTCATCGGTGTAGGTAAACAAACTCGCCGGCTGTCCGACATTCGTGGGATTCACCTCAAACAGATTCGTCCCGCCCGCGAGGCTCGCCTCGGGCTGAGCCACCTGAACTCCGGCGCCGGTGAGCGTGGGATCGAGCGCATGGAGAGCCGTCGCTCCAATGATGTCGGGATTTGCGGCATACACCGCCGAAGAAACCAAACCGGTCGCTGCCGCACATAAAATCATGTGCCGGCGCGATGCCGCTGAGCGCGCGGAACGGGTCAATCGAGGCATGTTTCTTCCTTCCATTGGGTTCTGGTTCCAATAATCTACCTCAGATGGGTCTCAAAACCAGTGTTTTTTGCATTTGCTTGAGGTTAAATTAAACGGACAGGGCGATGAAGGGGGCGATGAAGGAGGCCGCGATGTGGAAACGAACGCTCTTCTTGAGCTTTTTGCTGGTGAACACAGGTGCTTTTGCCGCGGATACGCCGGCTACGCGGCCGGTGCTGTCGATCCTTAAAGCCGCCTGCGACTGGCAGCTCGCCCATTTATCCACCGCGCATCTCTCAAATGACCATGGCAACAACGCATGGATTCGCGCTCCGTTTTTTCTCGGCGATCTGGCGCTCTACCGGCGCACTGGGGATGATCGTTATCTCACGCCGATTCTCGATATCGCCAAGCAGAATCAGTGGCAGCCCGGAAAGCGTCCGCGGCACGCCGACGATCAGGCGGTGGGGCAGGTCTATCTTGAGCTTTATTTCCTGAATCACGACCCGGCGGAGATCGCGCCCATCAAAGATCGTTGGGATGCGATCATGGCCCAACCCATGAAGGGACGCGATGACTGGTGGTGGTGCGATGCCCTCTTCATGGCCCCGCCCGCATTGGCGCGGCTGGCAACCGCTACCGGCGATCACAAATACATTGATTATCTAAACGGCCAATATTGGGACACCACGGATTTTCTTTACGATCCGGCAGAGCATTTGTTTTTCCGCGACAAGTCTTATTTCCAGACCCGCGAAGCCAATGGGCAGAAGATTTTCTGGAGCCGCGGCAATGGCTGGGTATTGGCGGGGCTTGCCTCCGTCTTGCAGTATCTGCCGGCCGATGATGCCAGCCGCCCGCGATTTGTGAAATTGTTCACGGAGATATCCGAACGCGTGATAACGCTTCAGCAGCCGGATGGCTTTTGGCGCACCAGCCTTCTCGACCCCGCCTCCTGCCCTGGCGGCGAAGCCAGCGGCACGGGATTTTTCTGCTATGCGCTGGCGTGGGGCGTCAACAATGGAATTCTGCCGCGCGACAAATATCAGCCCGTCGTGGAGAAGGCCTGGGGGGCGCTGTCGGGCGCGGTTGATGGCGACGGCAAATTGCATTGGGTTCAGCTTCCCGGCGCCAAGCCGGCGAAAATCAACAGCGACGACACAGCCGAGTACGGAGTGGGGGCGCTGCTTCTGGCCGGCGACCAGGTCCTTAAACTTTCAGAAGGAACGAAATGAATAAGAGAATTGTGATCGGACTGACGCTTCTTTCGGCGGTTGCCGCCGGCTCGCAAATCTGTTCGGCGCAGGCCACACAACCCTTCGGGCCGCCGCCGGTCTATCCGTCGCCTTACATTGTTCCTTCGAAACAGCAGATTATGACGCACCTTGACGCTCTGCGCACGCGCTTGGAAGCCAATACGCCGACGCGGCTGGTCCAGGGACGCGGCGGGCGCGGAATGCAGATCGAACCCGGCGCGGCGGGTAATTTCCAGCAGACGGGCTATCCGATGGGCGTGGTTTATGCCGGCATGCTCAACGTCGCTGACGCAACCGGCGATGTCGCTTACAGCGATTACGTCGCAAAACATTTCCAATTCTTTCAGGACAACCTGAGCACGCCGGCAACTCCGCCGCCGGCTGATGCCGCGGCTCCTGCCGGTTTCCCCGGCCGCGGCGGGCCGTTCCGGCAGTTGCTCGCCCCCGCCGCTCTCGACGATTGCGGCGCCATCGGCTCGGCCATCATCAAAGCCCGCCGCGCCAAAGTCGGCCCCGACATGATCGACACCATCAATCGTTTCGCCGACTACATCAGCACCAAGCAGTTCCGCCTCGACGACGGCACTCTCGCCCGCCAGCGCCCATTCGCAAAATCCATCTGGGGCGACGACATGTACATGAGCGTGCCGTTCCTCGCGCAGATGGGCGCGCTCACCGGCGATCACAAATATTTCGACGACGCCGCCAAACAGGTGTTGCAGATCGGCCATTATCTCTGGGTGCCGCAGAATGAAATGTTCACTCACGCATGGAACGCCTACAGCGGCGATCTCCATCCCAAATATTACTGGGGCCGCGCCAACGGCTGGTGCATGATGGCAATGGCCGAACTGCTCACGGTTCTGCCCGAAGATCATCCCGACCGCGCCAAGATTCTCGACCTCTACCGTCACATGGCGCAGGGCATCGCCGGCCTCCAATCCGGCACAGGCTTGTGGCATCAGATGCTGGATCGCCCGGATTCGTACCTGGAGACCAGTTGCTCGGCGATGTTTTCCTTTGCCATCGCCCGCGGCATTACCAAAGGCTGGCTCGACGCGCAAACCTACGGCCCCGTCGCGCTGGCCGGTTGGAACGGCGTGACAACGCAAATCACCACCGATGGCAAGGTCAACGGCGTCTGCCCCGGCACCAGCTACGCCGATGATTTCATCTATTACTATCACCGGCCGGCGGCGGACGACGTTCACGGCTACGGCCCGGTTTTACTGGCCGGTTCGGAAATCATCCGCCTCCTGGCCATGGGCGACGCAAACGGACCGCTCCGAATTGTGCAGGGCCAGCCGATCTATTTCCTCGACAAACAAAATGACCCCCAGGCCAAAGCGCCGGTAGGGGGGAGAGGTCGCGGAGGCCAATAAGAAGAAGGGCTGAGTAGTCAGGACTGAGGACTGAGAGGCCGGAAGGAGTTTTCAGTGTTCAGTTTTCGGTGTTCAGCTACGACAGCCTGTCTTTAGCTGAAAACTGAAAACTGAAAACTGAAAACTTCGTTCCATTCCCCAGCACTTCAATATTCCGAATAGACACCCCCTCATTTTAATAGTATCTTCCCCATTGGTGGCGGATGCCGCCGTCCATGGGGTAGGAACCCTATGCACTGACTGGGGATACTGGAACTCAGTGCGGCTCTTCGTCGTATGACTGGATGTATCCCCAATTGCAGCGGTGGGCCAGGCCCGCCGTAACCGAACGAGCCAGGTTTAATTTTTCAGGCTCGATAATCGGGGGCCTAACGAGGCTCTCGAGCGACGATTGGCGTGGATTGCCGCTTTGCCGGCGGTTCTTTGGTCGGTCGTAGCCGTTCGGAGTTCTTGTTGTAAGTCGTGGTGAGCGACCGGATTTCTCCCCACGACACTCAACCAACTCCCCCGCCTACTCGGCCATTCCCTCCATCGGCAAAAGCTAACCCACCCAAACCGCCGATTGTCCTAGTATACGTCTATGTCGGCCGCGCTCGTCAGATCAAGGAATGGTGTTCGGGTGTGGTCATATTTTGTCGTGCATCGGTAAGAACCCCCACCCCAACCCTCCCCCTGAGTACATGGGGAGGGGGAGAAGAGGGCCGCTGGGCGCAAAAGATGATTACATTTGGTGCTCTTACATTCAGGTGACTCCATGCCCGCGAAAGCCAGTTCACTCGCGTCATTGATCGAACGAAAACTCGATATCTCCAACTTCCGCGAACAACATTGGGAAGGCTCATTCAACGAGTACCTCGACCTGGTTACTGAACACCCCGAAGTCGCGCGCAATGCGTTCCAGCGCGTCTACGACATGATCCTCGGCTTCGGCTCCGAGACGTACACGCAGTTCAAGCAGGAATCGCTCCGATATAAGTTTTTCTCCGACCCCATCGATCATGGCGCCGACGCCATCTTCGGCCTCGAGCGCCCGCTGATGCAACTGGTCGATTTCTTCAAATCCGCCGCTCAAGGTTACGGCACGGAAAAGCGAATCCTGCTCCTTCACGGCCCCGTCGGCTCCAGTAAATCCACCATCGCCCGGCTGCTGAAGAAAGGCCTTGAGTCTTACAGTCGCAGCGATGCCGGCCGGCTCTTCACATACCAGTGGCGACTTCCCGCCCGCCCCGGCCACAAAGACCCCGGCGAGCAGCTTATGGAATGCCCCATGCACGAAGACCCGCTCCTGCTGATTCCCAAGGAAGCGCGGGCCGACGTTCTGGAGGCTCTAAACGAAAAACTCCCCGAAGGACGCTCGATTCGCCTGTACGGCGAAATATGCCCATTCTGCCGCAAGATTTACGCCGACCTGATGGACGCCTACGACGGCGACTGGCGCAAAGCCATCGATCATGTGCGCGTGAAGCGACTCATCCTGTCGGAGAAGGATCGCCGCGGCATCGGCACCTTCCAGCCGAAGGACGAAAAAAACCAGGACTCGACCGAACTCACCGGCGACATCAACTATCGCAAGATCGCCGAATACGGCAGCGATTCCGATCCCCGCGCGTTTAACTTCGACGGCGAACTTAATATCGCCAACCGCGGCATCGTTGAATTCATTGAAGTGCTCAAGCTCGATGTGGCGTTCCTCTACGACCTCCTCGGCGCCAGCCAGGAGCACATGATCAAGCCGAAGAAATTCGCCCAGACCCACATCGACGAGGTGATTCTCGGCCATACCAACGAGCCGGAATACAAGAAGCTCCAGGGCAACGAGATGATGGAGGCCTTCCGCGACCGCACCATCAAGATTGATATCCCCTACAACGTGCGCCTCGACGATGAGATCAGAATCTATCTCAAGGATTTCGGCCCGGAAAAGATCAAGGGCATCCATATCGCGCCGCACACCATTGAAGTGGCCGCCATGTGGGCGGTGCTGACGCGCCTCTCTGAACCCAAGAAGCCGGGCATCACGCGCCTGCAAAAGCTCAAGCTCTACAACGGCAAGAGCATCGCCGGTTTCACCGAGGATTCGATCAAGGAACTCAAGGAAGAATCCCCGCGCGAAGGCATGGGCGGCATCAGCCCGCGATATATTCAGGACAAGATTTCCAACGCGCTGGTCAGCCAGCAGGCTCAGATGGAAAAGAGCGTCAACCCGTTCATGGTGATGAATGAGCTGGAGACCGGCATGAGCCATCATTCGCTCATCACCGACGAGGAATTGAAGAAGCAGTACAAGGAGATGCTGGCCATCGTGCGCGAGGAATACGAGGACATCCTGAAATTCGAGGTCCAGCGGGCCATCAGCGCCGACGAGGACGCCATCAAACGCCTCGCCGCCAATTACATCGAAAACGTTCGGGCCTATACTCAGCACGAGCGCGTGCGCAACCGCTATACCGGCCGCGACGAAGACCCGGATGAGCGCCTCATGCGCAGCATCGAGGACAAGATCGACATTCCCGAAGCCCGCAAGGACGATTTCCGCCAGGAGATCATGAACTACATCGGCGCCCTTTCACTCGACGGCAAGCGCTTCGAGTACAACACCAACGCCCGCCTGCTCAAGGCGCTGGAACGCAAGCTCTTCGAGGATCAGCGCGACACCTTCAAGCTGAAGAACCTCGTCTCGTCGGTGATCGATGACGAAACGCAGCAGAAGATCGACGTGGTGAAGCAGCGCCTGATCAAGCAATTCGGCTACAACGAAACCAGCGCCACGGATGTCCTGAATTATGTGGCCAGCATGTTCGCCCGCGGCGACAGCAAGCAGGAAGAATGACCCGGTTTCATCGAGGCAATGGTTTCTCGCTGGTGCTGCTGGGCGCGGCCGGCATCGTCTTCTTCTGGGCGACCGATCCGCGCTCAATCCACGCGCGCTGGCCGGCGGCTTCTCCCATCGACGCGGCCAATCAGGCCTGGATGGGCACCCTGATGGGCGTGGCAGGTTCCGGCGTGGTCCTGACGTTTGGATTGTGGCTGCTGATGAGGAAGTCGGTGTGAGCCTGCGATCCCCGATGGGGATGTGGTGATATTTGGAAATATTAAGTGATATCCGAAATATCGAAGTCATTGCGGCCGGACGCGGCGGTTTAAGCCGCGCGGCGCTGAACCGCGACTATGGACATGGACGCTGGCGAAAGATGAAGGGCGTTGTCGTAATTGATTGGAACGGACGTATATGTGAGGCTGAAGTTCATTGGTATGAGGCCCACGATATTGGCCGCGTATTATTCATGCGAAAGCGTACTTTGCGATGGCTATGAAAAAAACAATCAAAAATCCGACACACGCCATTTACATCAGTGGCGATGCACAAAATGTTGACTTGATCGTGGGAAAAGTCTATCGCGTGCTGAAGCCGCGCAAGAATGACTTGGAAAGTGATCTTCGGGTTATTGACGAATCTCAGGATGATTACATATATCCCGAAGAGTGGTTTGTCCCAATTGAAGTTCCGTACAGGGTAAAACGGGCACTGGCCAGCGTGGCATGAAGTGCGAAGCGGCCGTTTATTCGGAGCGAAGGCGATGAAAAAGCACCGCGATGTTTCAAAGGCGCGGCAAGGCGTACGGCATCGCCCCGCCAAAACTCTGAGCTACCCCTTCTTCGCTATTTGCATCGACGCCCGCGGCCACGAAGGCTCGCTTTTCAAGGGAAAAATCTATCGGATTATTCGTCCTCTGCCGAATGATCTGCCATACGATCTGCGGGCGATCGACGAAGAACAGGAAAACGATCTTTACCCGGCTGATTGGTTTGTTCCGATCGATTTACCGGCAAAGGCCAAAGTGGCGCTGGGTTCAGTGCATCGGCCTCGCCGCGCGGAATGGAATTGATGCCGACTTACCTGTTGCGAGTTAATTAGATGCGCCTGAATGGAATCAATTTGGACGACGCCCAACTCGGCGAATTCTGCCGCAAAAACGGCATCGTGCGTCTCCGCGCCTTCGGATCAATACTTCGCGACGATTTCGGACCTCAGAGCGATATCGATCTGCTTGCAGATTTTGACGCCGGAAGGCATGTCAGTCTCTTTGATCTTGGCGGCATGCTCATGGAATTGCGCTCGCTTCTCGGCCGTGAGGTTGACTTGCGCACCCCGGAGGATCTCTCGAAGTATTTTCGCAACAGCGTTCTGCAATACGCTAAGACGGTATATGCCGGATGAGTTGGACAATTTCGACCGGGTTCGACTCTTGGCCATGCGTGAGGCTGCCCCAGAGGCATTGGATTTCTCGCAAGGACGCGATCGGCAAGATTTGGATTCCGATCGTATGTTTCGACGGGCGTTGATTCACTGTATCCAGGAAATTGGCGAAGCGGCCGTGCGCGTTTCCGAATCAACCCGTGCTCGTACAACTCAGATTCCATGGAATCAAATTGTCGGCATGAGGCATCGCCTGGTGCATGTTTACTTTGACATTAATCTCGATCTGGTTTGGGAAGTCGTCGCGAAGAATTTGCCGGCGCTGGTCCAGACCCTCGACTCGCTCTTGAAGGACGAAGGCAATCCATGATCCTCGCCATCGAAAGAGATCATCAACGCTTCCGCCAGATCGTCAAAGGACGCATCCGCGACGACCTGCGCAAATTCCTCACCAAGGGCGAACTCATCGGCAAGGAAGGCAAGCACCTCATCTCCATTCCCGTCCCCGGCATCGAACTCCCCAACTTCCGCTACGGAGACAACTCCTCCGGCGTCGGCGCCGGAGATGGCAAGGAGGGCCAGGTCGTCGGCAAAGACCCCGGTGACACCGGCGGCTCCGAACCCGGCAACCATCTCATGGAAGTCGATCTCACCCTCGACGAACTCGCCGAAATCCTCGCCGAGGAGCTTAAACTTCCGCGCATCGAGCCGAAAGGCAAGCATCGCATCACCACCCTGCGCGACAAATACAGCGGCATTCGCCGCGTCGGCCCGGAATCGCTCCGCCATTTCAAACGGAGTTTCAAGGAAGCCCTCAAGCGACAGATCATGCTCGGCGATTACGACCCCGACGATCCGGTCATCATCCCCCAGCGCAAGGACATTCGCTATCGCTCCTGGAAGGAAGTCCGCAGCCCCCAGAGCAATGCCGTCATTATTTTCATGATGGATGTCTCCGGCTCGATGGGCGAGGAACAAAAGGAACTCGTCCGCCTCGAAAGTTTCTGGATCGACACCTGGCTGCGCAAAAATTACGAGGGCATCGAAAGCCGTTACATTGTGCATGATGTCTCGGCCAAGGAAGTGGACAAGCACACCTTCTACCATCTCCGCGAGGACGGCGGCACCAAGATCAGCAGCGCGTTCAAATGCTGCAAGTCGCTGCTCGACGCCCACTACAGCCCCAGTGAGTGGAACATCTACCTCTTCCATTTCAGCGACGGCGACAATTCCAGCGAAGCCGACAGCCGCGACTGCGTGAAAATGCTCAAGGATCAGTTGCTGCCGATGTGCAACATGTTCGGCTATTGCCAGGTCGCCAGCGCCTACGGCTCCGGCAATTTCATCAACGTCCTGCACGAGCATCTTCGCGGCAATCCGAAAACGCTTACCAGCCGCGTCAACTCCAAGGACGACATCTACGATTCTCTCCGCACCTTCTTCGGCAAGGGGCATTAACGACGGCGCCCCAACGGGGCAAAACCTTTCGCCAACACGCATGGCTTGCCAACCCTATCCGTAAATCGGATTGACGCTCCCAGCCGTCGCAACTACTATGGTTTCCGCTCAGGGACGTGATATTTCATATCCGTCGATCACCATGTGACCAAGGGTTTTTTGGGCGAGGCCGGCCTCCTGGATTGGCAGCGCCCAGGGAGAGGAGGGTCCTGTGATTCGCCAGCGATCTTCACGAATTTCATCGACTCAACGACCGACCACTACAAAAGCGAAACGGTGCAACAAGCCATCGCGGCGGTATTGGGTTGATCCATTGGAAGGCCGTCTGCTGTTGTCGGCCGTTCACCTGACGATTCCGTTGAGCATGAACACATTTCAGGGCGGAGTGGTCGCCGTACCAATCCTTGTCGATCAGCTCAACGACGGCAATGGCAACACCGGCCTGAGTTTTGCGAATTTCGCGATTAATTACGATTCAAGCAAATTCACAGTGCCAACAGCCGAACTCTACCAGGGTACGGCGGGCGTCAGCGTGGCCTCGCTTCTTCCAATCACGTCAACGGCCGCCCCGGGACAACTCCTGGTGAGTCTGGGGGCGCTATCCTATCCTTTGGCTTCCGTGGTCGGCACCGGGGGCACTTCACTGGTCACTGTGACCACAAAGAATCCGTTGCCGGTCAGTCTGGCCAGCGGTTATTCCGTGGAGATTGTCGGACTGGCGGGATTTCCCGCCATCAAGGGGGAGTATTCAATCAATGTTACGGGCGCCAACAAGTTCACCCTGAATAATACAAACGGAATTGTCGGCTCATCTACGGTAAACTCCGGCAATTGGGCTCCCGTTATCGCGGGCGGTCCGGCTGGGACTAACTTTGGGGCCAGCAATGACAGTCTCGTCATGATTGATTTCCATGCCACCGCCGGCGCGGGGACGGGTACTACATCCATCAGCCTGGTTTCCAGCAACTCGTTAGGCTCCACGTTTGTGTTCTCGGCGAATGGCAATCCCTATTCGCTGGCCCTAACCAGCGGCAGCGCGAACATCATGCCGAAGTCGTCGACACCAAACTTGGGTTTTTTCAATGCCGTCACGCCTCTCAACCTGACCAATGGCAACCACATCGGCTCCATGCTGCTTCTGGCCAACGGCGACGTGATGGCAAACGTCGACCTCACAACGCAGTGGGATCTCCTCACGCCGGATTCCGCCGGCAACTACAACGACGGGACATGGAGTTCATTGGCCGACAGCAACGTTGGAGGCAATGCGTTCGGTTCAGTAGTCATGCAGAATGGCGACGTGATGGTGTTGGGTGGGGAGAATACCAACATCGGCGGGCCGATCGCTTCGATCGTAGGCACCGCGACGACGCCAATCACCGTCACTACCGTCAATCCTCTGCCGACGGACTTGAAGACCGGCAACGCCCAACTTTCCAATGTGACCGGTTTCAGCTCCTACAACATCAATCAGGATTTCATCATCGCGGTGACCGGCTCGAACACATTTACGCTGAACGGGACAGTCGGCATCGTTGGGTCAAGCACGCCAAACACCGGAACGTTCTATACGAATGACACTAACATCGGCGAAATCTTCACCCCGCCGACCTCCGCCGGCGGCAAGGGAAGTTGGCTGCCGATCACTACTTTTCCACAGGGCAACTTTGGTGACGGGTCGCTTGAATTGATGAGCGATGGGTCTGTTCTCGCGCAGTATTTTGGAAACGGAAATTCGGATCCATTCGACGGCTACTCCTATCGCTATTACCCCTCTCTGGATCCATTGATTACACCGGGTCTGTCGCCCGACTCCCGCCCATGGTTCCCCGATGCGCAATTGCCTGGAGGATTGGACAACTCAGAAACCACATGGGCCAAGCTGCCCGACGGCAGTATTTTGAGCTATAACATTGATGGAAATGGGGATGCCTCGCCGCAGACGGCAACACGGCTGGTTTTTGGCGCAACGCCTGCGCAGGACCAGTGGGTGCCTGCGTCGAATGTGAACATGCCCCTGGGGGAAACCGGCGGTGAAGGCGTCGTTCAGGAAATCGGCCCCGAATTGCTGCTGCCCGATGGGCGTATGTTCCAAGTCGGGGCCAATGGCAATACTGCTCTTTATTCTCCGCCGTCTTTGGCTGGAAATGGCACGGGAACGTGGCAAGCCGGTCCGGTGATTCCTTACGGCGAAGGTGCAACCGATGCGCCGGGCGCGATCATGCCCAACGGCGATGTTCTGTTCGCCGTCAGCCCTTATATGATTAACCAGGTTGGCGATGGGTTTGGCTCTTCAATAACACTTGACGAGTACAATCCGACGACCAACACCATCAGCATTGTGCCACCCAATGACTTATTCGGTGGTACCATTGCTGACCTGCAAGCCAAGCTGGCGGCCCACCAATGCTACAACACGCGGATGATGGACTTGCCCAATGGCCAGGTTCTATTTAACGATTCCGAGGGGACGATGTACGTCTACTCCCCCAACGCAAGCCCCAACGGCACCGCCACGCCTCTCAATTCCTGGCGTCCGGTCATCACCAATATTACCGCGGGATCCAACGGCTCGCTTCAAATTACCGGCACGCAGCTCAACGGGATCAGCGAAGGCTCTTCGTTTGGCGACGATGTGCAAAACGCCACCAACTATCCGATTGTGCGGATTCAGAACCAGAACACTTCCGTTGTGAGCTACGCGACAAGCTTCGGATGGAGCACTGCCGGCGTGGCCACCGGAAACACTCCGGAAACCGCGAATTTCTACCTTCCCTCCCGCGACGGCGCGGGCGCCGATATCGTGACGGTCATCGCCAACGGCATCGCTTCGACTTCAGCGCTGGACATTGACATGGGCGGCGCCAGCGGGCTGGTATTAATCGCGGATTCAAATCCCGCTCTGCTCGACGTAAAGCTGGCGGGCAACGCGACCCAGACCTTTAACCTCGCCTCTTCAACCGCACCCATCAGCCAGATCATCGTGAGCGGCTCGCCGGACAATCAGGCCGTGGTGGTCAATTACAACTTCGGCGGCCGGCCCGTGAACATCAATACCGGCGACACCTCCAGTTCCAATGCCAACACCGTTGACATCGAACAAAACGGCGCCAATACCTTCATCTACGGCGGCGTCGGAAATGATACGTTTGATCTGGGCCTCGGCGACGCCAACCTCAGCCTGATTTCATCAGTCTCGATAAGGTCCGGCGGCGCCACCAGCACGCTGAACGCCTACGACAATAGCAACTCCACCGCCTCGACCTACACGGTTGGTACCGGCTTTCTCGTGAACCTGGGCGCGTTCGACTTCATCTCCCGCTCGGGATTTGGCGGTGTTTTTCTTTATGGAACTTATCAGGGCCTCAATCTGGAAACGGGAACAGGCGCCGATACCGTCAACGTTACGAGTACCAGCACTACCGCCCCCGTGAATCTCAACAGCGCCGGCGGCAATGATTCCGTCAACATCGGCCAGAACGGTTTGATCTCCTCCATCGCCGGAGCCGTAAAGGTCAGCAATACCCCCGCTTTCACGACGATCACAATCAACGACTCTGCCGACACCGCCTCAAACGACAACTTCAGCATCACCGGCACTGCCGTCACCAACGCGGGATTTGCCGGGGTGAGTTGGACGCCGACCGACGTGAACGGCGTGGTCATCGACGGCGGCACGGGAACCGACGGATTCGCCGTTTTCAGTGGCGGAAGCAACTATGTGACCACCATGAATTTCGGCGGCGCCACCGGCGAGGCCGACTTCGAGGTCAACGTGGCAGGCTCGTTCCAGATCAACGGCCAGGGCGGCACCGATACCGCTGACATCATCGACGCGTTCGGCGCAACGCAGACCTATACAATCACCAGCACTTCCATGTCGCGTGCAGGGCTTTCCGTGGGCCTCAGCAACCTGGGTTCCGTCATCCTCAATTGCGGCGCTGGCAGCAACACCGTCAATATCCAGTCACTCCCCTGCGCTCTTACGGTAAACGGCAACTCTGGCAACGATACTTACAATGTGACCAACGCCTCGCGCTTACCGTCGCTTGCCGCGGGTCTGGTGCTGAATGGCGGCGTCGGCGGAGCCGCACTCACGTTCGACGATTCCAGTGACACCTTCGTCACTTCTCCAATCATCAGTTCCACGACGGTGCAGGCCAACGCCGGCGCCGCGATGTATTCGTCGATCTCCACCCTGACCTATGATTTGCCCGGCAACGGCAATATGGTCCAATTGAACAGCACCAATTCCATTACCGCCTATGTCATCAACGGAGGAGCCGGCAACGATACGCTCCAGATCGCCAACGGCAATTTGAACAATGTCGTCAGCGACACGATTTTCAATCGCGGCGGCATCACCTTCAATCCCGGCGCCGGAATCGACGAGCTTTATCTCGACGACGCGCAATCCAACACCGCTCGAACCTACAATTTCGTCACGCAGGGCTTGAACATCGCCTCACAACTCAATCTCGCCTACGCAGCCGGCCTGGAATCCATCCAGCTCGATGCCGGCAACGCCAATAACACTTTCTCCGCCTCAGGCACCGAGTTGGGTTGCTCGTTGACCATCAACACCGGCAACGGCTCCAATTCCGCCCCCGTCTCGGGGACCAGCTTCATGGGGCCACTCTCTCTGAAACTGGGAAGCGGGAATAACACGGTGACGGTCGGAGTCTCCGCGGCTTTGCAACTCGACAACTCCATCGGCGGCATTGTCACCGTCACCGGGAACTCCGGCAAAGACACTTTGACCGTCAACGACGTCGACCAATACGGTTACTTCATCACCTCGACCAATGTCGGCGATTATTTTTCCACACTCCAGCAAAATCTTGTGGCCTATTCCAAGCTGGCTTCAATCACGCTCAATACCGGCGCGAACAGCGGCAACCCCATCAACGTCACCAGCACAGCGTCGGGCACGCCCGTGACGATTAACGCCGGTTCGGGGACCACAACCATCAACGCCAGCCAGACCAGCGCCACCGGCCCGGTGATCATCGGCCCCAGCAGCGGCACGAGCACAGTCAACGTCTCCACCACCGGCCTCGGTGCCGTCGTGGATTTCCAGGCCACGCAGCAGATCGGCGCCTTGACCATCGGCGCCGCCGGGATGGCGACGATCGCCGGTGCCTCCCCGATCACCCTGACCGCCTCCGCCCTGTCGATCGCCGCGACCGCGACGCTGGACATCACCACCAGCACCTTGAAGGTCAACTTCCAGCCCGGCAGTGATCCCGTATCCACCATCCGCGGGTATCTGCTCCGCGCCTACGCCGCCGCCCACTGGACCGGCACGGGCCTCACCAGTACCACGGTCGAATCGCAGGTCGCCAGCGTCAAAGGCACCACCAACGGCTCCTATTCCATCGGCTACTCCGACGGCAACAACGACGGCACAATCGGCGGCGTGAAGGCGAACCAAATACTGATTACCCCGGAGCTTGTCGCCGACGGCAACATGGACGGCAAGGTGGATTTCAACGACCTGCTGATCCTCGCCCAGAACAACGGCTCAACAACCGCCGACTGGACGCACGGCGATTTCAACTTTGACGGCAAGGTCGACTTCAACGACCTGCTGCTGCTCGCCCAGAACAACAACAAGACCAACGGCAACACGCTTTTGAGCACCGAACTGCCCTCCGCAACAATCGTAGCGAGCGCCGTGGGAACTCCGATTGCGGCCATGGCTCAAACTCCCCAGCAATCAGGCCGTCAACTCCAAAACAATGCAAAGGCCAGTCAGCACGTCAAATCACCTAAGACGTTTGCATTTGCCCCTATCGCTAATCCATTGTCCGTGCCATCCGAGACAGGCTTGTTCACTGACGGCAACGACACCATGTTCGGCGTCTGGAAAGCCCCGCCGTCTTCCACCATCCGATTGTTTGCCGACGGCAGTTTTGTAAATGTGCTTGCCTGAGCTTGTGGGATTTAGCCCTCGGCGGAATCATTCCGTTGGCGCTTGCCAGTATCGAATCACACGGTAAAATCAGTGGAAATAGCGGTTTTCCTGTGGAAAAATCGCCCATCGGCCTCTTGGCGGAATTGGCAGACGCAGTGGATTCAAAATCCACCGCCCGCAAGGGCATATCGGTTCGACTCCGATAGAGGCCATCCCTTATCCCCCGGATTTGCGTGAATTTCCACGTTTTCCGGGGGATTTTGCACATTTTCTCCGGCCCGCTTCTCACTCGATTTCACCATTTCCGACGTTTGCTGCGCCGGAAAATGCGCCGCTTTTTTCACCTCGTCTACAGGCGTGGTCGCGGCAAGTTTGAAGTGCTCATCGGTGACTTGCAGGTAATGGGCTTGTGCGACGGCTTGCGTGTTCCCCAGCCATGCACAAACGACGTGCGCCGGGAAGGTCTCGGCAAGCTCGGTCTGCCGACTCGCCCGCAGGTTGTGAAACAACTTTGGCCACGCCGTCAGGCCCGCCCGGTTGATGATCCGCTCAAAGTGCGTCCGCAGGTTGCAGTTGTGATGGCGATAGCTGGTGATGATGTACTCGGCTCCCGGCTCCGCAGCGGTGTACGCCTCCATGAGTAGGGGGCGGAGTTCGGGGAACATGGGAATCATCCGGCTTGCCTTGCCCTCGATATGCTCTGTCTTCGGCGAGGGTACGCGGATGCGACCCTCTTCATGGAAGTCGATGTCGCCCCATTTGATGGCCAGCGTCTCCGATGGGGTGCGTAGCCCGCCATACCGGGCCAGAGCGAAGATCAGACGCCATTCAAGGGTAGGGCAGGATGCCAGCACTTTGTCCGCCACGTCCCGCGTAATAAAGAATTGGCGGGCGGGGTTGCTCCGCACATTTGATTCAATGCCGGCGAAGGGATTGTCGCGGAGAATCCGCTTACGGCAGGCGAAGCGAAATAGTTGCTTGGCCCGCCCCAGCAGACGCCGCGCCGTGTTGATGGCCAGTCCCTTCCCCAGCAGATAGAGGCGGTATTCATCGGCGTCGCCTTCGGTGATACTGACCAGCGTTCTCTCCCTGCCGAAGAACGCCACCAGATTGCGGCGGGCCTGCCCCAGCCCGATCAGGGTGTTGGGCTTCACGTCATTCCGCCCCGCGATATAGCCGTCGATGAAGTCGCCCAGCTTGCTCGCCGCGACGTTCTCTCTCGGCTTCACCAGCCCCACGGCAGCAAGTTTCTCGTGCATCACGTCGGGCAGGTCTGTTATCCATTCCAAAACCTCCCGCTCGGTTGCCCCGGTCATCTGGCCCGCGACAAGCCCCTGAACTTTGATCTTGACCTTAATGGCTTGATCCATCGAACACTTTCCAAGGCGGATCGCGCGGCGCTCGCCGTCGATGCCGAAGAAGAGAATACGTTTATGTCCGCCGTCGTCACATGAGATGCTGGCCATTGTTCACCGAACCTTTCGCGGCCGTTTTACGGGCCGAAGTTCCAAACCAAAATACGTCGCCAGGATGTCGATGCTTGTTCCATCCAAACCCCGCGTGCGGTTCACAAACCGGCTCAACGTCGCCGGGCTAACTCCCGTCACTTTGGCGATTGCGTACCGTGATACCTTGGCCCGCTCTATCGCCCGTCGAATTGATTCCGTTACCGTCATTGTTGATACCTTATGCTGATGGTTGCTTAATGTCAATCAGGACACGCTTGCCGTCTCTCCCCGCTTCGCAGCGGTCGGCACGCGACCGGCATCGGGCCAAGCTCGCCGGTGTTAAGCCTCAGTAGTGGTCCAGCGGAATTTACACGATGGATTCCGGCAGACACGATATCTCACAATCGCCCCGCCTGACCTCGGTCGCGTCGCATCCACTTTTGAGAATTGCACCGCGTTGCAACGGGGCCAGCCGATACCCGATTCCCTTCGCCAGTCGCTCCGCCGTGTCCAGCGTCGGGATGGTTTCACCCTTGGCGATTCTCAACACTTGCGATTCCGCAAGCCCAGCCGCCTTGGCGATGGCATATCGGGTTTGCCCCTTCCGCTCAGCTTGGGCGATTGCCCGGCGAAGATCATCGGCGATGCTTGCTTTTCTGCTCATGTCGATAGCCTACCTTTCCGCCGCCGGCCCGTTACTGGCCGGCCTCACTGTCCCAATGTGGTTTCCCGCGTTTTGAATTCGTGCCCACAGTTGCGGCACTTGCGATATCGCACCGCTGTTTTGTCGGCGAATTGAAGGCATTTGCACTTTGGACACGTCATGCCCTTGCCGCCGCCGCCACGCATTTCTTCCAGCGTTTGGAAGACGGCGGGCGGTTTGGGTTTGTCGGGTTTCTTGCCGAACATTTTTCACCATCCCTCTTTCGTGGTTTACGTTCGGGCATCCGTCGCCGGCGGCATCGACAAGGGCCGTCGATCAAACCGGCCGACGTGCGGGCCGTCGCGGGCAGTTCTAAAAACAACTTGGCCAACAAGTTGCCGGGGATGGCATGGACAATCAGGGGCGTAAATTCCCGTGCCATCGCGGCTTGTGTCGCCGCAAGCCGTCGCGGTTCTACAAAATGTTTGCCAAAACTAACTCTGTAATCTCCACGGCGGTCAAGCCATGGTGTCTGGCGGCAGGGGGTGGCTGGGGGAGTACCTACAGCCTCCCGGCCCTCCACCGTCGGCGCCATCATCGCGGAGCGGGTTCACCACGTTGTCAGCTTTAATCCACGAACGGCCCGCACCAAGTTGTTGTCATCAAATCCGCTCCGGGATTCTCCGCCGTCGCCGTAACCGCATCGTCATCAGTGAGGTTGTAGGCCGCAAGAATCGCTGCACGTTCCGTCTTATTAGTGCCTACAAGAAGTGCGGCCACGGCCGGGTTGTATGCGGTGTCGGAATCGCCGCCGGCATTGCTGGCCTCAATTGCGTTGCGTTCGTCAATCTCAGCAAGGATTTGATCGGCACGTTGTTGCTGGCGTTCAATTTCTTCCGGGGTCATAGCTGTATCCTTTCGTGTTGCAATATATGTGTGTTTTAATCATAAGGCCGCCGCCCGGCCCGCTGGAATTCGGACCAGGCCGGGACAGCGGGGAACAAAGTTCATTCCGGCCACGTTGAAGGCAAAGGCGATAATCCCATTTCGGGATTTTGAATTCCCACTTTTTTCATCCCGTCGATCGCGGCGGCGTATTCCGATTCGGCATTTGCGAGAAGGCCAGCGGCGGCTTCATGGTTCGCCGGCAAGATGCCGCGCGCGACCGCGTTCATGTTGAGACGCGCGGCGGCGATAGCTCGACGCGAGTCCGCAAATCGTTTGAGCGCCGCCAACTTCCTTGGATCCGGTTTCGATTCCGCCGCGATGGCGGCAAAGCGATCGCGCACGACTTCCGGCATTTTTTCGGCATCAAGCAATTCAACGTTATTGCTATACAACGAGTGCAATTTAGTTACCGCCGGCTTTATTCGCTCAACATTCGCCCCCGCAGCCCGCACAGCATTCGCGGCCTCATCGACGGACTGCTTCAGTGGGGCAAGCGTCTTTTCGAGTTTAGCTTGTGCCGCCGCCAACTGTTGTTGGGCTTCCGCAAGTGCCTTTTGCGAGGACGGAAATTGCTCGGCGATGGGGGCAAGCTCC
>Ga0208589_1000380_pt1 | contig 21624 bp, 16 predicted proteins | sample NGESurshal092012_2_FD_184486 | JGI IMG/M metagenome (GOLD analysis project Ga0208589, IMG submission 184486) | Arctic peat soil microbial communities from Barrow, Alaska - NGEE Surface sample F53-2 shallow-092012 (SPAdes) | ecosystem: Environmental > Terrestrial > Soil > Wetlands > Peat ... | reverse complement strand
ACCGCGCCGGTGGCCAGTTCGCCGGCCGACGTGATGGTCCGCGCGACGTCGGATCCGTTGGTCGAGAGCGACTGCGAGAAGCTCTGGCTCCGGGTCTCGATCGATTTCAGCGCGTCCGAGGTGACGCGGTCGATATCGAGCGTGAGCTGGCTGGTCTTGGTGCCGATGGCGTCGACCAGGATGCCACGCTTGCCGTCGATCATCTGCGCCAGCCGGTCGGTCTGCTGTTGGACGTAGCTGACGATTTCGTCGGTCTTGCCGGTCATGGTGGAACCGAACGCGCCGCTGGCGGCCAGCACCGAGCGTTCGACGTCGGCCGAGGTCGACTTGACCTTGGCGCTGACCTCGTTGGAGGCGGCAACCAGCGCGCTCTGGGCGTTGAGGGCGGAGGTCTGGATGTTGTCGGTGGTGTTGGCGGTGACGGCAGAGAGCGACCGCTCGATTTCGGCAGAGATCGTCCTGATCTGGCTGGCGGCATCGGCCGAGGTCGCGGTCAGCGAACCCTGGGCTTCGCGCGCGCTGTTGAGGATCGAGGCGGCGGTATCCGCGCCGACCGCGGTCAAGGTGCGTTCGACGTCGATCGCCAGCGACTTGACGTGATTGGCAGCCTCCGACGACGCCGACATCAGCGTGCCCTGCGCATCGCGCGCGCCCGCGGTGATCGACTCGGCGGTGGCGGTGCCGGCCATCGACAGCGAGCGCTGCACGTCGGCGGCGAGCGACTTGACCTGGCTTGCGGCGTCCGCCGATGCGGCAACCAGCGTGCTCTGCGCATCGCGCGCGCCGGCGGTGATCGATTCGGCGGTGGCGGTACCGGCCATCGACAGCGAGCGCTGCACGTCGGCGGCGAGCGACTTGACCTCGCTTGCGGCATCCGCCGAAGCGGTGACCAGCGTGCTTTGGGCCTCGCGGGCGCCGGTGACGATGGAACTCGCGGTAGCGGTGCCGGCGGCGGACAGCGTTCGCTCGACGTCGGCGGACAGCGCCTTGATCTGCGAAGCAGCATCGCCGGAGGAGGCGACCAGCGTGCTCTGGGCGTCGCGTGCGCTCGTCAGGATCGAATTCGCAGCGCCCGTGCCGACCGCGGTGAGGGCGCGCTCGACTTCCGACGAGGTCAGCTTCAACTGTGCGCCGACCTCGGACGACACGGTCAGGAGCGATTGCTGCGCGGCGCGGGCGCCGGTCTGGATGGTTTCGCTGGTGTTGACCACGAGGTTGGTGAGCGACCGTTCGGCGTCCTCGACATGGGAACGGATGCCGGCCGACAATTCTTCGGCGCGGGCCATCAGGCCGTCGCCGGCCTGGCGACCGCTGCTCTCGATACGACCGGCCACGGCCTCGACGCGCGAGCCCAGCAGGTCCTCGAACTGGGCCACCCGGATGTCGATGTCGTTGGCGACGGCGCCGATGCGGCTTTCGATGCCCTGGTGGATTTCCTGGAACCGCGCCGTGATGGTTTCGGTCAGTTGCGCGCTGCGGCCATCGATGGTCTCCGTGGCCGCGGTAATCCGCTGGTCGACGGCTGCGACCGCTTGCGCGGCGCCATCGGTCAGCGACGTCGTGAGGTGGGTGAGGCGGGAATCGATGGCGTGGATCGCCTGGGTCGCGCCATCGGTCAGCGACGACGACAACGTGCCGAGGCGGCCGTCGATGGTCTCGGTGACGGATTTGGCCCGCGTGTCGAACGTCTGTTCCAGCGCCCTGAGGCGGCCGTCGACGGATTCGTCAAAGCCCTTGATCCGGCTGTCGAGCGAACTATCGAGCGCGGCCACGCGATCGCCGAGCGTGGTCTCGAACTGAACGAGGCGCTGATCGAGCGAGGCGGTGATCTCGCCGCCGTTGGAGGTCAGGCGGGTGTCGAAATTGTCGACATAGGTTTTCAGGCTTTCGCCGATATCCTGCGTGCGCTGGCCCAGCCGTTCGACGATCTCGCCGCCGAAGGTTTTGACGGTGCGGTCGAACTCCGAGATGTGCCGGGTGATCAGTGCGCCCAGCGTGCCGCTGTCGCGGGCGAATTTCTCCGCCAGCTCGCCGCCCTGGTTCTTCACCAGTTCGTCGAACGCGCTCATCTGCAGCGACAGCGAGTCGTGCGCGGTCTCGGTCTGGCTGACGACCTTCGCCACCAGCGAGTTGACGGTGACGTCGAGCGCTTCGCTGGCCTTGTCGCCGCTGCTCATGATCTGGGTCGCGAGCCGGTTGCCGGCATCGTCGATCTTGCTGACGAGGTCGCCGCTGCGCAGTTCGAGTTCGAGCAACAGCGAGTCGCTGGAATTCTTCAGGGAGTCGTGCACCTGTTCGGTGCGGTCGGAAATGCCGTCGACGATGGTCGAGGAGCGCTGCTCGAACTCGCTGGTGATGCGGTCGATGCGTTCGTTCAGCATCTCGTGGACGCGGTCGGCGAGATCGACGAACTCGTCATGCACGTGCCCGGTCTTGAAGTTGAGGCTGGTGGTGAGGCGTTCGCTGGCGTCGAGCACCGCGCGCGTGGTCTCGGCGCTGGCTTCTTCGAGGCGGTCGAGCAGGTCGCCGCCGCGCTCACCGAGCGCCAGGATCATGTTGTCGCCGGCATTGCTTAGCGCGCCGGTGATGTGGGCGCCGCGCTCTTCGAGCGCGCCGGTGATGCTTTTGGCGACTTCATCGACCCGCGAGGCGATCGCATCCGAGATCAGCGCGATGTCGTGGCGCAGGTCGATCTGCACGCCGGAAATGGCGCTGCGTACCTGTTCGGCCTGGCCGACCAAATTGTCGCGCTGGTGGGCGATGTCCTGCAGCAGCGCGCGGATGCGCACTTCGTTGTCGCTGTAGGCGCGTTCCAGCGCGGAAACTTCGTTGGCGACGAGGGTTTCGAGTTCGCCAGCGCGCGCGATCGCGCGTTCGACGCCGTCACCCATGGCGGCGACTTCGCGCCGGATCGCCTGGCCGACGGTGACCATGGAATCGCTGGCGGCGCCCTCCGGCTCGGAGAAACGTAGCGCGACTTGCGCCATCGACTGCGCGATCATCCGCATTTCCTGGCCGCGCCAGGACAGGCTTGCCAGGAAGAACATCAGCAGGAGGGGCGCCACGAACAGCGCCAGCAGGCCGGCCAGCGCCAGCGTACCGCCGGCGCCCGCGCCGATAGCCACCTTGAGCGAGGGCAGGAAGCTGACGGTCAACAGCAACGCGCCGACGACCCAGACCACGGTGAACAGCACCGCGAGCGTGAACGCGCTGCGGGCAGGGCGGCCCTTCTGGATGGCCTGCAGGATCTGCCCGATGGTTTCGCGGTCGTCATTGGCGGCGCGGCGGGGCGGACGCGGCTCTTCGATCGGATCGAACACCGGCCGTTCGGCGGCGCTCTGCCTGGTTTCGCGGGGTTCGAAGGAAGGTTCGTTGTAGACCGGCGGCGGCGACATTGGCGGGATGAGGTCGCTGCGCATGGAATCGCGATCACTGTCGCTGCTCGGGGCGTCGCCGATATTCAAGGCTTCCTGAATGGCAGAAAGCGCGACTTCGGTAGGGTCTTTGACCTTTTTGGGATTGTTCGCCATGTTCAGTCCGAGCCCTCGTGTTACTTTGTACGCGTCCGGCCACGCTTTGCGCGTCGTAAGGCAAGCGGCAAGGCCGGTCTCATCCCCTGGAACGTGCGCAAGCGCGACCCCGGCCGCCTTGTCCGCTACATCCGCCAACATCCTATTGGCAGAGCGGTGCGAATGAAATGGCCGCGGTTAAGACAATCTTAATCATCGTTAACAGCGCCGCGGCGTAACGTCTTCAGAGTCCTTAAAATTCTCGGACGTGTTGATGGATCGCGGCAACTTTTCGCCAAAAAAGAGGCGAACTTGCGGCGAGAACGCCCAACCTTTCGTTAACCAATTCCGTGATTGGCTGGCGAAAACCGCGCTGCCGAAACCGGCAGGCAGCGGGAACCGGGTTTACTGCCATGCCGCTTCATCTCGAACGGATTGAATGGATGCCATCGCCGCCGCTCGCCCCCGACGACGGTCCGATCGACAGCGGACATCTTGACCGCATGACGCTCGGCGATGCCGATCTGACCCGTGAGGTGCTGGCGATGTTTTCGGCCCAGGCGGTCGGCCTGATCGGCAGTCTCGAACGCAAGTCTGCCGAAGGCTCCTCCTCGAAAGATTTGCCGTCCGATGCGCCGGCGCTGGTGCATACGCTGAAGGGCTCGGCGCGTGCGATCGGTGCGTTTCGTGTCGCCGACGCCGCCGAAGCCGTCGAGGCCGCGATCCGCGATGGCGACGAATCCGCAGAGGCGCTTGCCGGGCTGAAGGATGCCGTTGCCGAGGCGAGGACCGCCATCGACGCGATGCTGCGCCGCTCCTGATCCCGGACAGATCAGCTCAGGCCAAATCCCCCAGACTAGCGCTGGGCGGATCGACCCGTTATAGGACTGGCCGGACCTCTTTTTCCCGCTAGTTACGAGCAATCATGGCCAAGATCACTTTTGTCGACCACGCCGGCGAATCCCGCACCATTGAAGTCGAAAACGGCGCGACCGTGATGGAAGCGGCGATCCGCAATGCCATTCCCGGGATCGAGGCGGAATGCGGCGGGGCCTGCGCCTGCGCGACCTGCCACGTCTATGTCGACGAGGCCTGGCGCGACAAGGTCGGCGCGCCGACGCCGATGGAAGAGGACATGCTGGATTTCGGCTTCGACGTGCGGCCGAATTCGCGGCTGTCGTGCCAGATCAAGGTCAGCGACGCGCTCGACGGCCTTGTGGTGTCGACGCCGGAACGTCAGGCCTGAACAAGCGTCAGGTCTAGATTGCTCTTTTGACGCGTTTTCTTCACGCGAACCGGTATCCACTTCGCTCGAAAACGCTCTTATAATACCGGCTGCGCGACGTTCACCCCGCGCCGGAGCCAGGGCTGGAAATTCCTGACGATTTCGGCGGTCAGCGGTTGCGGCTTGTGGGCGACCTCGTCGATCAGCACCGATACCGATTGTGCCGAGGCGATACATTTTCCGGCCGAAAACACCACCTGGTCGAACGTCACCGAGGTACGGCCGAATTTTGCCAGGCCCAGCCCCATTTCGATCTGACCGGGCCAGCGCAATTGGGCGCGGAAATGCATGTCGAGCCGCACCATCATCCAGGCGAGCCCTTCCGGCATCAGCCCATAGCCGCGGTCCTTCATCAGCGTGACGCGACCGGTCTCGAAATAGGTCGCATAAACCGCGTTGTTGACGTGGTGGTTGGGGTCGAGATCGGCAAACCGCACATTGTCCGTGACCCGAAACGGAAAATCCTCGAGCTTGGGCGTTGAATCGACAGGGGCTTGCGCGTTCACGGGGCGGTCTCCGAAAGTCTTCACTTCTTGAAGCCGAGTTCGGCAACTCCGGCAAGGGGTTGCGGGCATCGCGGGCCCGCCATTTATGGCTTTCCTCAAGCGGCCGTCTTGGTTAGATAAGCGCAACCGGAATGCCTCCCTCGCCTGCGCTTGCAGGGTTCAACCGAAAAGAAGCTGACATGAGCGAAGCGATCAAAACCGATGTGCTGATTATTGGCGCGGGCCCGTGCGGACTGTTCGCCGTGTTCGAACTGGGCCTGCTCGACATGAAGGTGCATCTGGTCGACATCCTCGACAAGATCGGCGGCCAGTGCGCCGAGCTCTATCCGGAGAAGCCGATCTACGACATTCCCGGCATTCCCTTCGTCACCGGTCAGGGCCTGACCGAGGCACTGATGGAGCAGATCAAGCCGTTCAATCCAACCTTCCATCTCAACGAGATGGTGGAGAAGATCGAGAAGATCGGCGATCCCGGCTTTCGCGTCACCACTGACGCGGGCCAGGTGTTCGAGTGCAAGGTCGTGGTGATCTCCGCCGGCGGCGGCTCGTTCCAGCCGAAGCGTCCGCCGGTGCCGGGTATCGAGGCCTATGAGGGCTCATCGGTGTTCTACTCGGTGCGCAAGATGGAGCAGTTTCGCGACAAGGAATTGCTGATCGTCGGTGGCGGCGATTCCGCGCTGGACTGGACGCTCAATCTGCACCCGATCGCCAGGCGCGTGACGCTGCTGCACCGGCGCGACGATTTTCGCGCGGCCCCGCATAGTGTCGAACAGATGCGCGCGCTGGTGGCCTCCGGCAAACTCGAATTGAAGATCGGCCAGGTCACCGGCCTCGAAGGCGAGGGCGGCAAGCTGTCCGGCGCCCACGTCAAGGGCAACGACAACGCGATGACGAAAGTCAGTTGCGATACCATGCTGCCGTTCTTCGGCCTGACCATGAAGCTCGGCCCGGTCGCGAACTGGGGCATTGCGCTGGAAAATAATCTGGTGCCGGTCGAGACCAGCGCGTTCGAAACCAACGTGCCGGGCATCTTCGCGATCGGCGACATCAACACCTATCCGGGCAAGCTGAAGCTGATCCTGTGCGGCTTCCACGAGGGATCCCTGATGGCGCAGAAGGCGCACCGTTACGTCTATCCGGACAAGCGGCTGGTGTTCCAGTATACGACGTCGTCGTCGAGCCTGCAGAAGAAGCTCGGGGTCAACTGATCCCGCAACATCGCTTCGCGTAAATGGTCGTCACAGAATCGCCGTAAGTAATTACGACGCATTGCAGTGGTTCCGGCTGTTTCCGCGAGCCATAAAGCGGGTTGCGGCACTGGAACCGTCCGCGAAATGGCCTTAGTCTGCGTCCAATACTTTATGCCTTGGTCAGGTGGTTGATGATGCGGATGACTCTATCCAAGACTCGACTGGTGAAGACTAGAGTGGCATCGACTCGACGGGCACCGCCGATCGCGGTCGCGGCCCTTGCCTTGATGGCGCTCACTTGCGTCTCGCCGGCAATTGCAGCCGAGCCTTCGGCCGCGGGGCTGTGGCAAAAGGTCGAGAACGGCAAGCCGGTGGTGTGGGTTCTCGTGGTCGACCACGACGGCGTCAATTTCGAAGGCGTCGTCGCCAAGGAATTTCCCGATCCGGGTGAAACGACCGCTCCGAACGACGTCTGCACGAAATGCACCGACGACCGCAAGAACGCACCGGTGCTCGGCATTTCCTTTATCCGCGACATGAAGCGCAATGGCTTGAAGTACGAAGACGGCAACGTGCTCGATCCGCGCGACGGCAAGGTTTACCACGCCAAGATGTCCGTCAGTCCCGACGGCCAGACGCTGACGATGCGTGGTTATTGGGGCATTTCGCTGCTCGGCAAGGATGAGGTCTGGTATCGGCTGCCGGACACCGCGATGGCTTCGATCGAGCCTGCCATCGTCGCGAAATATCTGCCGACCCAGGCGGCCGCGATAAAGCCGCCGGCCGCTGCCAAGAGGGGCGCAGCGCCCGCGCATTGACGCTGGCCTTGCGCGACTGATCAACCGGCCATCTGCGCTTGGCGCATGATCGGTTCCGATAGAATCAGAACCGAAGCTCGCAATTCTTCTTTTGAAGCGTTTTCTTCACGCGAACCGGTATCCACCCACGGATCAAGTCCGGGGGCATGCTTCGCTCGAAAACGCTCTTAGTGCGCGTCCGGCGCCGCGCCCGCGGGCGCAGGCTGCAGCGGCGGGGCCGGTTCCGAGGTCACTTCGGCTTCCGGGGCGTCGAGATGCAGCACCGACGTCACCGCCGGCAAGGCCGCATCCGCCATCGCGGCATGGCCTTCGGCGCTCGGATGGATCGCGCCGCCATAGACCGCCGATAGAATCCCCCAGGTCGCATCGTGGATGTCGGCGGGCTGCATCGACGACGGCAATCCTTGCGGATAGGTCATTGCCGCGAAGTAGCTGTCATTGGCATCGCGGATCCAGCGCGCGCGCGGCAGGTAGGCGCGATATTCCCCGGCGCTGCGGCCGCAGACCAGCGGCTGGCTGGCCGATGCGACGATATCGGGATTGAAGCTGTCGCCCTTGTCCGAGAAACAGGTCCGGTCGAAATCCGGATCGCTCTCCGCGCGGGCGCAGAATCCGTGATCGGCGAATGGCGCCTGATGGCCGTCGACGAACGTCATGCGGTCGCTTGAGGGATCGTGGCACAGCACGCCGGACTGGCACAGCGCGAGCGCCTTTAGCTCCGGCAGGAATTCGTTTTGCACGAAACCCGAGACGTTGGCGAGCCGCTGTGGCGAGGCGTTGAACGAGGGATGAATATCGAACCCGGCGCGGCCGCCGGGGCAGGGCGCGCCGCCCGCCAGCGTCGGATTGGCGTAGGAGACATAGACGACGCGGGAGAGGTCGCCGACCAGCGGCTTCAGCGCATCGCGCAGCTTGGCAAATCCCCGCGGCAGGTCGCGCGTCAGCGCGGCACGGGAATCGTCGACCGATCCGATCACCCCGATGCGCTTAAACAACTCGCGTTCGGTGGGCGCGTCGATGATGGTATCGGCGACCAGACCGGAAAAATTGATGTCGTTGGCGCCGATCGACAGCAGCACCAGGTCGAGCTTGCGGTCGGGCTGCCGGCGTTTCGCCGCGGTGAGGGCTTCGCGCAATTCGCCGATCTGCGGGGCGACGATGCCCTGGCAGGTGGCGGATTTCGCGGTCGGGCATTCGCGCGCGCGTTGCGTGCCGAGCAGGCCGTCGGCGATGGTCGCGCCGGTGCAGGCCAGCGGCAGATAGGTCACCGCGATGTGCGGATAACGCACCGCGAGCGCCAGCGCGGTGCGGGTCTGGTAGCTGTAGAGCGAGCGATGGCAGGCCGAATTGAACCACAGGGCGCCGTAGCGCTGCCAGTTCTGCAACGAGTCCGGCGCTTCGCAGGCGCGGCCGCCTTTGTAGCCGGCGCGGCTTGGACGGTAAAATTGCGAACTCGCGGTGCCCAGATAAGACCGGAAGCAAAAACCCTCGTCCGCCAGCGCCACCGGCCGGTCCGGATTTCCTTCACCGGAAGCGATGCTGTCGCCGAGACCGGCGATGAAGAGGTCGCGCACCTCGATCGCGGTGGCGAGATGCTGCGGGGCGTCGGCGCTGGAGACATCGACGGTGACGTTGGTGGCGCGGCCGTAGCGTACCCTGAGATTCAAAGGCTCGGCGCAATCGAGCGTCGATTGTCGCGGCGGGTCGCCGTCGTCGAACGACCAGGCGCAGATCGCGCCGACCGGAACCTGGCCGGTGAGCCGCACCGTGATGGGATGATCCGCCGGTGTCAGATAGCTTTCCTTGACGTTGTCGCGCGTGCACGGCTCGCTGACGCGGCCGGTCAGGTCGATGCAGAGGCGGTTCACGGTGTTGCGCGCCCAGCCGCGGCCGTCGCTTTGCTGCTCCAGCACGTCTTCCGACGCCAGGATATTGCCGGCCTTGGCGCTGTCCGTGTGAAGCTTGAAATCGCGTTCCTCGCGGAACAGCCGGAAGCGGTTGCGGACTTCCCACGAAATCTGCATCGACCCATCGTCGGTGCCGGCCGGTGCCGCAGCTGGCGTGGCTACGGGAAGGGTTGGCGCCGCCATGGGAGCGGTTGGCGCCGCGACCGGCGCGGTGGTTTGGCCAGCGGCCCATTGGGCCGGCAGCGCGCCGAGCAGTGCGGTGAGCAGCACGGATGAAATGATCGAACGAAAGGGAATTGTGGTCATGACGCGCTTTGACGTTACTGGTGGGGCGGAAATAAGAGCGACCGACGTTCCGCTCAAGCCCGGTTCCCGTCAAAACGAAAGGCGCTAGCCCTGCGGCGTGAGCTGCTTGCGCTTGAGCGGTTGCGGCACGGCGGCGGGGGGCGGGCAATTCTCGTTCAGCCGGCGGCGTTCCTGCCAGGGCTGCATGACATTGAGCCAGAGCTCGCGGGTGCCCATGATGGAAATCGCGAGGCCGAACGGAATCAGGAAATACAGCACGCGGAACACCAGCAGCGTCGCGAGCAATTGTTCGCGGCCGAATTCCGGCAGCGCCACCAGCATCGCGGCGTCGAACACGCCGAGGCTGCCCGGCGCGTGGCTGGCAAATCCGAGCAGGGTGGCGAGGATGAACACCACCGCCAGTGAAATGAAATCGATGTGTGGTTCGACCGGCATCAAGAGGTACATCGCGAACGCGCAGAAGCCGAGATCGACCACGCCGATCAGCATCTGCAGCAAGGTCAGCCGCGCCGAGGGCAGCACCACCTTCCAGCCGTTCTGCCCGAGCTCCCGGCGGCTCTTGCCCGTCATCAGCCAGACGAAATAGGCGGCGATGCCGCCGAGGCAGCCGAGCGCGATCAGCCGGTTGATGGCGGGCGGCAGCAGATCCATGGAACTGGCGGCCCATGGATGATACGTCATGCCGAAACCGAGCACGAACAGATTGCCAAGCCAGAAGGTCAGGCCGGAGAGGAAGCAGACCTTGGCGACGTCGATCGCGTTCAGTGCGTAGTCGGAATAGATCCGAAACCGGATCGCGCCGCCGGTAAACACGGTGGCGCCGATGTTGTGGCCGATCGAATAGCTCGCGAAGCTCGACATCGCGGCGATCCGGTACGGGACATGTTTCTTGCCGATGGTCCGCAGCGCGAAGAAATCATAGAACGTCAGCGTGCAGAACGCCCCGACCACGCACAGCGCGGCGAACGCGATGTGATGCGGCGGTATGTCCGTCAGCGCCGTCAGGATCACGCCGGTATCGACGCCCTTGAGGGTGCGGACCAATGTCGTGATCGCAAGGACGATAATGAGGAGACTCGCGGCAATCCCGAGCCGCTTCCAGCCAATCCGTTCCTTGAAGCCACGCCCCAGCGTGGTCAGCAGTCGATGCATTCATCCTCCCGGCGGGGCGGTAACTCGCGCGCTCTGGAAACCATTGATAGCAAACCGATGTCAATCGCTCCATAGGCGTAGACCCATAAGGCAAAAACGTCGTCATGTGCAGTCCTTGACAAGGTCAGCTTTGGCCCTCGGCGCCGGCGCTTGTCATACGCCCTACACATCTCCTTACGTAGTTCGTGGCGCCGGAGATTCGAGCCTTGAAATGCGGTCCTGAAATCCCATACGGCGCCGTCTGACGTTCCGCCGCGCATGTGTTCCATAACGAGTGTTTTCGGCGATGTTTTGCCGACGCCAGGAACATCGCGGCAACGACCCGGTTAGCGCTGAATAAGGTATATCCCGCGCGATGCTCTCCCGGCGAACGATCGCCGGCTTCGACGGGTCGGTTGTCTTGCGCGGATAGTTCGACCGGCATCGAAGCGTCCAGTGGAAACGAGCGCCTAGATCGAACGTTGCTTCCCCGTACATGGAGGTAACCGGATGACAGCTACATTGACAAATACATCACTTGAATTTCCCGCGGCATCGCATGCCGCGCCAAAGTCGGGTTCGCGGCCGAATTCGGCTCCCACCGGTTTGTCGAACTCGCTGACGCTGGCGGCGATGAGCCTCGGCTATGGCGTGGTGCAGCTCGACGTCACCATCGTCAACACCGCGCTCGGCAGCATCGGTTCCTCGCTCGGCGGGGGCGTATCGGAACTGCAATGGGTGGTCAGCGCCTATACCATCGCGTTTGCCGCCTTCATTCTGACCGCCGGCGCGCTCGGCGATCGCATCGGCGCCAAACGGATCTTCATCGCGGGCTTTGCCATCTTTACGGCGGCTTCGGTCGGCTGCGCGCTGTCGCCCAACGCCACGATCCTGATCGCGGCGCGCGCGGTGCAGGGATTTGGCGCAGCCATTCTGGTGCCGAACTCGCTGGCGCTGCTCAGCCACGCCTATCCCGACGACAAGGCGCGGGGACGAGCGGTCGGCATCTGGGCTGCGGGCGCGAGCCTCGCGCTGACCGCGGGCCCGCTGGTCGGCGGCGGCTTGATCGCACTAATCGGCTGGCGCTCGATCTTCCTGGTCAATTTGCCGATCGGGCTCGCAGGTCTGTGGCTGAGCTGGCGCTATGCCAGCGAAACCACGCGCTCGCCGCAGCGCGAGATCGATCTGCCGGGCCAACTCGCGGCGATCGCGGCACTTGGGTGTCTCGCCGGGGCGATCATCGAAGGCGGCTCGCTCGGATGGAACAATCCGTTCGTGATCGCGGGCTTTGTCGCAGCAGTGGTGTTGGCGATCCTGTTCGTGCTGCAGGAGCGGCGCGCCTCGCAACCGATGCTGCCGCTGGCGCTGTTCAGGCACCGGATGTTCGCGTTGACCTCGATGGTCGGCCTATTGGTCAACGTCGCCTTCTACGGACTTATCTTCATCTTCAGCCTGTACTTCCAGCGCGTCAACGGATGGTCGCCTTTCGCGACCGGGCTTGCCTTTGTGCCGATGATGGGCGCGGTGCTGCCGGTCAATCTGCTGGCGCCGCGGCTGGCGGAGCGGATTGGTGCGCCGGCGACGATCGCCGCGGGTGCCGTGTTGTCCGCGCTTGGATGTCTGGCGTTGCTGGGGATCGGGCAGGGCACCAGCTACACCTTGATATGCGCGCAGTTGATCGTGATCGGTGGCGGTCTCGGCCTGTTGGTGCCGCCGCTGACGTCGGCGCTGCTTGGCAGCGTCGAGAAGCAGCGCTCCGGCATCGCCGCCGGCGTCCTCAACGCGACGAGGCAGACCGGCAGCGTCTTGGGCGTGGCGCTGTTCGGCTCGCTCGCCGGTAAGGCCGATGCGCTGCTTTCCGGCGCGCATGTCTCGCTGATGATCTCGGCCGGCCTGCTGCTGGTTGCCGCCGCCGCGATCTGGTTCGGCGCTTCAAGGCCGGCCACGCGGTAGCGGTCTAGCTCCTGCGCAGCGCGAAATGCGCGCCGCAAAAAGCCATCGCCGCGCCGAGAACGAGGGCGGCGATGCCCGCGAGCACGCCCGATATGGTCGGGATCGCGCTCGGCCCGGAGGTCACTGCGCCTGCGCCGACCAGAAGGAGAACGCCCACCGCAATCAGGAACTGCCGCATCCGCTGCGGTATTTGCCCGGACACCGCGCTGTGCATCAAATTGGCGGTGAAATAGCCGCCGCAAAAACCCACCGTCGCGATCAGCCACCACGCAATCGCGGCACCGGCGGGCATGAATTCGCGGGCATCGGACCGCCAGAGGCCGCCGAGGTCGAGGCCGAAGCGCGCGCCGAGCATGTGTACGGCCAGCGCCAGCAGCACACCCGAAATCATGGCGCCGGCCAGAATCAGGCGGCGCGGAAAATAGGTCGTCTCGGCCATGACGTGCTTGTAAGGTAAAGCCGGCCGGCCGCGCAAGCCGACATCAACCGGGATCAAAGCCACTGCAAGATCACGAACAGGACCGGGCAACACCAGCGGCGCACGGCGCGCCTGCCGTTCAATACGCCTACAAGGCATCGCTGATCGGCGCGGCGCATCGGTTCGAACTGACCGATCAAGGGCTGACATGGCGCATCGGCGGCAAGACCGGCCTCTGGCCCTACGCCGCCATCACCAGGGTCCGCTTGTCGTTTCGTCCGGTATCGATGCAGGCTCGCCGGTTTCGCGCCGACATCGAAAGCGCCGATGTCGGGCGGATCGCCCTGTTGTCGACCAGCTGGCAGACCTCGGCGCTGATGGCGCCGCAAGACCGCGACTATCGCGCCTTCATCGTCGAGTTGCACCGGCGCATGAAGGCGATCGGAAGCCATGCGGAGCTGATCGGCGGCCTCAGGCCGCGGGTATATACTGCCGCGCTGGTGTTGCTGGCGCTGGTCGCGGCCGCGATGATTAGCCTGCTGGTTCGCGCCATCCTGATCGGCGAACTTGCCGGCATCGCGTTCCTGATCGGCTTTGCCGCGTTGTTTACCTGGCAGGTCGGCGGCTTTGTCAGGCGTAACAGGCCACACGCCTACGGTTTCGATCGATTGCCGGAAGCGTTGCTGCCGTAACGGCCGCGTGTCGCAATCAAGCGCAATGAAAAATGATTTCGCGATGCGGTTCGCGCGCGGCATCGTGGCGCGGCTGCTCCCTGCGAGGCCGACGGTGAAGGATTACACGCGATTGCCGGCCGGGGCCGAGATTGCCGAGATCAATGCCAGGCATCTGATTCGGACGCCGATCGAGGCGGCCGACCTGCTGTTCGTGTTCGGCACCCGCGAGGATGTCGCGCGTCGCGTCGACGAAGCCTGCAGACTGTGGGGCGAGGGGCTGTTCCGCTGGTCGATCGTCAGCGGCGGCGTCACGCCGGGATCGGAACGTTCCGAGTGCGAAATCATCAGGGCGGCCATGGTGGCGCGCGGCATTCCGCCTGAGCGCATTCTGGAGGAGCATCGATCGACCAACACCGGCGAGAACGTGACGTTCTCGCTGCCGATCCTCGAGGCGGCGCTGGGGTTAAAGAATATCCGCAAGCTGATCTGTCTCGGCAACAGCTGGACCGCGCGCCGCTATGCGATGACGCTGCACCGGCACTGGCCCGAGGTCGAGAAGATGCTGTGCAACGTCGACACGTTCGGGATACCGCTGGCGTTGTGGCACACCCATCCTGAGTTCCGCGCGAGGGTGCTGCGCGAATGGGACAAGATCGAGCCTTACAAGGCGAAAGGCTTTATCGCCGAGTGGCCTCCGGCCTGACCGGCAGTCACTTCAGAAATTTCGAGCAAAACAATTCAGTGCCGTACCACAAGCACCGAGCATTTGGCGTAACGCACGACATGGCCGGCATTGGAGCCGAGAAAATAGGTTCGCATGGCGGGCCGGTGCGAGGTCATCACGATCAAATCGGCCTTGACGGCGGCGGCTTCCTCCAGGATTTCGTGATAGATGCCGCCCTGGCGCACCACGCTTGAAATCCGCGCGGCGTCGATGCCGGATTCGCGCGCGACAATGGCGAGCGCTTCCTCGGAAGTCTGGCGCTGCTGGGTGTCGAAATCGGCCGGCACATATTCCGCCAGCATCACCGGCGTCATCGGTAGCACGTTCAACAGGCGCACCGCGCCGCTCCAGGTCTGCGAGAGCGTTGCCGCGGTCGCAATCGCAGGCTTCGCCAGATCGGTATCGGCGAGGTCGATCGGCACCAGGATGGATTTGAACATCTGCGCCTCCCTGATCAATATAGCATAGTTCGAGAACCCGGCGCGGCCGGTTCAATCGTCCAAAGTCTGCTTCAGCAGTTTCGGGCTGACAAACAGCACCAGATGTCCGCGGCGGAATGCCACATCGGCCCAGTCGTCGGTCGCAAAATCGAAAATCGCGAGACCCGACGTCGGCAGGTTGTCGGCCAGTGCGCGCCGCCCGGCGGCGTCGCCGCCTTCGGTCAGCGCCAGCGCCAGTTCGTGCATGCCCGGATTGTGCCCCACCACCAGCAGCCGTTGCGGATCGGCAACGGCGACGTCCCGGATGCTTTGCAGCAATTGCCCGGGCTCGGCGCCATAGATGTCTGGCACCAGTTCCACCTGCGGCGGAGGAACACGATCCTTCATGGCCGCCCAGGCCAGCTCCCAGGTCTGATGCGCACGGACCGCGGGCGAAACCAGCGCATAATCGGGAAAAGGCGGGCGGCTGGCAATAAAGCCGCCGATCTCAGCGGCATCCTTGCGGCCACGGTCGTCGAGGCGGCGGTCCTGGTCCCGGCCGCTCGGCGCGTCGTTCTCGGTCTTGGCGTGACGCAACAGCATCAAACGGCGCATGGCGCGATCTCGATTCGTTCAAAGGCCAACGGATTAATGTACAGACTGTGGCTCAGGGCAAGGTGACAAGCGCCCGATCGGTCCGTAAGAAAATGTCATGAGCGAGACATCCACCGGTGCAGCCGGCCTATCCGACACTTCAGCCGCGCACGAGCGTTCGCGGCTGTCGTTCGACCTCGACGCCGACATCTGCGTGGTCGGAGCGGGTTTGGCCGGGTTGACAGTGGCATTGGAGGCGGCGCGGCTCGGCGCCAGCGTTGCCGTGCTCGAGGGCCGGCATGTCGGCTGGAACGCCTCCGGCCACCAGCTCGGCACGGTGATGCCGGGCTATGGCCTGCCGGTCGGCGAATTGATTGCGCGCGTCGGCTTTGAGGACGCCCGCAAGCTCTGGTCGTTGTCGAGGCAGGGCGCCGATCTGGTGCGGGCCAACGCGTCAGAGGAACTGATGCCTGGCATTGGCCTCACTGAGGGCGCACTTGAAGTCTCCAAAATCGACGTCGGCGATCAATTGATCAGCCGGCTGAAGATGTTGAGCGAGGATTTTGAGACCGAGGTGGAGGGTTGGCAGGTCGATCGGGTCCGCGAGCAGCTCAAGACCGGACATTACTTTCATGGCGCGTATTACCCCAAAGCGTTTCAGGTCGACGGCCGCAAATACATCCATGGCCTGGCGGCGCTGGCGCGGCGGGCGGGGGCGCGAATTTTCGAGGACACGCCGGTCGTCAGCATCGATCCCTCGGGCATTCGCAAGCGCATCGTGACGCCGTCGGCGCGGCTGCGCGCCTCGCATATCGTGCTGGCCGGCAACATCCATCTGGGCGCGCCGCTGAAGCGGTTGTCGGAGACGCTGCTGCCGGTGTGGCGCTATGCCGCCGTGACCGCGCCGCTTGGTGAGCGCCTCGCCGAGGCGATCACTTTCCAGGGGTCGGTCACCGATAGCGACGGTGTCGATCATTTCCGGATCGTGGACGGCGATCGGCTGATGTGGTCCTCGCCGGAGACCACCTGGGCGGCGCGACCGCAGCGTTTTGCCGGCGCGATCGAGCGCCGCATTCGCACCATCTTTCCCCGGCTCGGCAAGGTCGAGATATCAGACGTGTTTGGCGGCGCGGTGGGCCAGACCGTGCACGGCATGCCGCAGATCGGCCAGTTGCGCAAAGGTCTGTGGGTAACGAGCGGCTTCGGGCGTCAGGGCCTGAATACCTCGGCGATGGCAGGTCAGCTGATCGCGCAGAGCATTCTCCGGGGCGACGAACGCTGGCGGCTGTTTTCGCCGTTCGAACTGGTATGGGCGGGCGGCCCGACCGGCCGGGTCGCCGGACATATCGTGGGAATGTGGGGCAGGGGTAATTCGGCTGCCGCCGGCGTCCTGGCCCGCTATCGGGAACGCGCCCGGGCCCGGGAACGGATCCGCGAGGCGCGGCTGGTCGAGGCCAACCGCCAGGCTGGAACCCGGCCGCCGCGCCCGCGTCCACCGCCCGGCCAACCGCGTCCGGCGCGTCCCGCCCCGCCGGCGGCAGTCGAGCCAGGCGCGCCGGCTCAAGGCGAAAGCGAGAATGGCTAGGGTTTTCGAGCGTTTGCGCCGATCTCGCAAGAAAGTGAGAAATTTCGGCCCCAGCCGGTGTAACTTCCTCAGGCATGCGCCGTATCTCCCTGCGAAGACACCCGTTTCGCCTCACGCCACGGAGACCATCATGTTTGACCGCCGTATTCTTTTGACATCCGTTGCCGGTCTGTTTGGCTTTGCCGCCTTCCGCTGGCTGAGCGGCACGCCGGCGCGAGCCGCGGAGAAGTTCGAGGTCGAGAAGACCGACGCCGAATGGCGTGCGCAACTGACACCGCAGCAATATGAGATCCTGCGCCAGGAAGGCACCGAGCGCCCCTACACCAGCCCGCTGCTGAAGGAACACCGCAAGGGTCAGTTTGCCTGCGCCGGTTGTGACCTGCCGCTGTTCTCTTCGGAGACCAAATTCGAAAGCGGCACCGGCTGGCCGAGCTTTTACAAACCGCTCGACAACGCGGTCGGCGAGCATAAGGACCGCACCCTCGGCATGCTGCGCACCGAAATTCATTGCCGCCGCTGCGGCGGTCATCTCGGTCACGTGTTCGACGACGGTCCGAAGCCGACCGGCCTGCGCTACTGCATGGACGGCCTCGCGCTGCAGTTTCATGCGGCGGCTGCATCGGCCACCTGATCGGCGAAGACTCTATTTTCTTGAGGCGTTTTCTTCACGCCAACCGGTACCCACCCTCGGGTCAAGTCCGAGGGCATGCTTCGCTCGAAAACGCTGTGTTCGGCCCGGCAATATTTGCCAGCCCGGCAATTGTGCCCCGGTCTTCGGACCGGGGCATTTTCATTTAAGCGTTTGAAATAATGCGGTTTTCATTTTTGGCACGGGGTTTGCGAGGTCTCCACTCGACGATGGTCACGGCATTGCCGGTTGGCCGCCTCGATTAGAGTTTGGAGACAATGTTATGGGTATCTTCGATGCGCTGAATACCGCGGTTGCGGGTTTGCAGTCTCAATCCTACGCGCTGCAGAACATCTCGGGCAACATCGCGAATGCCTCGACCATCGGCTACAAGGGCATCAATACCAGTTTCGAGGATCTCGTCGCACAGGCGTCTTCGCCGACCGCGCAAGTCGCAGGCGGCGTCACCGCGCTTTCGCAGCAGACGCTGACGACATCGGGCACCGTCTCCTCCTCGACGGTTGCGACCAACATGGCGATCAACGGCGACGGCTTCTTCTCGGTGCAGAAGCCCACCAGCGTCGTGGACAACGAGCCGGTGTTCAACGGCGTCACCGACTATACCCGCGCCGGCGACTTCCAGGTCAACGCCAACGGCAACCTCGTCAACGGCGCCGGTTACTATTTGATGGGCGTCACGGTCGATCCGAAGACCGGAAACCCGCTCGGCAACGTGCCGCAGGTGCTGCAGTTCCAGAACAACTTCGTGCCGGCGCAGCCGACCAGCAATATTCAATACGCCGCCAACCTGCCGACCGTACCGCAGACGACCGCCAGCACCACCGCAAGCCCCGGTACGCTGGTCGCCGACGGCGGCCTGGACCCGTCGGCGTTCAGCGCCAATCCGCTGGTCCTGAACACGCCGGCCACGCCGTTCGGCGACAATACGGTGACCGGCGCGGGCGCCACGAATACTTCGTCGTTTCCGTCATGGACTCCGGGTCCCATCACCGCCAGTACGGCGCTGTCCAGCGTCGCGGTCGGTACCGCGACCGGAACTGCGGTCAACCAGGCCGGCGGTACGACGCCGATTACGACCAGCACGCTGCTTTCCGGCACCAGCCCCGGCAACGTGCTGTCGCCCGGCTTTTCGAACAACGAAACCATCGTCGTCAACGGCACCACGCTCACCTTTGTAACCGGCACGCCCACCGCCGGCCAAATCAGCACGACCGCTACCGTCGGCTCCCTGCTGAGCGCGATCGACACGATTACCGGCACCAACACCTCGACCGATCCGTCGACCATCAACGCGACCACCGGCGCGATCACGATCAATGACGATGCGGGACCGCTGACGATCACGAGTTCGTCCCCAGGTGCACTCGCCTCGCTCGGTTTCTCAGGCACCATCAAGCCCGCGACCAACTCGCTGACGACGAGCTTCGCTGCCGGCAACACCATCACGGTGGACACTAGTCCTCAAACGAAGATCACGTTCTACAACTCGCTCGCCGGCGGCAGTGCGGGCAGCGCTCCCGGTACGACCTATCTCGACCTCGGGACGGCGACGGTCGGCTCCCTGCTCAGCACGATCGACGGGATTACCGGCACGGGCAATCCATCGACCATCAACGCCAGCACCGGCGCGATCACCCTGCACACCGGCACCGCGCAGGACCTTACGGTTGCGAGCGGCGCGGCCGGATTCACGGCGCTCGGCTTCGGCACCACGATGTCGGCGGCGCGCACCGGCGGCGGCACGGCCGGCACGGGCTTCGTGCTTGGCGCCGACCTGACGACGTTCGATGCCGAGAGCATCAGCGGCGGCGCGGTCACGGCCTATAATGCGGCAGGCACGCCGGTGAATATGCAATTCCGTTGGGTCAAATCCGACAGTTCGGCGCTGGGCAATCCGCACCAGGACACCTGGAACCTGTTCTACGAGAGCGACTCCACCGCAACCAGCACGCAGCCCGCATGGACCAATGTCGGCGTCAACTTCACGTTCAATTCCGACGGGTCGCTGTCTAGCCCGGCGGGGTCGGCCATCACTATTCCCGGCGTGAAGGTGAACAATCAATCGCTTGGCAACGTGACGCTGAACCTCGGCTCCGGCGGCCTGACGCAATTCGCCAGCACCACCGGTGCGGCCACCATCAACCAGATCCAGCAGAACGGTTATGCCGCCGGCCAGCTTCAATCGGTCGCCATCAACAACAACGGGCTCGTGGTCGGAACGTTCTCGAACGGACAGAACCTCGATCTGGCCTCCGTCACGCTGTCGCACTTCAACGGCACCAATTATCTGCAGGCGCTGAGCGGCGAAGCCTACGCCGTGACCTCGCAGTCCGGCCCGGCGATTGCGGGTGCTTCCGGCACCATCAGCGGTTCGGCGCTCGAAGGATCGAACACCGACATCGCCGACGAATTCACCAAGCTGATCGTGACGCAACAAGCCTATTCGGCGAACACCAAGGTGATCACCACGGCCAACGACATGGTCCAGGATCTCCTGAACGTGCTGCGTTGATCGGCGGGTGAGACCAGTGTGACGTGATCGAAGGCGGGCAATAAGATGGGTTTGAGTTCTGCCCTTGCAACGGCGATGTCGGGTCTGCGCGCCAACCAGGCCGCGCTATCGATCGTGTCCGGCAACGTCGCTAACGCGCAAACGCCGGGCTATGTCACCCAGACCCCGAACCAGATCGAAGTTGCCACCGGTACGAGCGGTACCAGCGTCGATGTCACCGGCGTCAGCCGCCAACTCGATCTCTACGTCCAGAGCCAGTTACGCACGGAAACGTCCGGCAGCGGTTATGCCGACCAGATGTCCAACATTCTCGGCCAGCTGCAGAGCGTCTACGGTACGCCCGGCGGCGCCGGCACGCTGGAGACGACCTACAGCAACTTCACCAGCGCGCTGCAGGCGCTGTCGACCAGCCAGGGCAGTGAATCCGCGCAGACCGCGGCGCTGGGCGCAGCCCAATCGCTGGCGCAGTCGCTGAACGTGACCGCGCAGGGCATTCAGACGCTGCGCACCAACGTCAGCCAGGATATCGGCTCGTCGGTGACCCAGGCTAACGCCGACATGAGCACGATCGCGACCATCAATACCCAGTTGCAGGGCCTGGCGCCGACCGATCCGGCGGCCGCCACGCTGATGGACCAGCGCGACAGCGCAATCAGCGACCTGTCAAAATTAATGGACGTCCGTACCGTCACCGACAGTTCCAACGAGACCAGTGTGTTCACGACATCGGGCGTGCAACTCGTCGGTGGTGAACTGGCGTCGAAAATGACGTTCACCTCGCCGGGAACGCTGACTGCCAACAACCTGTATAGTTCCAACCCGGCCCAGAACGGCGTCGGCTCGCTGACGATCGCGCTTCCAAACGGCGGCAGCTACGACATGGTCGCCAACAAGTCGATCACGTCCGGCCAGATCGCGGCCGATTTGACGCTGCGCGACCAGACCCTGGTGCAGGCGCAGACCCAGATCGACCAGCTCGCGGCGACGATGTCGAGCGCGCTGTCCAACCAGACCACGGCCGCCACCCCCATCGCGGGATCGCCGGCGGGCTTTGCCGTCAACACGTCGAACATACAGCCCGGCAACACCATCAACCTTACCCTCACCAACACCGGAACCAACGCCCAGCAACAGGTTACGATCGTCAATGTCACCGATCCTTCGGCGCTGCCGCTGCAGAACCTGCCGAACGCCAATCCGAAGATGATCGGCGTCAACCTGTCCGGCGGCGTCAACGCGAATGTGCTGGCACAACTCAATGCGCAGCTCGGCCCGGGGCTGGTGTTCTCCGGTTCGGGCACGACGCTGAATGTCACCGGATCGGCCGCCACCACGATCAATTCGACCACGACGACGACAACGGCTTCGTCGCTTGCCGGCGGCAGCGCGCAAATGCCGCTGTTCACCGACGGCACCAACCTCTACACCGGCGCGTTCACCGGCT
>Ga0208589_1000379_pt1 | contig 21658 bp, 17 predicted proteins | sample NGESurshal092012_2_FD_184486 | JGI IMG/M metagenome (GOLD analysis project Ga0208589, IMG submission 184486) | Arctic peat soil microbial communities from Barrow, Alaska - NGEE Surface sample F53-2 shallow-092012 (SPAdes) | ecosystem: Environmental > Terrestrial > Soil > Wetlands > Peat ... | reverse complement strand
GAAATAACGCCGGTATCATACCCGAAAAGTAGTCCACCGACCGCTGCAACACCCACAGCAACATAGACGAAGCCCTTTAAACCGGTTTTATCATTTTCTTTGTTTTTCATTTGTCTTAAATTGAATTAGAAGATGAAACGATCTAATTTATTCAGACAGGAAAGTGAATTTGATCAGCCTGCTTTTGAAAAGCATTTAACGGTGGAATCAATTTGCCTTTACAATCAACTGATGTCTTAAAAACTTAGATTAAAATTTCAATACAAAGGTGATTATCTTTAAAAGAATGGCCGTTATACAATTTTTAAAAAAGGTTACATAATTCACATATTATATAATATTACGTCCATAAAATTTATTCGATTTAAGCGGATATTTTGCGGGAGGGTTGGAGGACATTTGCAAGTTTTACTTTCTGCAATAAATAATCAACTTTATTTTTTTGATTAGCGTTATGAATCTTTCATTTGCAGTTTTCACATTCTGTAATAATGTTTCTGCAATTTTTGCATTGGGGCAATTGTTAGAAAAACTTCCAGAAAATGATGCAGTTCATTTTGAAACAGGCGGTCATGTTTGCCATAATCCCATATTGAGAAATGGTGTCTTCAAATATTTGTTCAAAGGCAACCATAAAATATTATCCACGTCTCAACATAAAAATTAATTGAGGTGATACCCAATAAAAAAAGTATATGGCTTGCAACTGAGAGCAAACTTAATTTTATTAAAGACAAAAGCGAATGGACAAATACTACAATTAGTTTTGAAATTTCTAACCACGATAACAAAACGCAAATCAGTTTTACGCATTTTGGTTTAGCTCCTAATGTGGAATGTTACAACAGCTGCGTAAAAGGCCGCACCTACTTTATAAATGAAAGTTTGTTTACATTATTAACCGAAGGAAAAGAGATGCCCGGGTTGAAATAAAACGGTTGCCTCACCCATCCACCTTCAACTTTTTCCTCATCGCTTTTGTAATATAACTTATCCATGTATTGACAAAATAGAGATTGTTCTCATTACTTAATTTTGAATCACAAAGATGCATGGTGATTTTTATACCATCGCAGGTGGAAGTAAGTACATAATCGAGACGCTCTACAGATCCGATTTGGACAGAGTGGGCTGTAAATTTATCGCAACCCACAAGGTATTCTTTTGCTTTCCCTGTAATTTTTTTTGAAGATAATCTTTTGGAAATTTCTTCTAAAACATCCACAAATTTGTGGATGTTTATTTTCTCTACCGGGAAAAAACCTTTGTACTTTTCTAAAACAGTAATCTTATTACTGTAAAATGGAGATTGCGAAATGGCCATGTCAAGCATCATATATTTTTGTGCATGACACTGGTACGATACCTGAAATAAAAGAAAAGAAACAATAAAATATTTCATAAAAATTCATTCATGTTTTATTTGTATTCGCCAAAGATTTCTCTAAGCGTATTTGAAATTTCCCCCAGCGTACAATAATTTTCCACTGCATGAATTACTATAGGCATCAAATTTTCGCTTTTCGTTGCATGGTCCCTGATCTTTTTTAAACAATCCTCTACTTTGGCATTGTCCCTTTTCTCTTTCAGCGCTTTTATTTTATTGATCTGCACGGTTCTGATATTATCATCTATTTTAAAAGAAGGAGGAGATGTTTCATTATTTGAAGTAAAAGAATTAACGCCTACTATTATTTTATCTTTCGTTTCGATATCACGCTGGTAAGCATAAGCGCTCTGCGCAATTTCATTTTGGATAAAGCCTTCCTCTATGGCTTTCACACTACCACCCATCGCATCAATTTTACTGATTAATTCCCACGCTTTTTCTTCTACTTCATCAGTAAGATTTTCTATGAAATAACTGCCTGCCAATGGATCAACTGTATCCGCAATACCGCTTTCATATGCAACTATTTGCTGCGTTCTCAGGGCAATTCCTGCCGCTTCTTCGGTAGGTAAATTAAGCGCTTCATCATAACCGTTAGTATGCAGGCTTTGTGTGCCGCCAAGTACGGCAGCAACTGTTTGGAGAGTGACCCTGCTGATATTGTTTAATGGTTGCTGTGCGGTGAGCGTACTTCCCCCTGTTTGAGAATGAAAGCGCATCATCATGGCTTTTTCATCTGTTGCGCCGAGGTCTTTCATCATCTTTGCCCACATCCTGCGTGCCGCACGAAACTTGGCTACTTCCTGGAAAAGATTATTGTGCGAATTAAAAAAGAAGGATAATCTTTTTCCAAAAACATTAATATCCAATCCTTTTTCCAAAGCGGCCCTGACGTAAGCTTTTCCGTTGCTAAGTGTAAAAGCAATTTCCTGTACTGCCGTACTTCCTGCTTCACGGATATGATATCCTGAAATAGAAATCGTATTCCATTTGGGGAGTTCTTTGCTGCACCATTCAAAAATATCTGTGATGATGCGCATTGAAGGCCTGGGCGGATAAATATAAGTGCCGCGGGCTGCATATTCTTTTAAAATATCATTTTGAACTGTTCCTTGTAATTGAGTGAGATCAGCGCCCTGTCTTTTTGCAATAGCCACATAAAATGCCAGCAAAATAAATGCGGTGGAATTGATCGTCATTGAAGTAGAAACATCTTTCAATTGTATCCCGCTGAATAATGCCTCCATATCGTTTATCGAATCAATAGCAACTCCTGCTTTTCCTACTTCTCCTTCTGCTAAAGGATGATCGCTGTCGTAACCAATCTGGGTAGGCAGATCAAACGCTACGCTTAATCCGCTTACTCCCTGCGAAATAAGATAATGGTACCGTTTGTTGCTTTCCTCTGCAGTGCTGAAACCGGAGTATTGACGCATCGTCCATAATTTTCCACGATACATGTCGGGTTGTACGCCACGGGTAAATGGAAATTCACCAGGCATTTCCTCAGAAATATCCTTAGATACATCTTTGGAAGTATATAATTTCTTTATTTCTATACCTGAATCGGTTGTTATTTTTTTCATACTTTTTGCTTAGGGCAAAACTATGAAATGAAATCACATTAATTTCTTGGCTTCAAAATTAATGGCTTCAAGAACCACATTATGCAGAGATGCATTGGGATTATTAATCAAATAATCTATGATGTGCTTATTAAGATCCATAGCTGTGGCATGTGGCGGGAGCGTGGTGGCAAGTTGGTTCACTACGTAAATATTTTGTTCTTTCAGATTGTTGACAGCGCGCCATACTTCAGGAGATACATATATTTGTTGGCTCATATTGTATTCATACTCCTGTTTTATAGAATCTATCAGAGATATCTGCATTTGCCTGCACGAAAGTCCTGAATTATTTATACGTGATAATAAATTCTGAAGTGAAATTCTTTCGGTAAGCAGAGTGATCCTTTCATAAGCCTGAAGACGCAGTTTTAGCGTTTCAGGTTCATTGCTCTTTCTTTCTGCAAGCTCTTTTTTCATGGATGTAAATTCAGTTAATATCCATATGAAAGCCAGGAGAAGAACTAGTAAAAAAATTAAAACTATGGTTTCAAATGTTGACATTTCTATAATTTATTAGCAAAAATAATCATTCAGTTAGGAAAGGTTGTAATTTCGTGGTATAGTAAATATACGAAACATCACGAATTACTGAAAACTAACACACAAACGAATTTCGTTGATTATTAGTGTAAATAAAAGTGAAAAATATGGAAATTATTAACAAAAACCCTGTTTCCTTTACTGAAACTGCAGTTAATGAAATAAAAAAATTGATGAATCAAAATGACAATGCGGGAAAATATCTACGCATTGGCGTTAAGGGTGGCGGATGTTCAGGGATGTCTTATTTGTTAGGTTTTGAAAATAAAACTGATAAGGATGATATATATGAAATAAATAATATTTCCTGCATCATCAATCCGGCTCATTTAATTTATTTATCCAATATGGAAATCAACTGGGAAGGCGGATTAAACGCACGGGGTTTTTCTTTTAATAATCCAAATGCCAGTAAGACTTGCGGATGTGGAAGTTCTTTTGGCGTTTAAGCGATCCCCTGGCATTCTTTTTTTTGTAAATAGTAAATATATCTTCACACAGAAATACAAATCCCCATTATTTCTTTATTTACTGTAATTCTTTTTAAGAAAATTAATTTTCCAATTCTTGCGCCATTGCCTTATTAAAGGGATGAGTTTTTTTTAGTGGAAAAAACACAAAATCTTCATTATTCATTCGTTTGCTGTGTTCAATGTTTTGCTGCCAAGCTTAATTTCTAAATTCTTTTTCTTATTTTACAACTTTAAACATGTTTATGAAAATATTTTCTTTCATTCTTTTTGGCGCTATCACCATTATATTGATTTTGTTGTTTAATACAAATATGGTGCTACCTGTTCCTTTGGGAAAATTATTAAGTCCGCAACAGGGGGTATGGCAAAATGCAGAACCTTTGGATGAGGACTATTCAGCGCAGCTTTCTTTTCCCCAATTGAAAGGAAAAGTAAATGTATATTTTGATGACAGGTTGGTGCCGCATGTTTTTGCAGATAATGAGAATGACGCTTATTTTGTGCAGGGATACCTTCATGCAAAATTTCGTTTATGGCAAATGGAATTCCAGGTACGCGCTGCGGCTGGCAGATTGAGCGAAGTAATAGGAGATAAAACATTGGAGTATGATCGCCAGCAACGAAGGCTGGGAATGGTTTACGCTGCCGAAAATAATTTAAAGGAAGTTGAAAAAGATCCTGAAACACTGGCGGAATGTGATAATTATACAGCAGGCGTAAATGATTATATCGAAAGTTTGAAGGCAAGCACGCTTCCAATAGAATATAAACTTTTGGGGTATCAACCTGAAAAATGGACTAATCTAAAATCAGCACTGTTTTTGAAATATATGGCGCTTGAACTTGCCGGCTCTGAAAATGATTTTGAAATGACCAATGCAAAATCAGTATTCTCTACTGCAGATTTTAATAAAATTTATCCGATCGTTATGGATTCATTAGATCCGATTGTTCCTAAAGGAACTATATTTCCTATACCAAAAATTGAAGTAAAAATTCCGGCAACTGCAGATTCTCTTTATTATGATGAGAAAGATTCTACCACTCTTGAACAACAAAAACCGGATCCGGATAATGGAAGTAATAACTGGGCTGTAAATGGAAGCAAAACAAAAAGTGGTTACCCTATTTTATGCAACGATCCTCATCTTGGATTGAATCTTCCTTCGATCTGGTACGAAATGCAAATCAGCACACCTGATTACAATGCTTATGGAGCCACGTTTCCGGGAGCGCCATCCATCATTATTGGTTTTAATGACAGTTGCGCTTTTGGATTTACGAATGCGATGCGTGATGTGAGAGATTATTATACAGTAAAATTCAAAGACGACAGTCGTAAAGAATATTGGTTTGACAGCGCATGGCATCCGACGACTTTCAGGATTGAAGACATTAAAGTAAAAGGTCAGCCTGATTTTTTAGATACGGTAGCTTATACGAATATCGGTCCCGTGATGTACGACAAAAATTTTAGTGGCGGCAGAAACACCAATAACAAAAATTATGCTGTAAGATGGAAAGCGCATGATCCGAGTAATGAATTAAAAATGTTTACTCTTTTGGATAAAGCAAAAAATTATAATGATTACCTGGCCGCAATAAAATATTTACATACGCCGGGACAGAATTGCATTTTTGCCTGTAAGAATGGCGATATCGCAATTTGGGACCAGGGCGAGTTTCCTGCCAAATGGTATCGGCAGGGCGATTTTGTAATGCCGGGTATGGATAGCAGTTACTTTTGGCAGGGAATGATTCCGCAAAATGAAAATCCGCATCTTGAAAATCCGGAACGCGGGTTTGTAAGTAGCGCCAATCAAATGCCAACAGATACTACCTACCCCTATTACCTCGGTGGAAGTTATCCTCCTTATCGTGGCCTGGAGATCAATAAAAAGTTAGAAGTAATGAATGATATTACACCACAGGATATGATGAAATTACAAACAGATAATTACAATATTTTTGGCGAAATGGCGCTTCCCATATTGGTAAAAAATATGGAGGTAGATAAACTTTCTCCCCAGGAAAAAAGCTATTTTGATATACTAAAAAACTGGAATCACAGGAATGACGCTGATTCTAAAGGTGCTACATTATTTGTGGTAACGTGGGATAGCCTTGCAACCACTGTATGGAAAGATGAATTCATGAAAACCGGGTTACAATTATTATGGCCCACAGAAAGCACCTTATTCGATGATATTACTAAATATCCCGACTTTAAATATTTTGATGATATCAATACCCCTCAAATAGAAACTTTATCAGACGATGTAACGGCAGCATTTCAAAAGGCCGCAGCAGTTATAAGAAAAGCAGACGAAGACGGTACGATGCAGTGGGCGAAATATAAAGATACAAGAGTGGAGCATTTGGCCAGGATAGACGCTTTCAGCAGATTGCACTTGCCCATAGGTGGTGGTACCAATACTATCAATGCCGCAAAAGAACAACACGGACCAAGCTGGCGAATGATCGTTTCCTTAACGCCTCAGACCGAGGCCTATGGCATCTATCCCGGCGGTGAGAGTGGAAATCCGGGAAGTCAATTCTATGATGATTTTGTGAGTGACTGGGCATTGGGAAAATATTATTCTCTTTGGGTAATGAAGGCTTCTGATGCTACAGACAATAGGGTGAAATGGACAATGAGTTTTGATATTAGCAAGTAGCAGGTAGCAGGTAGCAAGTAGCAAGTAGCAAGACAAAAAATTAGTTTCATTAAGAAAAATAAACCATTGGCAATAACCCAATCAACTAATCAACTAATAAACAATGAAATTTACTACATCCACAATTCTGATTATTCTATTTAGTTTTCTCGCTTGTATATATTTCCCGTGGTGGAGTATCGCAATCGTTGCTTTTATTATTTCCATTCTCATTCCAATGGGAAATCTTTCTTCGTTTATCTCGGGCTTTGTAGGGCTTTTTTTGTTGTGGGGCTTTTTGAGTTTATGGATTAGTATTAATAATGGACATATCTTGGCGCACAGGGTATCTCTGCTAATTTTTAAAACCGACAGTCCGTTTTTATTAATATTTGTTACTGCGCTCATTGGCGCTATGGTAGCAGGTTTTGCCGCTTTGGCCGGGAGTTATGTAAGAACTTCTAAAACAACAAATGAAAATTAATGGAAGGTAAAAATTGATATTTGTTTACTTTTTTCTTTTATAAATCTTTAGAAGATAACCCCTTTATGCAAAAACTCCTGTTGCTATTTTTTTTACTTCCTGTGATCACTGTTTCTGCACAAAAAATTGAAGGAACTGTAAAAGATACGGAAGGCCAAATTCTTCCCTTTGCTACTATTCTTGTAAAAGGAACGACATTGGGTGTTACTGCTAATAACAGTGGAGATTTCAGCATTTCTCTTACACCCGGAAAATATACGCTTGATTGTCGCTATGTAGGATATGCCTCCCAGGAAAGACAAGTTACCCTTGGCACATCAAATGTAACAGTGAACTTTATACTTCCCATTCAAAGGTTAACTTTAAAAGAAATAATCATTAAAGGAGGAGGCGAAGATCCTGCTTATGCAATCATACGTCAGGCAATAAAAAAACGCCCATTTTATCAAAAGCAAGTAAAAGCTTTTGAAGCTCAGGTTTATATAAAAGGCATCATTAAATTAAGAAATTTACCTCAACAGATTCTTGGTAAAAAAATACCGCCGGAAGATAGAAACGAGATGGGCCTTGATTCTTCAGGTAAAGGAATCATTTATTTATCAGAATCGGTTACCAAAGTTTCTTCGCAGGAACCTGACAAGTTTAAACTGGAAGTGATCTCAAGCAGAGTGAGTGGGAGCAATGGTTTTGGATTTGATTTCCCGGCATTCATCAGTTTTTATGATAACAATGTAAACGTATTTGCATCGCAAATTAATCCACGTGGATTTGTTTCACCAATAGCCGAAGGAGCTTTGAATTATTATAAATATAAATTTCTAGGAAGCTTTTTTGAAGATGGTAATGAAGTAAATGTGATAAGGGTAATACCCAAACGAAATTATGAACCTTTATTTTCCGGGATTATCAACATTACAGAAAACGACTGGCGTATTTATAGTTGCAATTTAATGCTTACTAAAAAATCGCAATTGGAGATATTGGATACGCTGCAAATATCCCAGCTTCACATGCCTGTTGAGAAGGATATCTGGCGTATCAAGGACCAGGTTTTGCATTTTAGTTTTAATCAATTGGGCTTGTCAGCAGAAGGGAATTTTGTGAATGTTTATTCCGATTACAATTTGGATCCTGATTTTCCTAAAGGGTATTTTAATCGTGTGGTGATTAAATATGATTCTGCCGTAAACAAAAAACCTCATTCTTATTGGGATTCCATAAGGCCTGTACCATTAGAACCCGAAGAAATAAAAGATTACAGAACCAAAGACAGCGTATTTGCTGTAAGAAAAGATTCTACTGTAAAAAATATTGATTCACTAAGAAAAAAACAAGGGCATGTAAAAGTTTGGCAAATACTCTGGACAGGTGTGGACCGAACTCATTACAGCAATGCCAATCCTTATCAAATAAAATTTGACCCATTAATAAAAACATTACAATACAACACCGTAGAAGGTTTAGCAATAAACCCGTCTTTAGTAATTTCCAAATACGAAAAGAAATGGAATGCCAATGTTGATTTTATTGCCGATGCGAGATATGGATTTAATAATCGTCATTTGAATCCGTGGGCGGGTTTCAGGTTTAGCAGTAAAGACACTTTTGATCCGGATAAAAAAATGAAACATCAATCTTTCTATATCGCCGGTGGAAAAAGAGTGAGCCAATTTTTTAAAGAAAATGATCTCACTGGTTTAGCGAATAGCATTGGCACTTTATTATACGGACTAAATGATATGAAAATTTATGAAAATTATTTTGCCAAGACCGGTTTTTCAAAGAGGTGGGAGAGTGGTGTGAAATTCCTGGTAGAAGGAGAATATGAAGACAGGTTGCCAATAGAAAATACAACCGATTTCATTTTAAATAAAAAATGGCAGTACCGTTTTACGCCTAATTATCCTGTTCAAATTTTAGACTCTCAATTTACCAGGCACCAGGCAGTTTTGCTTCATGCGACGTTGAGCATTAAACCAGGACAGCGTTACATACAATTTCCAAAGTATAAAATGGCAATCGGTTCAAAATATCCAACATTTACTTTGGATTATACAAAGGGAATTAAAAATATTTTTGGCAGTGATGTTGACTATGATAAGTGGTCTTTGAATATAGCTGATAATGTTAATTTAAAATTGGCCGGTGCTATAAAATATAGTGTGACTATCGGTGGATTTTTAAATAACAAATCTGTTTTCGCCCAGGATTACAAGGATTATTACACCAGCTTCTCACATATTGCGGGAGAATATGTAAAATCCTTTCAGAATTTAGATTATTATCAATTCAGCAATGATTCCCCCTTTTATACCGAATTGCATTTTGAGCATCATGCCAATGGATTACTTACTAATAAAATTCCTTTGTTTAATAAGTTGAACTGGAACCTCGAAGAAGGTGCCAATGCACTTTATATCAATCCTGCTACAAAATATGCAGAAGTTTTCGCAGGACTTGAAAATATATTTAAAATTTTCAGGGTAGATGTAGTTGCAGGATTTCAAAACGGCTTGAGGCCCATATATACTTACCGTATTGGTTTTGGCGGCCTGATAGGCGATGTGATGAACATTCAAAGATTTGAGAGAGTTGACAAAGTGATTGGGGTTTGGTAAGTTTTTTTTTGACTTACATCGGAGGATAAGAATCGTGTTGGATTAAATTGAATTTGATATAATTTCACTTGCGCTTTTGTTGAAATCACCAAACAATTCTTTTTCTATATTACTGAAGTTATCTTTTGAATAATTTTTAATAAAAGTTCCTTGCTGAAGCAAATGAATTTCGTCACATACGCTAATCAATGGCGAAAGAATATGTGAAGAAATAAAAACGGTTTTATTCTTTGTTCTCAGATTTTTAATAATTATTTCCAAAGCCATATTTGTTTCCAGATCAAGGCCATTAAAGGGTTCATCAAAAATATAAATGGGTTTATCCTGTTTAATGATCGAAAGAAGGGCTAATTTTTTCTTCATTCCTGTGGAATACGTTTCTATAATTTCATTGAGAGGCAATTTTAATAAATTGTTGATCTTCTCCAGTTCAAATTGTTGATTAGTGAGAGGGAAAATTTCCAAATATTCTTTTCCGGTAATTTTAGAATAAAAAAAATTAATCGTTTCCAGGTATGCCACATCGTTCCTGCTGATTTTTTTTTGGCTATGTAAAATTTCCCCACTATCCGGTTTCATAAATGAAGAAAGAATATTAAAAAAAGTGGTTTTACCGGCGCCATTCAGCCCGATGATGCCATGAACTTCTGCCAAAGCAAAATCCTGTTTAAGGTTATTCAAAACTTTTTTGCTATCAAATGATTTGTCAATATTAATCACACTAATCATTAAAATAAAAATTTAGGTTTTTTATGGCTTTATTATAATTTCTAAAACACATAATTAAAGGAATGGGTAACACAAAAGGAATCAAAGAGCCAATTGAAACCATTGACAAAAGGAGTGTATTGCCTTTCATGCTTTCATTGGGTGTATAAGTAGTGTATTTAAGAAGAATTGCAAAGATTAAAATCGTGATTTGAATCAGTAAGAAAATAATATTTATTAGAATGAATTCCGGATTAAAAATACTGTTCATTATTAATATGGGAATGAACGTCATGATTAAAAATTGGATACTTTTCACCATTTTCTTTTTCAGCAAATTTTTAGGAGAAATGGATGAAGCAAATAATATCGGCAATGATTCACATTCCTGGTAAAAGGAAGCAACGGATGTGGTGATAAACCACAAAAAAATTAATGGAAGAATTCTTATCCAACAAGTAATGCAAGCCAGGAGCAGGAAGATGAAAATACCTGCATAAGTTTTTCTTAAACCACTTAGCCATTCAAAATCATGAGGAGAAATTATTTTTGAAAGACTCGGAAATACAGTTCTTTGTTTTAAGCTGCTTTTGATATTTGCAATAAAATAAAAAGCCAATATAATTAATGGAAAATAAAACCAATGAGAAGTAAACAATGATGGCAATGTAATCGGAATCGTAAATATTAAGTATTCTGTAAAAATATTTTGAACGGGACAATCAATCTGATTGAAAATAAATTCTTTGTCACTTCTCGAAATTTGTATTGCCAATATGGATAGAATGGAAATGATGAAAAGAAATAGGGATTTTTCTTTTTGCGCGTATGCCAGGTAGATATAAAAAATCAAAGCCGCTAAAAATGCAAGAAGAATAAAGGCGTATCCAATCCCAATTTCGTCAAGTTGCCTTCTGACCTGGTGCAGTCTTACTTTAATTAAGATCCATTTCATCGAGTTGTAAAGATTCAGTAAACAAACTTATATCAAAGATTCTTAATTATTGCGAATACAGAAAGGGCGCGTCAAATTGTTGTCGGTTGACATCTTGAAATAATTCCTTTACTATATTATTGAAATTCTTTAAAACAATCTAACCATGCATATCTAAAATCTTTATTACCTTGTTCCGAAAAAATATCCATGAAATTTTTTGCCTCACGCCGTTTTGCAATCCTTCTTTTAATGAGCTTCTTATTTATTACAGTTATTCCTGTAAGTGCACAACAAAAAACTTCTGACATCTATCACAAAGGATGGACAGACCTTAATAAGAACGGGCGCAAAGATATTTATGAAGACGAGTCACAACCTATTGAAAAGCGGGTGCAGGATCTTGTAAAGCAAATGAACATTAATGAGAAAGCCTGCCAGCTTACCACATTATATGGATATGGCGCAGTATTAGAAGATTCTTTGCCTACACCTGAATGGAAAAATGAAGTGTGGAAAGATGGTATTGCCAACATAGACGAGATGCTCACCGGTCAGCGTAAATCAAAAGTTTTTTCACTTCCTTATTCTGCACATGCAGAGGCGATTAATAAGATTCAAAAGTTTTTTATTGAAGATACAAGGCTGGGGATTCCGGTTGACTTTACCAATGAAGGAATTGCCGGGTTGAAACATGAAAAAGCGACTTCATTTCCCCGTGAGATTGGCCAGGGCAGTACTTTTGACAGAGACCTGATTCATTCTATAGGAGTTGTGGAAGGCAAAGAGGCAAAGGCTTTGGGCTATACGAATGTGTATTCGCCCGAGATGGATGTTAGCAGCGATCCGCGTTGGGGAAGGGTTGAATCCTGTTATGGTTCTTCTCCTTACCTGGTGGGGCAATTGGGAGAACAGATGATTGAAGGGATGCAGAAACAGGGTATTGCGTCCACACTGAAACATTTTGCAGTGTATAGTATTCCTATCGGCGGAAGAGATGGGGGAGTACGTACCCATCCAATGGTAGCACCACGCGAAATGAGAGAGATTTATTTAGAGCCATTTCGTGAAACTATCGAGACTGCCCATCCTATGGGCGTTATGGCTTCCTATAATGAATATGATGGAGTTCCTATTATAGCAAGTAAGCAATTTCTTACCGATATCCTGAGAAAAGAATATGGCTTCAACGGCTACGTAGTTTCAGACAGCAGGGCAGTAGAATATGTATATAATAAACATCACGTGGCTGCCGATTATGAAGATGCCATTCGACAGGTGCTGGAAGCAGGATTGAATGTACGTACTGATTTTACGCAACCATCTAATTATATTACTCCGTTATTAGACGCTGTAAAAAAAGGCAAAATTCCTATGAGTGTAATCAACGAAAGAGTAGCAGAAGTGTTACGTGTAAAGTTTCGTCTTGGATTATTTGATCATCCTTATGTAGAAGACCCTGCAGCAGCAGATGTAATTGTGCATAATGAAGAAAGCCGGAAACTCTCTCTGAGAGCGGCTCACGAAGCAATTGTATTATTAAAGAATGCCCGCCTGCCCGGGCAGGAAAATAATTTGTTGCCTTTGCATGCTTCTGATTTAAAAACAATTGCTGTTATTGGGCCGAATGCTACTGAAGTAAAAAGTTTGCGCACTGGTTACGGACCATCCAATTTTGATGTGGTAACCGTATTGCAGGGTATCAAAAATGAAGTGCCTTCCGGTGTAAATGTTTTATATGCCAAAGGAATTGACCATACTGACCCCCACTTCCCAAATAGCGATATTGAAGATTATCCGTTAAATGATGAAGAAAAACAAAGTATAGATTCTGCAGTTAAAATTGCACAACAATCTGACGTAGCTGTTTTGGTTTTGGGTGATGATGGAAGAACTGTAGGAGAAGGCCATAGCCGCGTAAGCATTAATCTTCCGGGGCACCAGGAACAATTATTAGAAGCAGTGGAAGCAACGGGAAAACCAGTTGTCTTGTTATTGGTAAATGGACGTCCTCTCACCATCAACTGGGCTGCTGCACACGTACCTGCAATTGTAGAAATATGGTACTTGGGCGAAACTACCGGAACTGCTATTGCCGATGTGTTATTTGGAAAATATAATCCGGGTGGAAGATTGGCAATTCCATTTCCTAAATCAGCAGGACAGGCTATTCTTACTTTCCCCATGAAGCCCGGTGATGAAGGCGAAGGAGAAGCCAGGGTGAAAGGATTTTTATATTCGTTCGGATATGGCCTTAGCTATACTACATTTCAATATTCCAACCTGAAAGTAAATCCTTTGCAACCAAAGGCAGGGAGTAATATCAGTGTATCCTTTACCGTTACTAATACCGGTAAAGTTTCCGGCGATGATGTGCCACAGCTTTATATCAATGACGAGCTTAGCAGTGTAACGACTTATGTGAAAAAACTTCGGGGATTCACACGTGTTACGCTTAATCCTGGGGAATCAAAAAACATTACTTTTGAAATTACTCCGCACGACCTGGGATTATATGACAGGGAGATGAAATTCACGGAAGAACCGGGCTGGTTCACTGCAATGGTAGGAAGTTCGTCTGAAGATATTCAGTTGAAACAAAGATTTGATGTGGTTAAATAATAAAAAGATCTGAAGAAATTCTCAACCATATTGTAAAGAGGACTTTAAAAAGATCAAAGATCCAATCGGCTTGCTGCAGTGATTTTGTGATTATCTTTTTGCTGAAGAAACAAAACGACAGCCATGTTTTTTATATCTGCTGAAGAAGGAATGTCTATTGACGCATTATTTTCTCCGTTCACGATTTGATTGATGGTGCTAAAGTCTCTGACTACATTATAACCCGTAAGTGTTGCTCCTCCGTTTTCTCCGGCTTTTATTGATGTAGTAGTTTCCTTTTCTACAACAGCAATATGTAAGAGAGCATTGCCCGTATTTCCCTCTGCTTCAAAATTGATATTTATTTCCCCATTATTGGATTCCGCTTTTTGTATGGTTAATGTTGCATCGGGTTCTTCTGAAAAGATCTTACTTAAGGTTGAAGATATTTTATTAGCATCACTTCCAATCATTTCTGATTGTCCATTAATAATTAACTGCGGAGTATAAACATCAGTTTTTAGTTCAGATACATATTTGTATTGCCTTTGGCTATATTCATGTGCACTGTAGGGATCTTTCCATCCTTGCCTGTCCCAGTAATCAACATGAAACGAAAGAGGGATCACATTTGATTTTGAAATATAATTTCCGAGAATCTTGTCGGCCGGAGGGCAACTTGAGCAACCCTGGGATGTAAATAGTTCAAGAACAGCAATGTTTTTTGTAACCGGTAGATTTGTTTTTGATGTTTGACTATTTTTTTCTTTTTCTTTTACTGTAGTAGATGAAGTGCAAAACCATAAAGTGAAAGCGGGTACTGAAAAGGCAACTGCATAGAAAAACTTTTTCATAAAAAATTATTTTTTAAAAGTACGATACTTCATTCCAAAAGGTTTAAAATAGCATCATTTTAACTTTTGAAAAAATTGAAACAGTGAGTAATTTCGGCAACAGTTTCCGGGTATATGCCTTAATTTTAAAAAACTTTAAAGAAACTTTCTTTACTTTTTAAAGTACACAAATGACTCACTTGGAAATTCTCCGAAGGTCAGGAATGAGTTCTATTGAGAGTTCTATGAACCTGTAGAGTAATAAGAAAAACAATTAACTAAGTATATAGGTTCTACCGCCAATAGATGTTATCCATTCTATTTGTTTTGGCATCAAATATGCTGCAAAATGCAAAATATCATTTTCATGTAAACTTTTCAGTTATGTTACTAATCTTAACAAAATAACATATTTATCATGTTCATTCATATTTATCTTTGACAATATTTTTAACTTTTAAAACCTTATAATTCATGAAAAATTTTCGATTAGCATTTCTTGCTTTACCTTTTTTATTTATTTCCTGCGTGAGTACTAAAAAGTTTAAAGCCGCCAAAGCGGAATATAGCCAGTTGCAAATAAAGTATAAAACCGATCTTGACAGTTGCAATGATGCTAAAGATCAATGTGCAAAAGACAAGGCCGCACTTGAATCGGAAAACACTGCACTTAATAATCGCATTTCAGATCAGGATCAGCAAATTGCTTTTCTGAAAAAGAACAGTACAACAGCGCTTCAGCAACTTCAGGATTTATCCGTAGTTACCGCCTCACAGGCAGAAAGTATAAAAAAATCGCTGGATAATTTAGGAGCTAAAGATGCTTATATACAAACCTTGCAACAAGCCATGGCACACAAAGATTCGCTTAATATGAATTTAGTTATGAATCTTAAAGGCGCTGTCGGAAATGTCAATAATGATGATATAGATATTAAAGTAGTCAAAGGTGTGGTATATATTAATATATCGGATAAACTACTATTCAAAAGTGGTAAATATGAAGTTACCAAACAGGCTAGAGGTGTGTTGGGCGAAGTAGCGCAAGTATTAAAGAATCAACCCGATATTACATTTATGGTAGAAGGGAATACAGATAATGTTCCGTACCGCAGTGGCGTATTACTCGACAATTGGGATCTGAGTGTGAAAAGAGCTACAGCAGTTGTGCGCATTCTGCAGAATCAATATGGACTGGATCCTGCAAAAATAGTAGCTGCTGGACGTAGTGAGTACCATCCTATAGTTGACAACAGTACTCCTGAAAACCGTGCTTTGAACCGCAGAACCACCATTATTATCCTTCCTCAATTAGATCAATTTTTTAATTTGCTGGAACCTAAGCAATAATAATTTTCATCGGGAAATTTGGTAAAATAAAACCCTTTCGTACGAAAGGGTTTTATTTTTTAATTCAATGATCCCAACGCTTGTCTAATGCCACAGCTTCATTTAGCAATTTTACTATTGCTTTTTCATTAATATCATCTAACGAATAAAATATTTTATAAAAGATTTGCTTATTGGTTCCATGGGTAAGGTAATTATCATCATCAATCAATTTATTGGCATGCCAGAATCCCAATAAAACGCCTTTTTTTATTCCCCCCCGCGGGATGGTTGAAGGCCACACAATACAAATACCTTTATTACCATAAAAAAAAGGAACATTATACGATATTTTCTCTTTGCATGTTGTCGGTAAAGTTTCAATGATTATTTGCCTTAATACATCTGTAATGATACGCTCATTTTCGGGGAGCAGTTCATATAGTTGAAGTAAGGAAGTGATTCTTATGGAAGCTTTAGATTTCAATCAGTAAATTTTTATTTATTTTTTTAGATGTAAGTTATCTGATTTATTTTAGAATTATTTGTAATCTTCCCGGCAAAAACCTTTCAATTATTCTACGTTTATTCATAACAGTTATACCCGATGCTAAAATCATTTTTTTATGAATGAGCAAATATTTTACAAAACAAATTATTATTACTTTATAGAATAAAGGTTTTATGAGGTTGACTAATTATTCCGGTTGGTGGGACACCTTCCGGGGCCGCGCCGTGGGCGGTGTCCCACCAACCACAATCAATTCAGTGAGGCGATAAATTGAAATGCACCCATTCAAATCATTATGATTTATCCGCTTTATTCTATTATTTTATTGAGATTACTTACTTTGCCATAAAAATATATTTTATGAAGAAGATTTCCTTTTGTTTTTTATTCCTGGCTTTATTTGTTACTGTCAATGCGCAGGATAGCACTTATGCAGAAAAATTGGGGTTTCCTAAAAACGCGCGGGTTCTCATTCTGCACATGGATGATGCAGGCATGTCTTATAGTTCCGACAGAGGAATTGAAAAAGTATTTAACAACGGAGTAGCCAATTCCACCAGCGTGATGATGCCGTGCCCGTGGGTGCCGCAGATGGTACGATATATTGAAGCACATCCCGGCATTGATGCAGGTTTGCATCTCACACTTACTTCAGAATGGAAAGACTATCGCTGGGGGCCGGTGGCAGGAGCTGCTGTAGTGCCGGGTTTGACGGATTCAACAGGAAGTATGTGGGCTGATGTACCAGATGTAGTGAGGCATGCATCTGCTGATGAAGTGGATAAAGAAATTCGTGCTCAATTATCGCGGGCAGAAAGAATGGGCTTTCATCCGACGCATTTGGATTCACACATGGGAACCTTATTTGCATCTCCTGCTTTTATGGAAAAATATATTCGCCTCGGAATAGAGAAACAAATACCGGTAATGTTTCCCGGTGGTAACGATGTTGCAATCCAGGATGAAACGAAATTTCCCGATAATATTATCAGGCAATTTCAACAGGAAGGCAAATTAATTTGGAACGCAGGTTTGCCTGTTTTGGACGATTTACATAATTATAGTTATGACTGGAAATTTTCGGCCGGTATGCCAACAGATGATGCGCATTTGGTTAAATGGAGGGAAGCCTTATATGAAAAGACTTTATTGAAATTAAAGCCCGGCGTAACGATGGTAATCATGCATTGCACTGATCCCACAGAAGTATTTTCGAAAATCACCGACAGCGGGGATATCCGCAAAGCAGATATGTTGGTAATGTTGGATCCTTCATTTAAAAAATTTCTTCATGATAATGGCTTTATATTAACCACCTGGCGCGAATTGATGCAAAGAAGACAAAAGGTAAAATAGTGAATGGTCAATGGTGAATGGATGAATGGATGCTACCTGGTTTTTTTCGAATCATATTCCTTAACTTTCGCGTACCTGTTTTTCTCAAAGCCGTTCTGGACTTAAGGTTGCCAATCTTTTGAAGGTTGGCAACCTTGCAATATCCAACAGATATCGGATTTTAAATGCGCCTCCGTGCGCCTCTTTGAATCTTTTTGAATTAGATTCCTTAACTCTCCCAAAACAGTATTCTCTTTGAATTACAGAATAGAAAAAGTATTAGGTAGATTGCCCATAATTAATGATCCTTTCAATTGCCCCGGGTTTCAACCCGGGGATTGGATGAAGCTTTTATGGGCTTTAGCCAAAAAATTTATTTAGAATTTTGGCTAAAGCCTGTAATCTTTAATAAAAATACCCACATGCTAAAGCAAGTGGCAATTCATTAAGGGCATTTATTCTTCCAAATGAATTTCACAGAAGCTTCACACCCATGCATGCTACCTGAATCTTTTTGAATCGGATTCCTTAACTTTCGCAAAACTGTTTTTCTCTTTGAATTACAGAATAGAAATTTATTGAAAAAATATATTTTATGCATATTAAGTTTTCACATCTTTTTTTCAGGAAACATGTTTTAGAAGTTAGTTCCAAAATCATTGTATCATTACTTCTGATATTTCCTTTGTACTCTTTTTCACAAACCGTAAGTGATCAAATTAAATTAAATCAGTTGGGTTTTTATCCTTATGCACCAAAGACGGCAGTGGTTACCGGCGATGTATCTTCCAATGATTTTTATATCACTTCTACCAATTTGAGAGATACGGTTTTTACAGGTAAACTGAGCGAAGAAAAGCAATCTGCTTATTCTTCAACTAAAACAAGAATTGCTGTTTTTTCTTCGTTTACCGGCAAAGGAAGTTTTGTGGTTTTCATTCCGGGAGTCGGTACTTCTTATATTTTTGAAATCAATGATGATGCAAACAGGAATGCAGGAATCGCCACACTCAAGGGATATTATTATCAAAGAGCATCTATGCCTTTGGAAGAAAAGTATGCAGGCAAGTGGCATCGCTCTGCCGGGCATCCTGATAATGTGGTTTATATCCATCCTTCTGCCGCAACAAAAGCGCGTCCTGCCGGTACGATTATTTCAACGCCCGGTGGCTGGTACGATGCCGGAGATTATAATAAATACATTGTCAATTCAGGAATTACCATGGGAACTTTATTATCTGCTTATGAAGATTTTCCGGATTATTTTAAAAAATTAAAAACCAATATTCCCGGAAGTAATGATGGCGTTCCGGATATTTTAAATGAAGCGATTTATAATCTTCGCTGGATGCTTACTATGCAGGATCCCAATGATGGCGGGGTTTACAACAAATGCACCAATGCTGCTTTTGATGGAATGGTAATGCCCGGAGTTACGCAATTACCAAGATATGTGGTACAAAAAGGGACGGCGGCTACTTTAGATTTTGCTGCAGTAACGGCGCAGGCTGCACGCATTCTGAGTAATTACAAAAAGCAATTGCCCGGCTTTTCTGATAGTTGCCTTTCTGCATCAAAAAAAGCATGGGAGTGGAGTTTGCTCAATCCGGCATTGGCATACAATCAGGAAGAAATGAATGAAAAGTTCAAGCCTGAAATTACTACCGGCGGCTATGGAGATAGAAATTTTAATGATGAATGGCTATGGTCTGCTGCGGAACTTTACATCACCACAAAAGATAAAAAGTATTTTGATGTAGTTAATAAACATATAACCGATCCTTTGTCATTACCGTCCTGGAACAATGTAGGCATGCTCGCTTATTATTCTTTTCTTCGTTTTAATAACCATCTTCCTGCATACACGGCTGATGATATAAAAATAATGAAAGATAAAGTCATGCATATCGCCAATGGGTACATTGAAAAAGTTGCTGCGAATGCTTTCGCAACTGTAATGGGACAATCAGTAAGGGATTTTAGCTGGGGCGGAAATTCAAATGCCGCCAACCAGGGTATTTTATTAATAAGAGCTTACCTGTTAACCGGCGATAAAAAATATGTGGATTATGCATTAACAAACCTGGATTATTTGTTAGGCAGAAATGCAACCGGCTATTGCTTTGTTACAGGCTTAGGAAGCAAATCACCCATGCATCCGCATCACCGGCAGTCAGTTGCAGACGGCGTTACCGATCCGGTTCCGGGTTTAATGGTTGGGGGCCCCAACCCGGGAATGCAGGATCATACCAAATATGAATTTACCGAACCGGAAACTGCTTATTCGGATAATTCTTTCGCGTATGCATCCAATGAAATTGCCATCAACTGGAACGCACCAATGGTTTACCTGGCAAATGCAATAGAAGCATTGCAATGGAAAGTGGGGTATTCGAAAAAGAAATAAAATAAGACCTCACAGGTTTTTAAAAACCTATGAGGCCTGGTTAGCAACTAATTTGGACGCCGCCGTCTGGCGGATTGAAGGCTTTGGAAGATAAAGAAGGAACACCCTCATTGGCTAATAATAATTCATTTAATAAATTATTAAGGCTGCGTAATTGCAGCCTTTTCTATTACCTTTATGCTAATAATATTATGCGGAAAATAGCTTTTATAATACTATTGATTGGTGCGGTTGGCTCATTTGGCTTAGTACTAAACGCAGGTCGTCATTCACCTATTCTTTTACTTGTTATTTTTGTAGGTTGGGTTCTCTCTCCCTATATTGCCCTGTATTTGGTACACGTTGTTTCTAAACTCCGGCTAATTATTGCCCCTAAGTTGTTGTACTACCTGATGTTATTTGTTTCACTTGGTTCTTTGGCAAGTTATGGTATTACATTAATCCAACATAGAACTAAGCCCCCTACGGGCGTGTATCTTAGTGTTCCTTTTTTATCATGGTTTCTAATAGTGATAGCTATTGTAATAACTGCATATAGAAAACGGAAGCCATTAAAAAAGTAGAAGTTTGAAAGTTTGTCCCAACTCCTATATAGTTACCATTTTTTAAATGAATCAGCAAACCGGAAAATATATTTTGATCGTTGGATTGATCATTGTGCTGGCTGGTATTATCATTTATTTTTTTCATGATTATTTTAAATGGATAGGTAGGCTACCGGGAGATATAAGAATTGAAAAAGGAAATTTTCGCTTTTATTTTCCGTTAGCAACGATGATTGTTTTTAGCATTCTTGTTACGATCCTCGTCCAAATTTTCAAAAGATTTCTTTAATCATTTTTCCAATGAAATATTTTGTTGAAAAAGATTCAATAGTCCGCGATATATGGGGCAAAAGTGATACAGTGCTTTTTATTTTTGCTGGTGCAGCGGCTGAGTTTGCATTGAATAAGGCTGTTGACTGGCTTTACTTTACAGGTAGGCTTCCTACTGATCCGTTGAACAGATTATTTTCAACTGTGAGCTATGCAAGAAGAATCATTTTTTCCGAAAATGAACATGCACTAAAAACAATTGATTCCATTTATAACATCCATAAAGTGGTAGAACATAATCGCGGAGAATCAATACCCGATTGGGCTTATCGTGATGTTCTTTACATGCTCATTCATTATTCAATCGCTTCTTACGAAGTATTGGAAAGGAAATT
>Ga0208589_1000378_pt1 | contig 21699 bp, 23 predicted proteins | sample NGESurshal092012_2_FD_184486 | JGI IMG/M metagenome (GOLD analysis project Ga0208589, IMG submission 184486) | Arctic peat soil microbial communities from Barrow, Alaska - NGEE Surface sample F53-2 shallow-092012 (SPAdes) | ecosystem: Environmental > Terrestrial > Soil > Wetlands > Peat ... | reverse complement strand
AGCCGCCGGTCCGCCTCGATCGCGTCGGCCTGCTCCTGCTCGCGCACTGCCCGTCCCGCGGCCCGGGCCCGGTCCCCGGCCCGGGCCCGGGCCCGGGCCCCGGCCGCCGCCCGGCCGGCCCCCACGAGTTCAGGTTCCCGGGCCGGGACCACCCCGGGCTCTCGTTGCGCGGCGATCGCGGCGTCGGCGGCCCGCGAGGCCCGGCTCCGGTAGCGCTCCCCGGCGATCAGGATGAGCCCGTTCACGGTCAGGAAGATCCCCGCGAGGATCGGCTTGCCGAAGATCACCCGGAACGTGTGCTCGAACAGCAGGCCGACGATCCCGACCGGGATGGTGGCCAGGATGATTATCCAGGCCAGTTTCTGGTTCCCGGTGCGCACTGGCGCGGAGCGGCGTGCGGCCGGGGCGCTGGAAGCCGAGATCCTCGCGATCCTGCGCGAAGCGGACGGCCCGCTCAGCCCCGGCGAGGTCCGCCAGCGACTCGCACTCCGCCAGCACGCCCGGGCTGAGGACACCGGGCTCCAGGACACCGGGGCCCAGGATGGCGGCGGCCCGCGGGGAGAACTGTCCTACAGCACGGTGGTGACCATCGTGTCCAGGCTGCACGCCAAGGGCCTGCTGGCCCGCCAGCGCGCCGGGCGCGGGTTCACCTACACCCCCTTCGACGAGGCCAGCCTGGCCGCCAGGCGGATGAGCCAGGTGCTCGGCAGCGAGCACGACCACGACGCCGTGCTCAGCCGCTTCGTCTCCGGGCTGTCCAGCCGGGACGCGCGGCTGCTGCGCGAGTTGCTGGCCAGCGACCCCGGCCCGGGGGACAGCGGCCCGGGGGACAGCGATCCGGGCCACGGCGGGGAACGGGGGTAGGCACATGTGGCTGCTCTACCTGCCCCTGGTGATCCCGGCGCTGGCCGGGGCGGCGGCGCGTCCACTGGCCGCCCGGCTGGAACCGCGCCACGCTACCTGGCTGCTCACCACGGCCGCCGTGGCCCTGGCCGCCTGCAGCATGGCCGCGCTGGCGCTGCTCGCCGCGTTCGCCGCGGCCAAGGCGCCGTTCCTGGCCGCGGTGGGCGACTACTCGCAGCAGGTCATGCGGCGCGGAGACCCCATTTCCGCGGCCGCCGGTGTGGCCGCCGCGCTGGCCCTCACCGGTGCGGCCGTGGCGGTCGCGGTCAGGTTCCGCAGCCGGGCACGGGCCCTGGCGGAGTCGTACCGGCGCGCCGCCGGGCTGCACGCCGAGGACGGCATCGTCGTGATGCCCGGACCGGCTATCGAGGCGTACGCGCTGCCCGGCCTGCCGGGCCGCATCGTGGTCTCGGGCCGGTTGCTCGACTGCCTGGATGACCGGCGCCGGGCCGCCCTGATCGCCCACGAGCAGGCGCACCTGTCCAGCCGGCATCATCTGTTCACCACCGTGGCCTGCCTGGCGGCCGCGGCCAACCCGCTCCTGCTCCCGGTGGCCCGCGCGGTCGACTACACCGTGGAGCGCTGGGCGGACGAGCGCGCCGCCACGGTCACCAGCGACCGCAGGCTGGTGGCCCAGACCATCGGCCAGGTGGCGCTGCTCGCTGAACCCCGCCGCCGGCGCGCGGCCGGGGTCGTCCTCGGCATCGTCGGATCGCGCACCCCGCGGGTGTCAGTGGCCTGGGCCGGACCGGTACCCCGCCGCGTCGCTGCCTTGCTCACCGCGCCGCCGCGGCGCCAGACCATCCTGCTCGCCGCCTGCACGGTGATCGTCCTGATCGCCGGGGTGGCCGCCCTGCTGGCGGCCAGGGACCTGCACGCCCTGCTCGAGCTCGCCCAGGGATCCCGGTAGCGCCAGGCCTCCGGTCCCCGGGGGCTCACTGCCGGCGGCTGGCTGCGCCGGCCACACGCTTGAACGTGGTGGGTACTCCAGCGGAGGCAGGCCGACGAGCGTCCTGAAGCGCATCGCGAAGCTGCTCCGGGACATGTTCACCGCGGCGGCGAGAGCCGCCACCGTCCAGCGCCGGGCGGGTTCCTGGTGCAGCAGCGTCAGGGCCGCCCCGACCTGATGATCGCTGAGCGCCCCGAGCCAGCCGGGTGGGCCGCCGCTTACCGGGCCCCTGGCCTGAGCAGCGAACGCAGCGCCTGGACGAGCAGGATGTGCGTGAGATGCCTGCGCATGGTGGCCGAGCCCGGGACGTCGCTGGTGGTCTCGTCCCCGAGGAGTTGCAGGACCGGGGTGAAGACGGCGGCCGGGGAACTGCCTGCGGCGATGTGCACGACGGGGGGCAGGCTGCCGAGCAAGAGGGCCGCGGCGGTCCCGTCGAACGAGAGGCTCCCGCTGATCAATACGGTCCGCGCCGGGTCATCGGGGGTGGTCCGGTAATACACGGTGCCCGGCCACGGACTGGGCAGGACGGTGCTGCTGGGCACGGGCCTGGTGTCCAGGTCAGAGCCCGCCGCGTACGGGCGGTTGCTGGCGAGCAGGTAGCAGTCCCCCGCCCTGAGGTGCGCGGGCTCGGCGTCCCCGGGCATCAGCCAGCACTCGCCGGCCAGCACGGCGCCGACCTTGAGGTGCTGGTGCCCGGCGAAACCCAGCGCCCAGCGGCCGCCCGCCTCCAGCCGGGATGGCGACGCGGCCCGCACGTCGAGCAGGTCGAGGACCCGAGCGAACGGGCCACCGGAACGAATGAGCGAACATGTTCGGTCCGAATCTGTTTCTGACGAACATGTTCGTTATAGTTCAGGTATGACCCCAGATCCCCGTCCCACCGTCAGCCGCCGTGAGCGGCCCGCCAAGCCGGCGCTGACCCGCGCGGGCATCGTCACTGCCGCCGTGCGGGTGATGCAGGCGGAAGGGCTGGCCCGGGTCACGATGCGGCGCCTGGCCCAGGAGCTGGACACCGGCCCGGCGTCGCTCTACGTCTACGTCCGCAACACCGCCGAGTTGCACGCGGCCATGCTCGAGGATCTGCTCGGCCAGGTCGACCTCGCCCCGGTCACGGCGCCGGGCGAGTGGCAGGACCGGCTCGTCGAGGTCCTGTGGTCCTACACCAGCATCCTGTTCGAGTACCCGGGCTTGGCGCAGTCCGTGCTGGTGACCAGGCCATCCGGGCCCGCCTATCTCAGCCTGGCCGAGGGGATCCTGGCGCTGCTCGGCGCCGGCGGGGTGACCCCGGACCGGGCGGCCTGGGCGGTGGACATGCTGCTGCACTTCGCGACGTCGAACGCTGCCGAGCAGAGCGCCCGCGGCCAGGCGATCGACGCCGGCGACGAACAAGAGGCGCTCGCGGCTGTCCTGCGCGAAGCGCCTGCCGGCACCTACCCGCACATCGCCGCCGTGGGTGCGGAGGAACTGCTGTCCGGGTCCGGACCGGACCGGCTCACTTGGGGCTTCCGGGTTCTGATCAGCGGGATCCTGCAGACGCCCCGGCCCGGCCGGGCCACCTAGCCACACCACCTCTCCCCATCGCCCGACCAGGACCGGCGACCGCCGGCCCGTGCTGCGGCGATCCCGGAAACTGACCGCGCCGCTGATGTGAGGAGCTCTCCGATGACTACGACCAACGAAAGCACGCAGTCGCCCCCACTGGCCGGGTCCGGGCGGCTGACCACCACGCAGCGCACCATCCTGGCCATCGTGCTGATCGCCGACGTGCTGGACCTGATGGACTCGACGATCACCAACATCGCCGCGCCCACCATCGCCCGTGACATCGGCGGGGGCGAGTCGCTGATTAAGTGGCTGGGCGCCAGTTACGCCCTGGCCATGGGCGTCCTGCTCGTGGTCGGCGGCCGGCTCGGCGACCGCTACGGCAAACGGCGCATGTTCCTGGTCGGCATGGCCGGGTTCACCCTCGCCTCGGTGTGGTGCGGCCTGTCCCTCGACCCGGCCATGCTCATCGCCGGGCGGCTGGTGCAGGGCGGCTTCGGGGCGCTGCTGATCCCGCAGGGCATCGGCATCCTGCTCGGCGCGCTGTCGCGCGAGCAGCTGCCCCGCGCGTTCGGCGTCTTCGGGCCGGTGATGGGCGCCTCGGCCATCCTGGGCCCCATCGTCGCGGGCTTCATCATCAGCGCCAACATCGCGGGCCTGACCTGGCGGCCGATCTTCCTGATCAACATTGTGCTGGGCACCGCCGGGTTCGCCGCGGCGCTGCGGCTGCTGCCCCGGGACGGCCAGGCGAGTGCCGTCCCCATCGACGGGCTGGGCTCGGGCCTCCTGGGCGCCAGCATGCTCAGCCTGATCTACGGGCTGATTGAGGGCTCGACCGCGGGGTGGACCGCGGTGCCGATCGGCTGCCTGGCCGCCGGCGCCGTGCTGCTCGCCGCCTTCGGGCTGCGGCAGCGGATGGCGGCGGACCCGCTTATCCTGCCCTCGCTGCTGGCCAACCGGGGCTTCACCTCCGGCCTGCTGCTGGGCCTGGCGTTCTTCGCGGCCGTCAATGGCCTCGCCTACGTGCTGTCGCTCTACTACCAGACGGCCCTCGGCCTCACGCCCGCCCACACCGCGGTAGCCCTGGGGCCGCTCATGGTCGGCATCATCGTCGCGTCCTTCGTGTGCCGGCCCCTCGTGGGGAAGCTCGGCCGGACGCTCGTGGTCATCGGCCTGGTCTGTACCCTGGCCGGCGCCGCCGGCGCCTGGGCCACGGTCCTGGCCGAGGGCACCGGGGTCAGCGTGTGGGTGATGGCGCCCTCGCTGCTGGTCCTCGGCTTCGGCATGGGCGCCTGCTTCAGCAGCATCTACGACGTCGCGCTCGGCGACGTGGCCCCCGACGAGGCCGGGAGTGCCAGCGGCAGCCTCAGCGCCGTCCAGCAACTGGCCGCGGCCATCGGCTCCGCCGTGGTGACCACCGTGTACTTCAGCCAGCGGGCCCAGCACGGTGCCGCGCACGCCATGACGGTCAGCGTGGCGGTGGTGGGCGCGATCGCGCTGCTGGGCCTCGGCCTGGTCTGGCTGCTGCCGAAGTCCGCCCCACCGGACCCGCACTAGGCCGGCCGCCGGCATGTCGCCTCGATGGTGCCCCTGGTGATTTGTCAGGCGACGTGCCCCGGCAGCTCGACCGAGACCGCGCCACCGCCACCGGGCAGGTTGCGTGCTACGGCCCGGCCCCCGTGAGCCTGCGCGATAGCGCCCACGATCGCCAGCCCCAGGCCCGCGCCTCCGTCGCTGCGGGCGCGCCCGGAGTCCGGCCGCGCGAAGCGCTCGAACGCGTGCGGCAGGAACTCCGCGGGGAAGCCGGGACCACGGTCGCGGACCTCGATGATCAGGCCAGGGGAGTCCGCCCGGGCCGCGATGACCACCGGCGTTCCCGCCGGGGCGAACCGGATCGCGTTGTCGACGAGGTTATCGACGGCCTCGCGGATACGGTCCGGGTCGAGCTCGGCCACGAGATCCGCGGGTGCTTCCACGATGATCGGGACGCCGGCCGCGGTGGCCCGCGCGGCCACGTGCTCCGCGCTCCGGGTCAGCAGCGGGCCGATGTCTGTCCGTTCCCGGCGAGGCTGGATCCGGTCCTCGTCGCTCCGGGCCAGGAACAGGAGCTGCTCAGTGATGCGGGCCAGGCGGGCGGCTTCGTCGCCGGCGTGCTCCACCGCGGCCGCGAGTTCCTCCCGGCTCCGCCCCGGCCGGCCAGCCAGCTCCAGCTCGCCGCGCAGCACGGCGAACGGGGTCCGCAGCTCGTGGCTGGCGTCCGCGACCAGCGCCCGCTGCCGCGCGAGCGCGCCCTGCAGCCGGGCCAGCAGCTCGTTCATGGTGGTGGCCAGTGCGGCGATCTCGTCCCGGGTCCGGGGCACCTGGAGGCTGGGCGCCGGGTCGCGGGTGGAGACGGAGGCCAGCTCGCGCCGCAGCCGCTCGACGGGTGACAGGGCCGCCCGGGCGAGCCCGTATCCGCCCAGCCCCGCGGCGGCCACGGACACCAGGCCCGCGATGACCAGCTCACGGGTGACGTCGCTGCGCGTGTGGCCGTACGCCTCGAGGTCGACGCTGGCCACGGCGACCCAGCCCGGGTGCCTGGCGAGCGGCCCGGCCATCACCCGCTCCTGCTCATCCTCGTCGTGGCTGGTCACCACGAACTGATGCTGGCGGGCCTGGCGGATCTGCGCCCGGCTGATCAGCGGAGTGGTCCCCGCGTCCGCGCTGCCGCCGCGGACCCGGCCGGACGGGTCGATGACCTGGACCACGTACTCACCAGGCGGCGGGTTCCCCGCCCCCAGCGCCGGCCTGGACGCGGGGCCGGTGGCCGGGTGGTAGCGGGCGGCCCGGCTGAGCTGGCTGCTCAGCTGCGCATCGATCGAGCCGAGCAGCGATGCCGACAGGGTGGCCACGAACAGCCAGGCGCCCAGGGCGAACACGAGGGCGGCGGCGGCCGTGAAGACGACGGCGAGCCGGAGCCGGATGGACATCCCTACGCCGGCTCGTCGTGCCGGAGCCGGTAACCCATTCCCCGGACGGTCTGGATGTCGTCGCGGCCGAACGGGATGTCCACCTTGCGGCGCAGGTACTTCACGTACTGATCGACGACGTTGGAGGTGCCGTCGTAGGCGAAGTCCCAGACGGCCTCGATGATCTGGGACCTGGTCAGCACGCTGCCGGGGTTCCGGAGGAAGAACTCGAGGAGGGAGAACTCCTTGGGGGACAGCTCGATCTCGGTGCCGGCCCGCCAGGCCCGTTTGCTGGCAGGATCCAGCTTCAGGTCGCCTTCGGCCAGCACCGCCGGGCGACGGCGGTCGTCGCGCCGGGCCAGGGCCCGCAGGCGGGCCGCGAGCTCCAGCAAGCTGAACGGCTTGACCAGGTAATCGTCGGCACCAGCATCCAGCCCGCGGACCCGGTCGCCGATCTCGTCACGGGCGGTGAGCATCAGCACCGGGACCCAGATTCCGGCTTCCCGGAGCCGGCGGCACAGCTCGAATCCGTCGAAGCCCGGCAGCATGACATCCAGGATGATCGCGGCGTAGGGGTTCTCGGTCGCCATCCACAGCCCGTCCGGCCCGGTCCCGGCGATGTCGACGGCGTGGCCCTCCTCCTCAAGCGCCCGCTTGACCAGCCGCGCCATCCGCACTTCGTCCTCGATGACCAGCACCCGCATGCCCACGAGACTACGCAGGTCAGATGTGAAAACGATGAAAGCTGTGAGCCGTCCGCAGATGTGAGGTCTCACATCGTCCTCTCACGGTCAGTTCATCGGCGTGCGCGCACTCTCGGGGTAGCCGGGCAGATGCCGGCCACGACCAACCGAAAGGACAACGCGGAGATGGATTCCGAGCGTGAAGACCGCGGCGGCCGGGTGCCGCTGCCGGGGTTCGGGGACCCTGACCGGGAGGACTGGGCTTCCCGCAGCCAGCCCGCGCCCGATCGGCGGGACGGTATCCGGCACGCCCGGCGGATGTCCAACTGGACGCTCGCCGCGCTTCTCGCCGGAACCGGGGCCGCCACCGTGGCGCTGGCCCACCAGGCTTTCCCCACGGCAACGACGGCCGGAACGACGGCCGCCACGACGACCGGGACCGGAACAGCCGGGACGGCCCACGGGGCCAGCGGGCCGCAGGTCAACCACTCGGTCGCGACGACCAGCGGATCGGGTGTCACCGTCACGACGACCACGCACACGGTGAACGGCAAGACCGTCGTCACCCACGTCCGGCACGTGCCGGCCTACCACGACAACTAAGGGCGCGATGACCATGACCAACGCAACCGCCGTAGCATCGGTGCCCGCCTCGTGGTGGCCGGTCGTGACCGGCGACACCACAGTCGCCGTGGTCCAGCGTGCTGCGCTGGGCACGACCGCCCGGCTCGCGGTGTGGCCGCCGGAGAACGCCGGCCCGGCCATGACCGCGGTGGACGACGTGCTGAGCGCGCTGGATCTGCAGGCGAGCCGGTTCAGGCCCGACTCGGAGATCTCCTGGGTGCACCGCGGCGACGGCGGCCTGTACATGCTCAGTGACGGTCTCGCCGAGGCCGTCCGGGTGGCGCTGGCCGCCGCCGCGTGGACCGGGGGCCTGGCTGACCCGACGGTCGGGGCCGCCCTCATCTCGCTGGGCTACGACGGTGACTTCGCCGCCCTGGATCCGGACCGGCCTGCGCCTGCTCCTGCACCGGTCCCGGCCCCGGGATGGCAGTCAGTGCGGCTGGACGGCCCGCTGCTGCGCCTGCCCGCCGGGGTGCTGCTCGATCTGGGGGCCACGGCCAAGGGCCTGGGTTCCGACCGCGCGGCCCGCGCGGTCCAGGCCGCGACCGGGAACAGCGGAGGAGTGCTGGTCAGCCTCGGGGGCGACGTCGCGATCGGCGGCGGCCCGCCAGCCGGCGGATGGCCGATCCTGGTGGCTGACGGGCCGGGCCCGGCTCAGCCGGTCAGGCTGGCCCGCGGCGGGGTGGCGACCTCCTCGATCACCTGCCGTCAGTGGCGGCGGGCCGGCCGCCCGATGCATCACATCGTGGATCCTCGGACCGGCCTCCCGGCGGATGGGCCGTGGCAGACGGTGAGCGTGGCCGCGGCGACCTGCGCCGACGCCAATGCCGCCGCCACCGCGGCGGTCGTCGCCGGGGATCAGGCCGTGCCGTGGCTCGCCGCCGCAGGCTTGCCGGCCCGGCTGGTGGACCATGGCGGCGGGGTCTGCCACACCAGCGGCTGGCCCGAGGCGGCCGGCGGGCGCCTGGAGCCCCCGGCGGCCAGCCACGTGTATCTCGGCGCCGGCCCAGTCGGAGCCGTGCGATGAGCGTGGCCGCTGCCGTGGCCGGGTCGCAGGGCCTGTGGTTCGTCTCCCGGGCCAGCGGGCTCGCGCTGCTGGCCTCGTTCAGCGCCGTGCTGGTCCTGGGGGTGGCCGCGCGGCTGGGCTCGGCGCCCCGGCGCTGGGCGCGGTTCGCCGTCCCGGAGGTGCACCGGACGCTGGCCCTGTTCTCGGTGGCCTTCCTGGCGCTGCACGTGCTGACCGCGATCCTGGATCCGTTCGTCACCATCGGCTGGGCCGCCACCGTGCTGCCCTTCGCGTCCGGGTACCGGACCCTCGCTATCGGCCTGGGCACCCTCGCGGTCGACCTGGGCGGCGCGGTACTGCTCACCAGCCTGATCCGTCGCCGCCTCGGCTACCGGGCCTGGCGGGCGGTGCACTGGCTGGCCTATCTCGCGTGGCCGGTCGCCTTCGTCCACTCCCTCACGGCCGGCCACGACCTGGGGCTGTGGTGGGTCGCGCTGATCGAGTGGGGCTGCGCGATCGCGGTGGCCACCGCCGTGCTGGCCCGCGTCCTGCAGAGCATCCGGCACCCCCGGCCGGCCGGCCAGCGCTCGGCCAGCTTTGACCGGCTCACCCCGCAGAAAGGAGCACTCCGGTAGTGCGCGCCTACGAGAACATCACCGGCCTCCCGCCCTTGGTGGCGGACCAGCCGGCTGACCAGCTGCCCCGCTTGCTGCCCGCCGGTTTCGCGGCCGGGCCAGCCAGCCTGGCCGAGCACATCGGCCGCTATGGCCTTCTCCCGTCATCCTCGGGGGACCGGCCGGACCGTCAGGCGCTCATCGGCGAGGTGGAACGGTCCGGGCTCACCGGCCGGGGCGGGGCGGCCTTTCCCACGGCCCGGAAGCTGGCCGCGGTGGCGGCGCAGGCCGCCCCGGTGGTGGTGGCGAACGGCACCGAAGGTGAGCCTGCCAGCGCGAAGGACAAGGTCCTGCTCGCCCGGTCGCCGCACCTGGTGCTCGACGGGGCGGTGCTCGCCGCCGCCATGGTCGGCGCCCGCCAGGCGGTGGTCGTCGTGCACCAGTCGGTCCGCGAGATTCTTGACCAGGCCGTCGCCGAGCGCAGGCGCGCGGGGCTGGACCGGGTCCGGATCCGCCTCGTCACGGGCGCGGACCGGTTCGTGGGCGGGGAGGCCAGCGCGGTTGTGCACTGGATCGAGCGCGGCGTCCCGGCGCCCACGCTGACGCCGCCCCGGCTGTCCGAACGCGGGCTCGGCGGGAAGCCAACCTTGGTGCAGAACGTCGAGACCCTGGCGCATCTCGCGCTCGTCGCCCGGTACGGGGCGTCGTGGTTCCGCGCCCTCGGCACCGCGCGGGAACCAGGCACGATGCTGGTCACCATCCTGGGCGCGGTGAACGAGCCCTGCGTGCATGAGATCGCGATCGGCACCCCCGTCGGGGAGGTGCTCAGCTTGGCCGGCGGCGCCTCCGCGCCGCTTCAGGCCCTCCTGCTCGGCGGGTACTTCGGCCGCTGGGCCGGCGCGTCCGAGGCGGTCCCGCTGCCGTTCTCCACGGCCGGCCTGGCCCCGCTGGGCGCTGGCCCCGGGGCCGGCCTGATCGCGGCCCTCCCCGCTGATGCCTGCGGGCTGGCTGAGACGGCCCGGGTGGTGCGCTATCTCGCCGACGAGTCGGCTGGCCAATGCGGCCCCTGCCTGTTCGGCCTCGACGCGGTCGCCGGCGAGGTCCAGCGGCTCGCCGACGGCCGCACGTCCAGCCTGGCCACCCTGCGCCGCTGGCTCGGCCAGGTGGACGGGCGGGGTGCCTGCCGCCACCCGGACGGCACCGTGGGGCTGATCCGCAGTGCGCTCACCGTGTTCGCCGCCGAACTGGACCAGCACGCGCAGGGCTGGTGCTGCGCGACCCGGAGGGGTGCGGTGCTGCCCGTGCCGCCGCGGCGGCAGCCATGACCCGGCCCGCCCGCCTCCGGGTCGATCCCATCGCCTGCGATGGCCGTGGGCTGTGCGCCGAGATCCTGCCCGGACTGATCACCCTGGATGACTGGGGTTATCCGGTCATCCAGGGTGAGGTGCCCGCCGCTCTGGTGGCGGACGCCGGGGAGGCGGTCAGGGTCTGCCCCAAGCTCGCCCTGCATCTGGAGAAGCGGCGCTGAGCCCGCCCTTCCATTCAGCTAACGGACTGACCGGGACGCTCGCCTGCGTCAGCGGATCGCGCCGAGCACCTGGTCGGGGGTTTCGACCTGCGGCATGTGACCGGTGTCCTTGAGCACGTCGAACCGGGCCTTCGGGATGGCGTCCGCCCAGGCACGGCCGTACTCGGGGGTCACGATCCGGTCGCTGTCGCCCCACAGCACCAGGGTCGGTGTCTCCACCGCCGCCAGGCGCCCGCGGAGGGTGGGGTCGCCGTTCATCGTCGTTCCCCCCGAGTAGGTGATGAGAGCGGCACGGTTGGCCGCCCCCATCTGCTGCGCGGCGGGCGGCAGCGTGGTGGGGTCGATGGCGAACGGTGCCGGGTTGTGGAAGCTGAGCGGGAACACCTGGTCCATCCGCAGCGAGAAGAAGTCGACCGGGGGATGCTCGGGGACCTCGATGCCGACGGCGTCGATGAGGATGACGCGGCTGATGCGGGGTGAGTTCAGGATGGCCATCTCGGCCGCGATCCAGCCGCCGATCGAGTTCCCGGCCACCGTGACGCCGTCCAGGCCGAGCTGGTCCAGCAGGGCGGCGTAGACCGCGGCGAGGCCGCCGACCGTGTGCAGGGCCTCGGGGCGGGGGGTGCCGCCGAACCCGGGATGGATGGGGTTGAGCACCCGGAGGTGCCCGGAGCTGGCGAGCCGCTCGCCGAAGCGCCCGGTCGTGTCCGGGCCGCCGCCCCCGTGCAGCAGCAGGAACGGCAGGCCCTTGCCGTGTTCGTCGACCGTGACCTCAACGGGGCCGATGCCGTTCACGGTCACGGTGTAGGTGGTGGCGGTCATGGTGTCTCCTCGGTTTCCGAGAGGGGCCGGTGCTGGGCGAAATCGGTGGCGGGAACCGTGGCGTACCGGCTCATCACCGTGATGGTTGCTTCGGGGGTGAGGTCCTGGCCGTCGGCGATCATGTCCCGCAGGTCCCTGAAGTACTGCACGTAGAGATCGGGCGTGAAGGTGTTCAGCAGCACGGCAGGCTCGTCGCCCGGGTTGGCGAACGTGTGCGGGGCACCCGGCGGGATCATCACGAGCGTGCCCGCCGGTGCCTCGTAGGTCGTTTCCGCAACCGTGAAGTGCGCCGTGCCCGAGACGACGTAAAAACCCTCATCGTGCCGGGCGTGCCGGTGCTGGGGCGGCCCCTCGGTGTGCGGGGCGATCGTGATCTCGCCCATGCCGAGCCGGTGCCCCGTGCTGCGCCCGTCCTCGAGGATGCGCATCTGGGTGGCGCCGAGGCGGATCACCTCGCCGTTCGCCGGTCCGACTACTGAGACCCCGGTCATCTGCTTCCCCGTTCGCGAGAGTGAACTTTCATAAATATAGCCAACCGTCATCTGTAATGCAAGCTCGCTATCATGAAGGGGGTTAACTAGCATGTGGGCGGGGGAGGAGCCGATGATGATCGTGGACGACACCGGCCGGGCCAATCAGAAGAAGCGCACCCGGATGGCGATCGTGGAGGCCTGCCGTGAGGTCATCCGCTCGGGCTCACCGCTGACCATGCCGGAAGTCGCCCGGGTCGCGCTCGTCTCGGAGGCGACGGCCTATCGCTACTTCCCTGACCTGCCCGCCCTGCTGAGCTACGCGTTCCCGGGGCTGTGGCCTGCCCCGGCCGAAGCGCTTGCCCCGGTCGCGGACTCCACCGATCCCGTCGGGCGGGTCGCGTTCGCGTGCGGCTTCCTGCTCCGCGGCGTGCTCGCCTACCAGGGAGCAGTCCGGGCCATGATCGCGGCCACCATTACCCGCCCCGAGCTGGCCGGCACCCGCCCGGGTCTGCGCTTCGGGCTGATCGATGAGGCCCTTGCGCCGCTGAGCGACACGCTAATGGTCGCGGACCCTGCGGGACTGGCCCAGCTGAAAGACGACCTGGCCGCGGTGGTCAGCGCGGAAGCTCTCTTCGTCCTGACCGACCTGGCCGGGCTCACCCCGGACGACGCTATCGCCAGCCTGATCCGGACCGCGACGACCATCACCGCGGCGGCTCTCCAGCAGGCCTAGCCTGGGACTGTCCGGGATGAGCTCCCGCGGGATTCCGCGCCATACCTCCCACTGGCCGGCCGGGCACGCCGGCCGGGGGGCAGGCCGGGCCGGCTTCGGGCCGACCCGGAGATAACGCTGCTGCGCCGGGACGGCTCGCGCGCCGAGGGCCGCGGCGATCAGCACCCCGGAGCCCATCACCACGAAGAACGCCGGGTAGAGATAGAGCAGCCGGGGCGCGTCCCCCCCGAGGGCCGGCAGGTCCAGCAGGCCGGCCAGGATGAACGCCTGCCAGGTCAGGGGGGTCTCGGCGGCGGGATGCCGGTAGGCGCCGACCATGACCAGGACCATGGCTGCGCCTTCAACGGACAGGACGAGGCACATGGCCAGCCCCGGCGCGTGCGCGAACGGCCACAGGGCCATGGTGGCCACCGCGCCACCGAGCAGCACCCAGCGGACGGCGCCGAATCGCCACCCGCCGCGAGCCGCCAGCACGGCCATTACCGTGGCCGTGCCGCCCAGCTGCAGTGCGGCCAGGCACAGCGCCCCCCAGGGGGGATGCTGGGCGATCTGCGCGGCCAGCAGGACGCTGTACTCCACCGTCCAGATCAGCCAGGCCGCCGGGTCAGGGTCGCTGGTCCGCCGCCAGGCGTCCCGCAGGTACGGGACATAGCCGGCCAGGCCGGTCAGCCCGGCCAGGAGGCCCCACATCGCGGGGGACAGGAGGTGTCTCACCGGCCGTCGCTTGGCCGCGCGTGCACTCGCATGAGAGGCGCCCTTCGTTGGCTGGCGGCCAGCGGTGCCCGCGGCCGGAACTGCGCTCCCAGCGTGCGCTGGCCACCCGGGCGGGCAGCTTGCAGCCGCCCTGATGCCTCTCTTGCCGTGCAGGTCACAGCCCAGACGGGCGTGTCAGGGGCCGGCCCACGGCCCAGCCGGGCGTGTTACGGACGGCCCCGGCGTTGCGGGCAGGCCTGCGATACCCGGGCGCCGCGTAGCCTACGCAGTGCCGCTGAAGGCGGGATCGATGGCCTCGATGCGTATCCGCGCCGACTCGGCCTCGGGCACGCCGAGGCGCTCGAAGATGTCCAGCGCCTGCCGCAGGGCGATCCGCGCGGCCTCCGGGCGCCGGGTGCTGAGCGTTGTTTCCGCGATTCCCTCGAGGATCTTGGCTTCCTCGTAGGGATCCACGATCTCCCGGGACAGCCGCAGCGCGGTCTGGTAATTCTCGAAAGCCTCGCCGTAGCGGCCGGATCCGCGCTGCACACCGGCTATCCCGCGAAGGGCGGTCACCTGCTGGGACGGGTTTCCGATCTCCTCGGCGATCGTTCGTGCCTTCTCATGGCAGACCAGCGCCTCGTCGTAGCGCTCCGCGTTCTGGTACAGGGTGCCTATGTCGTTGAGGACATCGGCTTCATGGGGGAGATCGCCGATCTCATGGTAGATGACGAGGGCGCGCCCGTAAGCATTGAGCCCTTCTTCGTAACTGCCCTTGTAATGGTAGACGGCGCCGATGTTGTGATACAGGATCGCCTCGTTCTGCGCCCCGCCTATCTGGGTGAATATCTCCAGTGACTTCTGGTATCCCTCGAGTGCGTCCCGGTGATAGCCGAGATACAGCTGCATCCGGCCCAGATTATTCAGCGTCTTCGCCTCGCCGCGCCTGTCGCCGACCCCACGGTAGACCGAGAGTGCCTCATGCAGATGCTGCAGTGCGTCGGGATAACGCCCGAGATGCCAGGAGGTGAGCCCGGAGTGGCTCAGCGTGTTGGCCACGCCATGCTGGTCCCCCGCGTGGCCGTAGAGAATCCTGGCTTCGTGGAAATAGGCGAGGGCCTCACCGGAACGTCCCGCGCGCTGATGGGCCATGCCGAGCTGGTCGAGGGCCTCCGCCTCGCCTCGCCGGTCGGTAAGGGAGCGGTAGATCGCGGCGGCGTCCTCGGCCAGGGGCAGGGCTGCCTCATGGCGGCCCGTCTGCTGACTCACCTCGGACAGTTCCAGTGACGCCCGGGCGGCGCGGGCTGGGTCAGCGAGGTCCCGGCTGGCTTGCAGGGCGATGGTGTGGGCGGCGATAGCCTCGTCCCAGTAGGCCCTGACTTCCATGAAGCCCGCGAGGGCGTGGGTGAGATCGGCGCACTTGTCCTTCCACTCGTGCCGGCCCGCGTAGCGCGCCGCTTGCAGGATGTTGCGCCACTCCGATTCCAGCCAGCCCGCCGCGTCTTCCCGGGTGCTCAGGGCGGCACCCGCGGCCGCCGGATGAGGGCCCGCTTCCGGATTCCGGCGGCGGAACGGGTGCAGGAACAGGTCAGCCTCATCGGCGGTGCGCTGGTAGTAGTCAAGCAGCCTGCCGACGGCCTGCCGCTGCTCAGAGCGGGAATCCTCGCGTGCCGCGCGCATGGCGGCGTATCCGCGGATGAGGTCGTGGAAACGGAACTGGCCGGCCGGGGCCCGGGTCAGCAGGTGATGGTCGAGCAGGGCGGACAGGGCCTCTTCCGCTTCGGGGAGGGTGCCTCCGCCTAGCGCGGCCGCGGCCTGCAGGCTGATGTGAGCGCACGGGCTCACGCCCAGCTGCCGGAAGAACCGCTGGTGACCGGGTTCCAGGGACCTGTAGGCGAGGTCGAAGGCCGACATGACCTCCGGGCTGGCTGAGCCGGCGTCACCCGAGCGGGCGGGGGACTGCGAGAGTTCCTCGACCAGCTCGCCGAGCCGGGGCGGATAGTCCTGCGCGAGGCGGCCCGCGGCGAGCTGGATCGCGAGCGGCAGCCGCCCGCACAGCCGTACGGCCATGGCGGCCTCCCCCTCGTCGTGGGCAGTGGCGGGCCCCGCGACCTTCTGGAATAGCGTGATCGCGTCGTCCACCGGCAGCGCGTCCAGGGTCAGCTCCCGGGCACCCTCCAGGCCGGGGAACGTGCGCCGGGTGGTGATCAGGATCAGGCACCGGCCTGCCGCGGGCAGGAGCGGGCCGATCTGGTCGTGCTGGCCGGCGTCGTCCAGGATCACGATGGCCCGGCGGCGGCTGAGCTGCGCCCGCAAGAGCGCGGCGCGCTCACCGACGGCGTCGGGGATCTGGGTGGCCGGCGCGGTCAGCATCCGGAGCAGGCGGTGCAGCGCCTCGTCCGCACCGAGCGACGGGTGCCCCGGGTCGTGAGTATGGAGGTTGAGGTAGAACATCCCGTCCGGGTACCGCCCGGACACGGCGCGGGCCGCCTGGAGCGCCAGCGCGGTCTTCCCCACCCCGGCCATCCCCTCGATCACGTTGACCTGGGGGGTGTCCCCTTGCTCCCGGGTGAGCAGCTCGAGTTCCTCGCTGCGGCCCACGAATTCCGCCGTCTCGGGCGGAAGCGTGTCCGGATGAGACATCCGGCCCTGGCCCACGCTGGCGGGCCGCACGGCCAGCTGGGGATCGTGCCGCAGGATTCGCTGGTGCAGTTCGGACAGCAGCGGTCCCGGCTCCGTGCCCAGTTCCTCGTGCAGGCGGCCGCGGATTTCCCGGTAGAGGCTGAGGGCCTCACCCGGCCTGCCGCTTCCGTAGAGGGCCGTCATCTGCTGGGCCATGAACGCCTCATCCAGCGGGTACTGGGCCAGCAGATGACGTAGCTCGCCGACCACGTCGGCGTGCCGGCCGAGCTCCAGCTCGCACTCGATGCGCTTCAGGATGGCCGCCCGGCGTTCCTCTTCCAGGCTGTCACGCATCCGCGCCACCCAGTTGCCGCGGATCCCCGCGAACGCCTGGCCGCGCCACAGCCGGTCCGCTTCGCGCAGCAGCGCGGCGGCCCGCTCGGCGTCGCCGTTCGCGGTCAATGCGTCCGCCTGGCGGCGCAGGCGGCGGAACTGGTGCAGGTCGATCGCGTCCGGGTCCACATGCAGTTCGTAGCCGCTGTCGTGCCCCGTCAGCCGGACGCTCTCACCAATAGCCTGCCGGAGTGCCGCCCGGAGCCGCGTGATGTAGACCGAAAGGCTCTCCCGCGCCTTAGGCGGAGGATCCGTATCCCAGACCCGGTCAATGAGAACGTCCGTCGGCACTAATGTGCGCGGCGTCAGCGCGAGGATGGCCAGGACGCATCGCAACCTGGTCGATCCAAGATCACATTGCTGTCCAGCCGACCAAAGTTCAATCGGCCCGAGCACCCGAAATTCCATGATCGCCTTTGGTCCTTCTGGCAGCCCGCGGGATCAGTCCGCTGGCTGGCGACCGAAAGAGATGTAGTTGTAAACGTCCCATCGCGCTGATACCCCTTATGCGGTCTTCTCATGCGAATCCTGGAACAATTAGAAGGGGAGGGTAATGATCCGCGTCCCGCCTGAGTAGAGCGCTGCAAATTGCCGTGCATATTGCAGATGTCAACGGCTTATTGGGCCCAGAATGCCGCAATTCCCTGACGTGAGAGTGGAGCAATGCGGCGGGTGGGGCAGGGTGTACCTGCCTAGCGCCGAGTGACGGCCGGTACGGTGTGGACCCGCGTGGCGCATGACGCGTCCGGAGGGCGCCGCCGCCGGCCCGGCCTCTGGGGCAGGGCTTCCGGCCGCGGATGCGCCGGGACGTTGATCACGCCCCTGCCGGGGGCCCCTGTCATGCACCTGGGGTTATTGCCTGGATTACTCCGAATGGCATATCTGGTGACGGATTGAGGTGTAGTTTCGCACTCGCAGATGGCCCGATGTCTAAGTCACCAATAAGGGACATTCTACTATGAAGAATCATAGGTCGTTAAGGCACAGCATCCTGCAGGCTGGCGGGCTGGCAGGCGGTGCTCACCGCGCCCCGGCGAGAATCTCCCGCGGCCGGGCGATGCGCGGGATTCTCGTCCTGGCCTTCACCCTGGGTAGCATCGTCGCCCTCGTCCTGGCCCTGCCGGGGCACGTCAGCGAGACCCCGGCCCAGGCCAGCACACATCATCACGCGCTTAGTCCTGCTCACCCGGCAGGCCTGGACGCGGTGCTCAGCCATACCACGCCCAGGCCCTTTATGTGGTAGGTCCAGATCGCCTGATCTGACCCAGCCGCGTGGTGCGCTGCCCATTCCTGCTTGACCGCCAGGCCGGCATATCCAAACGTCATGCTTTCTCTTCTGGCATTGACTTTGGCCGCTCCGTGCCCGCGCATTCCGGCGAGGTTTGGTTATCCCGCCGGCGGACCAGTGTGATCTGGCGGGTCGGCCGGCCTGACCCGGGTCCCGCTGCCCGCTAGAGGGAATCCCAGTGCGGCGGCCGGTCCCGGTACAGGCGCTCGTCGTCGTCCGGCTCGGCCGGCTCGCCCCAGCCGGCGTCGGTATCTTCCCGGCTCTTCGCGGGCAGGACCGGCTCGTCGTCGGGGTCCACAGGGCCGGCGCTGGGCGGCGGCTTCGGCGTATCCATCAGCCTCATTCTACGAGAGAGCCGTCGTGCAGGCCGCGGGCCGCGTGGACGTCTTTCCCGTGCGCGCGGCGAGCGGGATGGGCTCGCTCGCCGCGGTGCCCGTCGTGAGGAACCGGCCCCCGTTGGTTCTGCTCGGCAGTGAGCCGGGGATACCGCTGCGGGCAGGTCCGGGCTAGGGTTGGCTCCCGTTGAAGCCCCCTACGCAGCAGTGGCCGGCATGGTCACCCGGAGAGGCCCGGTGGGATGAGCGGAGTGGCGCGATGACCGGAGCAGCCGAGTGGAATTCGTTCCGCACCGACGCGCCCGCGGGCATCACCACCGAGGTGATCACCTATCCCGGTGGCGGCGGGCAGGACATTCACGCCTATCTGGCCAGCCCGGTGTCCCAGGAGGCAGGGCCGGCGATCGTGGCCGTGCACCACCTGCCCGGCTGGGACGAGTTCTACCGGGAGTTCTGCGAACGGCTCGCGCGGCACGGGTTCACGGTCCTCTGCCCCGACCTTTACTGCCGCTTCGGCCACGGCACCCCCGACGATGTCGCGGCCACGGTCCGGTCCCGCGGCGGCGTACCTGACGACAGCGTGGTGGCCGACTGCGCCGCCGCGCTCCAGTGGCTGAAGGCCCTCCCGTCCAGCAACGGGAAGGCCGGGATCATCGGCACCTGCTCGGGCGGCCGTCATGCCCTGCTGGCCGCGTCCCGGACGCCTGGTTTCGACGCGGTCGCCGACCTGTGGGGAGGAGGCGTGGTCATGAGCGAAGACCAGCTGTCCGAGGCCCGCCCGGTGGCACCGATCGACTACATCAGCCAGCTCTCGGCCCCGGTGCTCGGCCTCTTCGGCAACGACGACACGCACCCGCCGCCCGACGAGGTGAACCAGCTCGAAGCGGAGCTGGACCGGCACGGCAAGTCGTATGAGTTCTACCGATACGACGGCGCCGGGCACGGCTTCTTCTACTACCACGCCCCCATGTACCGGCCCCAGGCCGCGATGGACGGCTGGGAGAAGATCTTCAGCTTCTTCCGGCGCCACCTCCGCTGAGGCGCCGCGGCCGGGTGGGAGGGCGGCTCCAGGCCGCCGGGCGCCGCCGCAGCCACCGCGGCAGGCGGGATACCCCCAGGAACGAGGCTTCCCGGCGGGGGAGCTGGCCACATCCCCCGGACGGCTAGGGGCTGCCTAGCCGTCCGGCGCCGGCCGTCCGCCGGGGCTGGAGGCCGTCGCTGATCAGCCGGGCGAGGGCGCCGGGCGGGATCAGCGAGAGACTGGGCTCGCCGAGCAGGGGAGCCATCCCGGCCGCGATGGTGAGCAGCCGGGCGGCCGCCTCATGCTCGGGCAGAGGGTCACCCGGATGCTGGCTGGCCTGCGCGAGGTAGCGGGCGACCAGCGCGGACATCTGCTCGTGCAGTTCCAGGGCGCGCAGCCGGATCTCCGGGTGGGCGGCAAGTTCCTGGATGATGATCTTCCGGACCGGGGAGGGCTCGCCGAGCACGGCGGACAGGTGCTGCCACAGCTCCGCCACGGCCTGCTGCAGCCCCTCGTCCCCCGGGCCGGCGTCCGGGGCGGCCGCCGGGAGGAGGCCGTCCAGGAGAGTGGCCTGGTCCTCGCGGATCACGGCCAGCAGCAGCTTCATCTTCGTCTTGAAGTGATAGAAGATCAGGCCCTGCGGGACCCGTGCTTCCGCCGCGATCAGGGCCGTCGAGCTGTGGTCGAAGCCGCGCTCAGCGAACAGCCGCTCGGCCGCGGCCAGGATGCGGCCGCGGGCCGTGCGGTCACCCGGTGTCCGCTCGCCCGGTGCCTGCTCACCGCCCATGGGGCTGCTCCGTTCCCGCGTTCCCCGCTCAGAGCTTGCGGTCGAGCGCGAACCCGTCAGGCACGATCACGTCGTCGGGTGACAGGTCGCGGATGGAGGCCTTGCCCAGGCCCAGCATCGTCTCGCTGATCCCCTGGCGCAGGATCTCGATCACGTTGGTGACGCCGCGCTCGCCGCCGGCGGCCATGCCCCACAGGTAGGCCCGGCCGATCATCACGGCGTGCGCGCCCAGGGCCAGGGCCTTGACCACGTCGCTGCCCCGCCGGATGCCCCCGTCCAGGAGCACCTCGATCTGGTCGCCGACCGCGTCGGCCACGCCGGGCAGGCAGCGGATGGTGGCGGGCGTGGAGTCGAGGTTGTTACCGCCGTGGTTGGATACCGAGATCGCGGTGGCCCCGATGTCGACCGCGCGCCGGGCGTCGTCCGGCCGGGTAATGCCCTTGATCATGAACGGGCCGCCCCACTGCTCCCGCAGCCAGGCGAGGTCCTCCCAGGTCGGCGGGGCCGAGCCCATCCACTGGCCGTACGCGCCGAAGAACGTGGGGATCTGCGCGTCGCGAGCGCCCAGGTTGGGCACGCCCAGGTCGGGCAGGGAGCCGCTGCGGATCCAGCGGGCCAGGTAGGTCGGCCTGATCGCGACCTGCGGGATGTGCCGCACCATGGCCTCGAGGTTCAGGTGCTCCGGGATCCACGGGCTGCCCCAGTCGCGGCGGGAGTCGAACACCCAGTCCAGGGTGACGATCAGGCCCCTGGCGCCGGCCGCCCGGGCGCGCTCGGCCCGGGCCAGGATGTCCTCACGGGTGCCCACCCAGTAGCTCTGGAACAGCAGCTTGTCGATGACCTTCCCGACCTCCTCGACAGGCTTCGACGCGAACGACGACAGGCCCATGGCGGTGCCCGCGGCGGCCGCGGCCCGGGCCACGGCCACCTCGCCGTCCGGGTGGACGGCCTGCACCCCGGTGGGCGAGAGCAGTACCGGCAGGCTGACCTCCTGGCCCATCACGGTGGTAGCCAGCTCGCGGCTCGCCGGCAGGTCCGCCACGTGCGGCCGGAATCGGAGTTCGGAGAACGCGCCGACGTTGTCGTTCATCGTCACCCCGGCCTCCGCGCCAGCGACCAGGGCCATGTACACCGACTTCGGCAGCCGCCGCTTGGCGCGGCGCTGGGCTTCGGCGACCGTCTCGAACCACGTTCTCGTGCTGGCCATCTCAGAACTCCGTAACGCCGGCGTCCGGCGCGATCTCGTGTGCGGTAATGAATTTCGACTCGTCTGAGGCGAGGAAGAGCACGGTGTCGGCGACGTCCTCAGGCTCCGTACTCTCCACTGGCAGCATGTTGATAAACATCGCGCCCAGCCGGTCGTATCCGGCGATCGCCGCCCCGATCTCGGCTTGCATGTTCCCCGAGCCCATAGGGGTGTTCACGCCGGTGGGGTGAACGCTGTTCACCCGGATATGGTGCTGGCCCAGCTCGGCCGCGAAGGCCTTGGCCATGCCCCGCACGGCGAACTTGCTCGTCGTGTACGGCACCATGAACGGCTGCACCTTCAGTCCCGCCGCCGAGCTGATCAGGATGATCGATCCGCCGCCCGCCTTGACCAGGTGCGGCGCGGCGGCCATCACCGTGTTCCAGGTGCCGGTGATGTTCGTGCTGATCGTGTCCTCGTAGATCTGCGGGGTCACCTGATCCCACGGCTTCGGCACGCAGATCCCGGCGTTGGCCACGACCACGTCCA
>Ga0208589_1000377_pt1 | contig 21718 bp, 12 predicted proteins | sample NGESurshal092012_2_FD_184486 | JGI IMG/M metagenome (GOLD analysis project Ga0208589, IMG submission 184486) | Arctic peat soil microbial communities from Barrow, Alaska - NGEE Surface sample F53-2 shallow-092012 (SPAdes) | ecosystem: Environmental > Terrestrial > Soil > Wetlands > Peat ... | reverse complement strand
CCTCATCGGCGCCGACAGCGGGCACGTCACTCTCAACTCCAGCAGCGCCATCGGCCTCTTCAGCACCAGCGATGTCGCCAGCGGCATCAACGTCACCGTCGCCGGTCTGTTCCTCACCGGCACGGCCGCCGGTAATTACACCGTCACCGATCCCACCGCCACCGCAAACATCACCGCCCTCGGCCTCACCGTCACCGGCGTCACCGCCTCCGACAAGACCTACGACGGCGCCACCACCGCAACGCTCTCCACCGGCAGCGCCGCTCTGGTCAGCGTGGTCGGCGGCGACACCGTCACCCTGGTCACCGGCAGCGTCGCCGGTGTCTTCAGCGGCGCCAATGTCGGCACCGGCCTGACCGTCACCGTATCCGGCCTGACCCTCAGCGGCACCCAAGCCGGCAATTACACACTCACCCAGCCGACCACCACAGCCAGCATCACCGCCAAGGCGCTAACCGTCACCGGCATTACCGCCGGCAACAAGCCCTACGACGGCACCACCACCGCGACGCTCAGCACGGGCAGCGCGGCGCTGGTCGGCGTCGTCGCGGCTGATTCCAGCAACGTGTCCCTTAGCGTCGGCAGCGCCGCCGGCGCCTTCACCAGCGCCAATGTCGGAACCGGCGTCACTGTTGATGTGAGCGGCCTGACCATCAGCGGCTCGGCCTCCAGCAACTATTCCCTCACACAGCCGACCACGACGGCCAACATCACCGCCATCGCCCTGACCGTCACCGGCGTCACTGCCTCCAACAAGGTTTTTGATAACACGACCACGGCAACCCTGAACACCGGCAGTGCACTCCTGGTGGGCCTGGTCAGCGGCGAATCCAGCGTCGTCAGCCTCGTGACCGGCAGTGCGGCGGGCACATTCGCCAGTGCCGGCGTCGGCACCGGCATCGCCGTCACCGTCAGCGGGCTGACACTCAGCGGCTCGGGGGCCGGCAACTACACGCTCACCCAGCCGGCCACCACCGCCAACATCACCACCAAGGCCCTGACCGTCACCGGCATTACCGCCTTCAACAAGGTCTACGACAACACAACTACCGCGTCGCTCAGCACCGGCAGCGCCTCGCTGGTCGGCATTGCAAGCGGCGACACCAACGTGGCCCTGAATACCGGAAGCGCCGCCGGCGCCTTCGGCAGCAAGAATGTCGCCAACGGTATCACCGTCACGGTCTCCGCCCTCACCCTCAGCGGCACATCCGCCGCCAACTACACCCTGACTCAGCCCACCACAACCGCGAATATCACACAACGGCCGATCGCTGTCAGCGGTTCGCTTGTCGTTGACAAGACCTACAACGGCAAGACCCCTGGAACGCTCGACAACAGCAGTGCGGTGCTCGTCGGCGTCGCCTCCGGCGATGGCAGCAATGTCAGCCTCGTCACCTCCGGCTACACCGCGACCTTTGCCAGCAAGAATGTCGCCACCGGTATCACGGTTACCGTCACCGGCTTCGCCCTCAGCGGCGCCGCTGCCGCCAACTACAGCCTGCAGCAGCCCGCTCTCACCGGCAACATCGTTCCCAGAACCATCACCATCAGTGCCATCTCCGATAGAAACAAGGTCTATGACGGCACCACCACCGCGACCATCAACACCGCCGGCGCCGTCATCTCCGGCGTGCTCGCTTCCGACATCGCCCATGTAACGCTGGTGACCACCAGCGCGGTCGGCAACTTTAGTCAGGCCGATGTCGGCGCCGGACTCACCGTCACCATCACCGGCCTGGCCCTGACCGGATCGTCTGCCGGCAATTACACCGTCACGGCCACCAGCCCCACCGGCAACATCACCGCCAAGGCGCTCACCGTCACCGGCGTCACCGCCAGCGACAAGATCTACGACGGCACCACCACCGCTTCCATGCTGACGACAAACGCCGCCCTGGTCGGCGTGGTTGGCAGCGATGATGTAACCCTCGACGCCAGCGGCGCGAACGGAGTCTTCGCCAGCGCCAATGTCGCAACCGGCATCGCGGTCACCGTGACCGGCCTGACTCTCACCGGCGCCGACATCGGCAACTACACCCTGACGCAGCCCGCCGCGTCGGCCAACATCACGCCGGTCACCCTGACCGTCACCGGCATCACCGCCAGCAACAAGACTGCCGACGGAACGGCAACCGCCACTCTCGATGCCAGCGGAGCCACTTTGGTCGGCGTGATCTCCGGTGAAAGCAGTCTGGTGACCCTGGTCACCAGCGGCGCCACCGGCGCCTTCGCCCAGGTCACCGCCGGCACCGGCGTTACCGTGAACATCACCGGCCTGACATTGACCGGCTCAGGGGCCGGCAACTACCTGCTCACCCAGCCGAGCACGACAGCGGACATCGACTGATCCGCCCCATTCTGTAAACGCCAGCGGGACGCCCTCGATATCGAAGGCGTCCCGCTTCTTTTTGCAAACAATCACCGATTGCCCAATACAACAATCGCGCCAATCCCCAGTTAGCCGCCGCCCTTGGGCGGCGCGTCTTCACCTTACCGCTTCCCCGGAATATTCACCGACTTCACCTTCACAATATTCGGCCGCGCCCGCAGCCGGTTGAGCAGCGCTGCCGGCGCCTCGCTGTCGGTCTTGATGACCATGAACGCCGTCGCCGACCCGTCCGGATGCTTCTCCCGGCTGATGACCATATCCGCGATGTTCACCTTCTCTTCGCCGAAGCTGTTGCCCACCAGGCCGATCACGCCCGGCTGATCGTGATTCACGATCAAAACCATCTGCCCTTCGGGGATCATGTCCATGGCAAATCCATCGATCCGCAATATCCGCGGCAGCCCGTCGGCGTAAACCGTGCCCAGAATGCGATGGCTCTCGCCGCCCATGCACTCAGCGCGCACGCCGATGATGTCGCCCACCAATCCCGACGGCGGCTGCGGCTCGTGAATCTGCAGCAATTCGATGCCGCGTGATTGCGCAACGTGCTCAACATTGATCACGTTCACGTCGGTTGTCATGTGCGACTTGAGTAACTCCACCGTGGCCAGACGCAGCAGCGTCGGCATCAGCTTGGGCGCTCGCGTGCCGCTCACCCGCAGCGTGAGGGTCTTGTATCCGCCGTCACACAGACCCGCGAGCAACGCGCCGATTCGACGGGCCAACTCCGCGAACGGAGCCTCATCAGCCGGCAGGTCCAGCTTCAGTCCGCCCGCGTTCACCGCGCCGCGAATCTCGCCGTTTTGCAGGTAGGCGACAATCGCCTTGCACGCCTCCACCGAAACCGCCGTCTGCGCTTCATCGGTGCTCGCCCCCAGGTGGCAGGTCAGAACCGCATTGTCGATCCCGAACAACGGATGATCCTTCACAGGCGGCTCTTCCGCGAATACATCCAGTGCCGCACCGGCGATCTTCTTTTCCTTCAGCGCTTCGGCCAGCGCCATCTCATCAACGACCTCGCCGCGTGAATCATTCACCACCAGCAAATTGGGTTTGCACTTGTTAAACAAACGCTCGCGATTGAGCAGGTGCTTGGTCTGATCTCCACCCGGCACATGGAACGTCAGCACATCAAGCTGGCCGAGGAATTGATCAAAATCACGAACGAGCCGCACGCGGCCGTCCAGCGCGGTTTCCGGCGTGAAGAATGGATCGTACGCGATCACGCTCATCTCCATCGCCAGCGCTCGAGTCGCCACCGCCCGGCCGATGCGGCCGAGTCCGACGACGCCCAGTGTCTTGCCCGCCAGTTGCGTACCCTGGAACAGCGTCTTTTTCCACTGCCCGCTTTTTACATGGGCATGAGCCTGCGGAATTTTCCGCGCCAGCGACATCATCAGGGCCAGCGCATGTTCCGCCGTTGAGAGCGTGCTCGCCTCGGCGGTGTTCATGACCAGGATGCCCTTGGCCGTCGCCACCGGCAGATCAATATTATCAACGCCCACGCCCGCCCGCGCGATGGCTTTGAGCTTGCCGGGATTGGCCATGACCTTGGCCGTGACCTTCGCCCCCGACCGAACGATCAGGGCGTCATAGTTGCCGACCGCCGCCGCGAGTTCGTCTTCCTTCAGTCCCACTTTGACATCGAACGCGATGCCGCAGTTTTTGAGAAAGTCCAGTCCTTCTTCCGCGAGTTTGTCCGCGACGAGAATCTTAAGAGTGCTCATGATGTTTGCGTTGCCTCCAATGGCGTAAAAAGTCGATGGTAAAAGCCGGATGCCCTCTGGGCAAGCCACCCCTTTTTACCCTCTGCCCATGTACTCAGGGGCAGGGTTGGGGTGGGGGTTCCCACCTCGTACCACAAAATAGGGGAACACCCGGCCATTTGCGAATTATGGGAGATCCAAATTACAGCGGCAGGGGGGCCACTGACAATGCGTCAGGGTTCACGACACCCACGATAGATAAACGATTGAGAGCAGCACAGAGTGTAATATCCCCGATAAGGCCGGTTCTTTCAAGGTTTTTTCCGCCCGCCCCCTCGGAAAGCGCCTGCGGCAAATTGTCGCAGGCTCCGCAAAACAGGTGCAGCGCGATCTGCGCCGCGTCGCCCGCCGGCGCGTAAAGCCCTGATGGCAGGCAACTAAGCACCGCTCCCGCCCCGATCAAATCCTCCACCGAAACCTCGCCGGCAGTCCCCGCGCAGAGCAATGTCACATCAAGCCCCGCCGCCGCACAGGCTCGCGCGACCGCCTCCGCATTCACAATCGCCCCCGCCAGCAACCGCTCCGGCCGGAACGGCCCGGCCGCCGCCAGAGCGCGCGTCCCGTTGGTGGTGGCCATATAAACCATGCGGCCGGAATGCAGCGCCCGGTCCCATTGGCCGGGGCTGTTCCCCAGATCAAAACCCGGCGGCGGAAGACAATCGTGCTCGCCGCACAGCAGGGGCCTCTGATCTTTCTCGCCGCTATATTTCGCCGCCGCCTCGCGCGCGGCTTCGATCGATGCAAAAACGCGAATCCCGGAAATGCCCGCCGCCAGCGCGTAGGTCATCGTCGTCGTCGCGCGCAGCACGTCGAACACCACCACGGTTCTTCCCGCCACGTCGATCGGTTGCAGATCGCGCGGAACCATCACCACTTTTACTTGTAACTTCGCGGCCATATTGTCTGGAGATCGAAATTAGCGATAACGGTTCGCAGTTGCAAAGGGAGATTTACCATGAGCAGCCGGGTTTGTGTGATCGACATGCCGGGATTAAGCCGCGATTTGCTATCCGCAATTCCTGCAAATTCCACCTTGGGCCAATGGATCGCGAGCCAGCGCATCGCCGCTCTGACGCCATGCTTCCCCGCCGTCACCTGTCCCATGCAGGCCACCCTCACCACCGGCAAATCACCGGCTCAGCACGGCATCATTGCCAACGGCCTGCCCAACTGGCGATTTCCCCAGGATCAGCGCCTCGTCGATCACGACGCACACGTCGAGTACCGCAAAAAAATCTCCTTCTGGGAACAGTCCAATCAATTTCTCGACGCCCCCCGATTCTGGCAGGATTCCTCCGGCCGCAGCCGCTACAAAACCGCGCTGCTCTTTTTCCAGAACTCCATGCCGGGCTTCGTCGATCCGCGCCGGCCCGCGGCCGATATTGTCCTCACCCCCAAGCCCGACCACGGCCCCGACGGAAAACTGACCAGCCTCATCTGGTCAGACCCGCCCGAACTAAACGCGGAACTGACCGCCGACCTTGGCCCGTTTCCCCTCATGAACTACTGGGGCCCGATGGCAGGCATCGCCTCAAGCCAGTGGATCGCCAAGGCCGCCGCGCGGGTCTGGAACAAGCACGCGCCCGCTTTGCAATTCACCTACATCCCGCACCTCGATTACGACTTGCAGCGATTCGGCCCCAACTCGCCCGCCGCGATAAAAGCCGTCGCCGACGCCGCGGCCGCACTGACTCCGCTCGTGGCGGCGGTCCTTGCAAGCGGCGGAAAGCTTGTCCTGCTGAGCGAATACGCGATGCAGCCCGTCACCGCCGCCGTCTCTCCCAATCGTCTGCTGGCCGACGCGGGATTATTCCTGACCCGCGCCACCCCCGACGGCCATCGCATCGACTTCGAGAAATCCGCGGCCGTCGCCATGGTCGATCACCAGGTCGCGTACATCTACGCGCGCGATGAAGCGGCCCGCGAAAACGCTCGCGGGGTTTTACAGAAAAATGAATTGCTGACGGTAGCCGATCCAGCGAAGCTCGCCGTGAATCACCGCCGCGGCGGCGACCTGGTGGTGATCTCCGCTCCCCACGCGTGGCTCGATTACCGCTGGTGGACGAATCCCGCCGACGCTCCCGCATTTGCCAGGACAGTCGATATCCACCGCAAGCCCGGCTACGACCCCCTCGAATTATTCTGGGACCGCGCCGCCAATGGCGTGTCGCAGGATGCTTCGCTTGTCAAAGGCAGCCACGGCCGCGGCGGTGAAGGTGAAGCGGTGCTGGTTTGTGATGAACTCGCGGCTGGAAACCTGAACGCGACGGAAGTGGCAGGCGTCATCGAGCGGATGCTGGCGTAACTTCAGCGCGACTTCGCGGCAGGGGCATTCATAATCATCGCATGGACATTATCGCACATTTTGATCAGCCGTTCAGTCGTCTTAAACAATTCTTTGGGATACTTCGTGCCTTTGGCCGGCTTGGCTGCGGACAGCAGAAATGCGCCCAACGGCAACGATAGCGAATCGGCGAGTCGTTCAATGTGATCGAGCGTCAATCCTCGTTCACGTGATTTGACCAGACTGACGAATCCCTCTGAAACACCAAGCATCTTTGCGATCTTCGCCTGGCTGTGGCCATGCTTGAGGAGGTATTCGACTACCCGGGCCGAAAGAGAGGAGGACGCGATTCTACGATCCGCTTTCATGGGTGGTCCTCCGAATGAAGCTGAATTTCGACCAATAGTAACGCGATCTCTTCAACGGCGTCCGCGACCGACGCCGAATCTTTTGCAATGGTGGCTTGCTTCAAATCCAACATTTCTTCCTTCAATTCCTCAATGCAATAGTCCAGGTGCGTGTCATCCGGAATCGTTCCCTTAAATCGCTCAATTGCCTGTCGCGCCAGCCGATAAATCTCAAATGCACCGGCAAGCCAGTCATCCGAATCAAGTTTCATGACCCCATTCCCTCCCGCGATGAACTTCGACTATTGCACCTAACAGTATATGCCCATTCTTTACCATTGGTCAAGTCAAAACCATGCTCTAAAATCCTCTCAGGAATCCACCGTCTGCGCCTCGCACCCGCCGCGCCCCATCTACCGATCGGCTTTCACGCCCGCCCCCATGTCCGGCTCTGCATCCGCCTGCTCCAGATTGTATAAACGCAGCTTCCGCTGCAGTGTTCGTACCGAAATCCCCAGCTTTTGCGCCGCGTGAGTGCGATTCTGATGAAACTCGCGCAGCGCCTGAACAATGGCCTGCCGTTCCATCACCGACATGTTCACCGTGGCAGTCGGCGCGCCGGAATTCGCGCGGGTTTCACCTGTTGCTTCGCCGTGCAATGCCCCATGGGACGCAATGTGCGGCGGCAGATCTGCCTCGGTCAATACCTCGCGGTCGGCCATCACCAGCATGCTCTCCAGCGTGTTGCGCAATTCGCGCGCGTTTCCCGGCCAGTCGTAGGCCTCCAACCGCCGCCGCAATTTGTCGTCCAATCTTCGCGGCGTGCCGCCGAGTTGCGCATTGATTAATTTCAGAAAATAATCGGTCAGGGCCAGAATATCCGGCCGGCGCTGCCGCAGCGGCGGAATCTCAATCTGCACCACGTTGAGCCGGTAAAACAAGTCCTCCCGAAATCTTCCATCTTTCACCATCTGCGCCAGCGGCCGGCTCGTCGCCGCGATGACTCGCACATCCACCTTCCTGATGTCGTGCCCGCCCACCGGCGTAAGAGTCAGCGCTTCGATCACGCGCAGCAGTTTCGGCTGCAAGGCCAGATCAAAGTCGCCGATCTCGTCGATGAAAAGTGTGCCCCCGTCCGCCTGCTCGAAGCGCCCGATCCGGCGGTCCGTCGCGCCCGTAAACGCCCCGCGCACATGCCCAAACAATTCGCTCTCCACCAGCGTCGCGGGCACCGCCGAAACGTTGATCGCGACGAACGGCCCCTTGCGCCCGCTCTGGCTGTGCAATGCTTCCGCCGCCAATTCCTTTCCCGTGCCGCTTTCGCCCAGGATCAGCACCGTGCTGTCCACCCGCGCCGCCCGCTGCAGCTTCGCCACGACCGCTTTCATCGCTTCCGACGTTCCCACCATCGCTGGCTTTGCACGCCGCGGCGCACCCGGTTCCCTTTCCGCGCGAATCGCCTCCATCGCACGCCCGACAAGCACCGTCAGCTTCTCTCGCGATAGAGGCTTGCAAACGTAATCAAACGCGCCGGCCTTCATCGCCAAAACCGCATCGGGAATGTTCCCGTCTCCCGTGACCAGAATAAACCGCGCGTGCGGATTCTTCTTTTCCCAGATTTTTAAGAGGTCCATCCCGCTCGGCCCGACCAGTTCAACGTCGCTCACCACGATGTCGATCTTCTCATTCAGATATCCGATTGCCTTGTCGGCGCCTGCAACCCCCTGCACCAGATATCCCTCGGATTTTAGAATCTGGCACAACGCCCGGCGTTCCGCGTCGTTGTCTTCCACCACGAGTACGCTACTCACTGTCGCCACAAACACCTCCTTGGAAGAGGATGACAGTTATTTTACCTGCAACTGTGGTTGCACGCCACTGATACATCGTCGGCAAATAATTCATTTTTCCCAAATCTCGACATCGAAAATCCTGATACGCCTCCGTTAAGCGCCCCACGCCCCACCCCCGCGATAGTGCCGCGCGGCACTGAATCGGAAAAATCCCCGCCGTCAGGTTATAATCCCCCCGCTCTATGTTCAGGCGATTGCGACGATTGAAGATCTCACTGGCCGCCAAGTGCCAGATTCTATTCGGCTCGGCCGTTGTCATGATCATCGGTGCGGCGTTGTTCGTGCCGTGGACGCGCATGGACGACCTCACCCGCCGGATCAATGAACGCGCCGCCTACACACTCGCCGAGCAGGCAAAGGAAGACCACGTCGTCTTTCAGACCGAAACGCGCCAGGCCATCGCCGCCGGCCAACCACCGCCGACCACCATGCCCCTGGCCAATGTCGGCCCCACAACCCAGCCATTCGCCGATCTATTGGACTATGACCCGCCCCGCCTCGCCGGCCCCCGCATTGCCTCCGGCCTGAGCCATTTTGAAAAATCCGCCCTCAATCATTTCGTCGAATACCCCGCCGCCACCACTTACATTCAAAGCCCCGTCCTTCCCAGCGGCGAAGTGCGCTACCGCTATGCCCGGCGCCTGATGATGGAAGACTCCTGCCGCCAGTGTCATCAAACTCCCGCCACACTGGGCGCGACGCAGGGAGCCGCTTCATCAACCGCTTCCGCCGCCGCCCTGTCGCCCGATTACCTCGGCATTGTCAGCGTCGATATCGTCTCCCAAGTCGATGAAGGCCAGCTTCGTCTCAATCGGCTTTTCATCTTGCTCGCCGGATTACTCGCCGGAAGTCTGGCCATCGCCGTCTTCTATCTGATCGTAACCCGCCTGATTTTGCAGCCGGTGCGGGTGTTGCAGGAGACCGCCGAAAAGGTCAGCCAGGGCGATCTCAACATCCGCTCCGACATCAGCACCGGCGATGAGTTTCAGCAACTGGCCGAAACCTTCAACACCATGCTCACCAATCTCAAGGAGAACGCCGATCAACTGCACCTGCTGAATAAAAACCTCGATCTCAAGCTCGGCCAACTCGCCGAGAGCAACGTGGCTCTCTATGAATCCAACCGCCTCAAGAGCGAATTCCTGGCCAACGTGAGCCACGAACTCCGCACGCCGCTGAATTCCATCCTTGGCTTCGCCGAACTCTTGCGCGACGCACTCACGTCGCTCGGCGCCGCCGGCGATTCCAAACCCGCGCGCTATTTGCAGAACATCCAGACCAGCGGCCGCAACCTGCTGGACCTGATCAACGATCTGCTGGACCTGGCGAAGATCGAAGCCGGCCGGATGGAAGTGCGCAGCGAGCCGCTCACTCTGGGCGCGCTCTTCGAGGCCTTGACCGGCGTGCTCAAGCCGCTGGGCGAAGCCAAGAATCTAACCATCACCGCCACGGTGGCCGCGGATGTGCCGATCATCCACACCGACCCATCCAAGCTGCAGCAGGTGCTCTACAATTTTCTGAGCAACGCGATCAAGTTTTCTCCCGCGGGCGAGAGCGTCGAGATGTCCGCCACGCGCGAGGACGAGAATTCAGTGCGCGTCACGGTGAGCGATCAAGGCCCCGGAATCGAGATCGACAAACAGGAGATGATCTTCGAGAAATTCCGCCAGGTGGACGCCGGCGTAACCCGCCACCACAGCGGCACGGGTTTGGGCTTGGCCATCGCCAAGGAACTGACCATGCTCCTCGGCGGCACCATCGGCGTGCGCAGCGTGGTAGGCCAGGGGGCGGCGTTCTGGGTCATCCTGCCGATGAAGACGCAGCCGGGGAGTAAGGATGTGCGGGCGAGGTTGGTGCTGACGTGAATTTGAGGAAGGGACGGAGGCACGGATGCACGGAGGCACGGAGGGGAGGAGGGGAGGAGGGGAGAAAGCGGATTGAGAAGGGAGGTTGAAGTTGTCAGTGTTCAGTTTTCAGCTGGAGGCAAGAAATGGATGGCACACTTTGCACAAAAGTGCACACTTTTGGGAACTGGCGATTTGTGCATGGTGGGCGGCATGGGCGTAAATGATTGGGGGGATTGATCTTGGAGCCGGCAAAGGGTATCGAAATATTGCGCGGTTTTTGGGGTGTGCAATCGGATGTTTTGGGCAATAATTGGTAAGTGATCCGCCTTTGCATCATGCATGACTATCATCCAATGTAGAGATATGACGTCATTGCCTTACTGCCGCTTTGGTGTGCCCGGGTCCAATTATGATTTGGCGAGGGAAATTCGAGGGGCGAGAACGCGGATGACCGCCGGGCTAGTTCAGACCGGCGCGACTTGATACACTGGCCGCATGGAATCAGCAGTGCCGTTATCCGCAGTGCACGACAAGGAACAGGCGCTGCTCGATGAGCTTGTTGGTATCGGCGAACTGGACGACATTATTCCAGCAATGGCGCGCGACATGCGGGCGATGCGGCGGATTGAGGCCGTGGTCCGGGACCGTGAGACGACCCACGAATTGATCCATGGCGACGCCCGCGCCGCCTCGGCTCTCGATGAAAATTCCATCCATCTCGTCGTTACCTCCCCGCCGTATTGGACGCTGAAACGCTACAACGATCACGAAGATCAGATGGGCCACGTTGCCGACTACGATGAATTCATGTCGGGTCTGGACGAGGTCTGGCGCAACTGCTTTCGGGCGCTCGTTCCCGGCGGACGGCTTATCGTCAATGTGGGCGACGTTTGCCTATCGAGGAAGAAGAACAACGGGAGGCACACTGTCGTGCCGCTTCACGCGACGATTCAGGAGCATTGCAAGGCCATCGGGTTTGACAATCTGGCCTCAATCATTTGGCACAAGATCGCGAACGCCAAGTATGAAGTCTCGGGCGGCGGCGGGTTTCTGGGCAAGCCGTACGAGCCTAATGCGGTCATTAAGAATGACATCGAGTTCGTTCTCATGTTGCGCAAGCCCGGCGGATATCGAAGCCCCACCAAGCGAGAACGATTCCTGAGCATCATTAGCGCCGAGAACTATCAGATTTGGTTCCGCCAAATCTGGTCGGACCTTCCCGGCACTTCACATCCGAAGCATCCAGCGCCGTACCCCGTGGAATTCGTGGAGAGATTGATTCGAATGTTCTCGTTCGTGGGCGATACTGTCCTCGATCCGTTCATGGGAACCGGGACGACTAATCTGGCCTGTGCTCGCTGGGGTCGCAATAGCGTCGGCATCGAACTGGATCCAAAGTATTTCGACATTGCCCGGGAGCGCGTAGCGTCACAGGGTTCGGACCTTTACCTCACCACCTCAACGATCACAACGCGAGTGCATGAAAATGCAAGACCTTGATCCGGGCCTAAGGAATGCGGTTCGGCATTTTTGGCTTACGCGGCAGCAGCAGTCCACGCGAAAGGGGGCGGACGAACGCGACCGGGGTGGGAGAAGTGCGGTTACGGGTGGCAAGCAGATGGACGGTTTTGTGCGCATTGTCCGCGATCTCCTGATTGCCGCGAAGGTTCCTGAGTCGTGCATTTCCATCGACAAACGAGTGGAGTTGCCCGGATGGTTTCGCGCGGAAAAAAAGTGGGATCTGGTCATTGTCCATCAACGCGAACTGCTTGCCGCCGTCGAGTTCAAGTCCCAGATCGGGCCATCGTTCGGCAATAACTTCAACAATCGAACTGAGGAAGCGCTGGGGAGCGCGACCGACATTTGGGCTGCCTATCGTGAGGGTGCTTTCAAGCCATCCGCCCGACCTTTCCTCGGATATCTCATGCTGTTGGAGGACTGTGACCGGTCGCGCTCGCCGATCAAGGTTGTGACTCCACACTTTCCCGTATTTCCTGAATTCAGCGGTGCGTCATATCGAGATCGGTACGCGATTCTGATCGAGAAGCTTCTGCGGGATCGACTCTACGACGGCGCCTGCTTTCTTCTGTCAGGAAATGCGTCGGCCTCGACGGGAGATTATGCCGAACCGCACCCCGAACTGACATTCGCAAAATTTGTTGCCCCGCTATTGGCTCGTGTGGCATCTATCTGCTCTTGATTTCAATTGGCTGTGGCCAAAACTCCCCTCTTCCCAATTCCATCCCAATCCCCATCCCGCTCCGAAACCAATTTATCCCGATTCACCCACAGAATATGCACGCCCAGCACAACGGAAGGGGGATATAGCCTCCTCGTTGGCTATATAAAGAGTATGACCGTTGAGAGAAGCGGGTCAATCGGGGGCATTCCCCGATGTGGCTTTCGGTCGGTAACGTCCAAACCGCGTAATAAAATGGCAAAATCGGCAATTTGTGATATGATGTAGGCTTAAATCTCGCAGTGGGCTCGGAAAGTCCGTCTTTTTAACAACTTACGTCTTCGGGAAGGGTTGAGTATGCGCCGCAAACTCTCGCGCGATCGCGTTTTATCTCTCGCCGCCGCAGTCACTTGTGAATTACTGGAGAGCCGCCGGTTGCTTACTGGCGTCAGCTTTTCGGAGAACGCCCCCATCGGGCTGAATGATTCCTATGTCGCCGTCGGCGACTTCAACGGCGACCACATCCCCGACATCATCGGCGTGAACAATGCCACCGGCCAGGTAGACCTGTTGATCGGCAACGGCGACGGAACCTTCGTGCCGCCCGTCATGGTCGGTTCGGTCGGCAATGTCGGTGTTGATGCGATCGCCGCCGGCGACCTCAACAACGACGGCAATCTCGACTTCGTCACCGCCAACAATAGCGCCAATTCCGTCTCCGTCGTTTTCGGCAACGGCGACGGCACCTTCAAAGCCCCGCAGACGTTTACCACCGACTCTCAAAACGGCCCGAACGCATTGGTCCTGGCCGATGTCAATGGCGATGGGTATCTCGACATCATTACCGCAAATAAAGATGAGAACGCCGTCAATATTCTCATCAGTGCGTCTGCCACGCAATTCGATCAAATTCAGACGCTATCCGATGGCGGCGGTCCGTTCGCCATCGCCGCGGCGGATATCAACGGCGACGGAAATATCGACCTCGTCACCGCTAACAAATACTACGGCACCCTGTCCGTCTTCCTCGGCAACGGCGACGGCAATTTCGATAATCGCACCGATTACACCGTCGGCCCCGACCCGCAGGGTGTCGCCATCGGCGATCTCAACGGCGACGGCAAGCCCGATATCGTCGTAGCCAGTTATGCCAACGCCAATTTTGCTGAATTCCTGGGCAATGGCGACGGAACTTTTAATCCCAACTACAACGTATACGGCACCACATATCAGCCCACCTCCATCGCCATCGCCGACACCAACGGCGACGGCATTCCCGACGTCATCACCGGCAGCGGCTACGGCGACAAGTTGACCATCAGCCTCGGCCAGGGCGGTGGTTCGTTCTGCGCTCCCTACAGCTATGGCTTCGGCGGAAACGCCATTAACGATCTGGTGGTGGCCGATGTCAACGGCGACGGCGTACCAGATGTGGTCGCTGCCACGAACGCCGTCGGCGCCAACATCAATGTGATCTACAACACGTCCACGATCCCCGCTCTGGACGCGCCGACGCTGGTCTCTCCTGCCGATACACAGGCGAATCTGGAAGGGATCACTCAATTCAGTTGGAATTCGGCGCCGGGCGCCACGCAATATCGACTGATCATCGCCACCGATCGGGCCGATCTTCCCACCGATCCGAGCGCGACCACGGGCGGTCCGAATGTGGTTTTTGACGGAACCACCTCAGGCACCACGTTCACGCCGCAAACCGTGCTGGCCCCAAACCAGGCGTATTTCTGGGAAGTCATCGGCACGACACCCGGCGCGGCCGGCCAGTGGTCCAACATCCAGGGCTTTACGACTTCCAACGATTACACCGTCGATGAATGGATGTCACCGGTCAGCGGCGATTGGGGTGACAATTCCAAATGGTCCCTGGGCTATGCGCCCAGCTTCAATAATTACGTCCTGATCGATCAAGGCGGAGACTACACCATCACCAATGCGAACGGCGACTATAGTTCCGCTCGCGGAATCATTAATAGCGTCCCGGGCGCGACAATCGATCTCACCGGCGGGAATATGCAATTTGGGAACGGGACCTTCCTCAGTGAGGGCCAATTCGTCATTGACGGCGGCGCACTGGTCGACGCGACCATTCTCCCCGGTGGAAACGGCCATGATTTAACCCTCACCGTCAACGCCGGCTTCATCGCCAATGTCACGATTGCCGCCGGCGCTGTCATCGATGGAACCCACGATAATTCCGGCAACAATTTCACCCGCGTCAGCTTCAGCGCCATCACTCTCGACGGCACCATTTTCGTCGGCTCAGGCAGCGGCGTTGTTTCCAGCAACATTTATTTCCAGGATACGCAAGACCTCGCCGGAACCGGTAAAATCATCTTCGGCAATTCGTCTAACAACGAGGTTCTCGCCATCGGCGATGGCTCCGCCCGACCCGCCACCCTCACCCTCGACAGCGGCATCACCATCCGCGGCGGCGTTGGATATATTCGGGGCTATTTCAACGGATTCGCCCAGGGCGACAACGTCATCAACGAAGGCACCGTCGTCTCCACGGCCCCCAACTCCAGCGTGACGGTCTCCCAGTTCCAGAATGGCCCCGGCGGTAAGTACATAGCCCAGGTCCAGGCCAACATCTCGTTTTACGGTTCATTTAAGAACGCCGGGATGATCGTGGCCGACCAGAGCAGCTTCATCAATTTCAATGGCGAATTCACGCTCGCCGACCTCGGAGATTTCGAGCCGAACGGCGCCCAGATCTTCGAGAACGGCCAACTCGATCTGCTCCCCGTCGTCCCAACCGCGCTGACGGCCACGGCCGGTGACGGTTACAACCTCCTGAACTGGACCGATCCCTCCATCACCCAGCAGGGTGCCGAAATCTGGCGCTCCACCGACGGAACCCTCTTTACGAATATCGCGACGGTGGCCGGCGCGGCGACGACCTACATCGACCCCGGCCGCACCCCCGGCCAAAAATACTTCTACGAGGTCCGCGGCTATGATTTCGGCGGCGTTTCGCCGTTTTCCAACATGGCGAGCGCCACGCCGGTGAGCACGGTTCAGCCGGGGTTGCTCGCCACCTACTACCTGGGCGACAACTTCAACACGCCTTTCTTTACGCGCATCGATTCGACCGTTGACTTCTCGCTCGGCCACAGCATGGATGACCCCGATCCCATTGCGGACAACCCGTTCGGCGGCTCGATTCCGGAAGATAATGTATCCGTCAAGTGGATCGGCACCGTCACGCCCAAGTTCAGTGAAACCTACACGTTCACGACGGTCAGCGACGACGGCGCGAATCTGTTTGTGGACGGCCAGCAACTCGTCAATGATTTTACGGATCACAATCCGATCACGGATACCGGCACAATCGCGCTTCAGGCCGGCGTGCCGTATACGATTGAACTGGATTACTTTCAGGGCGGCGGCCCGTATACCATTCATCTCTCATGGCAGAGCGCGTCGCAGCCGATGCAGATCATTCCCTCGACGGCGACTATCGCCGCGACGGCAGCGCTCTTGCCGGCCAGTCCGGCAGGGCCGTCGATTACGTTCACTGCGGCCGATTCCACGCTGCTGGTCAATAGCGACTTCAACTGGAAACTTTCCGGCGGCACGATCGTTGGCGGCACGATTGTCTCCACCGATGAAACCGTGCAGGTCTTCAACACGCTGACCCTCGTTCAGACCGTGTTACTGGGCACGCCCGATGGCCTGTCCACCGGCACGCTCGAAATCGACGGCGATGGATTGATTACCGGAACCGGAACTCTCGTCCTCGGTGGCTCGCCCAAGGACATTATCGAATCGGTCGGCGACAACTATGCGAATCCCGCCATTGCCGTCATCTCTTCCGGCATTACCCTGTCCGGCGGCGGCGAACTCATGGGCATGCGCCGCGGCGACACCTTCGACATCCAGGGAACCATCAACGCCAATAATCCCTCCACGCCCATCATCCTCCTGCCCGACTCCGCCGTCGTCACGGATGAGGGGCTGATTGAGGCCACCAATGGCGGCACGCTCAAGGTGACCAACCTTCAGATTAATCTGGGCGGCACGGCCGCCGCGAACGGCGGGACGCTTGAACTCGACGGCACGGCAATCAACGTCGCCGGCCTCATCTCCGGCACTCCCGGCTCAACCATCGTGCTTGCCGGCGATTTCACCGGCCTCAGCCTCGGCAACTTCCAGCCGAATGGCGCCACCGTCAATATCCCCGGCGAAATTGATCTGACTCCGCTTGCCCCCGCCAATCTCACCGTCGCTCCCGGCAACGACTACAACATCCTCTCCTGGACCGACGCGTCGGTCACGCCGAGCAGCTTCCTCGTTCTGCGATCAACCGACGGCGTTCATTTTTCCCAGATCGGCACGGTTGTCCCGACAGACCTGAATTACATCGACGGCGGCCTGACTTCGGGAACGAAATACTACTACGAAGTCGAAGCCTCCGGCGTCGGCGGTTCCTCACTGCCGACCAATATCGCCAATGGAACACCCACCGGCGCGATCCCGCAGGGGTTGTTGGCGTTTTACTACAATGGCATCAATTTTAGCTCGCTCATTCGCACCGAGATCGACCCGACCATTAATTACAGCAATTTCGACGGCACCCTCCCTCCTTTCCCCGCGGGTATTCCCGGCTCGAACTTTTCCGTGAAGTGGATCGGCCAGATCATCCCCGGCTTCAGTGAAACCTACACCTTCCGCACCGAGAGCGACGATGGTGTGCGGGTTTTCGTCAATGGGCAGGAAATCATCAACGACTTCACGTTTCATGGCGAAACTTTGGACAGCGGAACCATCGCGCTGGTTGCGGGAGTTCACTACGACATCGAGATGGACTATTTCCAAGGCCCCGGCGGCGACATCGCCCAGTTATCCTGGGCGAGCAATTCACAGCCTTTACAGGTTGTTCCCGCCAGCGCGCTGCGCGCCGCCATTGATTCCAGCGTCACGCAGGGCGTCAATGTCGCGCCGGTAATCGCCGGCCCCACCGGACTGATCGTCACTCCGGGCAATACCTTCAACATCCTCGATTGGACAGCCGCCTTCACGACCAGCGCCGGCGTCCAAATCTTCCGCTCGACCGACAACATGAATTTCTCGCAGGTCGGGACGCTCGCTGTGGGAGTTGAGGTGTACTACGACACGGGCCTGACGCCGGGCACGAAATACTACTATGAGGTCCGCGAGTATAGCGAGCAGGGTGTGACCGGCTTCTCGAACATCGCCAATGGCACGCCGACCGGCGTCGCGCCGCCCAGCGGCATCCTCGGCACCTATTTCAATACGACCAATTTCTATTCGACGCTGGTCAGCCAGATCGATCCGGGCATCAACTATTCCGACCAGGGCATCGCCGGTTCCAATCCATGGCCTGCGAATATTCCAACGCAGTTTTTCTCCGCGCTGTGGACCGGCCGCTTCACGGCTGCGTTCAGCGAAACATACACGTTCACCACGATCAGTGACGACGGCATCCGGCTGTGGGTCTGGCCGGTGGGTCAGGCGCGTCCGGCGACTCCGCTGATTAACGATTACATGTTCCAGGGACCGACCACGACGAGCGGCTCGATCAATCTCACCGGCGGCATCACCTACGACGTTGAAGTCCAATACTACCAAGGCCCGTCGGGGCACTCGGCGCAGCTTTCCTGGTCGAGCGCGTCGACGCCGATGCAGGTGATCCCCGCCAGCGCGTTCACGGCCACGGTTGATAGTTCGTTCAATCCCCCGGGCCCGGCCGTCTTCACGGTCGCCAATCCCACGACGCTCACGCTCAACGGCGGCGCCGCGAGTTGGAACCTCACCGGCGGCCTCATCAACGGCGGCACTATCGCCGGCACCGCTGCCGCCGCGCTGAATGTCGTTTCCGGCACGCTCGCGGGCGTGGCGATTTCCAGCACCGGCGGCGTCAACGTTGCCCCTGGTCATTCGCTCACCATCACCGGCGGACTCGCCAACGCCGGCAACCTCACGGTCAACGGCTCCGCCACCGCCGATTCCATCACCGGCGCCGGAACCACCACCGTCGGCGGCTCTCTCACCGCCGGCACACTCACTCAGGCGCTCCTCGCCAATACCGGCAGCGTCAGCATCACAAACTCCGGCGTCCTCGGCCGCATCTCCGGCGCCGGCGCGTTGGTTATCGGAACCCCGGTGATCAACGCCACCGTTCAGCTCAGCCCCGGCGGCGGAGCCAGCACGGTGTCCGCCCTGACCATCAATACCGGCTCCACGCTCGACATCACCAAAAACAATTCCCTCTACATCAAATTCACCGGCGGCGACCCGATCGGCACCATCGTCGGCTACCTCAAGAGCGCCTACACGGCCGGCTCATGGACCGGCGCCGGCCTGACCAGCACTTCGGTCAAGGCTCAGGTCGCCTCCGTGAAGGGAACCACCAACGGCTCTTATTCCATCGGCTACTCCGATGGCAATAAGGATGGCACCGTCGGCGGCGTCGTCCACAACGAAATCCTCGTCTCTCCCGAACTGGTCGCCGACGCCAACTTTGACGGCAAAGTCGATTTCAACGACCTTCTGCTTCTCGCCCAGAACAACGGCTCCGTCACCGGCGACTGGGTTCACGCCGATTTCAACTACGACGGCAAGGTGGACTTCAATGACCTGCTGCTGCTGGCCCAGAACAACAACAAGACCAACGGAACAACAGTCCTGGGCGCTGAGCTGCCCGCTTCTTCCGTGATTTCCTCCGGCGATTCAGTTTTGTCATCGCTTGCGGCCCCGTCGCCCGCGGCTTCCATCGTTGCTGCGGCGCCGGCCGCGCCCGCGCCGGCCGCCGCCGCGCCGATTGCAAGCGCGCCCATTGTCGCCGCTTCCCCGCTGCTGGCCTCGGCGACTTCCGACGATCTGATTTCGTCCACCGTTCTGCACAAACGCCGTCATTTCCGGCTGTGAAGGATTGGCCGCCAATTACCAACGAGCGCGCGACACCGCCGCGTCAATCCAACGCTCGCAAACCGGCCGCCTCGCGCGCAGCGTCTTAGCGCACTTTTATTCTCTCCCATCCTCCGCACTAACCTCTCCAACGTATCGTTCCCCCATCTGCTGCACATGACCGCCCGCCCCGGTTTGGGGATGTTCGGCGGTGTTTGGGAGTAGGGCTGAAAGCTTGCGAGACGATTCTGGCCACGGAATTGCCCCAGGACTGGCAGATGGTCGCGGGCACGGCGCAAGCCAGCGGAGGGCCTGCCTGCAAAAGCCACCGCCCGGTCCACGCCTTCGAGCCGTTGGGCGGGGGATATACCGACAGCCTTGATGGCGGCTCCCAATTGAACATGGATCAGGTCCAGCCCAATTTCCGCGGCAATGGGCCTGCAATCGAGCGCATCAAATCCTCTGACATGAACCCTGACCCCCAAGGTTTTGCACGCGGGCCCGAAGCCAGCGGCGGCATCCCGGCCTACAACACGCGCCTGGACTGGGTCGGGCGCAATCACGGCAGCTACAAGCACGACGCATCGGGCAGGGACATCCGCAAAACAAACTTTCTCTACTGCGACGGTCATGTCGAAACCAAATGGATTTACGACACCTTTGTCCCCTGGCAGTGGGGCGACAAATTTTACAGCCTGACTCAAAACGGAGACGTGCTGAACAGCGACCATCTGGGCAGCCCGTGATCGCACGGCAATCCCAAAATACGCCACAAACGAAGTACCGTTTTTAAGACCTTGATGCCCGGAGATTGTCTCCCGGCACTCCTGCAAAGACTTAATTGCCACCCCCCAAAGGGTGGGGAAGGACGGAAGAAAATGAAACTCACCCATCGCAAGCGCCTCAGTCTTGCTGTCGCGGCTGCCTCGGTCGTCGTTTCGGCCCTCGCCAGCCGATCCAATGCCGGCAGCACAACCCAGCCATCCAGCGGAAGCCCCCCTGTATAACCTCCCGGTCGCCGGGGATAGCAATGGCAATCAATATGCCACCATCACTGGAACCGCCAACGCCAACTGGTACGGCTACAACGTCCAGAAAACCGGACCCGGCACCATCACCTACGCCCGCACCGGCGGAACCGTCAACGTTTACGCCGGCGCCAGCTTGCAAGTCTCCAACGGCATCGTGCAGGCCGGCGGCACGGTTGATCCCTTTAGCGACAACTCCGGCAATTCCAGCAATCACGTCGCCGTCGCCGTTGACCACGGCGCAACACTCCAATTCACCGGCTCGGCAACCAGCGTCAGCACGGTCGGCGGATTAGCCATCGACGCCGTCAGCGGCGCGAAAGTGGACATCGGCCGCACCACACTTAAAATCGATTTCAGCGGATCGGATCCCGTCTCGTCGATTCGCGGCTACCTCCAGTCCGCCTTCACCGGCGGAAGCTGGAAAGGTTCCGGCCTGACCAGCAGCATCGTGGAAGCCCAGGTGGCCACCGCCAAAGGAACCACCAACGGCACCAACTCCATCGGCTATTCCGACGGCAACACCGACGCCACAACCGGCGGCGTCGTCCCGAACCAGATGCTCATCGCCCCGGAACTTACCGCCGACGCCAACATGGATGGCAAAGTCGATTTCAATGACCTGTTGATTCTCGCCCAGAACAACGGCTTGATTACCGGCGACTGGACTCACGCCGATTTCAATTACGACTCGAAGGTTGATTTCAACGACCTGCTGCTGCTGGCACAAAACGTCAACCAGACCAACGGCACCGTAACGCTCGGCAGCGGCCAACTGCCCGCGTCGTTCGAGGCGCAATGGGCGCTGGCGCAGGCGGAAGTGAAAGCCGCCGGTGTTTCAAATCCGGTTCCTGAGCCGGGCACCATGAGCCTGCTGGCCATCAGCGCCGCCGGCTTGCTCGCCCGCAGACGCAGGACCGCTCGGTAACCCCGGGCTACTCCAGCTTCCGCGGCAGCGGAAGCGATTGAATCATTCCCCGCACCGGCCTCGTTCGCACTCCCAAACGACGAGGCCGGTCTTTTTTTGCGCCGTAACCCGGTTAGCCGCAATACCGTTCAACGGCCATTCCAAAAAATCGCGCCTCCGGCCATGATGGTTTTGTCATAAATCACCTTTGGCACGGAGGCTACGATGTT
>Ga0208589_1000376_pt1 | contig 21721 bp, 19 predicted proteins | sample NGESurshal092012_2_FD_184486 | JGI IMG/M metagenome (GOLD analysis project Ga0208589, IMG submission 184486) | Arctic peat soil microbial communities from Barrow, Alaska - NGEE Surface sample F53-2 shallow-092012 (SPAdes) | ecosystem: Environmental > Terrestrial > Soil > Wetlands > Peat ... | reverse complement strand
CTGGTCGCCGCTGTCGGGTTTGCCGTCGTTGGAGAGCGTGAGGTTGTCGGTGCGGTAGGAAAAATCGGCGATGCTGTAACCCTTGCCGCCGTCCAGCACATCCTTGCCTGCGGCGGCTGCCGAGAATCCCTGATTCCCCCCAATCAGCAGACTGCTGTCGGGCCCGCCAACCAGCGTGTCATTTCCACCGCCGCCCACCAATACACACGCGCCGCCGCCGCCTGATAACGAGTCGGAACCACCCGCTCCTTGAATTGTATTTCCAAGTGTAATGGCGGCGTCGATATTCACCTTGTCGGCGCCGCCTTTGGCCTTAATCAGCAACCCCGTGAGGCCCGTCAGGACGAACTTGCCCACCAGCACATTGTTATCGCGGATCACAATGCGGGTCTTTGCGCCATTGAGTTTGGCGGTGATGGTATCGGATCCGGCCGTCCCATTGATCTGCAAGACTCCCGCTGAAATGCTCGACGTTGCCACTGACGGCGACAGCGCCGCCGGCGCTGGTTCATCCGCCACGGGTGTCGGCGCAGCCGCGATTTTCGGGGGCGGCGAAGCAGAGGGCGGCGTCGGGTCGATGATCTGGGCGATGTTGCGCATTGAGTCGTTCGGGTTATTAAACGCAAAGTTCAGCCCGGCGCCGCCGTTGATGGTATTGCCGCCGCCGCCAAAATCGAAGAAGTAATCATTCCCCGCGCCGCCGGCGAGCGATTCATTGGAGGCCATGGCCATCAAGGAGTCATTGCCGTTGCCGCCCATCAGGACATTGCCGGGGTCCTTTCCCATGATGAAGTCGTTGCCCCCGCCACCGTTTATGGAATCGCCCATGGAGTTCATGGCCATGATGGTGTCGTTGCCTGCCCCGCCGTTGAGGCTGACCGCGGGCGTTCCGGCGCCGAGCATCAACTTATCGTTCCCTTTGCCCAGATCGAGATTGAAGTCATTGACGGATTCGGCGCTGTAGGTGCGGCTGATGCCGTCGATGAGAATCGTGAAGGTTGAACCGTCGTAGGTGATGGAGAACGAATCGCCGCCGTCGGTGCCGTCGCAGGTCACGACGCCGTCGCCGCCCATGGAGATGGAGGCGGACTCGACGTAGATCGTGAAGGTTTCCTGTGCGATGACGCCGGTTCCATTGTCGCCGCGAATCTGAAGTTGATAGACCCCATCGCTGCCATAATCGGGAATGCCGAGGATGACCGCCGACCCATCGCCGCGATCGGCGAACCCCACGCCCGGCGGCAGGGCGCCGGTCTCGGTTATTTTCGCGGTGGGAAACCCTGAAGTGGTTATAACGCAATAGTTGTAATTACCGGCGGCGAAACTATAGGCGCTGTAGCCGGTGATCTGGGGCGGCTGCGATTCAAGAACATTGATCGAGTTGTAGAGCGAATCGGCCGTCACGACATCCGTCCGCCCGTCGCCATTGATATCGGCTACCACGAGTTGCTGCGCGGCGTAGCTGTAGAAGGACTGCGTCACGAAATCCGCGTCGTAGGTGAAAGTGCCGTTTCCGTTGCCCTGAAGGAATTGAACGGCCGAATCCGCGCCGCCGCCGGCGATGATGTCCACATGGCCGTCGCCGTTGATGTCGGCGAGCGTGAGCGTCTGCGGAAAATAATTGTCGCCGAGTGAAAAGCCGCTGGGGCTGGAAAACGCCTGAAACTGGTTATCCAGGAAGATGTTGACGAGATTGCTCGAGTTATCCAGGGCCACCACATCGGGAGTTGAGTCGCCGTTTAGATCGGCCACGGCAACCGCGACGATCTGCGGAGAGTAATAGGAATAGACGCCGCCGTTGTAAGCGGAATAGGAAATCGGGGAGGCGAAGGTGCCGTCGCCGTGGCTGATGAGCACATCAATGGAGTCGGCGCCGGTGGCGACGACGAGATCGGATTTTCCGTTGCCTTCAAAATCGCCGGCGGCGATCGCGGCGGAGTTGCCGGCGATGGTGGTGTACATTGTCGTGATGACGGCGGCTTTGAAGGTTGCGTTGCCGTACCCGGCGAGTACGGCAATCTGGCTGCTGTAACTACTGGCGGTGACGATGTCGGGTCTGCCGTCGCCGGTCACGTCGGCCACGATTACCGAAGTGGGATGAATTCCCGCGTAGAAAGTCAGCGGCGCGCGAAACGTTCCATTGCCCTTGCCGCGAAGGACCTCAACGGCGTTGTCATAGTAATCGGCGATGATCAGATCTGCTTTCCCGTCGCCGTTCACATCGGCGGCCACCATGGCATAGGGTTCATTGCCGGGATTGAATAAGATCGGTTGTGAGAAGGCGACGGCGCCTCCGGTGGATTGATTAAGGATGATCTGGCCATAATTCTCGAATTTGCCGGCCATGGCGACATCCGGCTTGCCGTCACCGTTGAAGTCCGCGACAACAAACGAATCAGGCGTAACGCCCGCAGCGACCGCGGTATAACTCGGAAACAAAACGGCGGTGAGGAGTAGCCGCCGCTCCAGACGATCCATGCGTGCGTCCGATAGACCCGTGGCGGGCGCGCGTAAATCTCTCCGGCGTCTGGATACGGATTTTGCCATGGCCCACCTTTTTCTAATTTTGCCGAGGATTCGGCATCTCAAAATGCCGCCAAGTACATTACTGCTTTGTAATGTACATTGCAAGTACGGCTAAGAAGCGTCAAAAGATCATGTTAGGATGTGACTTGTGATAAATGAAGACGGAATGCTGAATTTTCTGAGCGTCTTGAAGAACAAGCGGCGCGTGCTGCTGGTAACGCACGCCCGGCCCGATGGCGACGCTCTGGGCACGACCGCTGCCGTTTCACTCGCCCTGAGGAAGAAAAATATCCAATCGCGGGTCCTGCTCTTTAATCCGCGGCCGGAGAAATACGCGTTCGTGTTTGAGGAATGCCGCCTCGACTCGTTCGATATTTCCAAAGGCCTGCCGGCGGATGCGGATATTCACAGCTTCGACGCGTTGCTGGTCATGGACACCGGCACCTGGTCGCAGCTTCCCGGGCTGAAGGAAATTCTTGCCGGGTTTCGCGGCCCCAAGCTGGTTCTGGATCATCATCTCACGCAAGAAGACTGGGCCGATGTAAAGCTTGTAGATACGAAGGCCGCGGCCGCGGGAGAAATTGTTGCGGAGTTATTTGACGCCTGGGGCGTGGAGCTTGATCAAGACATCGCCACCATGTTGTACCTGGCCATTTCCACCGACACCGGCTGGTTTCAGTTCTCCAACACGCGGCCGCAAACGCTGCGACTGGCCGCCCGCCTGATGGAAGCGGGCGTTGATACCGAGCGCATTTATCGTCTGGCGTTTCAGAATGAACGGCCGCAGCGTCTGGCCCTCATGGCGCTGGCGCTCCAATCGATGGAGTTGCTGGCGGAGAATCGTCTGGCGGTTATCAGCGTGGGAAAAGCTGATTTTCAGCGGGCGGGGGCCGATGGCGCGGATACGGAGAATTTGATCAATTTGCCGCTGCAGGTGGGGAGCGTGGAAGTTTCGGTATTCATTTCGGAATTGCCTGAGGGTGGGCCACTGCGCGTGAGCCTGCGAAGCAAGGGCGGCGTGGATGTTGCCGCATTCGCGCATCGCTTTTCAAACGGTAACGGCGGGGGTCATGCGCGGGCGGCGGGATTGAAAGTGTCGGGAAGTCTCACCGACACCCGCGCCCGGCTCACGGCGGCGCTGATCGCGGAACTCGGCAGGGCCAAATAAACTCGAGCGCCGCGATTTGCCGCGGCACTCGTCGTCTGGACAGGCCAAACTCTATTTCGTCTTTGGGGCGTTGATTGATGGGTCAGCCACGTCCGATTGGAGAATTGCCTGGCGATTCAATTCCGACATTGCGACAGCGGTCATGGTGCGATCTTCCGATGTAGCCAAATCGCGGAGGTGCAGATCAACCGTGTCGGCAAGTTTGTGGCCCATGGATGCCATCACTTCGGGCAGGTCTTCATTGAAATGTTTCTTTGCAAGCGGCTCGATGTCTCTCTCCCGCTGCATCGAATAGCGGACGATATCTGCCGCCGGCACGTCGTTGATCGCGATCAGAGCATACCAATTCCCGTTCACCTTTACCTCGGGATCCTGGCCATTCCAGCGGATGGCCTGGAACGGCGAGGATCGTGGGTAACCCGGGCGCGCGATGGCATTGCCCGTTACGGTTAGAGGCGCATCAAGACGAAGTGGCGGCGGCGTTGCCGTTGGGGCGATTGTCATCGCGCTGGGCGCCGGTTCCGGGGCTTGAGCCGGGGCCGGCGTGGAAACGACCTGTACCGGCATGGGTGGCGAGGGGGCCATGAAATGCACCGCAGTTGAGGCGCCAAGGATGAGAACGAGTGCGGCCGCGCCGGTTGTGGTCAGAATTTTTACTTTTGCCGATGTCATGAGAATCCTTATGGTTGAATCTGCCAGGGTCGCGGCGCTTCCCGCCGCTGGAGCGTGAATCGCCGCCGCGAGATGAGCCGCCAGATGGACCGGAACCGATTGAGTTCCGGCTGCAATCAGGGCCGCTCCCAAAGTCTCTTCAGACAAAGCCAGGCCTTTGAGTCCGAGCGAGCGGCGAAGTTTGATGAGCGCCCGGTGCAGGCGCTGACGCGCGGTGTCTTCAGAAATATTCAGTGCGACGGCGACTTCGCCGCAGCTCTTGCCCTGCAAGTAGCGCATGACGACGGCGTCACGATCATGCGTCGGCAGCGCGGCGACGGCGGAATTTAGCAGCGGTAGAATCTGAGCGTTCTCGCCCGCGGCGGCCGGTGGGGTGATGTCCGGTTTCATCTCGGCCGCCTTTCGCTCGTGCATGTCGCGGCGGCGGCGCGACCGCAAGGCATTGGCCGCGGCATACCGGGTCGCGTTAAAGAGCCATCCGGCCAGGATGACGCGGCGCGAAAGCGTCGCGGCCCGGCGCAGGAGAACGATGAAGACGGCCTGAGATACGTCCTCCGCCAAATGTGGATCACCCAATTCGCGCAGTGCGGCGGCGTAGACCATCGCCATGTGCCGCCGGACCAGTTCGTCCATCGCCTGACGGGAGTCCTTTCGGACATACTGCTGGAGCAGTTCCCAATCATTCATCTTGCTTCCAATCTAACTGTACATATCCGATCAACTGAGGATGTGACGTGATGCGGGTTCTGCCAATGCATTCTCATCCTGCTATTGCCGTTAATTCTCTTCCTAATCTTAATCCTAATCTTACTCTTCCCGCGATTGAGCCGGAGATTAAGAGTAAGAGCAAGATTAAGATGAGATTAGGAAGAGGATTATGATTAAGATTATGATTAGGAAGGAGCGTTGGGTTCTGGGTATGGTATAATGGGTTGTCGTGCGAAGAGGTGGAGTTTGTCCGAAGTTGCCTGCCATCCCGCTTACATTGCCATCGAGGACCAACTCGATGCGGTTGCGCAGCGCCAGCGCATCTATCTTCTTTTGCGCGGGCTGATGCTTTTTGTGGCTGCCGGCGCGGGCGCGACGGCCGTCATCCTGCTTGCCGCCGATGTGCTGGGGGCGGGGATGGCGACGCGACTTCTGCTGTTGGGGTGGGTGGGATTTGTTTTGGTTTGCGCTATTTGGTGGCTGGCCAAGCCGCTGGTCCTGCCGGGTTCGACGCTTGCTGTCGCCCGAATGGTTGAGGGGGAAGTTGCGGGGCTGCACGACGGGCTTTCCAATGCGGTTGTGCTTTCGCAGGCCGCTGATCTGGTTCGCAGCCCGTGGCTGGGTTTGATTTTTGACGAGATCCTGGCCAATTGTCAGAAGCAGCCGCTTGAATCGGCGGTTCGGTTTTCGCGGCTGGGGCGTCTTTCACTGCCGGTTGGGGGCGTGCTCGCGGTTGTCGCGGCGTTGGTGGTTTGCGTTCCCAATCGGCTGGCGCACGGCTGGCAACAGATTATCTCGCCGAATGTTTTTGTTCCGGCGGCCGGTAAGGCGCGTTTGCTGGAGGTAACGCCGGGCGACGTGACCCTTGTAGCGGGGCTGCCGCTTGATATTGGCATTGTCGCGGCCGTCGGCGCCACGCCGCCGCCGCAGGCGCGGGTGATTTTCAGCGCAGGACATCCTGAAGCGCGACTGCTTGCGGCTTCGCATGCCGGCTCGGATCAGCTTGGCTATTCCTATCGACTGGATCATGTCGACGCGTCGCTGCGTTATCGCGTGGAAGTCGGCGGCACCCAAAGCGACTGGTACACCGTGCAGGTTGTTCCCAGGATTTCACTGCAATCAATGGAATTGAATATTACGCCGCCTACCTATACCCGACTTCCGCCGCATAGAGTCACACTGACTGAAAAGGACACGGCCCCGGTGCCGGTTCCTGCGGGAAGTCGGGTGGAAATCGCGGCGGCGATTGATGTGGCGGCGCAGGGCGGCGTGCTGATGATTGATACACAGCCGCCGCTGGCGATGATGGCTGCACTGGCGAATCATCGTTTCTTTAAGGAATCGACGTTTGCGGCGGATTCGACTGTTTTTGTGGGCGTTCTGAATGCGGGGCAGGTCATCGCCAAGGTTCCCGAACATGGTTTATTGATCCACGCGATTCCCGATGCTCCGCCGCAAGTGATGTTGCTGTATCCGCAGACTGACCTCACTCTGGCGCCGACTCAAAAGCTGACCATCAAGGCCGCCCTTCATGACGACTATGGCATTGCTTCCACGCGGCTGCTTGTGGGATTTGGCGATTCCGCTCCGGCGATTGTCGCCGGCAGTGAACACACATTTGCGAACATGGCGCTCGATCAGACGGCAGAGTTTCCGCTGGAATTGACCGCCGAACAGTCCCGCCACGATGCTTCGATTACGGTTCAGGTTGAAGTGACTGACAACCGGGATCTGACGAATCTGTCGCAGGAGCTTGGGCCGCAGACAACGCGATCTTCGACGGTGGCGATCCGGTTTCAGGATCCGGGCCAGATTGCTTTGCAAACCGAACAGCAGGCTGAACGGTTGGCGGCGCGATTGAAGGAAATGATCAAGACGCAGCAGGAGTTGCGAGCGAAGACGATGGCGTTGAAGCCGATTGATGACAAAACATCAATCAACCGTGATAACGCCACGGCCGTCGCATCGGGGCAAACCGCGTTGCGCGATCAGATGGCGCAAACCGCGGCAACATTTCAGTTTGATGATCATACGCGCATCGTTCAGAAGGGCTTGCAGATTCTGTCGGCGGGAGCGGCGACGGATGCGGCGGATGTTGCGTATCAGTTGGCGGCGGAGCCGCTGCCGGCTGGTCAGGCGCGGCAGGGGGGGGCTTTGCTTAGCCGACAGCAGTCGATCGTTGATGCGCTTTCTGCATTGCTGGCGCGGTTGAATTCCACCGACGCGCCGACGACGCAGCCGCCGCAGGTTTCGCCTTCCGGGTCGATTCCGGCGCGGGCGGAGGCGTTCCGAAAACTTGACGAAGCGCTGAAGCAGTTTGAGAAGGAGCAACAGCGCTCGCTCAGCCAACTGGCGTCGCTGGTGAAGAAGCCGGTGGATAATTACGACGAGCAGGATAAGAAGAAACTCGACGATCTGCGTCAGACGCAGGAGAAGCTCGACGCATTTTTGCAGGACGCAATTTCGGATTTCTCGAAAAATGCCGAACAGGATTTGTCTAATCCGTCGTTGCTGAAGGAACTGAACACGGTTTATACCGATGTGACCATGGCCAAGGACGCCTTGCAGAAGCATGACGAGACCATCGCGGTGCCGGCGGAGGAAAACGGGCTGGAATCGGCGAAGGAGATTGAATCCAATATAGAAAAATGGCTGCCGAATGTGCCGGATCGGATCGCCTGGACGCAGGAAGACCCGCTTTCAAAGACCGACACGCCGATGCCGGAATTGCCGTCGCAGTTGGAGGATATGATCGGCAAGCTGATGGAGCAGCAGGAAGACCTCGACCAGAAGATGGAAGACGCCAACGCCAACTGGCAGGACTCGGTGGACAAAGGCATCGGCTGGGACGCGGTGGATGGGCCGATCGCGGATATGTCGGCCAAGGGCGTGACCGGCAACACGCTTCCCAACGACAACGAAATGCAGGGCCGGTCGGGTGATGGCCGCACCGGTAAGAGCGAAGGCGAATTCGTCGGCGATACTGCCTCGGACAAGGGGGGGCGGAATACTCCGACGCGACTGGAGCCGACGCCATTTCAGGCCGGCGTGATCAAAGACACGAGCAAAGGCCCGACGGGCGGCGCGACGGGCGGCGGCAAGATTTCCGGACAGGGGGCTTCGGGCCTGGAAGGACCGGTCCCGCCGAAAACCAAAGCCGAGATGCAGCGCCTCGCCGGCATGGAAGCCCAGCTTCGCAATGACGCCGAGCGGTTAAACCTGAAGTATCAGCTCGGCCGCTACGACAACTTCAAGCTGCTGCAAAGCATCACGAATATGCGCCGCGTTGAGTCTGACCTGGCGGCGAATCGATACCAGAACGCGCTGCGGCACAGCGATGAAGTGGTCGATGATCTGACGACCAGCGATATTCTTTTATCCGGCGGCATCAATGTGAAGGCCGATGATTCCGCCGCCGGCCCGGCACACACGAGCAAGGATATTCAGGACGCGGCCCAGGCCGATCTTCCGGCGGCGTGGTCGCAGGCGTTGCGCCAGTATTATCAGAAGCTGTCGGACCAGTGAATAAATCGACCCCCCTCAATGTTCTTCCCGCGGACCAATCGCCCGACCAGCGCCCCTGGTACGCGGACGGGCTGCGGTTTACCTGCACGCAATGCGGGAACTGCTGCTCCGGGCCGCCTGGGCATGTGATGATTTCGCGCGATGAGATCGCGCTGCTGGCCCAATCGCTGAAACTGACGGTCGAAGACACCATCAGCCAATATTGTATTTGGATCGGCGACGAACTATCGCTGCGCGAGCGGCGCAATCCGCAGGGCCAGTTTGACTGTATTTTTTTGGACACTCATCCCGGCGGCAAACGCACTTGCTCGATTTACAATGTCCGGCCGGAGCAATGCCGGACGTGGCCGTTCTGGGAGGGGAATCTTGCGAGCAGGGAGAATTGGGAGCGTTCGGCGATTCGATGTCATGGGATGAACCACGGGAAGCATTATTCCGCGGATGAAATCGCGGTCGCACTATTGAATGATGTGAAGCCGGCTGTTTAGCGGCGGCATTTATGTCGCGCGCCCGATGGCTCTGAAGAACGCCCGAAAATGCCCAGGACAGGATTTGAACCTGCACGCCTTGCGGCGCTACCACCTCAAAGTAGTGCGTCTGCCAGTTCCGCCACCTGGGCGATGGTGACTGACAAGTATACGTCGGGGCGGCGGGTGTTCAAGTTGATCGCCGACGTGCATGGAAATAGTCCAGCGCAGGGAAGCTAAAATGCCCCACGGATGGCTATCCCTGGGCTTTTGCTTGTTTGTGCTGATCACATGGGGTCTGCTTTCAAAGTGCTTCGCGGGCCGATAGAATTTCGATTATTGCTCTGTCGGTGCATTTCCAGGGAGAAGCGATGTCGGCTCGATTTCTGAAAGTTTTAATTGCGGCATTGACAGTTTTAAGTGCGGCTGCAATTGCGCCGGCCGCCCCTGACACGCAGCCGGCGGCGGATGATGCGGATTCATCACCGCTCACGCTCATCACGGTTCATATGAAAGAGACTCCGCCGGGGGAGGTGCTGGGCGAAATCAGCCGGCAGGCCAGGGTGAAGATTAAAACGCTTCCTGACCAACTGTTCGCCGGTAGGTTCGGGCAAATCCCGCAGGTTATCAGTCTCGATGTCGACGATGCGCTGTTCTGGCCGGCGGTTGCGCAGTTTTGCTCCGCTGCCCATGTGGCGCCGACTCCGGGGGGGCTGCGCGACGGCGTCATCACTTTTTCGCAGGCTCCGGTATCCGCGGGCCAGCTTGGCGGCGTGATGTGTGTCAGCGGGCTTTTTTGTTTTGTCGCCACTGGAATGCAGCACAACGTCAGTGTGCGATTTGATAACTCGAACACATTCCGCAGTGATTCGCTGCAATTGACCGCCTATGTTGATCCCAATCTGGCGGTTTCGAGTTGGGCGCCGCCGGTGGTTGAAACCGCGGTTGATGAAGCGGGCGTTTCGCTGGTGCCGCCGAGGGCGCCTGCGCCGCCGCCGAACATTCATCAGGTCATCAACATGGTTCCAGCGCAAGGCGGAATTATTTCCGTCAGCATTCCGATGCGGCTGCCCGCGCATCACGGCAAGCGCCTGGCGGATATGAGAGGCTCGATGTCGGTGACAGTGGCGCTGAAGACCGACCGCCTGACCATCGACGACGCCCGTGCCGCAGTCGGGAACATGGTTGCCAAAGGCGACCGCACACTGACGATCAACACGTTCAACCTCAACGGCAATGTCGGCGATCTGCAAATTACCGGCGTCAAGCCGCAGGTTCCAGGCTTCATCATGGGGTCGTTCATGGAGGAACTGCGCCGCGGCGTTCGCATTTATGACGCCGACGGCACGGAAATCGGTATTTCCCAGAACGGCTCGGGCAACCCGGGCAGGGTACAATGGAATTTCAGACTCGTGAAGCCGGGTCAGGCGGCGGCGGCGGCGATCAAGGAGCCGATAAAAGTGGTATGGGAGTTTGTGACGGGAAGCCGGACGATGACGGCGGCGTTTGAGTTTAAGGATTTGTTGCTGCCGGAGGATTAGAATTTACGAGCCACCAACCGGGGTTCAAATGTTGCAATTATTTCCCAGCAAATTCATTGTTTCTATACTGGTCACGCTTGCGGCGATGTGGATGGCCGTTCACGCTGCCATGGCCGATCCGGATGCGCCCAATGACGCCGATTTCAGCCCACTCACGCTCATAACATTGCATATGAAAAATGTGCCGGCTGCGGAGGTGCTGGCGGAAATCAACAAGCAGGCCAGTTTCAGGATTACCGCCTTGCCCGCGAATTCGCTCAAGGAAGCGATCTCGCTGGACCTGGATCAGACGCCTTTCTGGCCGGCCATGGCGCAGTTTTTTTCGCTCACGCGAACCGAGCCGGGGAACACAATTGAATCGAGCGAGGCGTTTTCGATTCGGGCAATGGCGCCCGGCGCCGGTGATTTCGGCGCCGCCATGCAAAACAGCGGCATGTTTTGCTTTGTTCCCACCCTTATCCAATCCAATCGAAACGTGCGTAACACTGCATCCACATCCAGCGGCGAGGACACGCTGGCGTTTCAGATTTTGGTTGATCCAAAAATGCGCGTCACGCAATGGCAACAACCGGTGCTCGAATCGGCAGAGGACGAAAACGGCCTGTCGCTGATGCCAACACGCCCGCCGGTTCGCACGATCAGCAGTGCCGGCGAGATAACGGCCTTCCAGCTTGTCGCTCCAATGCATTTCCCGCCTCAGCGTGGAAAGCGCGTGGCCGATGTGCGAGGCTCATTCGTTCTTTCCGCGGCGACGACAGTCGGGCATATTGTCGTTCCCGACGTGGCCCAAGCCGTCGGCAAAACCATCTCCAAGGCGGGCCGAACTCTGACGATCGATTCAATTTCTGCCGACACAAAAGCCCCGCATATCCGCGTTACTTTCACGAGGGTGCCTGGGAGCGGGCTTAAGAACAGGGAAATCCTGAGCGAACTAGCCGGCCTGCGATGCATGGACGCGACCGGTAAAATAATCGCCATGTCAGGCTCGTCGGATTCGAAGGACCCGGACTTCTTAACCATGGATTATTTTCCCCAGCGTCCAGCCGCGGCTCGCGCGGGGGCGACAACACGGGCCGGGGCACAACTGCCGCTACCGTCGCAGACGCAGGCGGCTTCATCGCCGATCAAAATGCCGCTGAAAATGACGTGGGATTTTCCAGCCAACGAAAAGTCGATGAACGTGACATTTGAGTTCAAGGATATCCCTCTGCCGCAATGAAGGACCCGTTATGTACCGCCTCAAATTGGCCATCATTCCCGTATATCTGGCGCTTGCCCTGGGCCTCCGGCATGCAATCGCCGCCGATACCACACGACCGTCGACGGGGTCCAGTCCGCTTACGCTCATTACGGTGCATATGTCCGACGCCACACCCGATGACGTGCTGAGGGAGATCAGCCGGCAGGCAAACGTGCCGATCAGGCAGGTTGTCTCCCAGTTGCCGCTCGGAAATGCGCCGCCCATCAATTCGATTTCCCTCGATTTTGACGAAGCGCCGTTCTGGTCGGTCATGGCCAGTTATTGCAACCTGACTCGCACCATTCCCATCGCCCGTCGAGACGCCTCGCTCGATTTGGCCCCGATCAGCGGCGCGTCCAACGACCTGGGCGGAATCATGTACGCCAGCGGCCTCTTTTCCGTGGTGGCCGCCGGTATTGGACGCGACCATAAGATCGACCTGTTGAGCGGCGCTCATACGGAAGCGGATGGGTTGAACCTAATTGTCTATTCCGACCCAAAGGCGAGCATGTCGGGTTCGATCCAGGCTTCCCTTGATGTCGCCCGCGACGAACTGGGAAACTCGCTGGTCGGCAAGGCCGAGCCGATCGGGGCGCACTCCGCTACCGAGCCGGCCGCTGGTTCGGTCGACGGCTATGCCGCCGACACCTGGATGGTCAGGACGCGCGCGCCGATGCGCTTGGATGCGCCGTGGGGACATCTTCTGACACGCGTCCACGGCTCGATATCGGTGCAGGTCGTCGGGGCGCGCGACGAAATCCGCATGGATGACGCCGCTCATTCAGCAGGCCAGACGATCTCGAAATCCGGGCGCACCGTTACGATTGAAGGCATCAAGGGGAGCGGCGCGTCTTACGTCATTCATTTCAAATACACTCGTGATTCGGCCACCAATGCCACCCAGTCGCGCATTGACGCAGAAGTTCAGGGATTTCAGGCACTGGATGCCGATGGGAAGTTTCTCCATTTGCTGTTGGCCATCGCGCCGCCCACTGCGAATAGTGTCGAACTCTATGTCAATCTCGGCAACGTTATCGGCAGCACATTTCCGGGCGCACGCGGTGGGCCATTTTCCGTCACGCCATCGCGCCCGCCGGCGGGTCAGTCTGCTGAGCCGATCAAACAGCCAATCAGGCTGGAATGGAAATTTGTAACGAAGGTTCGCACAATAACGGCGCCGTTTGAGTTCACGGATTTACCGCTGCCTCCGCCTTGAACTCAGCGCATTGTGCTTTCCATTTCACGGCGATTCAAACTCCACTACCTTCACCCACATCTCCCGATTCCTCGGCCCGTCAAATTCGCAGAAGTAAATTCCCTGCCAGCGGCCCAGCATCAGGCGGCCGCCTTCCACTAGCACCGTTATGCCCGGCCCGACCAGCGATGTTTTCACATGGCTGTCGCTGTTCCCTTCGCCGTGCTGGTAGTACGACTCATGGTGGGGGGCCAGCTCTGAAAGTTTGCGGAGCAGGTCGTGCTTTACATCAGGATCGGCGTTCTCGTTGATGGTGACGGCGGCCGTTGTGTGCGGGACATGGACAATGACCATTCCATCGGCGAGCTTCGCTTCCCGCACGACACGCTCGATGGCGGACGTTACTTCAACCAACTGGTTGCGCTCGCTGGTTCGCACGGATTGGATACTGAGGTTATGCATCTTCATTCCCCGCATTTGACCCGGACTTTCTTCCTCAATCAACAATCAACAATCAACACTGTCAAACACGCGTTCGTCATTCAAAAAATCCCCCAACCCTATACGCGCTCGCCGTTGCGGACTTCATCTTTCACTCTACAATCTTCCCACCGCCGTAGGGGCGGGGATCGCCACAAAAGGATTAGGCGAATGCCGAACACTGATCTGGACCATCTCAAACTGACGGATTTTCTGGACGCGGCGACGCTCCAGGAAATTCAGGACAGCTTCGCGGCCGTCGCCAACGTGCAGGCCCGCATCACCGACGCAGAGGGAAATGTTCTCACCAAGCCGGTTCCGAGCGGGCAGTTTATGAAGCGGCAGATGGCGATTGCGGCCGCCGCTGAACAGGAGGGCGGTTCCGGTCCGCGCAAGGAGGGGGCGGAATACATTGCCCCCATCATCGTCGGCGATCAGCGGCTGGGGACACTCCGCATGTCGCTGGAAAAGGGCCGCGCCCCCAAGCCGGCGGCCATGCACTTTCTGACGCTGCTGGCCAATGCCATCGCGCGATTGTGCTTTCAGGAATTTCAGCTTCGACAGCGCATCAATGAGTTGACGGCGGTTTACAGCGTCACCATGATGCTGGCCGACGCACGCGACCTCGAAACGCTGCTGAGCCGCACGGTGCAGGTTGTTTGCGATGTGATGGAAGCCAAGGCTTCGTCGCTGCGGCTGCTCGATGCTGAACGGGATCAACTGGTCATCAAGGCCGCCTACAACCTTTCGCCGCAATACCTCAACAAGGGCACGATCCAGTTCAGCGCCGCGGAGATCGACCGCATCGCGCTTTCCAGCCGCGGCTACGAATATGTGCGCGACATGGCGAGTGATCCGCGCATTCTTTACCCGCAGGAGGCCAAGCGCGAGGGAATCATCTCCATGCTTTCGGTCGGGATGCGTTACAAGGGGAAGCCCATCGGCGTGCTGCGCGTTTACACCGGGTCGGAGCAAACGTTCACGCCTCTGCGCATCGACCTGATGAAATCCCTGGCGGCGCAGGCGGCGGCGGCGATTGAAAATGCCCGGTTGCTGGCGGAATCCATCCAGGCGCAGGCTCTGGAAAAGCAGGTGCAGATGGCGGCGGCCGTGCAGCATCGGCTCATTCCGCAGACGGCGCCCAAGGTTCCCGGACTGGACGTCGCGACGGCTTATGTGCCGTGCTACGAACTGGGGGGCGATTTTTTGGATCTCATCCCGCTGCCGGATAATAATCTCGGCCTTGCCGTTGCGGACGTGAGCGGGAAGGGGATTCCGGCGAGTCTTACGATGGCTTCAGTTCGCGCGGCGTTGCGCAGCCAGGTTGATAATGTTTACTACCTTTACGAGGTGGTGCGGCGCATCAACGTGATGGTTCATCGCGACGTGAAGCTGGGGGAGTTCGTCACACTGTTTTACGGGGTGCTCGACGCGCGCACGCGCCGGCTCACTTACTGCAACGCGGGCCATCCGCCGGGGATGATTCTGCGCGAAGGCAAGATCATTGAGCTCGGCAGCGAGAATCTTGTGCTGGGCGTGGACCCGGAAGAAAACTACCAGCAGCGTGTGATTGATCTGCGGGTGGATGACATTCTGCTTCTTTACACCGACGGCCTGACCGACGCGATGAATTTCCAGCAGCAGATATTCGGCCGCCTGCGGCTGATCGAATCGTTTACCAAGGGCGGCGCGACGGCTGAAGCGGTGGCTCAGAACATTCTCTGGGACATGCGTAAATTCGCGGGCATGACGCGGCGGACGGATGATGTGACGATTATCGTGGTGAAGGTGGGATGACCGCCATGGGGCAGGCGTGGTATAATCTGTCGAAAAGGGCGTTTACCAATGACCTGTCAGATCAAATCGCCCGCGACGTTGGAAGCTAAACTTCGGAAGCGGGCCGCCGCCGTCGGCAGTGATGTCAAATCGTTCATTGTCCAGGCGCTGACGGAAAAGTTGAGCGACCCGAAGCGATATCGAGAAATCTTTGCCCCGATGCACGAGGCGTTTGCCGAAGCGCCGATTCCTGAAGATGAATTGGCCGTAATCGTTGATCGCGCCAGGGCTGAGCGCTATCGTAAACCTCGCCGTCGGAAATCTAAATCGTCATGAGCGTTCGCGCGGTCTTTGACTGCATGGTTTTTGTCCAGGCCGCGGCCAACCCGCGTGGTGCCGCCTTTGCGACCTATCCCAAACTAAAAATTACCGACCCGGTCAGTTTCCTCCGCAGTTAAAGAAACGGCGGTATACTTCCGCCGGCATTGGAGAAATCACATGAATCATGCGAAGCCAGTTTTGCTTTTGTCGGGTCTACTTTGCGCCATCCTCGCGGGTTGCGGCGGGATGTCTTCGGGTGGCAATGCCACAACTGCTCCAAGTCCGGGTTCGCCGGCTGCGGTCGCGGTCAATCCCCAGGAGGCGCTTCCGCCCGTCACGATTCACCTGGCGGGCGATTCCACGGTCATGACTTACGCTTCGACAACCGTGCAGGAAGGGTGGGGCCAGGAATTGGGGCAGTTCTTTATTGGGAAGGTGACCGTCGATAACAAAGCCATCGGCGGCGCCAACGTGAAAACATTTAAGAGCGGAAATTGGAACAAAATCATGCCGGTCCTGAAGGCGGGCGACTATGTGATGATTCAATTCGGGGCCAATGACAGCGGCACGGCACATGGCCCGGTTACGCCGGAGGATTTTGCGGCAACAATGGGGCAAATGGCGGATGAGGTGATGGCCAGGCAGGCCACGCCGATTTTTGTGACGCCATCAGCTTTTTACCAGTGGACGGGCGGCAAAGAGGACAACGCGCGGCTGGCTCCCTACGCGGCGGCGATGATTTCGGAGGGGGCGGCGAAGAATGTTCTAGTCGCGGACTTGAACGCGCGGGGAGTGGAGTATTTGAACCTGATCGGACAAACGGGGGCGACGCCGCTTTATCTTCCCTCGCGCGGCACGGTCGATAAAGCGCATTTCCTTAAAGCGGGGGCGACGAAGATGGCCAAATTTGTGGCCGAAGAAGTGCGCCGAATTCACAGCCCGCTGGCGGCGTATTTGAAGTAGGTTGTTGGGAGACGATATTCACGACGTCGCGTTTACTAAACAAATCCTCCCGGCCCCGGTAATCCGGTTTGAAGTGTTGTAGTTGGTTTTTACAGCGGGCAGGGAATCGAATGTGGGCGCTGCTTGGAGCAAACCCCCACCCTAACCCTCCCCCTGAGTACAAGGGGAGGGGAAATACAGAGGAGGCCGCGCAATGCGATGGACTTCGGTAATTCTGGCGATTTGTATGATCGGATGTGTAGCATGGGGCGCTGGCGCTCCGACGACGCAGCCTGCGACACCATTGTTCAACGGCCATGATCTGGCGGGCTGGAAAATCCCCGATCCCAATTTGTATTGGAAGGCGGTTGATGGAGTGATGGTTGGCGATGCGTCCGACGCTGCCAGGGACGCCGATCTGTTTACGGAGAGAAAAGACTACAAGGATATTGAATTTGAGACTGAATACCGCTGCAGCGGGCAGGCCGACTCCGGCGTCGATATTCGCAACGCGATTCAGATTCAGATCGGTATTTCGAGCAAATTAAAGGTCGACAAGACCGCTTCGATTTATCAGGAGCATCCCAGCGGCGGCTATGTCGGTGACGCCGGCGATGTCGGTAAATTCCTCAAGCCGGGAGACTGGAACAAGCTGCGGTTCATCGCCCAGGGAAATAACATCAAGGTCTGGCTCAATGAAAAGCAGGTGATCGATTTTGATATTTCAAAATATCCCGAGCCTGGGCCGATTGGGCTTCAATTACATAACGCCGCCAGGAACAAGATCGAGTTTCGCAATATGAATGTGCGGGAGTTGAAGTAATATCCAATGAATTCCAGTCACCCTCCTGTTTCTCGTCGTCAGTTTCTCGCCGGTACGGCGGCGGCACTGGCGTTTTCGGGCGTGCGCGATTCCCGCTTACTCGGCGCGGAGGAATCGCCTGCAACCGCGCCGTCCGCCATTCCAAACGGTGGCTCAGCGACGGGCGATTTTGAGGTTGGCATCAGTGTTTACGCATGGGACCTGCACGACGAGGGAATCGAACGCGTCCTCGACAACCTTCAGATGGCGGCCGTGAATAACATTTATCTGCTGGGGCTGATGCATCCGGAAAAGCGGCCGGCCACCACGGCGGTGTTTCCGCATAACCCCGTTCGTCAGACGTGGACGGCGGAGGATACGCGCGTTTACTGGCACCCGGAGATGAGCCGGTATGGACGCATCAAGCCGCGGCTATCGGACTTCGACTGGCTCAACAAGACCGACTGGGTGGAGACGTTGGCGACGGCGGTGCGGAAGCGCGGGCTGGCGACGGGCGTTGAGATGTCGCATTCCATCGTTGATCGCCAGCGGGCGGAGGGAGAACTCGCCGACTGCGCCCAGCGCGATATTCACGGCAATATCTCCCACAATCATTTCCGCCCGGCTTGCATCAATAGCCCCGATGTTCGTGTGTATGTTCTGGCTCTCTTTCGGGAACTGGCGGAGCGCTATGATGTCGATCTGATCATGTCGGCACAAATCCCCTTTGACGAAGGAGGCCCCGCAACGGGCGGATGTTTCTGTTCCTCGTGCCATAAGCAGGCTGAACTGGATGGATTTGATCTGGCGGCGGCGCAGGCGGCGTTGCTGATTAATCCCGCGGCCGAGCCACATGTATCGCGCTGGCGGCAATTTCGTTTCGATTCCACCGCCCGGCTGTATCGCACGATTCATGAGACGGTTCACGCGGCGCGGCAGAATAAATCGAACGTTGATCTGCGCTTCAGTCTGTTTATGACCAAGCGCAATCCCGGCGACTGGGGTGTTGATCTTTCGTCGTTGCGGCCCGGCGTGGATTCGATCCGCATCCAGGAATATTCCGAGGACACCGGCCAGGCGAGCGCCCTGAACATCAAACGCCAGTATTTAACGGAAATCGCCCGCCAGCTTGGGCGTGATATGCCGGCCACGCAGCCGAACGTGCGGCAGGGGGGTAAAGTTTCGTCGGGCGGGTTTCGGATTAATTCGGCGATTGGCGTCCGGCCGCGCGCGACGCCGGAGTTGATCAAGGCGGGGATCGCCATCGCCCGGGATTGCGGGATGTCGGGTATTACGTTGAGCCAGTATGACGGGGCGGATTTTACATTGCTGAAAGCCGTGCGCGAGGGGTTGGCGGCGGCGGGATTGCTACCGGGGTGAGGTCAGAAGGACCTGCCGGCGGCTTCACAAAAGCAGGAGTTTTTCAACTGCCTTCAGCCGGCATTGCCGCTCGAAAAAAGTTTGCGCAATATACCCGAGCATTACGCTGCCGGCTTCGCCGAGCGTCCCCGCGCTTTTTGACGGGGCTTTTTGCCGCCGACCAAAGTTCCCGGCGGTATCAAAAGTTCAAGCTGAGCATCCGTTTCGTTGAACATCAACTCCACGACTTCTCGCACGTTCTGCACGATCTCCTCGAGTGTTTTGCCCTGGGTCAAAACACCAGGTTCTTCAAGCGCCTGTGCGATGAACCATCCGTTGTCGCGCTGAATGTGAATATGCAGGAATTTCATATCGCGATCCATTCCTCGAGTCACAAACCGCGATACACTTCGCGGCGATGCGCAACGAGATGAATTTCAACGATGCGCTTTGCATCGTCTATCTCATACAGGATTCGCCAATCCCCGACGCGAACCCGGTAAAGCCTCTGATGTCCCGACAATTTGGACTGCCCCATGCGGGCGCGGAGCCGCTGCCAGCGATTGAATAGCGGCGTCCATTCGTTGCAATAATTGCCGCCCCAGACGCGACATGTCTCTTTCAACACCGTGACCGAATCGCAGGTCGTAATTCATCCCAGTCCCAAGCGATGACGAAGTTCCGAATACGGCTTGCTCGATCCGCGGCCCTTGCGCCGGCGAATTTCGGCAATGTCGCCGGAATCCTGCTTATCCTGAGCAGATTGACGCTCGGCTTGAGTCCGCATGTGATCAAAATCAACCTTGCGAACAAGAACAAACTTCTGGTTTCCAATCTTCAAAGTTTGAACCGTCATGCCAATCTCCAGCCTTTCATCGCGCAGCGTTGATGCTCGTTGTGCCGCTCTGCAACGTCAGGTTCCCCTGAGCGAAACCGGAGACTCATGATTCGACGAATCTCATCGACCGCTTGAGCTTGCGCCGGCTGCGATTCCATCCGCTCAATCACAATCCTTACATGGCTGCCATCCGGCAATTCCACCGGCTCCGTCGGTTGGAATGTCCCATTCTTGTAGATTGCATTCAGGCTGGTCATAGGAGCACCTCACTCACATTCTACGCCATCTGCTTAATCATTTCCCCCGCAAATTCGCTGCATTTTACCTTCTTCGCCCCTTCCATCAGCCGGGCGAAATCGTAGGTTACGGTTTTGGCGGCGATTGCGCCTTCCAGGCCCTTCACGATCAGATCGGCTACTTCCTGCCATCCCATGTATTCAAACATCATCACGCCGGAGAGGATCACCGAACCCGGATTCACCACATCCAGATTGGCGTACTTGGGCGCGGTGCCGTGGGTGGCCTCGAAGACGGCGTGGCCGGTGATGTAATTGATATTGCCGCCGGGGGCGATGCCGATGCCGCCGACCTGGGCGGCGAGGGCGTCGGAGAGATAATCGCCGTTGAGGTTAAGCGTGGCGATCACGTCAAATTCCTCGGGCCGCGTGAGCACCTGCTGCAAGGTGATGTCCGCGATGGAGTCTTTGATGATCAGGCCCGCACCGGGTTTGCCGTCGGGAATCTTGCACCAGGGGCCGCCGTCGATTTCGACCGCGCCGAAGAATTCCTTGGCGACGCGATATCCCCAGTCACGGAAGGCGCCTTCCGTGAACTTCATGATGTTGCCTTTATGCACGAAGTTCACGCTTTTGCGTTTGTGCTTAATGGCGAAGCCGATGGCGCTATGGATGAGGCGTTCGGTGCCGAGATAACTGACGGGCTTGATGCCGATTCCGACTTCCAAAGACACTTCGCGTTTGGGTGCGCCGACGGATTCAAGCTGTTTTTGCCATTCGTTTCCGGCGGCGGTGGTTCCGAAGCGAATCTTCTTGAATTCCTTGGGAAAATTCTGCGCCAGAAAATCGAGAATCTTGGCGCTCTCGGGCGTTCCGCCGGCGTATTCAATGCCCGCGTAGATGTCTTCGGTGTTCTCCCGGAAGATGACCATGTCCACCTTCTCCGGGCGCTTCACCGGCGAAGGCACGCCAGTGAAATATCGCACGGGCCGCAGGCAGACGTATAAATCCAGCATTTGTCGCAGCGCGACATTGAGTGATCGAATCCCCCCGCCGACCGGCGTGGTCAGAGGGCCTTTGATGCCGACGAGGAATTCCCTGAACGCCGCCACGGTTTCATCGTGAAGCCAGGTATTGAATTTATTGAAGCATTTTTCACCGGCGAAGACTTCCATCCAGGCGATTTTGCGTTTGCCGCCATAGGCTTTCTCGACCGCGGCGTCGAAGACGCGCACGCTGGCCCGCCAGATGTCGGCGCCGGTGCCGTCGCCCTCGATGAACGGAATGATGGGATGTTCGGGAACGGTGAGCTTGCCGTGGGAGATGGTGATGGTCTGCCCGCCGACGGGGACGACTGAGTCTTTGTAATGGGCCATTGGCGTTGCCTTTCAAATTATTGATTTCTGGTCATTCTCCGCGCCCAAAAGGTAGGGGAGAAGGGGCGAAAGGTCAAAGGAATATATCCGATGGGCGGGCTTAAAATCGCAACCGTTTAGCTGCGGCACTTATGCCGCGCGCCCGATCGCGGAGTGCCCGAGTCCCCCGTCCAGCCACCGGATCGATTCGCGCGACTACGGCAGAGCCTGCGTCGTCGGCCCCGGCCGATTCGGCGGCTGCCAGCGGGCGACGTCATAAAACTGGCCGCCATGTTTCATGTTCTTCTGTGAATTCCGCGATCCGTCGGAAGAATAATACGCGTATTCCGGTTCATCCCGTCGGAAGAACAGGCCGTCGGTCATGTCGCAGCGAGAATAGACCAGCGGCCGGTCTGAGCCATTGGGCAGGCCGCCGGGAATGAGAACGTATCCCAGCGGCTGCTTGTCACTGCTAAACGCAATACCGTTCAACGGCCATTCCAAAAAATCGCGCCTCCGGCCATGATGGTTTTGTCATAAATCACCTTTGGCACGGAGGCTACGATGTTT
>Ga0208589_1000374_pt1 | contig 21762 bp, 17 predicted proteins | sample NGESurshal092012_2_FD_184486 | JGI IMG/M metagenome (GOLD analysis project Ga0208589, IMG submission 184486) | Arctic peat soil microbial communities from Barrow, Alaska - NGEE Surface sample F53-2 shallow-092012 (SPAdes) | ecosystem: Environmental > Terrestrial > Soil > Wetlands > Peat ... | reverse complement strand
TGAAGCCAGCCGCACGGTGAGCTGAGGGTTGTCGGCCAGCACGGTGCCGCTGCCGGTGAGGATCGCCGAGCTGCGCGCACGCCAGCGCTGCACGTCGGCACGTGCGACCTCTCCGGTAATCCACTTCGATTCGCCGTTGGCCAGCGCGATGCGGCCGTCCAGACTCATCGCCAGTTTCACGCGCAGCCATGGACGGCCACGTTCGATGCGGCTGAAGAAACCGATGTTGAGCTCGCGTGCAGCTTCGCGCATCAGGCCGACATCAACCGTGATGCCAGCAGTGCGCAGTTTCTCGATGCCGCGTCCGGCCACCTGCGGGAATGGATCCTCGGCGGCAATCACCACGCGTGCCACGCCAGCGGCGATCAGCGCATCCGCGCACGGCGGCGTGCGGCCGTGATGCGCGCACGGCTCCAGTGTCACGTAGGCGGTCGCGTCACGCGCCTGCGTGCCGGCCTCACGCATGGCAAATAATTCCGCATGCGGTTCGCCGGCACGCTGGTGCCAACCCTGGCCGACGACTTCAGCAGCGTGCGCGATCACACAGCCGACGCGCGGATTCGGCTGGGTGGTGAACAGACCATGCTCGGCCAGGCGTAGCGCCTGTGCCATGTGCATGTGGTCGATCGAACTGAAAACGGGGACAGATGTCGGCATGGGCGACATTCTGGCAGAAGCGACAGCGACGGTTTCCAACCGATTCGGTTCAGCCCTTCTTGCCGCGAGTGACGGCACTTTCACCGAGCAGCGACAGTTGCAGGCTTTCCAGCCCAGGCAGGTCGCGTTCGAGTTTCTCGATCTCTTCGCGGAACGCGTGCACGTCCTCGAAACTGCGATAGACCGAGGCAAAGCGCACATAGGCCACCTGATCGAGATTCTTCAGCTCGCGCATCACCAGCTCGCCAACCTGCCGTGAAGGTACTTCGCGCTCGCCACTGCGACGCAGGTCGTTGACGATTGCGCGCACCGCGGCATCCACCGCGTCGCTGGTCACCGGCCGCTTCTGCAGCGCACGCTCGAAGCTCACCCGCAACTTACGCTCGTCGAACACCTCGCGCCGCTCGCCGCTCTTCACGATCGTCGGCAACTTGAGTTCCGCCGTCTCGAACGTATTGAAGCGCTCGCTGCATTGCGGGCATTCACGTCGGCGACGCACCGTCGAACCATCCTCGGCCAACCGGGAATCGATCACGCGGGTGTCTTCGTGCTGGCAGAAAGGGCAATGCATTTAGCTTTCTTCTAATCCCCGAACTGAAAGGATGAGTTCTTGACGCGCTTTCTTTAGATCATCCATAAAGTTGGATTGAGCATTGATCGCTTCAGCCAATAAAAGACTTGATTCCTTCTTGTCAATCTTTATAGATGATGCAAGCGCCTCCACGACATTCCTGCTCGATCTATGTAGATTTCCCTTCAAACCTTCAAAAGCACCTAAAGATTCAGACAAGTAAACCTTGATCAAGAATTCAGCCTCTACAAGGCTTGCAGCTGGTATGGACTTCGCTTCAACTGGCTTTCCTGTGGCGATAAAAGCAGTCCCTTGGATCGTCAAGGTAGAAAGCTGCTGACTTAGTGACTCAAGTACTCGATCCAACCGTTCAAGCTGCGTAATTTTTCTTGTTCGTCTCGTTTCTTTGGTTTGTTGTAGGCTGATCTTTTCTGCGGTCACACTGGCTAAGCGACCACCGATAACCACGCCTACTATGACGAAAAAGCCAGCAATAGCGGCACTCCAGAGCTCCATAGATCTCAGCCGTACACCGGAAACTTCTTGCACTGCGCCGTGACATTCCCACGCACTTTGGCCAGCACTGCCCCGTCGCCCGGCGCATCCAGCACGTCGCAGATCCAGTTCGTCAGCTCGATGCAATCCGCTTCCAGATAACCACGGGTGGTGACGGCCGGCGTACCCACGCGCAGACCGGAGGTGACGAACGGTTTGCGTGGATCGTTCGGCACGGCGTTCTTGTTGACCGTGATGTGCGCCTTGCCCAGTGCCTCTTCCGCGGCCTTTCCGGTGACGTCCTTGCCGATCATGTCGACCAGCATCAGGTGGTTCTCGGTACCGCCGGAGACGATCTTGTAGCCGCGTGCCATGAAGGTCTCGGCCATTGCCTTGGCGTTCTGCACCACCTGGGTCTGGTAGGCCTTGAACTCGGGCTCCAGTGCTTCCTTGAACGCTACCGCCTTGGCGGCGATCACGTGCATCAGCGGACCGCCCTGGATGCCGGGGAACACAATCGACTGCAGCTTCTTCTCGATCTCCTCGCCTGCACCCTTGGCCACGATGATGCCGCCGCGCGGTCCGCGCAGGGTCTTGTGGGTGGTCGAGGTGACTACATGCGCATGCGGTAGCGGGCTCGGATACACGCCAGCGGCGATCAGGCCGGCGACGTGCGCCATGTCGACGAAGAAGATGGCACCGACCGAATCGGCGATCTGGCGCATGCGCGCCCAGTCCACCACCTGCGAATAGGCGCTGAAGCCGCCGACCAGCATCTTCGGCTGGTGCTCGCTGGCCAGGCGCTGCACCTCGTCATAGTCGATCAGGCCATTCGCATCGACGCCGTACTGCACCGCGTTGAACAGCTTGCCGGAGATATTGACCTTGGCACCGTGGGTGAGATGGCCGCCGTGAGCCAGGCTCATGCCGAGAATCGTGTCGCCCGGCTGCAGCAACGCGAAGTACACCGCCTGATTCGCCTGCGAACCCGAATGTGGCTGCACGTTGGCGTAATCGCAGTCGAACAACTGCTTCAGGCGCTCGATAGCCAGCTTCTCGGCGATGTCGACGTATTCGCAGCCACCGTAGTAGCGCTTGCCCGGATAACCCTCGGCGTACTTGTTGGTGAGCTTGGAACCCTGTGCTTCCATCACGCGCGGGCTGGCGTAGTTCTCCGAGGCGATCAGCTCGACATGGTCTTCCTGGCGCTGGCCTTCGTCCGCGATGGCCTTGGCCAGTTCGTCGTCGTAACCGGCAATCGTGCAGTTCTTCGGGAACATTCTGGCCTCGGCAGATAGGGAGCAGGGTTTAGCCGGAAAGTGTAGCGCTGCCGGGCGTTTGCAGCCACCGTGGCATCCACGTTGGCATCCGTCATGGTCAGGGCGCACGATGCCCACTTCCCTAATTCTTGCCGGCTCCCCCATGAAGCAGCGCACCCTCGGCCGCGATGGCCTCCCGGTTTCCGCCCTCGGCCTCGGCTGCATGGGCATGTCCGACATGTATGGCGCCACCGAGCGCAGCGAAAGCATCGCCACCATCCGCGCCGCGCTCGATGCCGGCGTCACCCTGCTCGACACCGGCGACTTCTACGGCATGGGTCACAACGAAATGCTGCTGGGCGAGGCGCTGGCTGGACGCCCACGCGACAGTTACCGGCTCAGCGTGAAGTTCGGTGCGCAGCGTGGCCCGGACGGTTCCTGGCTCGGTTACGACGCACGCCCGGCGGCAGTGAAGACCGCGCTGGCCTATTCGCTGAAGCGCCTGCGCACCGACTGCATCGATGTCTATCGTCCGGCCCGACTGGACCCGAGCGTGCCGATCGAGGAGACCGTTGGCGCGATCGGCGAACTGATCCAGGCCGGTTACGTGCGCCGGCTCGGCCTCTCCGAAGTAAGCGCAGCAACGATCCGCCGTGCCCATGCCGTGGTGCCAGTGGCCGACCTGCAGATCGAGTATTCGCTGATCTCGCGCGGCATCGAGCACGCCATCCTGCCGGCCTGTCGTGAACTGGGCATCGGTATCACCGCCTACGGCGTGCTGGCGCGCGGCCTGATCAGCGGACACTGGACGAAGGAGCGCAGCCACAGCGGGCGTGATTTCCGCACCCATTCGCCGCGTTTTCAGGGCGAGAATCTGGACCACAACCTGGCTCTGGTCGAGTTGCTGCGCGAGCTGGCCGAGGCCCGTGGAGTCAGCGTGGCCCAACTGGCGATTGCCTGGGCGCTGGCCTGCGGCGAGGACATCGTGCCGCTGGTCGGCGCCCGCACCCGTCCACGCCTGGCCGAGGCGCTGGGCGCGCTGGACATCACCCTCAGCCCGGACGACCTCGCCGCCATCGAGCGCGCCGTGCCACCCGGCGCCGCTGCCGGCGAGCGCTACAACGCGCATGGCATGGCCTCGCTGGACAGCGAACGCGGCTGATCGGGGAGCGCCTTCGGACGGGTGCCACAAGCCGCTATAATGCGCGGTTTGACGCAACCCTTTCCAGTATCGACCTCACCGGGGCGATGCGGCGCACGTCTTCGGAGGCACCATGCAGTACATCTACACCATGAACGGGGTCAGCAAGATCGTCCCGCCGAAGCGCCAGATCATCAAGGACATCTCGTTATCCTTCTTCCCCGGCGCGAAGATCGGGCTGCTCGGCGTCAACGGCGCGGGCAAGTCCACCGTTCTGAAGATCATGGCCGGCGTGGATACCGACTTCCAGGGCGAGGCGCGCGCCAATCCCGGCACCAAGATCGGCTACCTGGCGCAGGAGCCGCAGCTGGACCCGGAGAAGACCGTGCGCGAAGCGGTCGAGGAAGGCGTGGTCGAGATCCTGGATGCGCAGACGCGGCTGGATGAAATCTACGCCGCCTATGCCGAGGAAGGCGCGGATTTCGACAAGCTGGCCATCGAGCAGCAGAAGCTGGAAAACCTGCTCGCCGCGAACGACGCGCATGCACTGGAGCGCCAGCTGGAAGTCGCCGCCGATGCGCTGCGCCTGCCGCCGTGGGACGCGAAGATCGGGCCACTGTCAGGCGGCGAAAAGCGCCGCGTGGCACTGTGCCGCCTGCTGCTGTCCAAGCCCGACATGCTGCTGCTGGACGAACCGACCAACCATCTGGATGCGGAGTCGGTCGACTGGCTGGAGCAGTTCCTGCACGACTATCCCGGCACCGTGGTTGCGGTCACGCATGACCGTTACTTCCTCGACAACGCGGCCGAATGGATCCTGGAACTCGATCGCGGTCGCGGCATTCCTTGGAAGGGCAATTACACCGAGTGGCTGGAACAGAAAGGCGAGCGCCTGGCGCGCGAGGAATCCGCCGAAAAGGGCCGCCAGAAAGCGCTGGCGCGCGAACTGGAGTGGGTACGTTCGGCCGCCAAGGGTCGCCAGTCCAAGGGCAAGGCGCGCATCAACCGCTTCGAGGAACTGAACTCGGTCGAATACCAGAAGCGCAACGAGACGAATGAACTGTATATCCCGCCGGGCGAGCGCCTGGGCCAGGAAGTGATCGAGTTCAAGAACCTCACCAAGTCGTTCGGCGATCGCCTGCTGATCGACGACCTGTCGTTCAAGGTGCCGCCGGGCGCGATCGTCGGTGTGATCGGTCCGAACGGCGCCGGCAAGTCCACCCTGTTCAAGCTGATCACCGGCAAGGAAACGCCCGACTCGGGCGAAGTGAAGATCGGCCATACCGTGCAGCTGGCCTATGTCGACCAATCGCGCGACAACCTCGATGCGAAGAAGAACGTCTGGCAGGAAGTGTCCGGCGGCGCCGACATCATCACCATCGGTCGCTACGAGCTGCAGTCGCGCGCATACATCGGCCGCTTCAACTTCAAGGGCACCGATCAGCAGAAGCTGGTCGGCAGCCTGTCCGGCGGCGAGCGTGGCCGTCTGCATCTGGCCAAGACGCTGATGCAGGGTGGCAATGTGCTGCTGCTGGATGAGCCATCCAACGATCTGGATGTGGAGACGCTGCGTGCGCTGGAAGATGCGATGCTGGAGTTCCCCGGCTGCGTGATGGTGATCTCGCATGACCGCTGGTTCCTCGACCGCGTCGCCACGCACATCATCGCGTTCGAGGGCGACTCGCACGTCGAGTTCTTCCCCGGCAACTACAACGAATACGAAGCAGACAAGAAGCGCCGTCTCGGCGAGGAAGGCGCGAAGCCGCACCGGGTGAAGTACAAGAAGCTGGCTTGAAAGTCCTCTCCCCTGAGCGCAGCTCGGGGGAGAGGGTTGGGTGAGGGGGAAGCTCTTGCTCTGAACTTGCATAGAGCCAAGAGCGCCCCCTCACCCCAACCCTCTCCCCCAACGGTTTCACCGTTGGGGGAGAGGGAGTCAGCATGGCGCCGCTGTCGAGAAAACGGGAGATTTCGAATGCATTTCATGCAATCCCTGCAACAGGCATGGACACGCAACAACTCGCTGGTCTGCGTCGGTCTCGATCCGGAACCATCGAAGTTCCCTGCGCACCTGCGTGACACGCCCGACGCGGTCTTCGAATTCTGCCGTGCGATCGTCGACGCCTCCGCCGATCTGGTCTGCGCATTCAAGCCGCAGATCGCGCACTTCGCCGCGCTGCGTGCGGAAGACGCGCTGGAACGGCTGATCGCGCACATCCACGAGAAACATCCGGGCGTGCCGGTGATCCTCGACGCCAAACGCGGCGACATCGGCAGCACGGCGCAACATTACGTCAGCGAAGCGTTCGACCGTTACGAGGCCGATGCGGTCACGCTGAACCCGTATCTCGGCCGCGACTCCGTGCAACCGTTCCTCGATCTCGCCGACAAGGGCGTGATCCTGCTCTGCCATACCTCCAATCCAGGCGCGGCCGATCTGCAGGATCTCTTGGTGTCTGATGAAAGCGGTGGTGGCAAGCCGCTGTACCAGCACGTGGCGCAGATCATCGCGCGCGACTGGAACAGCCACGGCAATTGCGCGCTGGTCACCGGCGCGACCTGGCCACAGCAACTTCGCGAAGTGCGCGCGCTGATCGGCGACATGCCGCTGCTGGTGCCCGGCATCGGCGCGCAAGGTGGCGATGTGGAAGCGGTGGTACGCAACGGTCGCACGACCGATGGCAGCGGGCTGCTGATCAGTTCCTCACGCGCGATCCTGTATGCCGGCAACGACAAAGACTTTGCCGAGACCAGCCGCAAAGCGACGCAGACATTGCGCGACACGATCAATCGCTACCGGTACGACTGAGCGCGTTGCGCACCAGCCAGGGCGTCCTCAGCCCACGGCTGTTTTCGCCGCCTGCAGCATCTTGGACTTCAGATCCATCGCATCGGCCGCATCCAGCAGCGCGCGCGCAAAGCTGCGTACCTCGCTGGGACGCAGCGCAAACCAGCTTCCGATCTGCGTGGCTTCGGGCACGTTGCGGCCCGTACGAGACACATAATGCGGCCGGAAAATCACCATGCCCGTGAGCGATTCCGAACTGATATCCGCGGAAACAATCTGCATGTGTGTTTCATCTTCTTTCTTCACCGAACCTCTCCCGAGCGGATATCCGCCCGACTGCAGCTTACGCTACACGGAGTTCAGCCGTTGTTTTCTGCGCCAATGGTGTCGCGCCCATCACACATTGCCCTCGACCACGACGGTATCGTCGCTATGAGCCAGGACGACGCCTCGCCACATCGCACGCATCACTCGTCCACCATATCCTGCCCCGGAAACAGCACATCGGTGTAGCCGAACTTGCTGAAGTCGGTGATGCGCGAGGGGTACAGCCGGCCGATCAGGTGATCGCACTCATGCTGCACCACGCGGGCATGGAATCCCTCGGCGGTGCGTTCGATGCGCGCGCCCTGCGGATCGATGCCTTCGTAGCGGATCAGGCTGTAACGACTCACCGCGCCGCGCAGGCCGGGCACCGAGAGGCAACCTTCCCAGCCTTCCTCCATGTCCTGCGACAACGGCGTGATCACCGGGTTGAGCAGGATCGTCTGCGGTACCGCCGGCGCATCGGGATAGCGCTCGGAGCTGTCGAAGCCGAAAATCACCAGCTGCATATCCACGCCGATCTGCGGCGCGGCGAGACCGACACCCTCGGCTGCATGCATGGTCTCGAACATGTCGGCGATCAGCGCATCCAGTTCGGCGCTGCCGATCATGGCCTCCGGCACCAGCGGTGCGATGCGCAACAGGCGCTCATCACCCATCTTCAGGATTTCGCGGATCATGTGGGGCCTCGGTTTCAAATCGTCTTTGTCTCCCGATTTGTGGGCTATGCGGAACTGATGCAAGCTGTGCTGTTGGTGATTCAACTGCAAGAAGCTGACCGCCAGAGCGCGGTATTGATTTTGTTGAACCCGCAAGCGGGTTCAACACGGGTTCAACGACCGCCGAACACTTTCTTCAACAGCGCACTGCTGCGTGCTGCCGGATTCTGGCGGATCGACTGCTCTTCCTCACCGATCATGGTGAACAGGCCATCCAGCGTCTTCGCGGTCACGTAGTTGTCCAGGTCGATCGGGCTGCCGCCGTTGCTCGACTTGTGACCGCCCAGCGAGCCCAGTGAACCCATCGCACCGCCCAGTGCGCCACCCCCGCTACCGGCAGTGAACGCCTTGTACTTTTCGGTGACGCCGACGCTGTCGGTGGCCTTGACCACGATCGGATGGATGCGTGCGGTCAGCGCGTCGCCGGCGACGCGGCGGAAGAAATCGGTGGCCGCATGATCACCGCCGGTGAGGATGCCGCGTGCGTCGCTAAGCGTCATCTTGCGGATCGCGTCACCGAAGATCTGCGCAACCTGCGGTACGGCCTTCTCCGCCGCACGATTCATGCTCAGCTCGAACGCGTCGACCTTGGCGTCCTGCCCCAACTGTTTCGCCAGCTTGGCGGCCTGCTCAAGTTTGCCGGGCAGCGGAATGCGCACCTTGGGGTTGTTCCAGAAGCCGCCGTCGCGGCCGAGACTGTTGATCGCGTTGGTGGTGCCCTTGGCCAGCGCTTCCTTGAGGCCGGAAGCAATGTCACTGTTCGGCAGGTTGCTGCCGAGGTTCGACGAGCTGGAGCCGGGCGTCGACTGCTTGACCTTGTTCAGCAGACTGCTGAACTGGCCGGTACCGGCAGCACTGACCGGCAGCGTGGCAACGACGAGGGCAAGACCGAGCAAACCGTGGCGAACCGTGATGCGCATGGCGAACTCCTTGTCATGGACCGGGAGGTCAGTGTAACGCCGCCGCAATCCACGAACGTGACAGTCTGCGTTTGCTTATCGACCGCCGGACGTGTTTGGCATTGACCCCTGCCACGGACGGGACGACTCTTGTGAAGTAGCCAGGGAGAAGCCAGCCATGCATGCCGCCATATCCAAGCCGAGTCCGGCCAGCAAGATCCTGTGGGTTGCCATCGCGATCGTCGGCGCGTTCTGTCTGGGTGTGGTCGCGCTGCGCCGCGACGAACCAATCAATGCGATCTGGCTGGTTGCCGCCTCGATTGCGATCTTCGTGATCGGCTACCGCTACTACGGCAAGTTCATCGAGCACTCGGTACTGCAACTGGACCCCACCCGCGCGCCGCCCTCGCTGCTGCGCAACGACGGCCTCGACTATGTGCCCACCGACAAGTGGGTGGTGTTCGGCCACCACTTCGCCGCAATCGCCGGCGCTGGCCCGCTGGTCGGCCCGGTGCTGGCCGCGCAGATGGGTTACCTGCCCGGCACGCTGTGGATCCTGTTCGGCGTGGTGTTCGCCGGCGCGGTGCAGGACTTCATGATCCTGGGACTGTCGCTGCGCCGCGATGCTCGCTCGCTCGGTCACATGCTGCGCGAGGAACTGGGGCCGGTCGCCGGCGTGGTGGCAATGTTCGGCGTGCTGGTGCTGATGATGATCGTGTTGGCGGTGCTGGCGCTGGTGGTGGTCAAGGCGCTCACGCACAGCCCGTGGGGCACCTTCACCGTGGCCGCCACGATCCCGATCGCGCTGCTGATGGGCGTGTACCTGCGCTGGTTCCGTCCGGGGAAAATTCTCGAAGTGTCGATCATCGGCCTGGTGCTGCTGCTGGCCTCGATCTGGTTCGGCAAGACCGTGGCCGATTCGGCCGCGCTGGCGCCGCTGTTCGACTTCGACGCGAAGGCGCTGGCGTGGCTGCTGATCGCCTACGGTTTTTGCGCCTCGGTGCTGCCGGTGTGGCTGCTGCTGGCGCCGCGCGATTATCTCTCCACCTTCCTCAAGATTGGCACCATCGCGCTGCTGGCGCTGGCGATCTTCCTCTCCGCGCCGACCCTGCAGATGCCGGCGGTGACCAGGTTCATCGACGGCAGTGGCCCGGTGTTTTCCGGCAACCTGTTCCCGTTCCTGTTCATCACCATTGCCTGCGGCGCGGTCTCCGGCTGGCATTCGATCATCGCCTCCGGCACCACGCCCAAGTTGCTCGCCAATGAGGGCCAGGCGCGCCTGGTCGGCTACGGCGGCATGCTGATGGAAGCGTTCGTGGCGATCATGGCGCTGATCGCCGCCGCGTCGCTGCACCCGGGCGTGTACTTCGCGATGAATTCGCCCAGCGCGATCATCGGCACCACCGTGCAGCAGGCCGCCACCACGATCAGCCAGTGGGGCTTCGTGGTGACGCCGGATGAATTGATTCAGACGGCCAAAAATATCGGCGAATCCAGCATCCTCAGCCGCGCCGGTGGGGCGCCCACGCTCGCCGTTGGCATGGCCCAGCTGCTGCACAACATCCTGCCCGGCGGCGGCATGATGGCGTTCTGGTACCACTACGCGATCCTGTTCGAAGCGCTATTCATCCTCACCACGGTCGATGCCGGCACGCGCGTCGGTCGCTTCATGATCCAGGAGATCGCCGGGCTGATTCACAAACCGCTGCAGGAAACCGAATCGTGGACCGGCAACCTGCTCGCCACCGCGATCTGCGTGGGGCTGTGGGGCTACTTCCTGTACCAGGGCGCGGTCGATCCGCTCGGCGGCATCAACACACTGTGGCCGCTGTTCGGCATCGCCAATCAGATGCTGGCTGCGATCGCGCTGATGCTGTGCACCGTGGTGGTGGTGAAGCTGAAACGCGAGCGCTATGTGCTGGTGCCGGGCATCCCGGCGCTATGGCTGATCATCTGCACGCTGACCGCCGGTTGGCAGAAACTCAGCGGCCCGATCAGCTTCACCGCTGCCGCGCAGAAATATGCGCAGGCGATGCAGGACGGCAAGCTGCTGGCTCCGGCCAAGACACCGGCCGCGATGCAGCAGATCGTCACCAACAACTACGTCGACATGGCGCTCACCGGACTGTTCATGCTGCTGATCGTGGCGATGGTCGGCTTCTCGCTGCGTGCACTGATCCGCGCATGGCAAACCAACCACCCGACCGCGCACGAAGAACCGTACGTGGCACTGAGCAGCGTCGCCAACTGATGGAGAAGCCGTCATGAACAGATCGATGCAGGCGCTGGAATCGGGTTGGAAGTGGGCGGTACAAACCGCCCGCCTCTGCTGCGGCGTGCCCGACTACGACGCCTACGTGAAGCATCTGCGCGAGCATCACCCCGACCGCGAAGTGCCGAGCTACAAGGAGTTCTTCCGCGAGCGGCAGGTGGCACGCTACAAAGGCGGTGGCGGGCGGTGTTGTTGATGGGCGACTACGGGATACCTTCAGCCCGAAGCGGCTGCTGCGGTATCTGAACCTGAGCCCGTTCTTGGAAAGCCACCAGGCTCAAACGACGAATGCGCGGACCGCGGCTACCGCCGCGGCCCAATGATTGCCACGCAGGCTGCGGCAGGCGGAGATCGACCCATCTCAGAAGTTCACAGAGTTGGTGAATCACGACACGATGAGGCTTAGTGTGTGACGATCTCCGTCGAGGTTTGCTCTGGATTTTAAAAATCCGATTCAGACTGAACAACATCAAGCGGACAAGATGGATGAGCTAAGAACGTGTCCAACGACGAACAACCCAAGCTGGTAGCGACTACGCAAGACCCCCACGTAGCGATGCATCTTGAGAAAGGCTACGCGCCAGGATCGCCGCTTTTTTTTCACGTCGTTCCCATTTTTAGGGAAGAAGGTGACGATCCAGGCGCTGCTGTCACCGACCAGTCGCTTCGCCACTTCATCGTCACAGGATTGCTGTCGAAGCAACCCACCATTGTTGGACACGCCGGACAGGTGGCCGGTGACTTTTCCCCTGACGATGGCGCGTGCTACTTAAAGACTAGTCTTGGCGCGACCGCACAACGTTTTGATACACCGCTGGGTTCCTTCATGGGTAAGCCAACGAAGTCGGGTGAGATGGGTTTGTTGGAGTTTGAGTGTGATGCTACCAATGCGCGCGAAGCCAAGCAGAAGTTTGTGGAGGTAGCGAGTCTCGGACTGGACCATCTTTCTTATATCTACAACGTGCCCATGGTTGTCACGACGGTAAGGGTCTTTGATCCTAAGCACCAGTCGACCTACATCGCATTTAGTTCACCCTACAAGAGTGGCGTGGTTGGAGACTATGACGCAACACTGTATATCGAAATGAAATCGATCTATGCGATGTATCGGGAAGCCAAAAACGCAACGAGTGAGTTCTACCGCTTTCTTTGTTTGTACAAAATCATGGAAGAGCTCTTTGGCAAGACGCGAGGGCGCCTTGTCAGACAACTGAAAGTCAAAGGAATTGTGGTTAACACTGTGAACGACCTTGTTCCAGATGACCCATATCTACCTCCACATCTCAAAAAGCACGTAGGGAAAACGATCAAGTGGCTCTATGACAACGTGCTTGCGAGTCAATTTCGCAATGCAGTGGCTCATTTCGCAACGGATCATGGGACACTTGACGTAAGCTCCCCGGCAGAAATCGACAGGTACGCATCCATGGCGTTCGTAGCTGATCTGTGCGTGCGGCATCTCATTCATATCCATGAAAAGCTTCTCGTAAAGCTGCACAGCTAATAGATTGTTGTGTTGTAAGAAGCCAAACCGTCACCTTGACCGTTCGCTCTTGGCCGAACTGAGACATTCACAACCTTGGAAAATCCCGCTCGAAGCGGGACTTTGCTCTCGTCACCGCGCAGCGGTGGCACACCGAGTGCGGGACAGGATGGCCCGCTGCTCTACCGGGGCCCCTGTGCGGCGGTGAGGTGGGGACGACAGGCCGCGTAGCGGGAGTCGACAGGAGGTCGACTCCTTTTCGCCAGCACATGGATGTGCTGTCGAAAAGCTCGGTCCCAGCTCACGGACTTGCCGGGCATGGATGCCCGGCAAGCGCCAAGCGGGGTGTCGTTTTCTCTTGGGTACTTCTCTTTTGGACAAGCAAAAGAGAAGTACCTCGCCCTCCGCAGGAGGGTGAAAGCTGTTGAAGCTTTTGATCGACATCAGACATCAAGAGCATCGCGCACAGGGTGCGCTCCTACACAGACGCAGGAGCAAAAGCATCGCGACTGAAGTCGCTCCCACAGGTGGATTGTTGCTCGCGCGCACCCGGCCTAGATTAATTCTCAGGCAGCGCGGTACCTGCAGACCAGCCCGTGGCCTGCAACCCATCCAGCAATTCGACGACGGCCTGTCGCGCCTGCACGCCATGCGTTGGAAGAACCAGCACGTCGCCATCCCGTGCCCACGCAAGCAACCCACGCACCGCATCGAGCTCGTCGAGACATTCAACAATCGCCTCCACCGGCACCCCGTTGTGAACCAGCGCATCGCGCAAAATACCCGCGACCTCACCAGCCACGCGGCCACGCATGAAACCCTCGATGTCCTTCAGCACCACGCGCTGCGGATGAAAGCTCGCGGCGACCGCGGCGAGTTCGCGGATATCAGCGTCTTCGCGGTTGCCGGCCTGGCCCAGCACCAGGCCAAGACGTCCGTGGCCCGGCGATACCGTCGCAACGCCCAGCAGGCCGCGCAGGCCTTCCGGGTTGTGCGCGTAGTCGACGAATACCTGCAGCGTGCCGAAGCGCCAATGCTGCAGGCGGCCGGGGTTGTCGGCATGCGCGCTACCGAAGCGTGCCAGCACGTCGGCGATGGTGCAGGCAGGAATGCCGAGCGCCGCGGCAGCCAGCGAAGCCGCTGCGATATTCGCAATGTTGTACCCGGCGCTGCCGGCGAAGCTCAGCGGCATCTGCGCGACAACACCGAGATCGTGATCGACGCCTTGATGGAACAGACGCAGGTGACCTTCGCGCATGCCGCAGGTGCTGCCGCCGCGCTCGCGTTGCGCGTGCAGCAGCGGATTTGCTTCATCGAGCGCGAACCAGGCCAGTGGCGGCGCTGATCGCGCGTCGACCTGCCTGACCAGCACGTCGTCGTCGGCATTCAGCACCAGCAGACCGTGCGTACCGAGCACGCGTGCGACGCTGAGCTTGACCGCGGCCAGGCCATCCAGATCATGGATGCCGTATTCACCGAAATGGTCGTCGCTGACATTGGTGACCACCGCCACGTTCGCGCGCTGCACTGCGATGCCACGACGCAACATGCCGCCGCGCGCGGTTTCCAGCACGGCGGCTTCGACCTGCGGCTGGCGCAACACCACACGTGCACCGGCGGGACCGGAGAAGTCACCGGCACCGATCGCGTGGCCGTCGACGAACACGCCATCGGTGCAACTGTAGCCGGCATGCCAGCCATGCGCGCGCGCGATCGCGGCGAGCAGCCGCACGGTGGTGGTCTTGCCGTTGGAGCCAGTCACCAGCGCGACCGGAACATCGTGCAATACCGACCAGTGCACCGTGTCCACCGTGGGCAGCTGCGACAGCGGCCAGGCACGCACGCCGGAACCCTCGCCGATCGACAACGTATTGTCGTCGATCAGCACGGTCAGCCCGCGTGTCTCGGCCGCTTGCACCAGCGTGAACAGCTCCGGCCGGCGTTCGGCAGCGGCGAACGCGCGCAGCGTGCGCAGCGCGGAGCCTTCGTCCCAGGCAGCCGGATGACCCGGCGCATGCAGATGGGCGCCCGGCGCCCCGGCCGAGTCCAGCGCAGCCAGCCATGCCCACTCGTTCACTTCGGTGGCACTGAACAGCTGATCGACCCGCGCGCCGATGGCGAGCGTCGCGCCACCGGCATGCTGCCGCACGACCAGCGGCGCATTGCCCCAGCCGAGTGTGCGACGCACGAGCTCCACGCGCGCACGCCAGCCTTTCAGCAATGCGCTGTCAGGTGTGACCCCGACGGTTTCCAGCACGGCGCCGGCACCCTCGAAGTACAGGTTGGAACCGGTGAGGCGGCGCGAATCGTCGAATGGCAAGGCAGCAGGCAGGATACTCAATCGTCACTCTCGCGGGAGAGCCGCACGCCACGTTCGTCGCGCACCACATCGCCCAGCTCGGCAAGACTCGACTCGTCGAAGGAAGCCTCGGTCACCGGCGGCGTGATCGGCGCTGCGCCGGATTCCACGTGAGCCTCGACCATGCCTTCCGGGCGGAACTTGATGATCTGCTTCCACGAACGCACCAGTGCATCGGCGAATACCAGCAGCAGATCGCCGGCTCGGCCCATGCGCAGCGCGGCATCGATCGCCTTCTGCTCGTCCGGGATGATCGAGATCGCCGCATGCGGCACACCGGCCGCCTGCAGTGCGCGCGCCAGGATGCCTGGCACCTCGTCGCCATCGCGGCCACGCAGCGCATCGTCGCGCCGACAGATGTAATGGTCGAAGCGCCCCGCCACCGCATCGGCGATCGCCACCAGATCCTCGTCACGGCGGTCGCCGGGACCGGCCAGCACCACGATGCGTCGACCGGTCACGTCGAGGCGTCCAGCCAGGTCGGCCATCACCGCCACCGCGTGCGCGTTGTGGCCGTAGTCGAACAGCACCTTGAACGGATGCTCGCTGTACACATTCATGCGCCCCGGCGCCTGGAAGAACGTGGTGTCGAACGTGCGCAGGCCCTGGCGGATCGCATCCAGCTTGATGCCGAGCGAGAACGCCATCGCAGCGGCGATCATCGCGTTCTGCACATTGTGCAGCGCGCGCCCCTCCAGCGTGGCCGGGATCAGGTGCGTCCACAGCAGCGGGATATGGCTGCCCTTGTCGTACAGCGTGATCATTGCGCCGTTGACACCGGCTTCCAGTGCACAGGCGCGCCCGCCTGCGCGCACATGCTCGCGCACCAGCGCATGCGACGGATTCATGGTGACGTAGCAGATCACCTTGGCGTCGGTGTAGCCGGACATCTTCAGCACCAGCGGATCGTCGGCATTCAGCACGGCGCAATCGGTGGCCACCTCGACCACGATGCGCTTCACCTCGGCCAGCTGCTCCAGTGTATCGATGCCCTTCAGGCCGAGATGATCGGATTGCACGTTGAGCACCGCGCCGACGTTGACCTTGGGCACGCCCATGCCCGCGCGCAACAGGCCGCCGCGTGCGGTCTCCAGTATCGCGATGTCGATCTGCGGATCGGACAGCACCATGCGCGCCGACACCGGGCCGGTCATGTCGCCCTCGACCGTGCGCTGGCCGTCGATGTAGATGCCATCGGTGGTGGTGAGCCCCGGTGTGTAGCCGGCCATCTTGGCGATGTGCGCCAGCATGCGCGCGGTGGTGGTCTTGCCGTTGGTGCCGGTGAGCGCCGCGATCGGCACCTGCGAAGGCGCTCCGGGCGGAAACAGCATGTCGATGACGGGGCCCGCGGCATCGCGTGACGTGCCTTCGCTGGGCGCAACGTGCATGCGGAAGCCCGGCGCGGCGTTGACCTCGCAGATGCCGCCGCCGACCGTCTTGTAGCTCTCGGCGATATTCGGCGACAGGAAATCCACGCCGCCCACATCGAGCCCGATCGCACGGATCGCACGCACCGCCATGTCGCGGTTGTCCGGATGGATGATGTCGGTCACGTCGGTGGCGGTGCCACCAGTGGACAGGTTCGCGGTGGAACGCAGGTAGACGATCTCGCCGGCCTTCGGCACCGAATCGGCGATGTAGTCCACACACTCCATCATCATCGCGGCCTGCGCATCCAGCTCGAGCCGGGTCAGCACCTTCTCGTGGCCGACGCCGCGACGCGGATCCTGGTTCACGATGTCGACCAGCTGCACGATGCTGCGCGTGCCGTCGCCCACCACATGGCCGGGCGTGCGTCGGGTCGCGGCGACCAGTTCGCCGTTGACGACCAGCAGACGGTGATCGTCGCCGCTGAGGAAATTCTCCACGATCACCGAGCGCGAGTGTTCGCGCGCCGCGGCGAAGCCGGCCTTGACTTCCTCGTCGGTCATCAGGTGGATCGAGATGCCGCGACCATGATTGCCGTTGAACGGTTTGGTCACCACCGGCACGCCAAGCCGGTGCGCCGCGCGCAGCGCGCCTTCCTCGCTCTGCACCAGTTCCTGCTTCGGTACCGGCAGGCCCAGCGAAGCGAGGATCTTGTTGGTTTCCTCCTTGTCGCTGGCCAGCTCCACCGCGATGTGCGGCGTGCGCCCGGTCACCGTGGCCTGGATGCGTTGCTGGTATCTGCCGTGACCCATCTGCACCAGCGATTGCTCGTTGAGGCGCAACCACGGAATGCCGCGCTCTTCCGCGGCACGCACCAGCGATGCGGTGGACGGACCGAGCGCACGGCGCTGCGCATAGCGGATGAACTCGTCGCGTGCGGCCGGCCATTCCCAGCCTTCCGGTACGCTGCCGCGTGTCTGCAGTTCCGTCGGCAGCAATGAAGACAACAGACGCAGGGCCAGCTCGCCGGCGGCGATACCCTCCTCCTTCTGCACGTATTCGTAAACCACCGAATACACGCCCGGTTTGTCCACGCTGCGCGTCTTGCCGAACGTGACGTCCTCGCCGGCGACGTTCTGCAGCTCGATCGCCACATGTTCGAGCACATGGCCGAGCCAGGTGCCTTCGCCTTCGCGCATGCGGCGGATGAAACCGCCGGGTTCGCGATACGAGCAGCCGTGTTCGGCCAGACCCGGCAGTGCGGCGACCAGACTATCGACGAAGCTCGCGCCGAGCCGCCCGGTGGGCCACTGTTCGAGTTCGCCCAGATCGAGTTCGAGGCGGATGACCGGAAAGTGTGCGTACAGCGACGGGCCGACGAAAACGGAACGTTCCAGAATGCGCATGACCGGATCTCCCTCAAGCCCGCGGGCTCGCTAACTGGCACGAATGTCCATTGCCACTCGACTTCGATCTTGCGCGGCGGACGGCTGCAGCCTTGCGCAACATCCCTGCAAACTTTCAATGCCTGTTCTTGTCTGGCCCGCTCTTGTTGACCGCCAGCGTGCCGGACGACGCATGCCGCGTCTGCAGGTTGAACGTCGCGCCGGCGGTCAGGATATGTATCTTCAAACCGAGCAGACAAATCGGCTGATCCTCGTCGGCGCGATCCATCGAAGAGAATTGCAGCTCGCCCGCATCGACGACGGTGACCGCACCGGTGCCCTCGACCTCGAGCGTGTTGTCCGGGCGGATGAACGCCGCCGTATCCTCGTCGAGACCAATGCCGATCGCGAACGGGTTGTAGGCGAGCGCAGCAAGCAGGCGACCGAGCCGGTCGCGCTGACGGAAATGCTGGTCGATCACGAAGCGGTTGGTCAGGCCCAGTCCCGGCGCGAGACGCACGCTGCCGGCGGTCGGCGACGATCCTTCCTTGCCGAACGCGATCATGTGCTCGCTGAGGATGCTGGCGCCTGCGCTGGTGCCGGCAACATGTACGCCTTGCGCATTGCGGGCGCGGATCAACTGCGCGATCGGCGTGCCGCCGATCAGGGTGGAGATGCGCAACTGGTTGCCGCCGGTGAAAAAAATGCCGCTGGCCTGTTCGATGCGCTGCATGCGGTTGCGTTCGCTGGTGTCCCGACGCGTGTCGAAATCGATCGCGGTGACGCGGCCCGCGCCAAGTCCGGAAAATATCTGCTCGTAGCGCGCCCCCGTATCGGGTAGCTGGCTCGCGGTGGGAATCACCACGATATCCGCGTCATCGCCGCCGCACAGGTCGACGAAACGCTCAAGGATGCGCGCGTCGTGCTCCTTCTGTTCGGCACCGCCGATCGGAACGATCCAACCGCGCTGCTCGCCCTCATGGACCCTGCTTGGACACATGTACTTTTTGCCTTTGTTTCAGTTCGACTACGCTATCTTAGCTGTACGCGGCCCAGATGCTCACTGCAACGGGTGGCGTTCCTGCGCACCACGTCGGGACAGCAACGAGCGCGTCAGCTCGAATGCTCGAACATTCCACGCCGTTCGACGCTGCCGCCACGCACGTGCACGACACCGCCGGCAATCACGTCATGCGCGGCGCCCGCAGCGTCCAGCGCCAGCAGATCCGCATCGGCGCCGATCCGGATGCGGCCCTTGGCCGACAACCGCAGCAGTCTGGCCGGGTTGCTGGTGAACGCCGGCAGTGCCCGCTCCAGCGGCACGCCGCGAGCCAGCACGTCGTTCAAGGTCTGCAGCAGCGCCCCGGATTCGCCCACGCCCATGCGGCAGACATGGCCTTCGGCATCGAATACCGGCAGGCAGCCACCGGCATCCGAACTGACCGTAATCCGCTCGGCCGGTGCGGTGCTGTCCAGATAGCGGATCAAGGCATCCGCCGCACTCCAGGCATCCTCGCCCTCCTCGACCGGAAATGCGGTGAGGTCGATCGTGCAGCCGCGCGCAGCCAGCTCCAGCGCTTCCTCGAACAGCGCCTTGCGCCGATTGACATGCGTGGGATGGAAGACGCGCGGCGGCAACTCGCTCTGCGCCAGTGCGCGGCGCACCAGCTCCAGCCCGCGCAGGCCATCGCCCAGATGCAGATGCAGCACGCCGGCCTTGCCGGTCATCAGCCCGGCGACGTGCGCATCCGAGGCCAGCCGCAGCAACTCGTCGAGCGTGGGCTGGCTGGAACGATGATCGCTGATCGCCACTTCGCCGATGCCGATCAGCGCCTCGATCAAGACCAGGTCGCCACGCACCGTGCCGGTCAGCGTCTGTGGCGGCACGTGATAGCCGCCGGTGAACGCCAGTGCGGTGAGGCCTTCCTCGCGCAATGCATACACCGTCGCCAGCAGATCGCGCGGACCGCGCGCCACGTCGTCGGTGCCGAGCAGGCCGACCACCGTGGTGATGCCGGCGCGGGTGAAGCGCGATATACCGAGCGGTGGCACGCGTGTGCGGAAACCCGCCTCGCCACCGCCGCCGGTCACATGCACATGCGCATCGATCAGCCCTGGAATCAGTCGGCGCCCCTGCAGGTCGATCGTCTGCACCGCCAGCGTGGCCGGCAGTTCGGCCAACGCCGCGCCCATCCACAGGATGCGGCCACCCCCCAGCAGCAGATGCTGCTGACCCAGCGGTGCGGGCGCGTAAACCTGCGCATTGCGGAGCAGCAAGAGATTCATCGGTGCAGCGTGCCGATCACCTTTACTGGCGTCAAGCAGGACTCGCTGCCGCACCGCGGACGGCCGGTGAAACGCAGGCGATAGCCGCTCTGCGCTCAATACGAGGGCTGAAGTTCCGGGATTGATCCCCGTCTGGCCACGCCGGCGTCCAGGGTCCTGCATCGATCGTTCACTGCCTGGCAGCGACAATCGCCCACTCGCCTTTCGATTCTCCGGCATGCCCGATACCTCCGGCAGTACCCACATGACGCCAGCTCCGAAGCGCAAATCGCAGCACAACATTGGCCTGCGTGTCATCGCTATCTACAAGGCGGTCAAGACGGTCGGCCTGATCCTGGTCGCCATCGCGGCATTCCACTTGAACCGGACGCAGAACTTCGAGCGACTGGTACTCTGGCTGGAACAGCTCTCCCTGACCGACAGCAACAGCCTGCGCTGGAAGCTGGTCACCACGCTGGTGGACATGGGTCCCAGAAAGTTCATCGCGATCGGCATCGTGGCGCTGGCGTATGCCGCGGTCTTTGCCGCCGAGGGCACCGGCCTGTGGCTGCGCAAGTATTGGGCGGAATGGTTCACCGTGATCGCCACCGGCTCGCTGGTTCCGCTGGAACTCTACGAAGCTCTGCATCATTTCACCTGGCTCAAGCTGGCGGCACTGCTGGCCAACATCGCGATCGTGGCGTACCTGGTGCGCGTCGCCTTGCAGTCCCGCGCAGACCGAGCCGGCACCGGTTGAACGACAGCCACGCCACGCGACATCACACCTCGTGATGGATCGCCTCGGTCGGCAACTCGGCGACACCGGCACCGCGCCGTGGCATCAACTCCACCAGATACATCGCGGCGAGTACCAGGGCGCCACCAGCGAGCATGCGCCAGGTCAGCACGTCGCTGCCCAGCGCCACCGCAAACGCGGCGGCGAATACCGGCTCGGTGGTCATCACGATCGCCGCGCGGGTGGCCGGCAGGTGCGACTGCGCCCAGGTCTGCATCAGCATCGCGCCGGCGCCGGCGACCAACGCCATGTACAGCACCGCGAACCATGCGCTGCGATCCGGCGGCAGCATCGGACCATGCGGCGCGGTGGCCAGCAGGCACACCACGGCGATCGCCGCCATCTGCACCGCCGACAGGCCGAATGCCTCGCCCGGGCGCGACCACTGGCCGAGTCCGACGATATGCAATGCGTACAGCGCCGCCGCCGCCAGCGTCAGCCACACACCGGTATCTACCGCGACGCCGTTGAGCGACAGCAATGCCAGTCCCGCGGTGGACAGCAGCACCGCCAGCCACACGGTTCCGGCCATGCGCTGGCGCAGCAGCAGCATCGCGAGAATCGGCGTGAACACCACATACATGCCGGTGACAAAACCGCTGACGCTGGGCGCGATCAGCGCCAGGCCCCGCGTCTGCAGCAACTGCCCCACACCGTACACGACGCCCAGCAGCAACCCGCGCACAACCTGCTGACGACCAAGCCGCCACACCGGTCGCGCGAACAGCAGCAGCATCACCGCGGCGGCGATCGCGAAGCGCACGGCCAGGAAATCCGCAACCGGCATGCGCGCGACCACGTCCTTGATCAGCACGAAGGTCGAACCCCATACCGCGGTCATCGCGAGCAGGCCGAACGTGGCGAGGGTCGTTATGGCGCGGGGAGTGGGCATGGTTGTTGGGGAACGGGGAACAGGGAACGGGGAACGGGGAACGGGGAACGGGGAACGGGGAACGGGGAACGGGGAACGGGGAACGGGGGACG
>Ga0208589_1000373_pt1 | contig 21779 bp, 22 predicted proteins | sample NGESurshal092012_2_FD_184486 | JGI IMG/M metagenome (GOLD analysis project Ga0208589, IMG submission 184486) | Arctic peat soil microbial communities from Barrow, Alaska - NGEE Surface sample F53-2 shallow-092012 (SPAdes) | ecosystem: Environmental > Terrestrial > Soil > Wetlands > Peat ... | reverse complement strand
CCTCAGCGTATTTGGCTGCAATACGCTTCGTCGTCGCGTCTCGCTCGCGGCCAAAATCCACTTCGCGTGGCCGCGCGGGACTTTTGCCACAGGCTGCTATGTCAAAAGCAATTGAACGTGGGAGAAAGACCCTCACCCTATCCCTCTCCCAGAGTACTGGGAGAGGGGACCAGAGCGAAAACGTCCATAAACGATTGCCGTGACATGCGCTGGCTGTTATCGACTGCGCGTCAACAAAACAACGGCGTGAGCCGCGATGGCTTTTCCGGCGCCGATTGAATCGCACTTTTCGTTGGTGCCTGCCTTCACGTTTATGACGCCGCCGACGAGATAGGCGAGGTTTTTGGTCATTGCTTCGCGGAAGGGGGCGAGGCGCGGGCGTTCAGCCATGATGGTGACATCGAGATTGCCGACGGTAAATGATTCGGCCCTGATTTTTTCCATCGTGGCCTGGACAAAAATGCGGCTGGCGGCGCCCTTCCATTTCCGGTCGGTGTTTGGAAAAGACTGGCCGATGTCACCGAGGCCCATCGCGCCGAGCAGGGCGTCGGTGACGGCGTGGAGAACCACGTCGCCGTCACTGTGGGCAATCGGGCTGAAGCCTTCGGCGACCTTGACGCCGGCGAGCATGAGGCATCCTCCGCGTTTCAATCGGTGAATGTCGTAGCCGTGGCCGACGCGATGAAGGCTGACCTTCCGGCGAGCCTCGAAGGCGGCCACCAGCGCGTCGGGTTCAGAACCATCGGCGCGATCGGAGACGAGGAGCGATCCCAGCGGCACGCCGAGGGCATCGACCAACCGGCCGAGGGTGCGCAGGGTGCATCCCTTGTCGGCTTGGAGCATTGAATCGAGATTCTGCCTGCTGGTGCCCAGCATTCGAGAGACGGCGGACAAGCCGCCTTTCCGCTTGGCGATTTCAATGATGAGGTCGCGATTGAGTCTGAGCATTATTTGATCTTAGCAATTTGCATCGGCCGAACAATTGCCAGGGGAGGCGGGTCCGCCAATATCTTCGGGAACGAAGATTTTGAACCGCCAATCCGCGAAGAACGCCAAGAAAAGCGGGAAGAAGTGATCCACAAATGGACACGAATGGACACGAATAAGAGATCAATGACCTTTAGCTTGATTTATTCGTGTTTATTGGTGTCCATTCGTGGATAAATGCATTTGATTTATTGCCTTTCTTCTCGCTCTTTGCGCCTGGCGGTGAATAGGTATTTAATTCGGCAAGGAGAAAATCGTTCACCGCGAAGGCGCGAAGATCGCAAAGAAATCCATTCGATTCATGCTGGCTTTCCCTACGAATGGCGAGCTTTCCCGATTCCGCAATTGAAGGGAAGAACCCCCACCCCAACCCTCGCCCGGATTACCTGGGGAGGGGGTTATCCAGGGCTGATTACAGTGCGTACTCCCGGATTTTTCGGTAGAGGGTGCGTTCGCCGATGCCGAGGATTTTGGCGGCGGCTTCGCGGTTGCCTTCGGTCATTTTCAGGGTGTTGGCGATCAGTTCGCGCTCGGCTTGTTCGAGGCTGATGCCGACGAGGTTGTTCATGCCGCCGGTGACGGGGACCACGGTTCCGGTGGGGCGGTATTCGGTGGGGAGGCCTGAGGGGTCGAGTTCGGCGCCGGCGTCGGAGAGGACAACGATATTCTCGACGGCGTTGCGCAACTGGCGGACATTGCCCGGCCAGGCGTACGCCATCAGTGATTGCAGGGCTTCGGTCTTCAGCACCGGCGATTTCTTTTCGTATTTTTCGGCGAACTGCTTCAGGAAATAATGGACGAGCAGCGGGATATCTTCACGGCGCTCGCGCAGGGGCGGGATGGAAATGGTGACGCCCTTGATGCGGAAATATAAGTCTTCGCGGAATTGCTTGTCGGCGACCATTTCGTCAAGTTCGCGGTTGGTGGCGCTGATGAGGCGGACGTTCACCTGAATGGGATCGTTGCTGCCGAGTCGAACGACCTCGCCGTTTTCCAGGACGCGCAGGAGTTTGGCCTGCATGGTGGTGGGCATGTCGCCGATTTCGTCCATGAAGAGGGTGCCGCCGTCGGCGTGCTCGAAGCGGCCTTCGCGGTCGGATTGTGCGCCGGTGAAGGAGCCGCGAACATGGCCGAAGAGTTCGTCTTCGAGAATACTTTCGGCGAGGCCTGCGCAGTTGAGAGCGACGAGCCGGCCCTTGCGGCGGCGGCTGTGGCTGTGAATCGCCTGGGCGATGAGTTCCTTGCCGGTGCCGGATTCACCCATGATCAAGACGGGGATGTCGCTGGAGGCGATCTGGCGGGCGGTGGAGATGACCTTCTGCATCGACTGGCTCTTGCCAACGATGCCTTCGAAGCCGGTGTGGTCCATGACCTGGGCTTCGAGCGCCTGGTTTTCCTTGATCAACATGCTGCGTTCTGAAGCGCTGTTGACCTTGGCGCGGAGAAAATCGAGGTCCAGCGGCTTTTCGATGTAGTCGTAAGCGCCGTCGGTGAGGGCTTTCTTGCAGGTGGGGATATCCGCGTGCGCCGTCACGACAATGACGGGAGGCGGGCCGGGCAATCCCTTGCTTTGGCGTAAAACTTCCAGGCCGTCGGGGCGGCCGTCCATCATGAGATCGGTGACGATGACATCGTATTTTGCCTTGGCCATGCGCGTCTGGGCTTCGGCGAGGTTGTAGGCGAGATCGCAGCGATGGCCGAGACGGTCGAGGGCCTCGCACATGACCTGGGCGTGGTCCTGCTCGTCGTCAACGACAAGAATATGGGATTTGTGGATGGGTTGGTCGGGCATAAGTTGGGAAGATGGTTTTCAGTATTCAGTTTTCAGTTTTCAGCTAAAGACCCAGTCGCCTTAGCTGAAAACTGAAAACTGAGAACTTCAAACTCTGCCTTTGTCATAATTCATAATTTGATGCCAGTTGCAAGCGGCAGCCGCATTGAAAACCTCGAACCTTTGCCGACTTCACTTTGGACGGTGAGGTCGCCGCCGTGCTCGTGGGCGATGCGGCGGGCCATGGCCAGACCGAGACCAGTGCCGCCTTTGCGGTTGGAATAGTAGGCTTGAAATATTTTGTCGAGCTTGGCGGACTCGATGCCGGGGCCGGTGTCGATGATGTCGATGATGGCAACGCCATCGGGCTGGGCGGTGGCGGAAATAATCAGTTCGCCGCCTTGGGTCATGGCCTGCACGGCGTTGAGCATGAGATTGAGGACGGCCTGTTTGATGGACTTGGCATCCACCTCGGCGACCACCGCCTGTGGATGAGGTCGCAGGCGTATCTGTACGCGGGCTAGCTGGGCCTGCGGGGTGAAGAAATCGACGAGTTCTTCCAGCAGCACGTTCAAATCTTCGGGCTTGCGCTCGAGTTCGAGCTTGCCGGCATAGCGGAGGAAATCGTCGAGAAAGTCGCGCAGCCGCTTGGTTTCGCGCTGGACCACCTCAAGGCGGTTGCGGAGGCGGATTTGCGTGCCATTGGTGGGGTCGAGGTCTTCGGCCATCAACTGAAGATTCAGGCCGACGGTGGAGAGAGGGTTTTTGATTTCATGGGCGAGGACGCCGGTGAGGGTGCCAAGCTCCGCGAGGCGACGAAGGCTTACCATTTCGTTTTCAATTGCGGCGGCCTTGGATTGGAGTTGATTGGATTGGTCGGAAATACGGCGCAGCCGGGATTTGGCGGCGACGGCGACGATCGCCGCGACGGCGAGGCCGATGATTAATCCGGATATCAAAGCTATGGGCGGATTCATAGTTTCGCGGCGGAGGGGCACGCGGGGGATTAAAATAGCGTGGAAGGGGGTGGATGGCTATTGGGGTGGCGGCGCGAGGAGCGATCGGGCGCGCGGCCCAAGGGCCACCGCTAAGCGGCGCGCATCGAAGTTGGTTTTTGGGGGGGGGTTAGACGTTTGCGGGCTTGGGACGCGCGGCCAGGCGTTTTACCGCAGCGGCGCTCAGACCCTTGGGGCCTGTGATTTCGGAATATTCGACTTTTTCGCCGTCCTTGAGGGCGCGGAAACCGTCGCCTTCAATGCTGCTGAAATGCACGAAGACATCCTGCCCGCCTTCGTTGAGAAGAAATCCAAAACCTTTTTTTGAATCGAACCATTTCACGATACCGATCGGCATACCCATTACTCCGTCCCCCCGATTCACTCCACACCCACGTCAAGACGTGTTCAACGCCGCCAAGTATATCGTCAAATCCATGTAAGTCAATGAATTTCACGGAAGTTGCGATTCATTGCGGTGGTCAGGAGATGGCGACACGGGTCTTCGGTGCGATTGCCTTGAACTCTCAAGGCCAGTATTCTGCCGTCGTCACTGAAGTAAGATGATGACGAATTCATCATGAAGAATAGATGAAAGTTCTTTCAACCATTTGGAGCCAACCATGAGTTTCGCGCAGGCCGTGAATCGTAAGGCGGTTGATATCGCCAAGCTGTCCATCGAAGCAACCACTGCCGCCGGCAGCGGACATCCCTCAACGGCGATGTCGCTGGCGCACATCGTGACGGTGTTGATGTACCACCACATGCGGTGGGATCCGAAAGACCCGTGGAATGGCGCTTCGGATCGGCTGGTGCTGTCGGAAGGCCATGCGGTGCCGATCATTTACGCGGCGTATGCGGACCTGGGCGGGACTATCGGAAAGAACAAGGCCGAAGCCCGCGCGATGACGCGGGAAGATGCGCTGCAATTGAGGGCCATCGACAGCGTTGTTGACGGCCATCCACATCCGCAGCTTGGTTTCCATTTCTTTGACGCGGCAACCGGGTCGCTTGGGCAGGGTTTGAGCGTTGGCGCCGGCCTGGGCGTGGCGGCGCGCATGGATGGGCTGGATAAAAATATTTATGTCATCATCGGCGACGGCGAAAGCCGCGAAGGGCAGAACTGGGAGGCGGTGGATTTCATCGCCGACCACGGGCTGACCAATGTGGTGCCGATTTTTAATTGCAATGAACTGGCGCAGAGCGATTGGGTTTCGCCGCAGCAGAGCTTTGAGACGCTGGCGGCCAAGCTGCAGGCGTATGGATTTATCGTTCGCGTAATTGATGGGCATTGCCCGCTGGAAATCAAAGAGGCTCTGAATGAGCTGCCGGTGGTGAAGAACGGGCATCGGCCGCTGGCGATTGTCGCGCGCACGATCAAAGGCTGGGGCGCGGTGAGCGAGCAGGGGATGGGCAAACATGGAACGCCGGTGAAGGCGGACAAGCTGGCGAGCATCGAAGGCGAATTGGAAAAGACCGCGGCCGATCTGGGCGTCGGCTCTTACAAGTCGGAAGGGGAACTGAAGATTTCAGCACCGAAGGCCGCAGTTGCGCCGCGCGAGACCAAGCCGATCAAGGCGGCTGCTTTTGCCGAGGGGCTTGCGAAGGTAGGCATGGACAAAGACCTGGCGGCGGGCAAGCCGATTTCGACGCGCCGGACTTATGGCGCGGCGCTGGTGGCGCTGGGCATGGCTGATAAGCGCGTGGTGGCGTTGGACGCGGATGTAAAGAATTCGACATTCGTCGAGTGGTTCGCGCACAAGCTGCCGGCGCAATATGTCGAATGCAAAATCGCCGAACAGAACATGATCAACGCGGCGGCGGGATTGTCGGCGGCGGGGAAGATTCCGTTCTGCTCGACGTTCGCCAAGTTTGTGGTGCGGGCGTACGACCAGCTTGAGATGGCGGTGATCAGCGGGGCGAATATCAAGGTGACGGGAAGCCACGCCGGCGTGACGCTCGCGGCGGATGGACCGAGCCAGATGTCGCTGCCGGACGTGGCGTTTGTGCGGTCGTTCTGCCACGCGAAGAATTTCAATGGCCGGCCGGCGATGAGCTATTTCTTCCCGTCGGATGCGGTGAGTTGCTACAAGATCACCGAGCTGATGGCCAATCTCGACGGCTGCTGTTATCAGCGCACGTTGCGGTCGGATACGAAGATTCTGTACAAGCCGGAGGAGAACTTTGAAGTCGGCGGATACAAAGTTGTGCGCGAGGGGAAGGATGTGACGCTGGTTTCGGCCGGCTACATGGTGCATGAATGCCTGCGGGTTGCCGACGAGCTGGCCAAGAATGGGAAAAAGGCGACGGTCATCGACGCCTACAGCTTCCCGCTGAAAGACGCGGGGATTCTGGAGATCGCGGCAAAGAGCGGCGGGCGGATTATTACCGTTGAGGATAATTACAGCGGCGGGTTGGATTCGGAAATTGCCGGGCAGATCGCACAGACGGGGGCGGGGATCAAGCTCAAGGCGCTGTTTGTGAAGCAGGTGCCCAAGAGCGGAAGGGAACCGCAGGAAGTGCTGGATTATTTGGGGCTTGGGATGAAGGCGATATTGGCGGCGGTGTGAAGCTATCGATCGGGAAGTATTCTATCCGATTGAATTTTGTTGCTGATTGGCGTAGGAGACTCCGCGATGTGCACACATGCGCAACGATCCTTTGTGCAATCGGAGATATAGACCCGATTTATTAATAGATGCTGACCAACGCAATAAGGTCCGGCAATCATTGAAGGAACTTATGAGAGGACTTGTTGACCAATATCAATGGGAAGTTGCCCAAGTTGCGCATTGCAAAAATATTGAATTGATCTGCGAACACATGGAGACCGCGCACAAAACGGTGCTTACAGACGGAAAGTTCCTTGTAGGTCGAGGACAGAAGGTTCTCAATCTTTTCCTAAAATGGCAGTGGTGTTTGGGCGAAATACCTGAACCGCCTCATTGTCCGCTGGATTCAATTGTATTATGGCAAGTTCCCGAACTCCGGAGTGTGCGATGGACGACAATTGCAACGATCGGCAATTACGTTGACGCTATTGATGCCCTTCGCGAGAATATTGGCAGATCAGGATGGCGGTCGTTAGCGAAGTGGGAACTTGAGATGTGGAATCAAAAGTAAACAGGTTATTATATCAAAGGTCATCTGGCTGGAGCCCGGTAGCCTTCGCTATTCGGGCTAACATTCGCGGGCCAATCTCTTCGCGTTCGTGAAAGGCGAACACATAATCCGCCCAGCCTTGGCGCTGGAGCGTTTGATGCGACCCGCGTTGCCGTTTGATTGACCAACCGATGCGCAGAAGTGCTGCCAGAACCCGGTTGGCGCGTGTTGAAGGCCAGTCAGGCATGGATGCTCAAGCTACGATGGAGAAGACTGCCTCGACTTGCGGTAGTGGCTCACCATGTTCCAGTCGATCGGCTAGAACTCGGAGGGAAAGAACCTGGGCGCTGCGGACGGCTTCCTCACGCGATTTGCCGTAGGTCAATACGCCCGGCAATTCGGTCACTTCGGCAATCCAGCGGCCATCTTCTTCTTTTTCGACCTCTACAGCGTACATAGTTCCATCCAATTGATCGGCCCACCATTGAAGTCCCCCCCCACCCTAGCCCTCCCCCTTGGTACAGGGAGAGGGGATAAGAGGAACTACCGGGCCGGAGCCGCAACTGCAAATCACGTCGCGTCATTCCCCGCCTGGGCGAGTTGCTTCTCCTCGGCGGGCTTGGCTAGTTCGCGATCGTCCACGGCTTCGAAGTACAGGTGTTTCTCGAGGCCTTCTTCCTGCTTCACGGTGATGCGGATCAGGTTCTTGTGCTTGAAGTTGCCGCGGAGGATTTCCTCGCTGAGGGGATCTTCAACGTGCTGCTCGATGGCGCGACGAAGGGGGCGGGCGCCGAAGTCGGCGTCGGTGCCTTTGTCGACCAGGAAATCCTTGGCTTCCTTGGTGATCTCGAAACGCAGGCCGTGATCAACGAGGCGCTTGGTCACCTTCTTCAACTCGAATTCGACGACCGTCTCCAGATTTTCCCGGCTGAGCGGGCGGAAGACGATGACATCGTCGAGGCGGCCGATGAACTCGGGGCGGAAGTGGCGTTCCACTTCCTTCATGACGGTGTCCTTGATCATCTTGTAATTTCGCTCGACGGAAACGGACTTGCCCTTGGGGTTAAAGCCGAATTCCGGGCCGCCGCCCTTGATCAGGTCGGAGCCGATGTTGCTGGTCATGATCATGACGACGTTGCGGAAATCGACATGTCGTCCGAAGCTGTCGGTGAGGCGGCCTTCTTCCATGATCTGCAGGAGCATGTTGAAGACGTCGGGGTGGGCCTTCTCAACTTCGTCGAGCAGCACGACACTATACGGGCGGCGGCGGATGCGCTCGGTGAGCTGGCCGCCTTCCTCGTAGCCGACGTAGCCGGGGGGCGCGCCGATGAGGCGGCTGACGTTGTGCTTCTCCATGTACTCGCTCATGTCGATGGCGATCATCGCGTCGGCGTCGCCGAACATGAACTCGGCCAGGGCCTTGCTGAGCAGGGTCTTGCCGACACCGCTGGGGCCGAGGAAGAGGAAACTGCCCATGGGGCGGTTGGGGTCTTTCAGGCCGGAGCGGGCGCGGCGTATGGTCTTGGAGATGGCCTTGATGGCTTCGTCCTGGGAGACCACGCGCTTGTGCAACTCGTTTTCCAGTTCGAGAAGACGCTGGGCTTCCTCCTTCTCCAGGCGGGTGAGGGGAACGCCGGTCATCTTGCTGACGACTTCGGCGATGACTTCTTCATCGACGACGCCGTCAATTTCCTTGGACTTCTCGCGCCAGCGGCGTTGCTCTTCCTCCTTGCGGGCTTCGAGGGACTCGGCCTGGTCGCGCAGTTTGGCGGCCTCTTCGTATTCGGCGTTCTTGACAGCCTCTTCCTTCTGGATGTTGAGCTGAACGATCTGCTCTTCCAACTCGGCCAGATTCGGCGGCTTGCTCATGGAGCGCAGGCGGATGCGTGCCCCGGCCTCGTCGATCACGTCGATGGCCTTGTCGGGAAGGCAGCGGCCGGTGATGTAGCGGTCGGATAGCTCGACGGCGGCCTCCAGCGCGGCGTCCTGAATCTGCACGCGGTGGTGCTGCTCGTAGCGGTCGCGGAGGCCGCGCAGAATTTCAATGGTTTCGGATTTGCTCGGCGGATCGACGTTGATCGGCTGGAAGCGGCGGGCCAGGGCGGCGTCCTTCTCGATGTACTTGCGGTACTCGTCGAAGGTGGTGGCGCCGATGCACTGGATTTCGCCGCGCGAGAGCGCGGGCTTGAGGACGTTGCTGGCGTCGATGGCGCCTTCAGCGCCGCCGGCGCCGACGAGCGTGTGCAGTTCGTCGATGAAAAGGATGACGTTCTTGGCGCGTCGAACCTCGTTCATGACGGCCTTGATGCGCTCTTCGAACTGGCCGCGGTATTTGGTGCCGGCGACCATCATGGCCAGATCGAGCACGACGATGCGGCGGTCGTGCAGGATTTCCGGCACGCTGTTGGCGATGACCATCTGGGCCAGGCCTTCAACGATGGCGGTCTTGCCGACGCCGGCCTCGCCGAGCAGAACGGGATTGTTCTTCTGGCGTCGGCAGAGGATCTGGATCACGCGCTCGATCTCGTTCTTTCGACCGATGACGGGATCGAGCTGGTTTTCCTTGGCCAGTTCGGTCAGATCGCGGCCGAAGCTGTCGAGTGCCGGGGTCTTGCTTTTGCCTTTTTGGCCCTGTTTTTCCTGAGCTTGGGGTTCTTCGCTTTCCACGCCTGCTCCCAATATATTCAAAACTTCTTCCCGGACTTCTTCAAGTTTCAAGCCGAGATTTCGTAATACCTGCGCGGCGACACCGTCGTGCTCGCGGATGAGACCGAGCAGCAGATGTTCCGTGCCTACATAATTGTGATTGAGGTTCCTCGCCTCTTCGATGGCGTACTCAATCACTTTTTTCGCCCGCGGCGTCTGGGGCAGCTTTCCCATCGAGATCATGTCGGGGCCGCTCTTCACGAGCTTCTCGACTTCGAGGCGGACCTTTCTAAGGTCCACATCAAGAGTCTTGAGCACGTTGGCGCCGACGCCGGAGCCTTCCTTGACCAGACCCAGAAGAATGTGCTCGGTGCCAATGTATTCGTGATTGAAGCGCTGTGCTTCCTGGTTCGCCAGGGCCATTACTTTTCTGGCCCGATCGGTGAATCGTTCAAACATGCCGTCCATCTCCCGTTTGGCCGATGCGCAAGCACCAGTCCCTCGTCAAAGAAATCGTTCGCTCGAAACAAACAAATTTAGTACGCAAGCGAATTGTAGGTCCGCTTCGCCACGGATCAAGCTGGGGTGTAATAGAGGTTGACGAGTTTTTACCGGAGTTTTCAGTTTTCAGTTTTCAGTTTTCAGCCAAAGTCTGAAAACTCTGTCGCTCACGTCAACCTCTGTCGTCACCATTTCCTATTACGGTATCGGCAGCGAATCGGTTCGCTTAACCGCCGATGGAGGGCTTGCCAGAGCGGCGGGATTCGCCGATAAACACCGCCGCCCGGCGGCTGTATCGCGGGGTGGTTTGCAGGGAAGGCGACGAATTCCAATGATCCATCAGCTTCTGGACCTGATTCTTCATCTTGACAAGCATTTGAACGATTTTACGGCGTTGCATCCGGTGGGCGTTTACGGACTATTGGCGGCCATCATCTTCAGCGAGACCGGACTGGTGATCTGGCCGTTCCTGCCGGGTGATTCGCTGCTGTTCGCGGTGGGGGCGCTGGCGGCGTCGCCGGATTCGCCGATCCACCTACCGCTGGTGATCGTGATGCTCTGCATTTGCGCCAACTGCGGCGACATGCTCAACTATTGGGTCGGCTACCGCCTCGGCCCCAAAGTCTTCAGCCGGCCGGATTCACGGCTGCTTAACCAGAAGTACCTGCGCGAGGCTCAGACTTTTTACGACCGCCATGGCCGCAAGACGATCATTTTGGCTCGGTTTGTGCCAATCATTCGGACGTTTGCCCCGTTCGTGGCGGGGATCGGCAAAATGCCGTTCAAGCGGTTTGTGGGGTTCAGCGTTGCCGGTGGGATACTGTGGGTAATTCTAGTGAGTCTGGCGGGATATCAGTTCGGGCAAATACCGGTGGTTAAGTCACACTTTGAGCTGGTCGTGCTTGCGATTATTGGGGTGAGCATGATTCCGGTGGTGGTGGCGCAAATGCGAATGGGGAAGAAGGAAGTTTAGCCACAGATATAATGGCAGATGAACACAGATGATCATCTGTGTGAGAAGGTTCTTTTGCGGAGCGACAGGGCAATCGATAGGGCCGTTTCCGATTTGGTCCCCTCTCCCGGTACTCTGGGAGAGGGATAGGGTGAGGGTGAGGGTGAGGGTGAGGGTGAGGGTCTTTTTTCTAATGGGAACTGCTTTTGACGTAGGGAAGAACCCTCACCCCTGCCCTCTCCCAGAGTACCGGGAGAGGGGGAAATACCAAATGCAATTTCCCCGGATGGCGCGAGCGGCTGCTTCCATCAGGCGCATGACTTTAGTTTGCAGGTGAGGATGAGGGCTGTACGGGCGGAGCAATCCCGCTCAGGTCAGGGGCGGCGGGGATTTCTTTTACCTGATCAACATAGTAGGCCGCGACAGGATCGGGCTTGAGGGCTTTCAAGCCGGAAATCACTGTCTCGGCGTTGACGACGGCGCCTGTCCAACTGGTGTGGGGGGAGCCGGAGAAGAGGGCGTCGACGGTGGGTTTGTCCATCGTGTCGTATTTTCGGGCGACGAGTTCATTGAGATCAATAAAGCCTGCGTTTTCGGCGGCGGCGACTTCTTTGGCCCAGCCGGCCTGGGTGGCGGCGCTGCGGGTGATTTTTCCGTTGGGGCCGCGATTGTTGCGCGGGATAAGCGAGCAGACGACGGGCGTAGCACCCTTGGCGCGTGTTTCGTCAATGATCTGGCGGATGAACCAGCCGTAAGTGTGGCCGACGCTGGCCTGTGCGCCGCGGCCGCGGCCTGCAACGGGGCGGGTTTCGGGGCCGGTGCCGCGCAGTTCCACGCCGCCGCTGTTGGTGCCGAATTGCATGATGACGACATCGCCGGGCTTGATGAGGGCGACGAGTGGTTTCCAGAGCGTGCTATAGAAACTGCCGCTGGTGGTGCCTCCGACGGCGCGATTGACGACGTTGACTTTCGTTGTGTCAAAGTAGCCGACGAGAGGACAACCCCAGCCCCATTGGCCGGGCTGGTCTTCGCCGGTGCCGTTGACGCCGGTGCGGACAGTGGAATCGCCGATGGTCCAGAGGGTGGGGAGATTGGGATTATGCGGGAAAGGGGCGATGACGCCGTGGCGCGCGGGAACGGGTTCGGGGAGCGGGCCGGTCTGGGTGTAGCGCGGGATGGCGCCGGCCGTGAGACTCAGAATCCCCGAAGGCGTGGTCTTGGCGATAAAGTCAGGATTGAGGGGATATTTGCGACCGTCGTCGGCGACGACAAAGCGCTCAGCAGGGCGAGAAGCAGGGGCGGCGCGCGTGGTGGGCGCGGCGGGAACCGCAGTTTGAGCATGCACTGTCAGGGCGCCGAGCAGTATGAAAGCCAAAACTCGAGTTTTCATAGGATATGCATCCACGCTTTCGCGAACTAATTCACGGAGGAAGTAATCTATCTGTTTTCGTCCTGATTCTTGTGTACCTTCTGGCCATGGGTTTGTTGCGGCTGCAATTCCTGAGGCTGCTCAGATTGATTCGGCTCGACAAGCTGGATGCTTTCCTGTGCGGCAGCCGCGCGATCGCGGGGCTTGTAGCGTAATTGTATGTTGGGGAGCCGCTGAACTGCGCCGCGGAGCGCCTGTTCCCAGCGCACGCGGATTTTGGCCAGGTCAGCGTCGTCAGCGCCGAACTGGCGCTTGTGGGTGATGTCGAAGGCGTCGCGCTCATAGGCGAGCAGATCAATTGGTGGGCCGACGGTTACATTGCTTTTCATTGTTGAATCGAGCGAAAGCAGCGCGTATTTGGCGGCGTCCTCAAGGGAAGTATGCTCGTAGCGAATGCCGCGATCCAGAATCGGGCGGCCGTATTTGGTCTCACCGATTTGGAGGTAGGGGGATTCATCGGTCGCCTGCAAGGGATTCCCCTGCGGATAAATCATGAACAGGGCCGGGTCTTCGCCTTGAATCTGGCCGCCGAGAATGAAATTGACGTTGAATTTGTAGTCGTCCTTTTCCAGTGCGTCGCGGTCGAGATCGGAGACTTTACGGACTTGCTCGCCGAGGATGCGGGCGGCGTCGTACATGCTGGGGGCGGTGGCGAGTCCATTGCCCTTCTCGAAGTCCCGGCGAAGCAGGGTCAGGATCGATTGTGTGCAGGAGAGGCTGCCGCTGCTGAGGAGAATGAAGACGCGCTCGCCCGGCTTGGAAAAGATGTGCATCTTCCGGCAGACGTTCACCTGGTCATAGCCGGCGTTGGTGCGTGAATCCGAGGCCATGACAAGGCCGTGCTTTGTAACGATTCCGAGACAGTAGGTCATATTCGTTTATTCCAGCGAGTGGTTCATTTTCTCAGTGTAGCATGGGAGTACATTAGTTTGAAGTTTTCAGTGTTCAGTTTTCAGCTTGGGGAGGTTTGCATTTGGCTCCTAGCTGAAAACTGAACACTGAAAACTTCAAACTCTTCCTACCTCCGATTAATCCATTGCGTAAGCGCTTTGTCATAAGGCTGATCGGTGTGGATTGCGGAGTATTCGACTCCGCAGCCGCCGCAGTAGCCGCGCAACAGGGCGAAATAATCCTTGACGCTTCGCTGGTAGGAATCACGCAATTCGGCCGGGTCGATCTGAACTTTGGCTCCCGTTTCCAAGTCTTGCAGAGCGACTTGTTTGTCATACGGCAGGCTGATTTCGGCTGGATCGATCAGGTGCAGGACGATCCCCTGATGGCGGCGCTGGCGAAGATGCCGCAATGCGCGGCTGAATTGCTCCGGCTGCGGCAGCCAGAGGTCGCTGATGATGATCACCAGCCCACGGCGGGGGAGGCGCTCGGCGAGCAGATGGAGCTGGCCGGCCAGATCGGTTCCGTTGCCGGGTTCGAGATTCTCCAATGCGCGGAATAGACGATCCAGATGCGAGGGCGCCGATCCGGGAGCGATCTCCACGCGCACACTTTCATCCACGGCGCACAAGCCGGCAAGGTCCTGCTGGCCGGCGAGCATGTAGGCGAGGCAAGCCGCCAGATGTCGGGCGTAGTCGAGCTTGTTGCCGAATTTCATGCTGGCGCTGTTGTCGAGCATGAGCGTGGCCCGGAGGTTGGTCTCCTGGGCGTAGAGTTTGATGTAGTAGCGGTCGCTGCGGGCGTAGGCGCGCCAGTCGAGATGGCGGAGTTCGTCGCCGGGGACATACTCGCGGTGTTCGGTGAATTCGACGGAGAAGCCGCGATGGGAGCTTTTGTGCCGGCCGGTGATGGCGCCCTCGACGACCTGGCGGGCCATCAGTTGCAGCTTGCTCATCCGGGCGGCGTCGGCGGGGGCGAAGTATTTGTAGGGGTGGATGGGCATGTCAGAAATTCCACGTGCATAGAGCCATAGACGCGAAGATCGTAGCGGACCAGCGGCGGAAGTTCCAAAGAATCCGCCGCCTCATGGCGGAAGACGACGATGGATTCGGGGGCAAGTTTTGAGGCAATGAATGCGGCGAGACTTTGCAATTCGGCCGGGCGCTCGCCCAAATAGCGGTAGGGGGGATCGAGAAAGACGACGGAAAACCGCATGGCCTTCGGCCCGGAATACCAGGACGGGCCTGCCAGCGCATCGGCCCCGACGACCGAACTGCGATTGCCGACGCCGAATGTTGAAATATTCTTCTTCAGAAGTTTGGCCGCTTCGCGGTCTGATTCAACGAACATCGCGTGCTTCGCCCCGCGGCTGAGGCATTCCAGGCCAAGGCTGCCGGTGCCGGCGAAAAGATCGAGAACCGTCGCGCCTTCCATCCAGGGCGAGAGAATGTCAAAGGTGGACTGCTTGGCCCGGTCGGTGATGGGGCGGGTTCCCATGCCCTCCGGGGAGAGAAGGGGCCGACCGCGAAATTCTCCGGCGATGATGCGCATGGACGCAGCATATCAGAGACGGGCGACATGAGCATGAATCGCTTGGATCGCTCTTTGCAAAAAATGCGGGGCTGTGAGCCGAATGAAATTTTATTTTAACGCCCGGCCCCGGGTACGGGGCCTTGAGAACGCGGAGAAGCGCAGAGATCAACTCGTCCTGCTGGTCCATTTAAAGAACCGACGCCAAATTATTTTTTTCCTGGCGCAACTGCGGGAGAGGATATCGCAAACCGAATGGGTCTCTGCGCTCCTCCGCGAAATCGAGCGGCGGTACTCCGACGCGGGCGTCAAAATCACCCCTGAAAAAACGTTGGTCGGAATGATGCGATGACCCGCGGGGCAATGGCAAATGAGGGCGGCTTGGTGCTCAACCCCCACCCCTGCCCTCCCCCTGCGTACAGGGAGAGGGGGATCAGAGAGGGATTGAAGGGGGGGAGAGGGGAAGGGAGGGGTGGCGACATCCGCCTGGTCTACTATTAGAATGCGGTCTGTATGCCCGGCCGCACCAACCATTACGAATCTGCACTGGAGGCTTATCTCCGCAGCCATTCGATTCCGTTCGTTAATGTCGAAGAAGTAAAGAAAGCCTTATTTTCCGGGACGAGGCTGAAAAGTTTTGATTATGTGGTTTACAGCAAAAAGGGATCGAATCTGCTGGTGGATGTGAAAGGGCGGGCGCACAAGCCCAAGCGGGTTGGCGCGGCCACTCGTTTTGAAAACTGGGCAACCGAGCGAGATCTGGCTGACCTGATCGAATGGGAGAAGGTCTTTGGCGACGGCTTTAAGGGGTTGCTGACGTTTGTTTATTGGATTCACAACCCGGAAAAATCCGCGCCGCAGCCGGGGACATTTCGGCACCGGGATCGGTGGTATCTGCTGATGGGCGTGGATGCGGCGGCGTATCGCAGCCGGATGCGGCGGCGCTCGGCGAAATGGGAGACCGTCGCACTGGCGAGCGAGGATTTCCGCTCACTTGCCCGACCGCTGGAAAGCTGGTTATGATGAATCACATGAAGTCACGATGTTTGGCAGCCGTTATCGTATCGGCCGTGGTGCTGGGTGGGGCGGTTACGCCGGCTCGCGCGGACGATACCGCTATTCCCGAGGGCCGGGTGGTGGGCTACAGGAATAATACATACATCCTGGCGCCATCGGCGACGGCATTGACGTGGCTGACTTTCATCGGGCTGTCGGTGGTGGGGGCGGGGGCGCTGTTTCTCAGCGCCAAGCGATCTCATTTGGATTGAGAACCGGGATTGCGAATTGGGATTGAGAATTGGGATTGAGAAATTAGATCTTCCTGTTGTCCTGCTGATGTTCAATTTTTTTCACGCCGAGGAGCGAATATGAAACAGACAATGATCTGGAGCCTGATCTGGTTCAACGTCGTTCTCCTGTTGGGATTCGCATTGAAGCAAACCAGCCGCGTGCAAGCGCAGGCGTTTCAGCGTCCGCCGGATCTGCTGATGGTTCCGGGCCAACTGGCAGGGGGCCAGGGCGTGGTGTATGTGGTGAACACGACCACGGGCGACCTGAGCTACATCACCTTTAATGACGCGAATAACCGAATTACCGCCATGCGGCCCTTGAGCCTGGTGAACGCGTTCCGGGCCGTTTCCGGCGGGCGCTAATACCAACAGGAACAGACCATGCGATTCGATAAACAAATCATAACGATCGTCGGACTTTTGCTGATGGCGGGCGCGCTGATGCTGGCGAATTTTTCGTCGCCGGCGGCGAAGGCCGACAACGTCATCAAGGATCAGAATTATCAGCTCATCACCTGTCAGGCCGGCGCGCTGGGGCAGGGGCTTTATATTATGGATGAGCGAAGCGGTTACGTGGGTGTGTTTGTGTTTGATCCAAACCGGCAGATTGTCGTGCCGCGTGCGTTCATGAACATGGCCGGACTTTTCCCGCAACGATAACGATGAAGCCCACCCGACATCATTGGACGCGCGACGAGGTGGAAGCCTTGTTCCGCACTCCGTTGCTCGACCTGGTATTTCAGGCGGCGACGGTGCATCGCGCCTGGCATCAGGCCTCGCAGGTGCAGGTCTGCAAATTGATTTCCATCAAAACCGGCGGATGCCCGGAAGATTGCTCGTATTGCTCGCAGTCTTCGCGCTATGAGACGGAGATCAAGGCTTCGGCGCTGATGGAAAAGGATGAAGTCGTTGAAATTGCCCGCAAGGCGAAGGCCTCCGGCGTGAGCCGCGTTTGTCTGGGAGCGGCTTGGCGCGAGGTGAAGAACAACCGGCAGTTTGATCGCGTATTGGAAATCGTGCGCGATGTGGCCGAGCTGGATTTGGAAGTGTGCTGCACGCTGGGAATGCTGACCGCTGAGCAGGCGGCTCGTTTGGAAGAGGCCGGCCTGTATGCGTACAACCACAATCTGGATACGTCGCCGGAACATTATTCCTCGATCATTACCACGCGCACTTACGCCGATCGCCTGAACACGATCAAGAACGTTCGCACGACGAACGTGACCGTCTGCTCCGGCGGGATCATCGGCCTGGGCGAAACGGAAACCGACCGAGTGGGGCTGTTGCTTCAACTGGCGAGCCTCGATCCGCATCCGGAATCGGTGCCGATTAATGTGCTGGCGAAAGTGGCGGGAACACCGATGGCGGAGCAGCCGGACGTGCCGGCTTGGGAGACGGTGCGGATGATCGCGGCAGCGCGGATTATGATGCCGGCGGCTGTGGTGCGCCTATCGGCGGGGCGGGCCATGATGAGCGTGAGCGATCAGGCGCTTTGCTTTTTGGCGGGGGCGAATTCGATTTTTTCCAGCGACACCAAACAGATGCTGACGCGCGCGGTGCCGTCGCCGGATTACGACGAAGACCGGGAACTTCTCAATCTTCTGGGTTTGAAGGCTCGCGAGCCGTACACTGAAAGTCTGTGCCAGCAGTCCCCGTTGCCATCACCGGTATAGGCCTTTGCACGCCGCTCGGCGCGGACGTCGCCACCACATGGCGGCGTTTGCTGAACGGCGAGGGAATCCTTGATCATTCTCGAGTTCCGGGCGAGTTTGTCTCGCCGCACGTTTGCTCGCTGGCGGAGTGTGCGCTGCGGCAGGCTATTTCCGATGCAAATTGGACCATCGCACAATACAGGGATATGCCGCTGGTGGTGGGGACGAGCAAGGGGCCGATTGAAACCTGGATTGATTCGCCGCCTTCTGAATCATTGACGTTGGGACTGGCAGGTATCACATCGCATCTGGCGATCAATTTCGATTTGGGAATCGGCCCACGATTGACTCTATCCACGGCATGCGCCAGCGGATTACATGCGCTCATTCGCGGGGCGATGCTGATTCGGGAAGGGCACGCGCGCGTGATGGTGGTCGCCACCGAATCATCGCTTCATCCGCTGTTTATCGGTAGTTTTAGGCGGCTGGGCGTTCTCGCCCCGGCGGGGCATGGGTGCAGGCCGTTCGATCAAGAGCGCAGGGGGTTTGTGGTTGGCGAAGCCGCGGCGGCGGTTTGTTTGGAAAAATCCGCGGAGAATCGGCAGGGGGTTCAAGTCGAATCATTTGCGATGGGGGCCGACGGGTTTCACCTCACGGGAGTTGATCCCGCCGGCGGCACATTGCGGCGCGTGCTGGCCGGCGTGATGGGCAACAAACCGGTCGATTTAATCCATGGCCACGGCACCGGCACGATCATGCACGATCCGGTTGAATTAGCCGCAATTGATGAAACCCTCGCAGGCACACGACTTACCCCCTCTCCCGGTACTCTGGGAGAGGGCCGGGGTGAGGGTCTTCCCTCTCAGTCCTCAGTCCTCAGTCCTCATTACTTACGAAATGTCCGGCCCGTGCTCTATTCCCACAAGGGCGCATTAGGGCACAGCATCGGCGCGTCCGGGCTGGTGGCTACCGTGCTGAATTGCCTTTGTCATCGGCATGGGATTGTTCCGCCGAATCTGCGGACGACACAGCCGCTGGAAATGAGCCGGACCACCTGCTCGACGCGGGCAATCGAGCGGCGAATTCATCGCAGTATCGTCATTGCCTCCGGCTTCGGCGGCGCAACGGCGGCGGTTTCACTTGTTGGCGGCTCGTCGCTTGCTGAAATTCTTACTTTGTAACGGAGGAAGACTTTTGACCACGGATGTCATGGATAGGAGTCGTGGTTGTCTTGATTCTCGTTAGTCCGAATAATTCATTTGAACCGCGGATGACGCGGATATCGCGGATAAGACGGGGAATTTACTGAACACATAAAACGCTATCTTCCATCCGTGTGATCCGTGCCATCCGTGGTTCAATTCCTCTGACCGACCTCTTTGAGAAATTCCCCGAACGCCGTGAAGACCCGGTCAGGATCGGCGGTGAAAATGGTATTGTGACTTGCCGACGGCACCTTCAGTCGCGTGACCTTTCCCGCTGCCGCGGCAGCGAGGCGGTCGGACATTTCCGGCGCAACCAATTCGTCTTGTACGCCATTGCAGATGAAAGTCGGGCAATGAATGGCGGCGATTTTGTTGAGGTTGTCGAAGCGGTATTTAACGATGAGCGGTGACGGAATCCACGGAATGAGTTGCTGAGCCATATCCGGCAGGGAGGTGTAGGCGTTGAAAGTCGCCAGCCCACCGACCGCGCGGCGGCTGGCCAGATCAATCGCGACGGCTCCGCCCATCGACCAGCCGACCGATACGATTCGCCGCCCTGCCAGGTGTTTTTCATTGATGAGATAGTCATAAACGGCATCTGCCGTGGCGTACACGCTTGCCTCGGAGGCCTTGCCGCCGCTCATGCCATAACCCGCATAATCCGGCATGATCACGTTCACGCCAAGGCGGCGGAATTGATCGAACTCGCCGAGGCACCAGGCGATGGTGGCCCCGTTGCCGTAGAAATAAGCCACGGTGAGGTCGTCGGCTGAATTTGGATCGGGGGAATCATCCGACATCAAAGCCCTACCGTACATCGCGACAATTTTGTCGCCCTTACTGGAAATCAATTGAACCAGATCGCAGCCGGGAAGCGGCGCGACAACGGCTTCGGCTTTTCCCTGGGAGAAAGCGCCGGGGAAGATGATGGAGTCCTGAATGAAGTACACGACGAGGCACACGCCAAGGTAGGTGAGCACGGCGGTGCGGAGGATTCGCCGGAGGAGCTTGGGGATTGGGGGCATTCAGGGGGAATCATAGCGGAAATTGGGATTAGAAATCGAACACGACATAACATGAATTATCGGACGTAGGGCGGGTACGTCATTTTCCGATAAACTGTTATGTGCGGAGGCCATTCGCTGGCCTGCGGAGCGGAGACCGCCCGGTGGAAGAACCTTGGCAAAGCTGTTCGCTTCGCCAAGGGTGGTAATGCCCCCACGCGGAATGTACGCGGGAGCTTGTTGAGAACCAGTATAAAAGCAAAGCCATTCCATGGCCATTCCCTTTCGCTGCACCAGTTACCACACCGGAGCAACTTCCATACACCCGATGGTTACCACACCACAGGTTGTGTCGAAGAATACACGCACACCATCGGTTGTCAATAGCGAATAACGCCACTTTTCAAGATTTCAAGACGGAGAACTCGTGACGAGCACCGCGACGCACAATTACCTCGGCCGGTTTCCGCTGAGTAAACCAGTGCATCCGCACATGCTCAACGGCAGCAAGCCTGGCTTCGACAACACCGTCCGCAAACTTCTGAAAGCCACACTTACGGCACAACCAAAAATACGGGTCCTCACCACGGCAGCGAACAACCCTCGTCAATGCCGGCATAAGTTCACCAAAAAGTAATGAAGCAAGCATCATCGACAAAACACTGAAGCAGATCCACAATGGCGGAATGAACCCACTCGATCAACTGGCAGACGCGGCAAGAACACAGCCCACAACACCACCGCCACGAACAACACAACCGAACACCACTACGGACGACCTACCACAGCGACGGTTCGACGACAGCAGCAAAGCCTGGCTCAGACGCGGATTCTTCACGTGCCTCGGAGCGGCTTTGGTAGGACTGGTATGGGCCATATGCGTCGTCATCACTGTAACACTCGTCACCGCCCTGCTCGGCTACCTCCTCGGCACCGTCGCAACACAGCCGCACCTCTTTCCACGCTGAAGACACCGCGTCATCACGCTGCGTGCAGAACGCGCCGACGCCGCGATCAACCACAACGGCGTCGGGGACGAAGTGCCTCACAAGACGCCACAACGCCTCAGCCTCGATGAAGCACCGCACGCCCAACTCCCCGCACCACGCACGCTTCGCACGCTTATCTGGACGCCGCCAACGCCTCAGAATCCTACGAATGCGGACGATGTCATTAACACGCAGCGTGCACGACAGCACGGCGGCAAACCAGTCCTTGCGGCCGACGACACCCCAGAAGCGGCCGACGCCGTCGAACTTCCGCGAGTCAGGCTTGGTGCAATACTTCGCCGCGTACCACGCGGCACCGCGAAACGTGCGAAGCAGATCGCATTGAGTACCGGCCTGGCGATGCTTCACGTCGCCCGAGCCGACAATGCGATACCACGCCTCGGCAAGCCAAGAGCGGAAATTCAGGCAGAAGCCCGCAAGTTCGTCAGCATCGCCATGCAACGCTTTGGGAGCGGACAACAGCAGGTGGAAATGCGGGGCCCCACGCTGCTGAAACTCCAGCCGCCAGACGAAGCTAGTGCCGGGAAACATCCGGCGACAGTCTACTGCAAAGGTATTTAGGTGCTGCTTCCAAACGAGCGGATCGTCGGACCAAACACCGGGATAAGTCAGCGTGACGAAGAGAAAGCCGCCAGAGGCGGGATCTACAGCGTTCACAGCCTCTAGGAGTCGACGGCCAGCGCGGCGAGAAAACGCCTTGACACGGCCGCGTTGCGACAGCGACCGACGACTACTGGAAACGGGAATCGAATTGGGGGCCAGTGCGGGCGCCGAATCGGGGGCCACCTGTGGTCAAAGAATAGCCCCGTTTGGGG
>Ga0208589_1000372_pt1 | contig 21784 bp, 17 predicted proteins | sample NGESurshal092012_2_FD_184486 | JGI IMG/M metagenome (GOLD analysis project Ga0208589, IMG submission 184486) | Arctic peat soil microbial communities from Barrow, Alaska - NGEE Surface sample F53-2 shallow-092012 (SPAdes) | ecosystem: Environmental > Terrestrial > Soil > Wetlands > Peat ... | reverse complement strand
GCGTCTTGTGATCCAGCTTCCGGCCATCGTTATCCCGCACGGCACAATCCTGCCAGATCACAAGATCAAAGTCAGGCTACTTTCGAACTCTTTAGTAACACTGTGCCAATTGGCAGATCCGGGAAGGGCAGGAAGATAGCCGCCTCTGGTGCCCGATATCTGGCTGCTCCCGCCGGCTCCCGGAGCAAGGTCATCCGTCGGCTCAGCTTGCGCGCCCAGGCAGGAAGACCGAAGCGCTGAAGCTGGAGACCACTTTGGGGATCAGGACATTCGCCGCGACGGCTGCCGTGCTGCTGACCGCTGCCCTCGCGGCCTGCGGCGGCAGTCATCCCGCAGCTGGCCAGGCCTCCTTCCCTCAGCCCCTGACCAGCACCCCTGCCTCGGCCGCCCTGGCCTGCGGCGCCGTCCTCGCGGCCGGCAGCACCGCGAGCAGTGTCATATCCGGCCTGGTGCAGGACCAGGATGCGCAGAACAAGGCCGTGCAGGAGGGCTGGGTAGGCGTCCTCGACGGCATCCTGACCAGGCAGGGTCAGGACCTGCAGAAGGCGTCAATGACTTCGCCCCGTACGCTACCGGCGCAGGGCCGCTCTCAGCTGCCGCGGTCGTCTTCGGCACTGGCGTGGCGAAGTTCCTGTCTGATCAGGCTGGCGGCCTGCAGCCAGGCTGGCCGGCCGAGGCCGGGCAGATTGAGCAGGACATCCACGTGCTCGCTGCTGCCTGCGGCATCCCGATGACCATCCCGAGCGGGTACACCGTCTGAGCCCGCCCCCGGCAGGGTCGCCGCCCGGCTCGATGCCCAGGCCGGCTGACATGCCGTTGACCGCCCTTGCCGGAACCCCGCCGGGTGCCGTGCGGAATGGCAGTCAGCCCAGGCCACGCTTTCGGACTGATTGGCGCTACCTGCGGCCCGGTTCGCCTCCGGGGTCTCCCCGCTCGGCTGGGAGCGGGACTAGGTCCAGGATGTACCAGGTCGTGAGGCCGGGACTGCGGGTGGCGGCGTCGGACCAACGGTGCATGCGGTCGATCTCCGTCGAGCCCAGCACCACGCCTGGCAGCCCGCGCCAGGGCGCTCCCGGACCGTGGTACCGGCGGTATTCCACCCGCAGCTGACGGACCGACCAGCTGGTGCGCCAGCCGGGCAGGTCGAACGCGTCCCACTCATAGTCGGCAATCACGCTGAGCGTGCAGGCGGCCGTGACCCGCAGGCCGGCCGTCACCTCGCCGGCCGGGACACCGGCGTGCGCCACGAACCCCCGATCGCCGGCAGCGATCAGGAACTCGGCGCCGAGATGCGCCGCCTCGCTCCAGACATCCCGCGCGGGCCCGGCCAGTCCGGTCAGCTCGTACCAGCAGCCGTCCGGGGCCTTCGGGCCGGACAGCATCGTCAGGCCGTCGTCACCCGTCCGTGCCGCCGCCAGGCTCCGGCACGACGCCCGCAGCCCCGTATCGGACAGCACCGAGCCGCGGCCCAGCTCGGGTACCGCTCCGTCTTGCACCCAGCCGGGATCCAGGTACACCCACACGGTGCCGATTATGCGTAACCGTCCCCGCCATCACCAGGAGATACCGATGGCGGTCCTGCGTCGGCGCCTGAGACGTCCGGGGTGGGAATGATGTCCCCCGGGGGACGTCCTGGAGGCGGCCGTCGGGAGCGGCTTAAAGCGACCTCACTCGTACGCGTGTTCTAATTCCTGGCATGGCCGATGCCCGTCGTCCCGCTTGGTGGTGCGCTTGGATCACCTAGATGACTGATTCCAAGGGCTTCGGGATGCCAATGTAAGTCCGCTGACCGGTAATGAACCTGAACGCAGTCTCTTGCTGCGGTCGCGAGCGGTAGTGGGAGGGGGATGAGCATCACCGGGAGTCTGCAGCCTCCCGGTGGCTCGGAGCCGCGTGGGCTCAGGTCAGTCGGGCGTCGGCGTACGCGGCCATCGCGTCACGCTGGTACTCGGCCAGGCCGGCGGCGATCTTGTCGTAGGCCGACTTGAACCGGGGGTCGTCGGCGTAGGTCTGACCCAGACCCTTGTACGCGGGCGCTGTGGGCATCCAGAGCTGGCACACGCCCTGGTAGTGGGCGTCGACCTCGGCCAGCACCACCGGGCCGTCGACCGGCGACCCGGCGGCCATGAGCTCAGCCATCCGGATCATCTGCGCGGTGGTCTCCCGCTGCATGCGCTCGTGGTCTTGCGCAGTGAGGGTGCCCGCGAACTGCTGGGACTGCTCCCACTGTGCCGGCCACCGCTCGCGGGCCTGCGCGTCATACTGCGAGGGGTCGAAGCCCTCGAACAGGTTCTCCGGCTTGCTGATCTTCGGCATGTCGCCGCCGTCCTTCCTTTCCTCCAGTTCAGCGATGGTGCGCTCGACGGTCCCCGCCAAGGTGGCGAGCCGGTCCCGTTCCACCAGGAGCCGCTTGTGGTGCGCGCGTAGCGCCTCCGCCTCGTCTGCCTGATGGTCCAGGACGCCGGCGATCTCGGTCAGTCCAAGGCCCAGTTCCCGCAGCACAAGGATCTGCTGCAAGCGCAGCAGGTCGTCCTCCTCGTAGTGGCGGTAGCCATTGCTGGCGATCCGCGCCGGCGGCAGCAACCCGATCTCGTCGTAATGCCGCAGAGTCCGGGACGTCACCCCGGACATCCGGGCCACCTCCGCGATCGACCAGGCCATGACCGTCTCCCATCAGCTGGGCCGGTTTCTCCGGCCTCATCAACAACGGTAGAAGTTGACGCAACGGAAAGGTCAAGCGCAGGCCTGGCCACCGCGCTTCCGCACTGGCGAGGGCCCAGCCGGGCAGGTCCGCGATCGGCGCGTCGCGGGCGATGACGTAGCCGCGGCCGCCGGTGACCGAACTGGGGCCGTCGGCGTGGGTTACTACCACTAACCGCATCGTCACCGTTTGCGGCGGGTAATGCCGAGCTGTGGGCTGAGAGACCGAATTCCTACTCGTATTACGTTGGGAAGACTGCCAACGACAGGGCGCAGTGGTTCACCAGCTAGTTGGGGACCAAGGACCCCTAGTTAGCGCGGCGGCCCCGATTGGTAAAATGGTATCCAATTGTCATTGGACTGCTCTTTCGAAATTCGGCTTATTATGATATGCTGAACAATACAATTGCTATTCTTCGCTGCATGTCTCATGAGCTCAGCCAGACCGCGCTTACGGCGGCGGCTGCCCGCGCCGCCCATCTTATCGTCGACCACGAACCGCTGATCTTCGCTGACCCGCTCGCCGCGCCGCTGCTGGGCGACCGGGGCGCCGAGTTCATCGGCTATCACCGCGCCCACGGCACGCACCTGGTGCTGTCCGCTGCCCGGGGCCAGGTCATCTGCAGAAGCCGCTACGCCGAGGATGCCCTGGCCGATCGGGTCCGCCAGGGCCTGACCCAGTACATCATCCTGGGCGCCGGACTCGACTCATTCGCCTACCGTTCCCCGTTCGCCCGCCAGGTACAGGTCTATGAGGTGGATCGGCCGGCCACCCAGCGGTGGAAGCGGGCGGCGCTGGACGCCGCGCGGATCGGGGTACCCGGCACGGTCACGTTCGTGCCCGTTGACTTTGAAGCCGACTCGCTGGCCGGCGCGCTGGCCAGCGGCGGCCTGGACCTGAGCCGCCCCGCCCTGGTCAGCTGGCTCGGCGTCACCATGTATCTCACCCGGCAGGCCGTCGGCCAGGCGCTCGCCGAGCTCGCCGGGCTTGCGCCCGGCAGCGAAATTATTGCCGACTACATGCTGCCGGCCCCGCTGCGCGACTCCGACGGCAGCACCTATGCCGAGCTGGTCATGCCGTCGGCGGCCGCGGGCGGTGAGCCGTGGCGGACGTTCCTGCGCCCCGAGGAGATGTCGGCCCTGCTGGCCGAGCACGGCTTCGGGGCCACCGCGCACATCCGCCAGCGCGACCAGGTGAGTCCCGAGCTGTGGGAACGATCGGACTCGCTGCACCCAATTGAGCTGTCGGTGGTCGCTCACGCCGTCCGCGGCCACCCCGTGTGAGCCCCGCGGGGGCCGCCCCGGGCGGCGCCGTGTCCGCATGTGCGGCCTAGCCTGGCTTCGGGTAAGCCATCGGGCCACCGCCTGGCGCACCCGGGATCGGCCGACGAGGACCCGCGAGGAGCCCATGGCGTTCACGATTACCGTCAACGGAATCCGGCGCGAGGTCAGCGACGGCGACGGCGACGGCGAGAACCGCGCCACCCTGCTGTCGGTGCTCCGGGAACAGCTCGGCGTGACCGGGCCTAAGCTCGGCTGCGGCGAAGGGGCCTGCGGGGCCTGCACCGTGCTGATCGGGGCGCGCGCGGTGGCGGCCTGCCAGGTCCCGGCCAGGGAAGCGGCCGGCCAGCAGGTCACGACCGTGGAAGGGCTGGCCGAGGACGGCTACCTGCACCCGGTGCAGCAGGCGTGGCTGGAGGCCGGCGCCCTGCAGTGCGGCTACTGCACGCCGGGCTGGCTAACCGCGACGGCGGCGCTGCTGGCCAGGATCCCGCACCCCAGTGACGAGCGGATAGCCGCCGAACTGACCAACATCTGCCGCTGCTGCACCTATCCCCGGATCCGCCGGGCCGTGCACCGCGCCGCCGAGCTCATGGAGCAGCCCGACCTGCTGACCCCGGTGCCACCCCCGCCGTCCCCGCCAGCCACCGCATCACCAGCCACGGGCGAGCCGGCCACGGGCGAGCCGGCGCCGCCCGTCCCGTGGAGCCTGACCCGCCAGGAGCCCGAGTCGTTCGCGGCGGCCATGCCCGACGGGCTGATGACGGTCGTGACCATCGACAGCCAGCCGGAAGCCGGGCGGCCCGGTCCGGGCAGCCCCAACGACGCGTGGATCCACGTCGGCGGTGACGGCGCCGTGACCGCGTTTACCGGCAAGGTCGAGGGCGGCCAGGGCACCCGGACGGCCCTGGCCATGCTGGTCGCCGAGGAACTGGCGGTCCCGGTCACCTCGGTCACCCTCGCCATGGGCGACACCGGCCGGTCCCCCTTTGACCTGGGAACCTTCGGCAGCCGGTCCATGCCGTACGCCGCTCCCCCGCTGCGCGCCGCCGCCGCGGCCGCGCGCAGGCTGCTGACGCAGGCCGCCGCCGCCCGCTTCGAGCTGCCGCCGGACCAGCTCCGGGTCTGCGACGGAATGATCGCCGGGCCCGACGGGGCGCCGAGCGTCGGCTACGGCGACCTGGTGACCGGGCAGCGCCGCGTCGAGCGGGTGCCCGCGGACGCCGCCGTCACGCCCGCCGCGGACTGGCAGGTGGCGGGCCAGCCTGCGCGAGCGCTGGGCTCGGCGGAGGTGGTGACCGGCAGCAAGCGGTTCCCCGCGGACCTGCGGATGGCCGGCATGCTGCACGGCTGCGTGCTGCGGCCGCCGTCCCACGGCGCCGGGCTGATCAGCGCCGACACCTCGGCCGCCGCCGCGCTGCCCGGCGTCACGGTGGTCCGCGACGGCGCGTTCGTCGGTGTCGTCGCGGCCGCCAGCCAGACGGCCCGGCGCGCGCTCACGAGCATCGAGGCCAGCTGGTCGGCGGTCGCCTCCGACGAGCCCGATCCGCTCTCCCCGGCCGGCCTGGAGTCGTACCTGCGCGCCCACCTGGTGTCGGCCGCGGGGCAGTTCAAGCAGGACTCCGGCGATGTCGAGGCCGCGCTGCGGGCCGGGCCCGTCCGGCTGGACGCGCACTACTCCGCCGCCTACATCGCGCACGCCCCGCTGGAGCCGCGGTCGGCGCTCGCCCGCTGGCAGGACGGCCGCCTGACCGTGTGGACCGGCACCTCGACTCCCTTCCGGGCCCGGACGGAGCTCGCGGCAACGCTGGACCTGCCGGACGAGGCCGTGCAGGTGGTCGTGCCCGACTACGGGGGCGGCTTCGGCGGCAAGCACGGCAGCGTGGTCGCCCTCGAGGCGGCCCGGCTGGCGCGGGCGGCGGGGCGGCCCGTCCACGTGCAGTGGAACCGCCAGGAGGAGTTCCAGCACTCCTACCTGCGGCCCGCGGCCATCATCGACGTGAGCAGCGCGGCCGGTCCCGACGGCAGCCTGACGGGCTGGGCCTTCACTAACATCAACTCGGGCTCGATCGGCCTGGCGCCGCCGTACCGCATCGCCCACCAGCGGCTGGTCTTCCAGCCGGCGGCCGCGCCGCTGGCCCAGGGCTCCTACCGCGCGCTGGCCGCCACCGCGAACAGCTTCGCGCGCGAGTCGCATCTGGATGAGCTGGCCAGCGCGGTCGGCGCCGACCCCGTGGAGCTCCGGCTGCGGAATCTCGATGACGACCGGCTCGCCGCCGTCCTGCGCGCCGCGGCCGCCGAGATCGGCTGGGGCGAGCCGACCGAGACAGGGACCGCGCACGGGATCGCGCTGGGCCGGGAGAAGGGCGGCCGGGTCGCGACGGCCGCCACGGTGCACGTCGCCGAGGACGGCACGCTGCGGGTGCTGCGCCTGGTCACCGCGGTGGACTGCGGGGCCGTGGTACACCCCGAGGGCCTGGCCAACCAGGTCGAGGGCGCGGTCATGATGGGCCTCGGCGGCGCCCTGTTCGAGGCCATCGACTTCGCCGGCGGCCGCATCCTGAATGCCGGCTTGTCGACCTACCGGGTGCCCCGGCTGGCCGACCTGCCCGACGTGCGGGTGCTGCTCCTCGACCAGCCGGACCAGCCCTCGGCGGGCGGCGGCGAGACCCCGATCGTCGCGGTCGCCCCGGCGATCGGAAACGCCATCTTCCGCGCCTGCGGCGTCCGCCTGCGCTCCATGCCACTGGCGCCCAGCGGCAAGGTGCCCCTGGGCCAGGAAGCCATCAGGCGTTATTAACGCCAGCTTCGGCGGCGTCCAGCTCACGGAGGTTGGCCAGCAGCTTTTGTCCGGGCCGGATGCGCCTAGAAGCTCAGCCCGGCCAGGTAACCGGCGAGCATCGCGCTGGCCACCTCGCCCACCGCCGCGTCCGGGGGCAGGAACCGCGGGTGGTGCAGCGTGATGTCATCGTGTGTGCCGACGAACAGCATCAGGGTGGGCGCGCACCGGGCGTAGTAGGAGAAGTCGTCGGCGCCGCACGACCGGAAGTCCGTCTCGATCGTGAAGCCGGCCTGCCGTACCCACGGCCAGCTGGCCGCGGTCAGCGCCGGGTCGTTGACCAGCGCGGGCTCGCCGTCCTCGATCCGCACGGTGCCGGCGCAGCCGAAACCCCGGCAGGTGTGCTCCACGATCTCGGCCATCGCCTGGTGCAGCCGGGGCCGGTCCGCCTCGTCAAGGGACCGCAGCGAGCCGCGGGCGGTGGCCGTCTCCGGGATGACGTTCGCGGCCCGCCCGGCCTCGATCGCGCCGACCGATACGACGACCCCGTGCGTGGGATCGGCGTACCGGCTGGTGATCTGCTGCAACGCCAGCACCGCCTGGCACAGCGCCGGGACCGGGTTCACGGCCAGGTGCGGATAGCCGGCGTGGCCGCCCCGGCCCGTCACCACGATCTCGAACTCGTCCGAGGCCGCGTTCACCGTGCCGGCCGCCGCGCCCACGGTCCCGGCCGGAAGCTGGTGCTGCAGGTGCACGCCGACCACTGCCCGCGGATAGTGGGCGGCCAGCTCGCCCGAGGCCACGATGTCCCGCGCGCCGGACGGGACCGTCTCCTCCCTCGGCTGGAGCACCGCGAGCAGGGCCACCGGCACCTCCACCGCCCGGGCCGCCCGGCCGAGCGCGGTCAGCGCGGCCAGGTGGACGTCATGGCCGCACGCGTGCATCGCGCCGGTCCGCGACGCCCACGCCGCGCCGGTCTGCTCGGTGATCGGCAGCGCGTCGAGCTCGGCCCGGACCGCGACGCACGGGCCCCCAGGCGGCCCGATCCGCACCAGCCGTCCGGTGCCGGCTACCCGCGGCGCGCCGGGGTCCCCGAGCGCCGCCGCGGCCCGCGCGGCCGTGGGCTCCTCGGCGCCGGACAGGTCGGCCGCGGCGTGCAGCTCGTGCCGCAGCCCGACCGCCAGGTCGAGCTCGGCGGCCAGGGCCTTGTGCAGGGCCGCCCGCAGCTCGCCGAGGTCCGCCGTGCTCGCCGCGCTCACCGGCCGTCCAGCCGGTACACGCGGCGGCTGTTGCCCGCGCCGACCAGGCGCGCGACCCGGTCACCGTCCGCGCGCGTCCAGGCATCGTCGGCCACGAACGCGCCGATGACCCGGTCCAGGTCACGCCGGAACCCGAAGGCGCCCAGGTAATGCAGCTCGGCCAGGCCGAACGCGTCGGAGGAGTACAGCAGCTTGTGGAACGGCGCCACCTCCAGTGCCTCGGCCAGCACCGCCGCGGACCGGGCGCCCACATGGTTGAGCGCCTCGCCGACGTCCAGGTAGACGTGCGGGAACACGTTGGCCAGGCAGGCCGCCTGCCGGTGATAGGGATAGCAGTGCAGCAGCATGATCGGCGTCCCGGCGTCCTGCGTGGCGAGCAGGAAGTCGTGCATCAGCCCGGGGTCGGCGCGATGCAGCCGGGCGTCCGGATCGCCGAGCCCGACGTGGAACTGCAGCGGCAGGCCGGTGCGGACCCCGGCCCAGATGACGTGTCGCAGCAGCACCGGATCCGCCAGCCGGGGCGGCCCCGCGGGCACCACCTCCGCCAGCCAGTGGCCGGCCGCGGCCCGGACCTCGGCGGCGCTCGGCGGGGCGGGATCAAAGTCCAGGCCGCAGCGGTAGGCGGCGATCGACTTCAGCCCCACCGCGCCCGCCGCGGCCGTGGCCAGGGCGGCCTCGAAGTCGGCGGCGAAACTGGCCGCGTCGCCCCCGGCACCGGCCACCCGCTCGGCGATGCTCTCCAGCCGGGCGATCTCGAGCGCCGGCGCCCCGCTGGCTTGCTCCAGCTCCGCGGGCGTCATCACCTGGTCGCTCTGGTAACCCGTGTCGACCAGCCAGGCCTCGACGTCCGCCGCCACCAGGAACCGCCGGTTCACCACGGCCGGCCCCAGCTCGGCCCGCCGCGCGACGTACTCCGCCGGCGGGGCCGACGGCTCCAGCCCGAGGACCGGGGCGCAGTGCCGGCGGACCGCGAAGCCCAGCTGCGTGTCCCACATAGTGGTGCCGGGCGCCGGCGGCGCCACGGCCTCGGTGAGCAGCGACTCGATGCCCGGCCCGTCGAGCGCGTCCGCCACGGCACCATGAACGTGATGATCAACCAGAGGCAACATACCGGGGACAATAACGATCTTCAGGCGCCGCGGCCAGTTCCCCGGCCAGCTCGCCTGGCCGACTCGCCCTGGCCTGCTACGCCGACAATGGCGGTCCGTCAATGGGCAGATGCGCCGGGATGGCGTTAAAAATATTTAACAACTTGTTTCTAGTTTATTTCTCCGGCCGGATCTAGTTCGCCCCTTTTTCCACACCTATGTTATGGGCGGGAAGCCATTGTCGCCGCGGCGGGCGGAGCAGGTGCAAGGAGGCATCATGCCGAGATTTCGCAAGCCACCGCTCCTGAGATCCTCGCGCACTGTCGCCGCGGCGGGTGCGCTCGCCGCCGCGTCCGCGTCCTTGCTCGCCGTCGGAGGCGCCGCCCAGTCCGCCTCCGCCGCCCCCGCCTCGCCTGCCGCTCCGGTCACAGCCGCCGCGCGCGCCGCCTCCGCCGCCTGCCCGTGGGTGGGCTCCACCGCGCCCATCCCGCAGCGGGTCAGCCAGCTGCTGGGCAAGATGACCACCACCCAGAAGGTCGCCCTGCTCACCGGGTCGGGCGGCTCCAGCTACGTCGGGTTCATCCCGGCCATCGGGTCGCTGTGCATCCCGGCGGTCAACCTGGAGGACGGCCCCGCCGGGGTAGGCGACGGCATGAGCAACGTCACCCAGCTGCCGGCCCCGGTAGACGTGGCCTCGACCTGGGACACCTCCGCCGAGCAGCTGTACGGCCAGGTCATCGGCGCCGAGCAGGCCGCCAAGGGCACGACCATCGACCTGGGGCCGACGATCAACATCGTGCGGGACCCGCGCTGGGGCCGCGCCTTCGAGTCCATTGGCGAGGACCCCTACCTGAACGGCGCCCTCGGCGCCGCCGATATCCGGGGCGTCCAGTCCACCGGCGTGATGGCCCAGGTCAAGCACTTCGCGGTCTACAACCAGGAGACCAACCGCAACACCCCCTCTGACAACGCGGTGATCAGCACCCGCGCCCAGCAGGAGATCTACCTGCCCGCCTTCGCCGCATCCACCCAGCAGGGCGCCGCCTCCTCGGTGATGTGCTCCTACAGCACCGTCAACGGCACCTATGCCTGCCAGAACCCGTTCCTGCTCAGCACCGTGCTGCGCCAGCAGTTCGCCTTCAGCGGCTTCGTGACCTCGGACTGGGGCGCCACCCACGCCACCGCCGCATCGGCCAACGCCGGCCTGAACATGGACATGCCCGGCAACGACGGGTTCTACGGCGGCGCGCTGGCCAGCGCCGTGTCCGGTGGCTCAGTCTCCGCGGCCACGCTCAACTCGCTGGTATCCCCGGTCCTGACCCAGATGTTCGCCTACGGCCTGTTCGACGAGCCGCCGACGGGCTCCCCGGCCCAGGGCGCCACCAGCTCCGCGCATGTCTCCGACGCCGTCCAGCTCGCCGAGGAAGGCACCGTCCTGCTCAAGAACAGCGGCGGCGTGCTGCCGCTGTCCTCGGCCGACAGCAAGATCGCCGTCATCGGCGCGGACGCCTCGACCAGTCCGCTGACCGTCGGCGGCGGCAGCGCGGGGGTCAACTCCAGCGGCACCGTCACCCCGTTGCAGGGCATCACCGCCGCCGCCCCGGGCGGTGTCACCGTCAGCTACAACGACGGTTCCTCCACCAGCTCAGCCGCGGCCCTGGCGGCGGCGTCCAGCGTCGCGGTCGTCTTCGTCAGTAACGGTGAGTCCGAGGGCAGCGACCTGTCCGGCATCAGCCTGTCCAGCGCGGCCAACTCGCTGATCTCCGCGGTCGCCGCCGCGAACAGCCGCACCATCGTGGTGCTCAACACCGGCTCCGCGGTGACGATGCCCTGGCTGTCGTCGGTGACCGGGGTGCTCGAGGCCTGGTACCCGGGCCAGGGGGACGGCACGGCGATCGGCTCGCTGCTGTTCGGCAGCAGCAACCCGTCCGGTCACCTGCCCGTGACGTTCCCGGCCTCGCTGTCCCAGGTCCCGGCGAGCACGCCTGCGCAGTGGCCGGGCCAGAACGGGACCGTGCAGTACTCCGAGGGCATCAACGTCGGCTACCGCTGGTATGCCTCCCAGGGCCTGACGCCGCTGTTCCCCTTCGGGTTCGGGCTGTCCTACACCAGCTTCTCGTTCAGCAACCTCAAGATCGGGACGCTGCCGGCCGGCGGCGCGGCCACCGTGTCCGCCACCGTCACCAACACCGGGTCCCGGGCCGGCGCCGACGTCGCCCAGCTGTATGTCACCGACCCGGCCGCGTCGGGCGAGCCGCCCCGTCAGCTGGAGGGGTTCGCCCGGGTGAACCTGCAGCCCGGTGCCAGCCAGACCGTCCAGTTCCCGCTGACCCAGCGCAGCCTGCAGTACTGGAACTCCGGCAGCAACAGCTGGGCCGCCAGCACCGGAAACTACGGCATCGCGGTCGGTGACTCCGACGCGCACCTGCCGCTGACCGGCACGCTGGCGGTATCCTCCGCCCAGCTCGGCCAGCCGGTCACCATCACCAGCCCGGGCCCGCAGGAGGGCACCGCCGGGCCCGCAGTGTCGGTGCCCGTCTCGGCTAGCGATGCCACCAGCGGCCAGACCCCGACCTTCACCGCGACCGGCCTGCCGGCCGGGACTTCCATCTCCGCCTCGGGCACGATCAGCGGCACGCCCACCGCGGCGGGCACGTCCACCGTGACGGTCACCGCGCAGGACGGCAACGGCGCCTCGGCTGCCGCGTCGTTCACCTGGACCGTCGCTCCCGTCGGATCGGGAATCGCGACCACGTCACTGGTCGGCTACCAGGGCCTTTGCCTGGACGTCGCGAACGACAGCAACGCCAACGGCAACAAGGTGGAGATCTATACCTGCAACGGCACCAACGGCCAGCAGTGGACGCTCGAGCCCAACGGCACCGTGCACGCCGACGGCTCCTGCCTCGACGTGGCCGCCGGCGGGACCGCCAACGGGACCCTGGTCGACCTGTATGCCTGCAACGGCAGCGGCGCCCAGGTCTGGCAGCCGCAGTCCAACGGGTCGCTGCTGAACCCGCAGTCGGGCAAGTGCCTGACCGACCCCGGCAGCTCGACCAGCCTCGGCACGCAGGTCCAGATCTCGACCTGCACCGGCGCGGCCAACCAGTCGTGGGTCTCCCCCGCCGGCGGGGGCGGCTCGGGCGGCGGCGGCGCCGGCCCGGTGGTCGGCTATCAGGGCCTCTGCCTCGATGTCCGGGCGGCCAACAACGCCGACGGCACCCCGGTGCAGGTATATACCTGCAACGGCACCAACGCGCAGTCCTGGACGGTCGAGTCGAATGCCACCCTGCAGGCCCTCGGCAAGTGCCTGGACGTGACGGGCGGCGGGACCGCCAACGGGACGCTGGTGGACCTGTATACCTGCAACGGCACCGGCGCGCAGGTGTGGCAGCCGCAGTCCAACGGGTCGCTGGTCAACCCGCAGTCGGGTAGGTGCCTCGACGACACCGGGTTCTCGACCACGCCCGGCACCCAGGTGCAGATCTGGAGCTGCTCGGGGGGTGCCAACCAGTCCTGGTCCCTGCCTTAGGCGTACGGCCCGAGGCGGCGGGGACTGCTAGCCCGCTGCGCAGCGCCCATCCCCGCCCGCTGCGCGGCGCCCGTCCGGCCGGGACCACGGTCCCGGCCGGGCGGGATCCACGTCAGCCGGCGCCGTGCTCAGTCGGCGCCGTGCTCGGCCTGGGTGACCAGGCCGGCCTGCTCGGGCAGCACGCCCAGCGAGACGTCGTCGGGACGGCCGCCGGCCAGCGCCCAGTCCACGCTGACCCGCAGCCGGCGCTCGGCGGTCGGCAGCGCGTACAGGTGGTAGCCGCGGGTGACGACCTTGGCCAGGCGGCCGCGCAGGCTCACGCCGAAGGGCCGGGCGGCCGCGTCGGGGCCGCCGAGGTCGACGACCAGGCCCAGGTCGTGATGGCGGTAGGGCCGCGGCGTTCCGCCGCTGAGGTCAGCGACGATGTTGCGGGCCGCCGCGCTGGCCTGGCGCATGGCGTGCTGGGCGGTGGGCGGGCACAGGGCCCGCCCGCCGTCGGAGCCTGGCTGGGCCGTCAGGTCCGGCACGGCGGCGGCGTCGCCGATCGCGTAGACCTCGGGATGGCCGGGGACGCGGAGCGTGGCGTCCACGACCAGCCGTCCCTTCTCCGTCGGCAGGCCGAGCCCCCCGATCAGCGGGCTGGCCGTGACTCCGGCGCACCAGATGACGGTCGCGCAGTCCAGGACGCTGTCGTCAGTCAGGGTGACCCGGCTGTCGGTGACCTCCCGGATGCTGACGCCCAGCCGCACGTCGACCCGGCGCCGCCGGAGCAGGCTCAGCGCCGACTGGCCCAGGCTCTCGCCTAGCTCGGGCATGACCGCCTTCGCGACGTCCACCAGGAGCCAGCGCACGTCGCCGGGGCGCAGGCTGGGGTAGAGCGGCAGCAGGTTCTCGGTCAGCCGGGCCATCTGCGCGGTCAGCTCGGTGCCGGCGTAACCCGCGCCGGCCACCACGAAGGTCAGGGCCGCGCGCCGGCGCGCCGGGTCGGTGAGCACGCTCGCCGCCTCGATCTGGCCCAGGACGTGATCGCGCAGGTACAGCGCCTGCGCCACGGTCTTCAGCCCGATCGCGTGCTGGGCCAGGCCGGGAATGTCCAGCAGCCGGGTCACGCTGCCGGGAGCCAGCAGCAGCCGGTCGTAGCTCAGCCGGCCCGGCGTGCCCTCGCCCCCGTCGTAGCTGACCACCCGCTGCTCCAGGTCGACCGAGGTCGCCCGGCCGCGCACGATGCGGGTGCCCTCGAGCCGCCCGGCCAGCGGCACGACCGCCGCCCTCGGGTCGATGGTGCCCACCGCCACCTCGGGCAGGAACGGCGCGTACAGCAGCCCGTCGACGTCGGAGAGGATGGTCACGTCCGCCGTCGTCCGGCCGAGCCGCCGGGCGGCGAAGAAGCCGCCGAATCCCGATCCCACGATGACCACTCGCGGCCGCCGCCCGCCGGGCGCTGAGCCGTTGCTGCCATTGCTTCCGTTGCTGCCGTCTGATGCAGGCGTCATGGCCGGGGAGCTACCCACAATGAGGCGATCCATGAGCGCCGGCCGCCCACGTACCCGGGCCGGGCGTCAGGGCGCGGCCACCAGTTCCACTGTGCAACCAAGACTCGGTGCTCGCGACAGCCGCTCGTCAGCGGTCAGGAGCGGCGCCGTGAGAGCCACAGCGAGGGCGACGTACAAGCCGTCGTAGAAAGTCACGTTGCTGCGCAACGCCCACGCGGCCGTAGCCAGGGCGCCCGTCATCTCGTGTCGATGATCGACGAGCGGGGCACTGGCGTGCAGGAGCGCCTCGGCATCGGCTGCGGCCAGTTCACCTCGCAGCACGTGCCGACGCAGGACATTACCGACCTCCGCGTCGATCAGGTGCGGGGCGTGGCACACCTCGCTGGCCAGGCGCCGCCGGAGTGCTGCAGCCGCCGGAGACCTCCCCAGGGTGGCGATCACCAGGCCCGACGCGTCTATGACTAGGGTCATGGCCGATGCAGTCAGCGCCGCTCGGCGGTCAGGTCCGCGATGATCGACGCCCGAGCGGGATCGTCGGCGTGCACGCGCTCCAGCACGGCTTCGATCTCCTCGATTGCCTCGTCCTTGGTGGGCCTCCCAGCCAGCTCCGCCAATTGGTCCCGTAGGTAAGCCTGCATCGACTGTCCTGCGCGCCGGGCTCGCCGACGGAGTACCTCGTAATGCTCTTCGGGCACTTCGCGCACTTGAATCGTCGCCATAGCGCTACTTTAGCGCAGCAGCGCGATTACTGGGCGCCTGCGGGGCGCTCGGCGGGCCGCGCGATGACGCTTGACGTGATCTTCAGAGCCTGACGGCGCGAAATCTTTCGCGCCACATGAGGGTCCCGGGCTTTGCTGACAGACCGGTTCGGCCGGGCCGTCTACTGCGGCTCGAGGCTGATCAGGGCCTGTCCGGTGGCCGGATCGAAGGGCACCGACTCGTGGTCGTGCACGATGCGCCAGCGTCCGTCGATGCGACGGCAGCACAGCGTCGCGCGCACCCACATGTTCACCTGGTCGCCGGTCTTGAGCGTGCCGCCGACATGGTAGAGGAAGGAGCAGAAGCCGAGGTCCCCCTGGGCGCTGGCCTGCACGTCGTGCGCGGAGTAGTCGATCGGGCCGTCGTAGCCGTCGAACCAGGCCTGCAGGTGCTCGACGGTGGCCTGGCTGCCGCGCGAGTTCAGGGGCGGCAGCACGTCGAAGGTGATGACGTCCTTCGCCGGACGGGCGGCCAGCGTGGCGCTGTCCCGTTCACGGACGGCGCGCACCCGCTCCTCGACCAGGTCGCGCAGCTCGTGCTCGGCGTTCATGCCTGCTCCTTCAGTAGGGTGGCGAGGTTGTCGAGCTGGGAGTTCGTGCCGGTGCGCCGGGAGTCCGGGTTGTCGAGTCCGTCGAGGTAGGCGCCCTGCTCGGTGTAGACCAGGCGGGTACCGGCCGGTGTGGCCTTCAGCTCGATGGCGGCCACTGACACCGACGTCCGCTGGCCGTCCACCGACATTTCGTAGGTCGTGATGATCCGCTCATCCTGGATGATGTCGCGGTACTGCGCGTCGTAGGTGAATCGCGGGCTCGCCCCGGCGGGTGTGCGGAAGCTCTCGGTCCCGCCGACGCGGAAGTCGCCGTGGTAGTCGGGGTTGTTGTTGCCGGACAGGTCGAACCAGCGCACCTTTATGCTCGGGTCGGCCCAGGCGTTGAACACCCGCTCGGGTGGGTGCGGGTAGTCGCGCTCGATGGCCCAGCTGCTGTTCTCAACGCTCATGTCCTGCGTCCTCGCTTCCGTGTCGGTGGTGGGGGGTCCTGTGGTGCCTGCTCGCTCGCAGCCTGCTCGTCCAGGACCACGCCGAGCCGGTCGAGTCGGCGCTGCCAGACGGCGCGGCGGTCAGTGAGCCACTGCTCGGCCGAACGCAGCCCGTCCTCGCTGATCGAGCACGTGCGCACCCGGCCGGTCTTGCGCGACTCGACCAGCCCGCTCGCCTCAAGCACCTGGACGTGCTGCACGACCGCGGCGAGCGTTATCTGCAGCGGTCTGGCCAGTTCGCTCACCGAGGCCGGCCCCTCGGCGAGCCGGTGGAGCATCTGCCGGCGGCTGGGGTCGGACAGTGCGTGGAAGGCGCGGTCGAGCGTATCCGGACGGTCAAGCACCTGCTTGACCATAGTGACAAGCCGCGTGACAGTCAAGCGACCGGTTGAGCATCGTCCCGGCTGGTGGAGGATCCCCTAGCGGACAGGCCCGGCAGCATCCATTTGGCCGAGGATCAGGTGCAGATCGTCGACACCCAGGGCCTGATCCTGGCCGTGGCCCGCATCGAGGGCATCACCAAGTGCGGGGAGCTACTCCTCGGCGACTCACGCGTCGGCCAGGCCACCACCACCCCGCACCCATCGCGTAACCCCGTCGCTTACATCTGAGCCCGGCGCCCGGCGGGTGCCCGCGCCAACGAGCCGGGCACCCACCGGATAGCGCCATATAGCGCCGAAGAAATCGCGTCACTTGTGGGTGAAGGGTCGCACGCTTGACGGGCCTTCTGGGAGGCGTAAAATCTCGGTTAATTAATAGGAAAGTTTCTTATTAGTTAATCAACTTCCCTCTGGAGGAAGCATGAAGCGTCCCCGCTCGCTCGCGCTCCTCGCCGCCCCCGCGGCCGTGCTGCTCACCTTCGGGGTGGCCCTGACCGCTGGGTCGGCTCCCGCCCTCGCCGCCACCAACCTGCTGGCTAACCCTGGCTTCGAGTCCGGGAGCCTGTCCGGCTGGACCTGCTCGGCCACCGATAGCGTCACCGCCAGCCCGGTGCGCTCCGGCTCCCACGCGCTGGCCGGCGCCCCCAGCAACAGCGATACCGCGCAGTGCTCGCAGACCGTTCAGGTGGCGCCGAGTTCCGCCTACACGCTGACCGGCTGGGTCGAGGGCAGCTACGTCTACCTCGGCGACACCGGCACCGGGACGACCGACACCAGTACCTGGACCGGCTCGGCCCCGAGCTGGCAGCAGCTGTCGACCTCGTTCACCACCGGGGCGTCGACCACCAGCGTGACCATCTACGTGCACGGGTGGTACGCCCAGGGCACCTACTACGGCGACGACTTCTCGCTGACCGGCCCCGGTGGCGGCGGAGGCGGGAGTGCCCCGGCGGCCCCGGCCGGGCTATCGGTCACCGGCACCACCTCATCGTCGGCATCGCTGTCCTGGACCGCGCCAGCCGGGACCGTCACCGGGTACAACGTCTACGAGAACGGCACCAGGGCGACGTCCACCACGGGCACCTCGGCCACGGTCACCGGCCTGGCCGCGGCCACCACGTACACCTTTGCCGTAACGGCCTCCAACAGCTCGGGCGAGTCGCCGAAGTCCGGCGCGGTGCAGGCGACAACCGCGTCGTCCGGCGGGGGCGGGGGCGGAGGGGGCGGAGGCGGCAGCGGGAGCTACGCGGTGGCGCCGTATGTCGACCTGACCAACAATCAGGAGCCCATGCTGAACGCGGCCGCGACCCAGGCCCATCTGAAGGCCTTCAGCGCCGCGTTCGTCATCGGCAGCGGCTGCACGCCGATCTGGGGCGACACCCTGCCCGTCACCAGCGATCCCACCGTGACGTCGGAGATCACGACAGCGCAGGCCGATGGCGCCCAGCCGATCGTCTCCTTCGGCGGCGAGGCCGGCAGCGAGCTGGCCACCTCCTGCTCCAGCCTCAGCCAGCTCACGGCCGCCTACCAGTCGGTCATCAACACGCTGCACGTCAGCCACATCGATTTCGACATCGAGGGCGCGGAGATCGCCTACACCGCCGCCAACAACCTGCGGTTCCAGGCGATCAACGCGCTCGAGGCGGCCAACCCCGGCCTCGTCGTGTCGGTCACCATCCCGGTCTTCCCGAGCGGCCCCGACTACAACGGCCAGGCCTTCCTCCAGCAGGCCAAGGCCGACGGCACCCGGCTCGACATCATCAACGCGATGGCCATGGACTACTACGGCACCTATGACAGCGGCGGCGCGAACATGGGCGCCTACGCCGTCAGCGCCGGGCAGAACACCCTGGCCTTCGCCAGGACGCTGTGGCCGAGCATGACCTACGCCAACATCGGCGTGACGCCCATGATCGGCCAGAACGACGACCCGGCCGAGATCTTCACCGAGGCCGGCGCGCACACCCTGGTCCGCTTCGCCCAGGCCAATCACCTGGGCCGGCTGGCGTTCTGGTCGGTCGACCGGGACCAGCCCTGCGGCGGGAGCGCCAGCGGCCTGCCGTCCTGCTCGGAAATCAGCCAGCAGCCCCTGGACTTCAGCAAGGTCTTCGCCAGCTACACCGGCTGATGCTCGCTGGTGCGGATCGGGCTGGCTATGGCAAGCTCGATCCGCACCACCGGCAGCGTTTAACCTCGGCATGGGGGATGCAGTGACTGACCCAGTCGATGTCACGCTGGCCGCCTACGAGGCCGGTGTCGAGCAGTACGTGCAGGCCAGCGCCCCGCCGAAGGGGTCGCTGCTCAGCTACCTGGACCGGATGGCTGACCTGGTGGGTGACGGCCACGTCCTGGAGATCGGCAGCGGTCCCGGCTGGGACGCTGATCATCTGGAGAGCCGGGGCCTGCGCGTGACCCGGACCGACGCCACGCCGGCGTTCGTGCAGCGACTGCGCGCCAGCGGCCACGACGCGCGACGGCTGGATGCCCGTTCTGATCCGCTCGGCGGTCCCTATCAGGGGGTCCTGGCCGACGCGGTGCTCCTGCACTTGTCCCGGCCCCAATTCGAGGATTTCGTTCAGCGAGCCCGGCGGGCCGTCGTGGACGGCGGCGTGCTCGTCATCACCCTCAAGGAGGGCGATGGCGCGGCGTGGACGCGGGACAGGCTGGCCGCGCCGCGCTACTTCACCTACTGGCGTGAGGCCGCGGTGCGGGAGACGCTCGACCGGGCTGGCTGGCTGGTCGCCTCCGTGGACCACGTTCCAGGCTCGAAGGAGCCCTGGCTCTACGTTCTTGCCCGTGCGGCACCTGGCCACCGGACTGCCCCCGGCGGCTAGACAGCGGCCGGCGGTGTCCGAGATCCTGACGACATGATCGCGCCGGGAAGCCGTTACGTAGCGCTGGGCAGCTCTTATGCGGCCGGCCCTGGCATCCCGCCGGTCGTCCACCGGGGCGCCCTGCGCTCGGGGCGGAACTACCCGCATCAGGTGGCCAGGGCGCTGTCACTAGAGCTGACCGACGTGACCAGCTCGGGGGCGACGACGGCGAACATCCTGGATACGCCACAGCGCACCCTGTCCGGCACGTTTCCCCCGCAGGTCAGCACCGTGACCGCGGACACCCGGCTCGTGACGGTCACGGCCGGCGGCAACGACGCCGGGTACATCGGCGCGCTCACCAAGCTCAGCGTGGCCAACGCCGTCGGCCGACGGCTGCCCGGCGTGCATCTGCGGGCGAGCGCCTGGCTGGCCGACTGGGCCGGGGCGGCTCCGCCTCCGAGCGCGTTCGTGCAGGTCGCGGACGCGCTGGCCGAGGTGGTCCGGGCCGTCCGCAGCCAGGCGCCACAGGTGCAGGTCGTGCTCGTGGACTACCTCACCGTGGTGGAAACCGAGCCCGCCGGCGCAAGTAGCGGCCGGGGCGCCCTGCCGCTGACGCCAGAGCAGGCCCGGCAGGTCGAGATCGCGGGCGCCGGCCTGGCGGCGGCATTCGAGCGGGCCGCGTCGGTGACCGGAGCGGGGCTGGTCCGCGCCTCGCTGGAGAGCGCCGGGCACGGAGCCGGCTCGGCGGACCCATGGGTCACCGGGCTCAAGTTCGGCAATCCGCTGACCGGCGGCGCAGTCCCCTGGCATCCGAACCTCACCGGCGCCACCGCAATAGCCAGGCTCGTGGTCGAGTACCTGTCCGGTTGACCCATTCCCGGGGGAGCCGTCGGTGCCGTTGAGACACCGAGGGCCACGCCATTTCATTGAACGCTTCCGTTAGTTACCTCTCCGCAGCGCCCGTCCCACGGCTGCCGGTACTCCGCGCTCCCCGCGCGGCCAAAAAAAATGCCGGGCAAATCATGACAGTAGCCCTTTTCGGGAAGCTTCGCTAACGCTCTGCCGAGACAAATGGCCTTTGCTTACTGGCGGCGGCCCGCCTAAAGGCGCACACTAAGTGGGGGGCTGAAACCGGAGGGGCATTTGTGCTATTTGCTGGGTCTGCCGCAACCTTGCCATTCGTAACAATTGCCACTCGTGGCGTGCACCGGAGGACTTCATTCCTGCTCCGCCTCACCGCTGCCGCCGGCACCGCCATCTGCCTGTCGACCGCTGCCATCGTCTCGGCACCTGCAGTCGCGGCCCGGGCCGCCGTCACCGATCCGGCGGCGGCGGTCACGTCGCGGCCGGGGGCCTCGCCCATTACCCAGGCCTGCGGCAATCCCGGCGCTCCGGGCCAGGCCCAGCACGTAATCTGGATCTGGATGGAAAACGAGAGTTTCGGCAATGTCATCGGCAACCCGAATGCGCCATATCAGACGTCACTGGCCAAGCAGTGCGGGACGCCGACGAACTTCCACAATGAAAGTCATGGCTCGCTCAATAACTATATCGCAGCGACCAGCGGCCAGAATGTCCTCGGCACGAGCTTCATCAATGACTGCACGCCGAACCCGAGTGCCAACTACTGCGTCAACTCGGGCCCCAGTATCTTTTCCCAGGCCGAGAGCGCCGGTGCGACCTGGCGTAGCTACGCTGAGGATATGCCGTCGAACTGCTACCGGGGCACTTCCGGTAATTACGTCGCGCAGCACAATCCGGCAGTTTACTATCCATCGCTGGCCAGCTGCGGCCAGTACGACGTCCCCATGGGCAGCGCCACCGCTCATACCGGCCAGTTTTACAATGACGTGGCCAGCGGAAACTTGCCGTCCTTTAGCTTTGTAACGCCCAACCTGGTCGATGACTCCCATAGCTCAGGGACCGCAACGGCGGATGCCTGGCTCAGCCAGATCGTGCCCTTGATCACGAGCGGCCCGAATTACCAGAACGGCAATACCGTTCTCTTCGTTACCAACGATGAGGGCGTCGGATCGGATTACACGCTCAACGAGAATTGCGCCAGTCAGGCACTAGACCCCAGCCAGCCGTCATGCCTGATTCCGACCATCGTCGTGGCTCCGTATGTTCCCGCCGGCACTGTCGATAATACTTTCTATACCCATTACTCCATGCTCCGCACGACGGAGGAGCTGCTCGGACTGCCGTTGCTGGGGCTGGCCGCCAGCGCTAACTCGATGACGTCCAGCTTCGATCTGGGTGCCGTTAGCGGTGCTCCGACTCCGCCTAGCGCGCCTGCGAACCTGGCGGCCAGCACCTCAGGCTCCGGGCAGGTAAACCTGAGCTGGACCGCGTCCATACCTGGCGCTGCGCCGGTGAGCGGTTATCAGGTCTCGCGTAACGGCGCCGTCATCGCCACTACTTCCGGTGCGGCCGTCACTTACACAGACGCGACGGCCAGCCCGGGCGTGACCTACAACTACGCCGTATCAGCGGTCGATACGGCTGGCAATGTCAGCGGACCGTCGAACACGGTGTCGGTAACCACGCCCACGCCCGGCGTCACCAACCTGCTGGCTAATCCGGGCTTCGAGACCTGGTCCGGCGGGCTGCCGACCGGCTGGACCACCTACGGCGCGCACACCACCCTCACCCAGAC
>Ga0208589_1000371_pt1 | contig 21831 bp, 24 predicted proteins | sample NGESurshal092012_2_FD_184486 | JGI IMG/M metagenome (GOLD analysis project Ga0208589, IMG submission 184486) | Arctic peat soil microbial communities from Barrow, Alaska - NGEE Surface sample F53-2 shallow-092012 (SPAdes) | ecosystem: Environmental > Terrestrial > Soil > Wetlands > Peat ... | reverse complement strand
CAGAGACGGAACTGATGTTGATGATCCGCCCGCCCTTGGCGCGGAGCATGGGGCGGGCCGCGGCGCGAATGGCCACGAAGGCACTTTTCAGGTTCGTTTGAATGACCAGGTCAAAATCGTCGTCTTCCATTCGCAGGACCAGGCCGTCGCGGGTGATGCCCGCGTTGTTGACCAATACATCGAGGCGGCCGTGCTTTTCACACACGCCTTCGACGGCGGCGGCGAACGCCTTGGCATCGGCGACATCGCAGATCAGGGCTTCGGCGGAGCCGCCGGCGGAATTGACCTGAGCGATGACCTCATTCAATTTTGCGGAGTCGCGGGCGGTGGCGACGACATGCAAGCCGTCGGCGGCGAGGCGCAGCACAATGGCGGCGCCGATGCCGCGGGAACCGCCGGTTACCAGAGCGACGCGCTTATCAGTCATGGGAGTACCTCGAAAGCCTTTTGTAGTGGAGTGAGGAGTCGCGTTGCGGGACACGCGGCCCAAGGGCCGCGGCTAACCGGGGAGAGCGAGATTTCTGGTTTGAGTAGAGGCATTCAGGTCTTCTTCCATCCGGCGTTTTCTTCCACGGGAAGGCGCCGATTGATTCGCTTGAGCAGGCCCGTCAGGGTGCGGCCGGGGGCGAGTTCAATGAATCGCGAATCGGGCGCGGGGGCGGCGGCGATCGTCGTCATCGTCTGCTCCCATCGCACGGGCTGCACGATCTGCTCCACCAGGAGACGCTTGATCGACTCGATATCGCCGTGAACTCGAGCCGTGACGTTGGAATAGACGGGAACAACCGGCTTCTGGAAGTTTGCGGCTGCTAATTCGGCTTTCATCCCATCGGCGGCGGACTGCATCAGGGGGCTGTGGAATGCGCCGGCGACGGCGAGCGACTTGCCGCTGACACCGGCGTCGCCCGCCACTCCGACTGCTCGCTTGCAGGCGTTGATGGCGCCGCTGATGACGATCTGGCCGGGGGAATTGAAATTCGCGGGGACAAGCACTTCCCCCTCGGCGGCCTGCTCGCAGATTCCGCGCACGAGTGCCTCGTCGGCCCCGATGATGGCGACCATGCCGCTGGGCGTGGCGACGGCGGCGTCCTGCATCAGCCGGCCGCGGCGGGCGACCAGTCGCAGGCCTTCCTCGAATGTGAATGCCCCGGCGAGATGCAACGCGGTGTACTCGCCAAGGCTCAAGCCCGCGAAGGCTTTTATATTGACGGCATCGAAGACGCCCGATTCAACGGCGGCTTTGAAACTGGCAACGCCGGCGACAAAGAGCGCGGGCTGGGCGATGTCAGTCTGGTTTAATTTTTCGGCGGGGCCGTTGAAACAGATAGCGGATAAATCGAAGCCGATCTGCTGATTCGCCTGATCGAATACCGCGCGGGCGGCGGGCGAGGCGTCGTACAAATCGCGGGCCATGCCGACGATTTGGGCGCCTTGTCCGGGGCAGAGGATGTAAATGCCGCTGGACATGTTCAATTAGATGCGGACGACGGCGCTGGCCCAGGTGAGGCCCGCGCCAAAGGCGACGAAGACCACCGCATCGCCCGGCGAAAGACGCCCCTGCCGCCAGGCTTCATCGAGCGCGATGGGTATGGAGGCGGCGGAGGTGTTGCCGTATTTGTCGATATTCACGAAGACCTTTTCCACGGGCAGGCCAAGTTTTTCGATGGCCGAGTCGATGATGCGCTGGTTGACCTGATGGGGAACAACTAGCTTGACGGTTTCGTTGGTCAGCTCGCAGGCACGCATGGCCTGTTGAATCAATTCCTCGAATTTAGTAACTGCAAATTTGTAAACTTCGCGGCCCTTGAGTTGCATGAACTGCTGGCGCGAATCAATGAGTTGCTGATTGATCGGATGGCGGCTGCCGGGAGGAAGCTTCATGACTTCAGCGCCATTGCCGTCGGCATAAAGCGAGCTATAGATCAGGCCGCGATGAGGGTCGGTGCTGCGTTGCAGAACCACCGCGCCGGCGCCATCGCCGAAGAGGATGCAACTGCCGCGGTCGGTGTAATCAACCACGCGGCTGAGGGTTTCGGCGCCGATGACCAAAACATTTTTATATTGGCCGGCGCGGACGAAATTGGCTCCAGTGTTCAGGGCGTAAAGGAAACCGCTGCAAGCGGCGGAGAGATCAAAGCCCGGCGTCTGCGTCATGCCGAGGTTGGCGGCAATGAAGCAGGCGGTGGCGGGAAAGGCCATCTCCGGAGTAAGGGTGGCGCAGACGATGAGTTCGATGTCGGCGGCGGTTAGCCCGGCGGCGGCGATGGCTTTTTTGGCGGCGAGCGTGCCGAGCGAGGCGGTGGTTTCGCCCTCCACGGCGATGCGGCGCTGGCGGATGCCGGTGCGCTGGACAATCCACTCGTCGTTGGTGTCGACCAGCTTCGCGAGGTCTTCGTTGGTGAGGCGCTTTTCCGGCAGGGAACTGCCGGTGCCGGTGAGAATGGCGGAATAGTTGGACATTATTCTTCTACGATTATTCGTCTTCCTGGATGGCCTGCTTGATATTGTCCACAATCTTCTGGTTAATCCCACTGGAAGACAACTGCTTGCCGACGCGAATGGCATTTTTTACCGCTCGCGCGTCGGAACGCCCGTGAAGAATGAGGCACAGCCCGGCCACTCCGAGCAACGGGGCGCCGCCGTAATCACGCCAATCGAGTTCCCCCTGGACTTTTTGCATGACCGGGGCGAAACGATGGAGCAGGTCGGGAGCCATCTCCTTGAGGTTGGTCAGCAACTCACGGAACAAGCCTTCGATGGCGCCTTCAAAGAATTTTAGCAGGACATTTCCGACGAAGCCATCACAAATGACGACATCGACCACGCCTTTGAATAAATCACGGCCTTCGACGTTGCCGTAAAAATTGATGAGCGGATCGTTGGCCATCGAGTGATTGGTGTGCTTGATGGCGAGTGTTCCCTTGGATTCTTCCTCGCCTATCGAGAGCAATCCCACACGCGGCTTCTCGATGCCGCAGACGGCGTGGGCGTAGGCCGCCGCCATCAAGGCGTATTGTTTCATATGCACGGGCTTTGGCAGCGGATTAGCGCCCACATCGCAAAGCGTGACGGGCCCGTGAAAAGTGGGAATAACCACCGCGATTCCCGGCCTGCTGACACCCGGCAGCGTTCGCATTCTTAGTTGGGCCGCGGCGACGACCGCGCCGGTATTGCCGGCGGAGATGACCACATCGGCTTCGCCCGCGGCGGCGAGCTTGCACATGATATTAATCGAGCTTTGCGGCTTGGCACGGACGGCATCCACCGGAGGCTCGTCCATGCCGATGACATCAGCGGCGGGAACGATGCGGTAGAGCTTCTTTTTATCGGGGGGAAGATCAGCCGAAGCTAGAGCGAGTTCGACGACAGCGGGATCGCCCACGAGAAGGACGGTATCGCCTGCATCCAGTAGCGGGGCTGCATCCCAGCATCCTTGCAGGATTGCCTGGGGGGCATGGTCGCCACCCATCACGTCGACCGCGGCTCGCACGCAAAACCTCCCGCTTGATTACTCTCCCCGGGAACGCATCCCGAGAGACGAGAGGATTATGCCTCTGCCGCCTCTACATGGAGTGCCAGCTTGGGGTTAACGTATCCGCAGTTGTCACAAGCGCAGTGCGGCAGCTTGGCCGTACCGCACTGGGGACAGCGGACATAATGAATCGGCGTGAGAGCATGATGACTCCGCCGCTTGCGCTTACGCGATTTACTGATTCGTTGTACTGGTTGCATGGTGCTAGCCGTTCCAAAAAACAACGGCGGGATTAACCCGCCGAAGGGGAGGGTACAATAGAATGTTGGGGGGCGGGTGTCAAATGGGTGAAAAGTAGTGCTGAGGACTGAGGACTGGGGATTGAGAGGAAATTGGGGGGAGGGAAGGGGGGACGGAATTAGTTTTCAGTTTTCAGCTAAAGCCGGGAAGCCCAGATTTCCACCGCTTGAGTTTTTGAAGCCTGTTGGTCAGGGTACTGCCGGTTCGCCACGCGCGGTGGTGGATGGTGGCAGGATAGTCTGACCTAGCCATCAACTCCGGGTTCGAGCCGGTGAGAGGGCAATTACAGCGCGTAAAGGGAATCAATCCGAATGCCTTCGAACGGCGTTAGACTCGCGAGCAGCGCCGGTGGGTTTTAGCCACAGATGAACACAGATTCACACAGATGAATCTAATTCAGCAGGGGCCAAGTATTCGGATTGTCCTCGTTCTATCGCGTGGCAGCCTTAAGGTAGTGCCAAAGGCGGCCGAGGCTTGCGATCTTTGGGGCTATCCGGCTTATTTTCGCCGGAGGGAGCCACTCGTTCGCGGGCGGCAACAGAACCGGTGCTCTGCCAGGCTTGCTGGCATCAACTCGAACACACCGCAGTGGCAATTTCGCTATTCAAAGCGAATGCCGGGGACGCCCTGTCGATTCTGGCCGTCCATGGTGGTCGAAACGCACCGGCCGGGGGCTACGCCGCAGAGTTTTTAGCCACAGATGAACACGGATGAACACGGATGAACACGGATGAAAACGGATAAATTCAAATTCAATTTGTCCATGCTCATCAATCATTCAAACGCGGTCAATTCGCTCTGCGATGCAGTGGCTGAGGACTTTCAGCCGGTCGGACTTAACGAAATGTCCGACTCCATGAGTAGTATATCGCATACCGAACAAAATGCAAACAGAATTTTCAATGCGGATTGGCATTGTGATCGTAAGTCATTTTAGTTATTGTGGTTGAGTGCAGCGATTTATTTCATTTTTATTTGGAGAAAGGGCCATGAGCCTTCAACAGGGAAGAAGCGAGGTGCGATTGAAGACGATTGGCGGTGGCGGAGGTCGCGCAGTTCCGCGCAATTCGGTGCAAAGAAAAAGAGGTTCCGTGCAAGGAAATGGGGGGTTCGGTGCAACTGGCGCGCGGTTTTGTGCAACTCAGGAGCGGTTCGGAGCAATTGGGGAGCTTGCCCAGAGTGCCAAATGCAGGGGTTTATGGTTCTGGTTGAAGGGTCGGCGGAGGAGCCGATGGTGGCGAGATGCTGGTTCCCGAACCGTGAGCGAAATTGGAACTGTCACGTTTTCCGCTCCCATACACTTTTCATCTCCTAAATCATTCATTTGCGATACGAGTTTTCTGTTGAATCTGGGATTCCTTTAATTCAATCGCTTCACTTATTGTACCGCGTTTCTCCTTTACCTGGTTCGTGGAGACGACCAATCCGATGCATCCCAAAAGGCCAAGCGCGAGCATTGCACCACCGCAGGCATTGGGACCGGCAGCTGACATCGCAACTATTGCAATGAGCATGATCACGCTAAGGCAGCCAATTCCACATCCACTTTGGGTCGCTTGGGCGTCTAGTTTCTTTTGCGCGATCTTCAGATCTTGCAACTCTTTATTGAGTCGCGCGATGGCCAATTCTGCTGCCGTCTTATCCGTGCCTTTTTGGACTCCACGAATCGCCTCGGTGACCTTGTGCAAGGAAACCGTCCCACCACGGCGCTGGACCAACATTTCGGCACCGCAATATTGGCAAGCGAAGCGCTCGATGTCATCGGAAACCTCAAGACTTCCGCCGCAGTTTTCACACTTAAGAGATACGATGGGCGGCGATGCCATCGATCGAGCCGAGGCCACCGTGAGCTTCTTGTGGCATTCCGCACATACCACCCGCTCCTGCCACAAATGAGGTGTTTCTAGCTTTCCGATGCGCGTGCCGCAATTTTCGCAATCTTCCATGGCCACTTTCCCCGATGGGTACCTTAAATAGAATTGTACACGAAGGGCTTGAAAATTGAATTTATGCTAGATGAAAATCGCTGACCGAATGGGGAACTAAAAGTGACGCGGCATATCATCGGAACGTCAAAGCGGGAGTCTTTGATTGAATTCGGTCACGATAATGCGATATCTCGGCAAATCAAACGCCGCAGTCAGATTTGAGCGGTTTTCCCTCAGCAAGATGCCATAACTATGTGCGTCCCTGTTTCATTCCCCCTGTTTCATTCCCCAGTGCAAAGAAAGAGGGGTTCGGTGCAAGGAAATGGGTGTTACATGCAAAATGGGGGCTTGCTCAGAGTGCCAAATGCAGGGGTTCATGGGCCGGAGTTGGTAAAGTGTGAAGGTCGGATGTCGCAGCCGCAATTTCTGCTCTGATCGCAGATTTGAGCGATTTTCCCTCAGCAAAATGCCATAACTATGTGCGTCCCTGTTTCATTCTCTCCTGTTTCATTCCCTGCCGCTGTCCCGTTTTCTGCCGCGTTTTCTGCCCTGAGCGCCTCTCCACACCGACAACATTCTTGCAAAAGCAACTTAAACCAGCATAATCGCGTCACCGCACGACTGGCGAGGCAAGGTGGATAACCACCGGGAAGTGCGGTCATGGTTTGCGCCGCTCGCCTGGGCGACCGATATTCGGTTCACCTCTAACAAAAGAGGACGCCCATGGATGCAGCCATCACCGCTATCAAGTGCTTTATTCAGATTGACGACCGCACCGGCACCGCCGGACAGCCCACCGCGGAACAGTTCAAGGCCGTGCGTGACGCGGGCTTTGAGGCTGTCGTCAATTTGTTGCCTAGGGAACAGAACAACGCGCTAAAAGACGAGGATGCGTTGATCCGGGATCTGGGCATGGAATATTACTACATCCCTGTGGCATGGACCGCCCCGCAACCGCAGGATTATGCGGCGTTTTGCGAAGTGATGCAAAAACTTGAGGGCAGGAAAATCTTGGTCCATTGCGCCATGAACATGCGCGTAACGGCCTTTTACTCGTCCTATGCCATGAAGCACCTGGGATGGAGCCGCGAACAGGCGGATGCGCTGGTCGCGCGCATTTGGGAAGGCTCCAAGAACTTCAAGATGGACGAGACCTGGCGCAACTTCATCGTCCTCATCCGCGAATAGATGCAGGGCGCCGCGGGATGTCGGAAAACCGCTGCAATGAAACTTGCGATTTCTGCGAAGAATCCCAATCGCAATTGGCGTCCCCGCATTCCACCCTCACATATCAACAGGATACGCGAACTGCTCCGGCGACGCCGGGTCGAATTCCTGCGGGCCGGCGGCGCCGGGTTGGCGCTTCCTAGCGCGGTGCGGCGGGTAATTCTCCGCGTCGCTGAGCGGGCCGATGATCGCGTTGAGGCTGATGCTGATGCGGTCGTCCTTGGCATTGTGCATGGGAATGACCGAGTGCTTCAGCCACGCGGGGAACAGGACCATCATGCCTTCCTGCGGGGGGAGCTGCACCGGCTGGCCGCCGGCGAAGGTCTCGCGCGGTTCGAAAAAGACGATGTTCCCCTCCGGCGACTGCAGGACGGGAACCTTGGGGTAATACACGGCGTTAAAGTGATACGGCAGGTGGTGGTGCGGCGTGTTCAGCGAGAGGTCGCCCGGGCGGCCCAGCACGGCCCAGCCGACCATCTGCAGCACGTTCGGGACCGCCAACTGCGCGATCATCTCCGCAAAGGCCTCGGCAAGCTGGCGGACGGGCTTGCGGTCGATCTTCAAGATGTTCCCCTGCGTCTGCAACCCGCCCAGCCCGTGGCCGCTGTAGAGCAGGCCCGCATCGCGCAGGCTGTAGACAATGTCGACGAGAACTTTGTTGTTGATGTGCGGCAGCCGGGTGACGACCAACGGCGTGTGGAAGACCGGCAATACCTTAAGCTCAAGGGGCATGGGGGACTCCGGGACGCGTTGGTGAGGGAAGTATAGCCGGGAGAGGGGGAAGGGGAAACGTGGGGTCGTCGGCAGCAGAAAATAGGCGTACGTCGTCTTCTGTATCCGCCAAGGCGTTACGTGATCAGACCGACCGACCTCATTTGACTCGAAAGTCAATGCGGCTATCATTTCTCATGCGATGATCGAAGTCACCGTTACGGTGGAAGCACAGGCCCAGTTTAACCGATTGCCCTTGCCGATTCAAAAAAGAGTGCGGGCCGTTTTCCAGCGACTCGGCGATTGGCCGCGCGTCAGCGGGGCCAAGCCGATGCGGCGGGAGCTCGCCGGCAACTATCGAATTCGCACCGGCGACTTCCGGGTTCTGTTCTGTGTAACCGGGGAAGTCGTGAAGGTATGGAAGATCGGTGACCGGCGCGATGTCTATGACTGACTTGAAGGAGCGATGCGTATGACCGCGACCAGGGTTGTTCTCAATCATCGAAATTTCATGATTGTGCCGGAGTCCGATTGGGACAAAGTTGCGCCGGCATTTGCAGCGCGGGTGCGAAAAAAGGGTAGCGCGCTCAAATGCGACACACTTCCGTCTTTGCCACGCGCCGATGTATCGGGAAACCGTCCGGCACTGGCGTTCGCCGACGCAGCCATCGCTCGCGGCATCATTCGGCGCCGAAAACGGTTGAGCCTGTCTCAAATTGGCCTGGCGAATTTGGCGGGCGTCCGTGTGGAGGTGCTTAATCGCGCCGAACGGGCCGTTACCGTCCCCAGCATGCGGACGCTCATCAAGATTGAAAGCGTGCTTCAAAATCTGGAACGCCGCGCCGGCGTCAAATCACGAGGAAATTAAACGAGGGCTTAACGGTGACGCGAACCATAACATAACAAGTCGCGTTCCCTTTAGTTCCCCGCATGTACAGTTTTATAATGTCCTGAAGTTGAGAAAGGTGCTGAACCCGAGACTTCATCTCTCGCGCATTCTAAGATCAATTACTGCGGCATCCACTTCGAGGATTTGGCGCGCTTCGCATTGCTATTCATCCCCACCCAATAAAACCGACATAAAATCTTTCAGTGTAACATCTTACGAAAATCACAAGAACACGATAACCGCACTCCATCCCAAAAAGTGTCAACTTGTGTAAACTTTTGTCAACTTCAATCTAGCCGTCCGCAGACGCCTTTCTCAGCTTATTACCTTCTCACCCTTCTCACCCTTCAAACCTTTCACACTTTTCACACCACTGTATTATTCCCCCCATGCCCATCGAACTCCTCACCGACCACCCCATCGCCATCGACTCCCCCGACCATCAGCATCCCTACGGCACGATGCAGGACAACAGCCGCGACCGCGAATTCAACCGGCGGCTCTTTGCGCTCTGGCCGGGGCAGAAAATCAGCGTCATGGACATCGGCTGCTCCGGCGGCGGGTTCGTTAAAGACTGCGTGGATGCGGGGCATTTTGCCGTGGGGCTGGAAGGGAGCGATTACAGCAAAATCCGCAAGCGAGCGGAATGGGCGACGATTCCGGATCATCTGTTTACCTGCGATGTGACCAAGCCATTCACGCTGCTGCGCGATGGGAAGCCGGAGCGTTTTCACGCCATCACGGCTTGGGAAGTGATGGAGCATTTTGCCGAGGGGGACTTGTCGCATGTGTTTGCCAATGTGCGGAAACATTTGCGGGCGGACGGGTTTTTCATGGGGTCGGTGTCGTTTATTCCGGATGTGATTAAAGGCGTGGCGCTGCATCAGACGGTGAAGGATCGGGAATGGTGGCTGGCGGTGTTTGATCGGGAGGGGTTTGTAATGCGGGAGGATATTCATGCGAAATTTCACCCGCACTGGGTGCGCGGGGGGATTCGGGATGTGGGGAGCTTTAATGTGGTGTTGGGGATGAAGGCGAATTAACCACGGATGGCATGGATAACACGGATTCAGAAGAGTTTTCAGTTTTCAGTTTTCAGTTTTCAGCTAGGAGCTGCCAATCTAGGCCGGAACTGGATGCTTCAAACTTTTCCTTCCCATCCGTGTTATCCGTGCCATCCGTGGTTGTATCGAATTTCTGGCCCTTTCGCGTTTTCCTTGACAAAACCGCAATTCTCCTTACCATTCCGCCCGTCTCCCCCATGATGGGGCATTTGTCGAGAGGTCTGGCGCGTAGCCGGATGGGTAGACATGGCGGGTCGCGCTCAGCGGTAGCCGACACGAGCCTCGGGAGGACGCCGCGTACGGAGCATCTCCGCCGGCAGGACAATTCAAATTAGCCACAGATGCACACAGATGCACACAGATAAATGCGAATTTCAAATTTCTAATTTGAGATTTTGGATTTGAGATTTGAGATTCTGGAATTTGCCTTTGTATTTGAAATTCATCTGTGTGAATCTATGTTCATCCGTGGCTAAAAACTCTTCTCTGTGACTTCTGTGGCTATGAAATAGATCATTACCCCGTAGTGTAACGGTAGCACAAGAGATTTTGATTCTCTTTGTCCTGGTTCGAATCCAGGCGGGGTAGTATTTGCCTCTGAATTTTATGCCGGTATCCGCAATCATCCTCGCCGCCGGGCGCTCGACGCGAATGAAATCGCGTCAGCCCAAGCCGCTGCACGAAATCTGCGGGCGGCCGATGCTCGACTTTATCCTCGATGCCTGCGCCGTCGCGGGCTGCGAGCGGATTTTTGTCGTCGTCGGGCATGGCAAGGATGAAGTCATTCAGCGTTTCGCTCAAAACAAAAAGATCGTCTGGGTCGAACAGACCGAGCAACTCGGCACCGGGCACGCCGCCCGGATGTGCGAGGCTGAACTCAAGAAGCACCCCGGCGATGTGATTATTCTGGCGGGCGATACGCCGCTGATTCGCGGTGAAATCCTGCGGTCGCTGTTGTCGGCCCATCGTGAAGACCACGCGGCGGCCAGCATGGCGACGGCGGTTCTGGATGATCCCACCGGCTATGGCCGAATTATTCGCGATGAAGAAGGCGAATTCGTCCGCATCGTTGAGCAGGTGGATTGCACCGCGGAGCAGCGCGAAATTCGGGAAGTATTTCCCAGCCTTTATTGCGTGAAGTCGGATGAACTGATCTTCGCGCTCTCCAAGCTGACGCCGAACAATAAAAAGGGCGAGTATTACCTGACGGATATTTACGAGATTCTTCTGCAGGCGGGCAAGAAGGTTACGGCCGTGCAGGCGGCGACCGCGGAAGACGTGCTGGCCCCCAATACGCGGCAGCAACTGGCCGACGCCGATGGGGTCATGCAGGATCGGATTCAGCGGACGTTGCGGGAGAGCGGCGTGACGATTGTCAGCGGGGTGAATACTTACATCGAATTTGGCGCGACCATCGGTTCGGATACGGTGGTTCAGCCGTTTACGTTCATCGGGCGCAATGCGAGCATCGGCTCGAATTGCATGATTGGGCCGTTCGCGTCAGTGCCGCGGGGAGCGGTGGTGCCGGAGCAAACGACGGTGGCGGGGAATTCGGCGTCGCAATCGGTTTTACTGGGCGCTGCAGGTTGAGGGCTGAGGACAACAATGGACCCACTGATAAGACCACCGATGACCAAATCCGACCTGACCAATCTCAAGCTCTTTACCGGGCGAGCGAATCCGGCGCTGGCGCATCGCATTTGCGAGTATTTGAAAATCGCGCCGGGTCGCGGCGGCACTGAATTATTTCCCGATGGGGAATTGATCGTGCGCGTGGACGAAGACGTGCGCGGACGCGATTGTTTTATCGTGCAACCAACCTGTCATCCGGTGAATGCGCACCTGATGGAGTTGTTCATCTGGATCGACACGCTGCGGCGGGCAAGCGCGCAGCGCGTGACGGCGGTGATCCCCTACTTCGGCTACGCCCGGCAGGACCGCAAGGACGAAGGCCGCACGCCGATTACCGCCAAACTCGTGGCCAATCTGCTGGAACGGGCGGGGGCGGATCGCGTGGTGTCTGTTGATCTGCACGCGGCACAGGTGCAGGGGTTTTTTGATATCCCCGTCGATCATCTGAACGCCGGGCCGGTTTTCACGAAATGGATTCGCGGGCTAAAGCTGGCGAATCAGGTGTTTGTTTCGCCGGATGTGGGGAACGTGAAGCGGGCGCAGGTATATGCCAACATCATCGGCGGCGAGATTTGCATCATCGACAAGCGCCGCAAGAGCAGCAGCGAGACGCTGGCGGCCAACATCATCGGCGATGTGGCGGGCAAGAGCGTGCTTATGGTGGATGACATGATCACCACCGGCGGCACCATGCTGGAAGCGTGCCGCATTTTGCGGGACTTTGGAGCGGGCGATATTTACATCGCGGCCACGCACGCGGTATTCGCGCCGCCGGCGATGGAGCGACTGGTGCAGGCGAACGTCGCCAAGATCGCGGTGACGGATACCATCCCAATCGGCGAACGTTGCGGGCCGATCCGCGACCGGCTGGTGGTTTTAAGCGTCGCGGAACTGGTCGGCGAGGCGATTCATCGAATTCATAATAATTTGTCGGTTTCCGCGATTTTCAAGGCGAGCGCGGAACGGCATTGATACAAGTTGATTTTAAGCACAGGCATAGGAGAGCGTTATGGCAGTGAAAGCGGCACAAGTAACGGCGAAGGTTCGAGAAGAGCTGGGTTCAAGAGCCAACAAGCGCCTGCGCGACGCGGGGCTTCTGCCCGGCGTGGTGTACGGACACAAGGAAGCGGTGGTCCCGGTGACGCTTACCCGCAAGGAAGTGGCGGGTCATCTCAACCACGGCGCGCACGTCTTTGACCTGATGATGGGCGACAAGACCGAAAAGGTGTTGCTGAAGGAGATTCAGTACGATCACCTGGGCACCAATCTCATGCATGTGGATTTTGCCCGCGTGAGTCTGGATGAAAAGGTGAAGGTCACGGTCTCGCTCGAACTCAAGGGTACGCCCAAGGGTTCGGAAGACGGCGGCGTTCTTACGCAGGTCATCAAGGAACTTCACGTCGAATGCCTGGTGACGGAAATTCCCGAAATCATCCGCTACAACGTGAGCGAGATGGCCTTGAACGACGTGCTGCATCTGCGGCAGCTCGACTTGCCCAAGGGTGTGAAGCTCCTGCAGGACGGCGAGCTGATCGCGGCGACGGTGCGCGAGGTCCTGGAAGTGGTGGAAGCGCCGGCGGAAGGCACGACAGCCGAACCGGAAGTCATCGGCAAGAAGGTGGAGGAAGGCGAAGCCGGCGCCGAGGCCGGAGCCAAGGGCGCTGCCGCCGGTGGCAAGGCCGCTCCCGCCAAGGGCGGCGACGCCAAGGCGGAGAAGAAGTAACCCATGCGATTGGTGGTCGGTCTGGGCAATCCCGGGAGCGAGTTCACCGGCACCCGGCACAATGTCGGCTGGGAGGTGCTGGACGAACTGGCCTCGCGGCTCGGCTGGATCGGCAAGCCAAAGGAATTCATGGCCCAGTCGCGGAGAAAATTCCAGGGATTGGCCCTGGATGGGCAGTTGGGAAGCGAAAAGGTTCTGCTGCTCAAGCCGCTGACTTATATGAATTTGAGCGGCCGTTCCGTTCAGGAGGCGATGGCGTTTTATCAGCTATCGCCGGAACATTTGATGGTTGTTTTGGACGATTTGGCCCTGCCGTGCGGTAAGATACGGATTCGACCCGGCGGCAGCAGCGGCGGCCATAACGGATTGAAGGACATTGAGCGGGCGCTGGCAACGAGCCAGTATCCGCGGCTGCGGCTGGGGATTGACGCCCCGCCGCAACGAATCCCCGGACGGGATTATGTGCTGGGCGCGTTTTCGGCCCCGCAACGTGAATTGATGAACGAATCCGTGGATCGGGCGGCTCTGGCGATCAAGACGTGGATCGAGCGCGGCCTGAACACGGCGATGAATGAATACAATCAGGCGGGTAACCATCCCGCGGGAGAGTGATATGTCGGAAGCCAATGCGGCCAATCAATATGAAGGCATGTTCCTGTTGCCGGGAACGGCCAGTGCGGACCTGGATGGAGCGATGAAGCTCGTGCGCGGCGTGATCGAGCGACACGAAGGCTCTGTCATGGTGATCAAGAAGTGGGACGAGCGGAAGCTCGCCTACGAGGTGTTGCACCAGAAGCGCGGGCTGTACATCCTGGCCTATTTCACGGCGCCGACGAAGGGGCTGGTGGGAATAGAGCGTGATGTGACGCTGAGCGAGGAAATCCTTCGCCTGCTGATCACCAAGGCCGATCACCTGAGCAAAGAGGAAATGGAAAAGGTTGAGCCGCAGCCGATCCAGCCGCGCGAGGAGCGCCCGTCATGGGATCGCCCGCCCGAAGGCCGTGGCGGCCCGTCGGATCGGCCGCGCGACGATCGCGGACCTCGTGATGATCGTGGCCCGCGCGATGGACCGCCGCGAGATGGACCGCCGCGCGATGGACCGCCGCGAGATGATCGCGCCGCCCGTCCGGCCCGCCGCGAAGAGAGCGCTGCGCCGACGGCTTAGTGACAAACCGGTGGAGGGCGAAACCCTTCATCCAGAAAGACATCCTGAACAGGAGGCTGTATGGCCAGCTTCAATAAGGTAATTCTGCTCGGCAACCTGACGCGCGATCCGCAAATGCGCTATCTGCCCAGCCAGACCGCGGTGACGGATTTTGGCCTCGCGTGTAATCGGAAATACAAGACCCAAAGCGGCGAGCAGCGCGAAGAGGTGCTGTTCGTGGATTGCTCGGCGTTTGGACGCACGGCCGAAATCATCAACCAGTTTTGCACCAAGGGCAAGCCGCTCTTTGTGGAAGGCCACCTGAAGCTCGACGAGTGGGAAGACAAGAACGGCGGCGGCAAGCGCTCGAAGATCAAGGTCATGGTGGATAACGTGCAATTGCTGGGCGGCCGCGACGGCGGTCCCGGCGGCGGAGGTGGCGGAGGAGGTGGCGGAGGCATGAGCCATGGCGACCAGGAAGGCCCGCCCGACGACGCCCCCCCACCGCGACAGGCCCCGCAGCGCGGCGGTGGCAGTGGCGGAAAGCCGCCGGTTTCGGAGGAGCAGCAGTTTAAGGATGATGATATTCCGTTTTAGAATTTGAGATTTGAAATTTGAAATTTGAGATTTGAGTTTCCAGAAAGGTTTTGAACATGGCAGTCAAAGCGAAAAAAGCGAAAGTTGCACATCACAAGCCGAAACTAAAGCTGTTGCTCAATGAGAGCATCAAGAGCGTCGGCAAGGTGGGCGATGTGGTTGAAGTATCGTATGGATACGCGAGGAATTGCCTCCTGCCCAAGGGTCTGGCGGTTCAGCCCACTCCGCAGAACATGAAACGCATCGAAGCGCGGCGGAAGGAAATCGAGCGACAGGAGCGCGAGCGGCGCGATCAGCAGGTGGCGCTCATCAAGCAGCTTGAAGGCGTGGAAGTGACGTTGGAACGCAAGGCCAATGAACTGGGCAACCTGTTCGGTTCGGTCACGGCGACGGACATCGCCAAGGCGCTGCAGGCGCAGGGCTTCAATGTTGAGCCGCCGGACGTGACGCTGCCGGGCCGCCTCGATCGCGTGAATACCTATACCGTGAGGGTCAAGTTCGCCGACGATCTGGCGACGGATCTGAAGATTTGGGTCGCGCCGGATGCTGAGAGCAAGGCGCTCATTGCGGCGCACCAGAAAGCGCAGGCGGTCGAGACGCCGGCGAGCACTTAAGGGCGGAGGCAAGTGGAAATGCCGGACCCGGCGCAGGATTAAGCCGGTCTAAGGCTCCACTTTTTGGCGCGGGCTGCAAGGGCGTCGGCAAATTTTGGCCAATCATGCGGCGTGGCGGGGTCGAAGTCAGCGCCGTTTGGCCAAACCAGCGTGTGAACTTCCGGATCGATGCGCACCTTGTTGAAGACGGCGAGATCACGCAGCGGGCCAAACATTTCGCCGGCCAATACTGGTTTGAAGTTGATGGTCTGTTCAGTCCCGTCCGCGAACTGCACTCGGAGAGTATGGGGGGCCTCGATGGCGAATGTTCCGGCTTTATGGATTGGGTGTGACATCGGTTCGAAGAATACCGCGCTGCCCAAGGGCCGCCGCTAACCGGGGCGACTTAGCATTCAGCGGGCATCACCCGACGACCTTCGCACTTCGGTGGGATGGCTCCAGCACTTCGCCCTGACCCCGGAATTTGTCGTAGCGCTTTTCCAGCAGATTCTCGATCTTAAATCTTTTCAATTCCTTCAGCGTCTTGGAGAGGTACTGCTCCAGCGCGTGCGCCGCGCCGTGGGGGTCGCGGTGGGCGGCACCCAGCGGCTCTGCGATGATCGCGTCGATCACGCCGAGTTGCTTGAGGTCGCGGCTGGTGAGTTTGAGGCTGCCGGCCAACTGGGCGGCGCCGTCGCCGCTCTTGAAGAGGATGGCGCTGCAGGATTCGGGGCTAATGACGGAATACCACGCGAATTCCAACATGGCGACGCGGTCGGCGACGCCGATGCCCAATGCTCCGCCGCTGCCGCCTTCGCCGCAGACCACGCTGACGATTGGTGTCCGAAGGCGGCTCATCTCCATCATGTTGCGGGCGATGCTTTCGGCCTGTCCGCGCTCTTCGGCCCCGATGCCGGGATAGGCGCCCATGGTGTCGATCAGGCAGACGACCGGCAGGCCGAATTTTTCGGCGAGTTTCATGCAGCGGAGCGCCTTGCGGTAGCCTTCGGGGTGGGCCATTCCCCAGAAACATTTGAGCTTTTCCTTGGTGTCACGGCCTTTGTGATGGCCGATGAGCATGACCTTGTGGCCGCCCATGCGGGCAAGGCCGGTGACGATGGCATAGTCGTCGCCGTAGCGGCGGTCGCCGTGGATTTCGCGGAATTCGCGGCAGATGATTTCGATGTAGTCGCGGAGGATGGGCCGCTGGGGATGGCGGGCGACCTGCACGGTCTCCCAGGGGCTGAGGTTGTCGTAAGTTTTGCGAAGGAGCGAGGAATAGTTCAGGCGAAGCTGGCGGAGCTCCTTGGAATAATCGACCTGTTTCTGAGACTGGAGCGATTCCAGCTCGATGATCTGCTCTTCGAGCTTGCAGAGAGGTCTTTCGAATTCCAGAACATGGCGAGGTGAGGCGCGGCGGGCTCCGGATGAGGGGACTGTAACCGATACGGGTGATGATCCCCTACCCGAGTCAACGAAGGTTTCAGTTTCGGCCATAGATACTATCAGCCGGGCAATACCACCCAGCCGCCTTCCTTGCGAACCTCGTTCCTCCACAGCCGCTACGAAAGGCCGTGCCTGCTAATGCGGCGGACGGGGCTTTCGCATGTGAGCAAAAGGTTAGACTGTTTAAGCGACGGTTGCAAGTCACCAGCGTGGGGTTATAAGACATCGTCGCCGCTGTAAGGAGATCGTACCATGTGGCCCAAACGCATCAGCATTCTGGGGGTTGGCCTGCTCGGCGGGTCAATCGGCCTGGCCGCCAGAAAGTTTTTAAGTGCTTGTGAAATAGTTGGTTATGGACATCGCCCGGCGACCCTTCAAGCGGCTCTGGCCAGAGGTGCGGTAGACACAGTTGAGTCCAATGCGGCGGCGGCGGTGGCGGGCGCTGATCTGGTTATCCTCTGCACTCCGGTTGGGCTGTTCGACCGGATTATACAGGAAATATCGCCTGTTTTATCGGCAACGGCGGTAGTCACCGATGTGGGGAGCACCAAGCGGTCGGTCGTCGAGTTGGCGGGGAAGCACCTGGAACACCCCGAGCGGTTTGTAGGGAGCCACCCGATGGCCGGAGGCGAGGTGCGGGGCGTGGAGTTTGCGCGGGCGGATTTGTTTCAGGAGGCGGTGTGCATTACCACGCCGATTGCGCAGACCGACACCCAAGTTCTAGCGAAGGTCGAGCAGTTCTGGGGAAAGCTGGGGTTGCGGTTGACGCGGCTGAGTCCTCAAGACCATGACCGATTAATCGGCGAGATCAGCCATGTGCCCCATGCGGTGGCGGCGGCATTGGTGGCGATGCAGGACGATGCGGCGCTTCCGCTTTGCGGCAAGGGATTTCTGGATGCGACACGCATCGCCGCCGGGGATGGCGGGCTTTGGCGCGATATTTTTATGGACAATCAGGACAATCTGCGCGTGGGGATTGGCCGCCTGATGGGGGAACTGAGCCAGCTTCTTGCGCGCATGGAGAACGGGGACGCGGAGAAGGTGATGGCATGGCTGGACGCCGCGGCGGCGCGACGCGCGGCGCTGGTCAAGTCGAAGTGACGATCTCTGTTTCGGTGGTGGATTGAACAGTACCGCCAAGAATTTGAGTCAGGTCGGAGCCGCTGAAGATTGAGCCGTTCAGGTTGCCGAGTAGTAGCGAGCCGCTGTTTGAGCCTTGGGAATTGGCGTAATACATGATTGTGACAATACTGCCGGTTGCAGCCAATGATTGCGGCGAAACCGGTGCAGTGGCAGCCGCTGCCGCCGCGCCGGGCGTCGTCGGGATGGCGGCTCCCACCTTCATGGCGATGGAAACCCGATTGAAGAATTCCAATTCCGCGGCCTTGTTATTGTAGACGTAATTCTTTCCACGGAATGCGCTGATGTAGGGAACATTCGAAAACTCAATGGTCTCCTGTTTGCCGGGGTTGGCGGGGGCGTCAATCAGGGGGGAAAGGTCGGTGGTGTTGGCCGCGTTGATGGTCGAAAGAATCTGATCGCCGAGGGGAGTTGTCACGGAGCCGATGACGGGATATCCGCCGCTATCCAATTCACTGGAATTGTCGGCGGTGTTGAAGAAAAAGGTGTTGGACGCCTGCCCATTCTGGTTCAAGCCCATGGCTAGCGTGAAGGCGGTGTTGCTGCCATCGGCGGATGGCGTGAAATCGCCGAGGTCGGAAACCACGCCGACCGTGGCGCCATTGTTGGCCAGATTGTAGTTTCCGGCCTGCACGATTCCGAACGTGCCGGGATTTGTTTGCAAGAGCGACCGGTTGACGAAGATGCCGTCCCATAGGCCCTTATTGGCGTACCTTTGGAAATTGGAGATCGTCGCCGGGTCTTCTGACTTTTTGATCAGAGCGACTTCGAGCACGCCCAGATTGCTGTTGAAAATGCCGATTTTGTGATTGTCGTTGTAGGCGGCGGTGACAAAGCGGAGATTGCCGCCGGAAGAACCGTTACCGCTGGGCGTGGTGTCGCTGTTGAACTCGCCGTCGAGATGATTGTTATTTTGGTCGAAGACATCCTTGGATTTGACGATGACTTCGTAAGGGCTGGCGGAGGGAAGATTCGCGTTAATGATAATATTGCCGGATGACTGATCGTAACTGATTGTTGAAGGAACTTGCACATGGTCGGAATTGGCGGGATTGCCGCTTGGGCCGGCAACGAATACCTGCGCGGCATTATTGCTGGTGATGAAAATCTGTTCACTGAAAAAGCTCTGCACCTGCAGCAGGGCTTCGCCGCGGTTGTCGGCGATGATTTTGTTGATGATAGGGCCGTCGGATAAAAGCCGCCGGACTTCGAGGGACTCCATGGCGACAGCACGAGAGGCCACCGCGGCGCGGTGGGATGACTTTGACATTCTACGCATGGAACCTCCAAACGACATTTCCGCCGGGCGGGCCGCCGCTGAAAAAAAGGCGGATCGCTGAATGAAATATCCTAGGCGTTGGCTGGAATTTGTCAAAACGGCAGGCGGATTTTGCGGGCATCAGGTTATGCCGCGCCGGGGGCGTCGGGGTTGGGCTGGGCCGGGGCCGCGTTTTCGGGGCGCACGCGCACGACGCCTTCCGTCATCCAGCAGCCCTTGTATTTGCCGTCTGATTGTTTGTGCAGGATGAACATAAAAAAGGCCTCGGAGCCGTCGCCGGCGATGATTCTGACGAGCTGGCGGCTTTCCTTGTCATCGCCGGTGAGGGGGGCCAGCATCGAGCGGCGGTGGTTGACCATCGGCAGGTATTCGGCCGTTTTGACCATTTTGATAAACTTGGGTAATGGGCCGGTCTGTGCCTGATTTTCCGGGGAAGCGAATTCAAACACCTTTGCGATGCCGCTGTCGGGGGCCGGGTCATCGTTGCGGCGGAGAGCGGTGAGCTGAATGCGCACCACCTGCTGAGGCGTCAACGCGGGACTGGGCGACGGCCCGGCTGAAGCCGGCTGCGTCGAGGGGCGGGATGACGGGGGCGTTTGGCCCAGGCACAAAACGCCGATCAGTAGAACCATCGTGCCGAATGATATTGAGCGAACCGGCATCTCGTCATCCTTTCAATTTAACGCAGTATAGTATGCATCATTGTGAAGGGGCAATGAAGTAATTTTCGAATTGTTCCAGGACAACTCCCGCCGGACGGCCATCCGGCGGCTTTCGTGGAGGGCGTGTTTCGATTTCCAGGAGAAGGCGCTGTCACGCATTAGGGCCCTGACGTACAATAATCGGATGCCCCCTACCGCATTCGTATCCTGGCCCGGGGAAATGAACGTCGCCCTGAAGGAATGGGCGGTCGTGTGCCAGGCGCTGGAATCGGGACGCCAGATTTTGCTGCTCCGTAAGGGCGGCATTTACGAATCGGGCGGGGAATTCGAGTTGGAACACCGGCGATTTCTTTTGTTTCCGACCTATCTCCACCAGAACCCGGCGATGCTGAAGACGCCGCAACAGGAGGGATGGCAGGCGGCGGCGGCTGAACCGTCGCAGGTTCAACTCAGCAGCGCGGCGGAGGTGAGCGACATCGTTCCGATGACCAGCCGCGCCGTGATGGACGCGCTGGATGCCGAGCATGTGTGGACCGCGCCGCTGATCGACATGCGATTTAATTACAAGCCCCGGAATCCGTTGTATTTGATTTTGTTGCGCGTTTACCGGCTGGCGGAGCCGGTGATGCTTGAGAACACGCCGGATTATGCGGGTTGCAAGAGCTGGGTACCCCTGGGCAAAGCGGTTTCAACCAAAGAGGCGCGGCCGGCAATGGAGGAAGCGGCGTATGAACGGCGGCGGAGCGAGATATTGGATCGCGTGCGATCGGGTGCGCGAGTGTAGAATTGCGTTTTTGGCGGGAGGTTCTGATTTTTGGCAATACTCAAGAACCCCCACCCCAACCCTCCCCCTGAGGACAAGGGGAGGGGGATAAGAGAGGCGGCTTACCCTTAAATATGGCCAAGCCTACGTTGAACGAGTTCTTTTTTGGAATTGCATCAATATGAGCATCCCCGTAAAAACAGTCGTTGTAGCGTTGGTCTTGGGAATTTTGGCGGCGGTTATCGTATACATGCGGCAGCCGGCGGCGCCGGCGGAGGAACAGATGGCGGAAGCACAGCAAAACGCGGCGGGGCCGGTGGCTCCGGCGACGCAGCCGGCGGTAACGCTGGCAGAGGGAGAGCGGCACACTACAGCCACCGGCCTGACAATCATCGACGTCAAGGTCGGCGATGGAGTGGCGGCCAAGCCCGGAGACCGGGTATTCGTGCATTACACCGGGCGGCTGTATTACGGCGGGAAGAAATTTGATTCATCGTACGATCGCGGCGCGCCGTTTGATTTCGCCCTGGGGGCCAAAGAGGTTATTGGCGGCTGGGATCAGGGAATCGTGGGGATGAAGGTCGGCGGCAAGCGACAGTTAGTCATCCCGCCCGACCTGGCATACGGAGACCGCGGCGCGGGCAATGGCGTTATTCCACCAGGAGCGACGCTGCAGTTCGATGTCGAGATGATGAAGATCGCGCCGGGGCAGTAGAAGAGGTTTTTAGCCACGGATATAAACCAGATGGAAATCAGATAAAGCCAAAGAGCTTTTAGCCACAGATGAACACAGATGCACACAGATAATTCAGAACATCCATGCCTTGAATTTGTGGAATCTGAAATTTGAAATTTCAAATGCTGTATTTCATCTGTCTTTTCATCTGATTTTTATCTGTGGCAAAAATTCTCTTTCGCATTATCTGTGTGCATCTGTGCTCATCTGTGGCTAAAATTCTTCGTATTATCTGCCTTCACATCTGATTCTCATCTGTGGCTAAAAAATCTTTTCATCGCACCGCAGCGATGGCCTCCGCGAGATTGACGGTTCCTTCATATAAACTCCGGCCGACGATGGCGCCCCAGACGGGGAGAGTCGCGAGTTCGCGGATGTGGGCGATGGAGCCGACGCCGCCGCTGGCGATGACCGGGACTTTTCCGACTTCGGCAATCTGGCGCGTCTGAACAAAATTGGGGCCTTGCAACATTCCATCCTTGGCGACATCGGTGTAGAGAATCGCCGCCAGCGGCCAATCGCTGA
>Ga0208589_1000370_pt1 | contig 21832 bp, 22 predicted proteins | sample NGESurshal092012_2_FD_184486 | JGI IMG/M metagenome (GOLD analysis project Ga0208589, IMG submission 184486) | Arctic peat soil microbial communities from Barrow, Alaska - NGEE Surface sample F53-2 shallow-092012 (SPAdes) | ecosystem: Environmental > Terrestrial > Soil > Wetlands > Peat ... | reverse complement strand
TCTCGGTGATCTGCCGCAGCTCGGCCTCCAGCTCAAGCTGCGACAGCTGCAACAGACGGATCGCCTGCTGCAGTTGCGGCGTCAGGGTGAGCTGCTGATGGAGGCGGAACTGCAGTGCGGGTTTCATGCCAGCCTGGTCGAAGGAACTCGCGGCCATCCTAGCGCTTGCCCGCTGACGCGGCCATAGGAGTATGTGAGACATGGGTTGACCGGCTGCAAAACCGTCTGCGTGCTCACCTTGCCGCCGTTTCCTGGCCGGTGGAAGCAGCATGGGCCTGCGAAACAGGCATCTGGCCGCATGCGACGAGGGGCCAACGAAACGCCAGATGGTGTCAGAGGCGGAATTCGCGGCCCAGATAGACCTCGCGCACCCTCTCGTCGGCCAGGATATGCGCCGGCGTGCCGCGCGAAAGCACCTCGCCGTCGTTCATGATGTAGGCGCGGTCGCAGATACCCAGCGTTTCGCGCACATTGTGGTCGGTGATCAGTACGCCGATGCCGCGTTCCTTCAGATGGCGCACGATGCGCTGAATCTCGCCGACCGAGATCGGGTCGACGCCGGCGAACGGTTCGTCCAGCAACATATAGCGCGGCTGCGCGGCCAGTGCACGGGCGATCTCGACACGGCGGCGTTCGCCGCCGGACAGGCTGATGCCCTTCTGGTCGGCGATGTGCGCGACCTTCAACTCGTCGAGCAGGCTTTCCAGCTCGCCGTTGCGCTGCTTGAGGGTGAGACCCTCGCGCAGCTCGAGCACCGCCATGATGTTGTCGGACACGCTGAGCCGGCGGAACACCGAGGCCTCCTGCGGCAGGTAGCCGATGCCCAGCTTGGCGCGCGAATGCATCGGCAACGCGGTGATGTCCTGCTTGTCCAGCTTGATGATGCCGGCATCCGCCTCGATCAGCCCGACCACCATGTAGAAGCAGGTGGTCTTGCCGGCGCCGTTGGGGCCAAGCAGGCCGACGACTTCGCCCTCGCGGATGGAGAACGCAAAATCCCGCACCACCTTGCGCGCCTTGAAACTTTTCTGCAGACCTTCGGCCGAGAGCATGGGTTACGGTTGTTCCTTCGCCGGGGTCGACGCGCTGCTGGTCGGGGCCGGCGAAGCGGTTGGTGTTGTCGGAGTACTCGATGCCGCAGCCGGCCGGGTTGTGGATGGCGGCGTTGCGTGCTGTGCATTGGCGGGGGCAGCGGTCTTGGCTGGCGCCGGCTTGGCAGCTGTCGGCTTCGGCTTCGGCAGAAAGATCATGTGCACGAGGCCGTCGCCGCCACTGTCGCCGGTCATGTAGTCGGTATTGGTGTTGTAGGTGAGCTTGTCACCATGCGCCTCGCCGCGACCCTGCTGATGGACCACCGCATGGCCAATCAACACGGCAATGCCATTGATGTTGTCGTAGTCCAGTTTGTCCGCGTCGCCAGTCATCAGGTTTCCGGCATCGTCAATCTGCTGGATATGCGCCAGCTTGCCCTTGTTGACCGTGATCACAATGCGGCTGATCTGGGTGTTGCCATCGATATAGACCACCGCCTTGTCTCCGGTCGCCTTGAGCGTGCCCTGGGTAACGATCACATTGCCGGTCAGCGTGGTGATGGTGTTGGGCAGGTTGAAGCCGTCGGTGGAAACGGCGTGCAGGTCCATCGGCTGGTTGCGGTCATCCTGTCTGGCCAGCGCCGGTTGCAGCACGAGCAGTCCGAACAGGAGCAGGCCGAACCGGAGATGGCCTGGGTGCACGCGGCGGAAAAGCGATGTGGGAAGCATCAAACAGCTCCAGGTGATTCGTGTTGAGGTTGGCACGCATGCCGACCCCGCTCATTGTACGTTCGCCCTGCACCACATGGGCCGCTTCAGCCGTTTCCATGCGGTTTTCCTTCGGCCACAGGGTGGCCTCGGAGGTGTGCAGGGTGGTTTCGGGCGTGATGGTTCCGGCTGCATTGGTGTAAGCCGGGCGGTGCATGTAGACCGGGCCCTGCAGCTTGATCAGGGTGCCGCTCTTGTCGACCCAGGCATATAGCGAATTGCCGTCCCAGTCGGGAAGACCAGGCTGCTTGGACGAGATCAGGAATTTGGGCGTGATGATGTACAGCGTGTCATCGTTGTCGCGACGATCCAGCTGCGGTGCGGTCATGCTGAAGCTGGGCAGCCCGTCGACGCCATAGGACCACATCGTGAAGTTGTGCAGGATGTAGCCGGAACGCGGAGGGCCGACAAAATCCGATGCTGCCGGGGTGGGACTGATCCACCACATCAGCAACTGGCCGGCGCCGGCTGCCAGTCCGATCACCACGATGGCGACCGTCAGGCGGCGTTCGCGCAGCCAGGCGCGCAGGCTTGTGCCAAACGAAGGATTGACGGCGGTACTCACTGCCAGTGTTCCCGCTCGGCGGTGCTTTTGCCCTGGGCGTGCAGGATCAGGTCGCACACTTCGCGCGCCGCACCCTGGCCGCCGCCCAGACGGGTCTGCCAGTGTGCCTGCTCGACAACCCATGGATGCGCATTCGCCACCGCGACCGCCAGACCGGCAATGCGCAGCGCCGGCAGATCCGGCAGATCGTCGCCGACGAAGGCCGCCTGCTCGGGTGCCAGGTTCAGCGCATCCAGCAATTCAAGCAGACACGCGCGCTTGTCGTTCTGGCCCTGATAGACATGCGCGATGTCCAGATCCTCGGCGCGCAGCGCGACGGGATGGCTGATCCGCGCGCTGATGATCGCGACCTGCACGCCGTTGGCCAGCAGCTGCTTCAGACCGAGGCCGTCATGCACATGGAATACCTTGGTCTCACGGCCGTCCTCGCCGTACCACAGGCGGCCGTCGGTCAGGGTGCCGTCCACGTCGAATGCCGCCACGCGGATCTTGGCGGCACGGGCGAGGATGTCGGCGGAAAGATTGGTGAGGTAAGAGGAAGTAGGCACGGCTTCGGGTGCGTGGCGGGAAAGGGTCAAGAGCGGGGTTGCCTGATTTTTTGATTTGCCAAGACAAATCAAACCACACGGGCGCGGAGCAGATCATGAATGTTCAGCGCGCCGACCACGTGTTGTTCATCATCGACCACCAGCAGCGCGTGGATCTGGTGCTTTTCCATCAGTTGCGCCGCTTCCGCGGCCAGCTTGTCGGCGCCGATCGTCTTGGGGCCGCGGCTCATCAGGTCGGCCACCGTGACGCCGCGCAGATCCACGCCTTCGTCGTCCAGCGCGCGGCGCAGATCGCCATCGGTGAATACGCCAAGCAGGCGCTGTTCGGCATCGACCACCGCGGTCATGCCCAGATGCTTGCGCGTCATTTCGACCAGGGCGGCGGTCAGGCCGGCCTCCGGCGACACTCTGGGTACGTCGTCGCCGCTATGCATCACGTCGCTGATATGCAGCAGCAGGCGCCGGCCAAGGCTGCCGGCCGGATGCGAGCGGGCGAAATCGTCCGAGGTGAAGCCACGCGCCTCCAGCAGCGCGATCGCCAACGCGTCGCCCAGCACCAGCGCGGTGGTGGTGCTGGTGGTTGGCGCCAGGCCCAGCGGGCAGGCCTCGCTGGAGATGCTGCCGTCCAGATGCACATCGGCCTGGCTGGCCAGCGAGGAGCCGGGCTTGCCGGTGATCGCGATCAGCGGAATGCCCTGGCGCTTGATCACCGGCAGGATGAACAGCAACTCGTCGGTTTCGCCGGAATAGGACAGTGCCAGCACCACATCCTGCGGCAGGATCATGCCCAGGTCGCCGTGGCTGGCCTCGGCCGGATGCACGAAGAACGCCGGCGTACCGGTGGAGGCCAGGGTGGCGGCGATCTTGCGTGCCACATGCCCGGACTTGCCTATCCCGCTCACGATCACGCGACCCTTGCAGGCCAGGATCAACCGGCAGGCCGCGACAAAATCCGGCCCGATCCGCGGTTCCAGTGCAGCGATCGCTGCCGCTTCGGTGGCGATCACCGCACGCGCGCTGCGCACGATGGCGTCCGGATTCAATTCGATCTTGGCGGGCGGGGCGATGCGTGCGTTCATGTGGGCTCGAGGAAAGCTGGGAGCGGATGTCTGTGGTTGCAGTGACCACAGGAGTCATTGGTCATGCCGGTCTGGCAGCAGCGTCGTTTCTGCGCCAGCGAATTTCCATTACCATGGCATATTCGCATTTTAACGTCATAAGTCCGCGCGTTGGATTCAATCAGCGACTGAATCCGCCTTTTCGCCGACTCAAGCTTCCCATGGATCACCCCTCCCGATGGACTCAGCCAGCATCCAAGCAATGATCGAAAACGGCCTGCCGGGTGCGCAAGCCGAGGTCAGCGGGGCCGATGGCGTGCATTTCGAGGCCACCGTGATCGCCAGCCAGTTCGCCGGCAAGCTGCCACTGGCGCGGCATCGGCTGGTATATGCCACGCTGGGCGAACTGATGGGCGGCGCGATCCATGCGCTGGCGCTGAAGACCCTGACACCCGAGGAAGTCGCAGCGCGCCAAGGGTGATCTCCGCTCGAATTGAAAAGTCCGGCATGGATGCCGGTTCTTCTTTGCGCTCATGGAGGGGCGCACAAGTTAGGAAAACGATGGCCAAGATCCTGATCAGTGGCGGTACGCCGCTCCATGGCGAGGTCGGCATTTCCGGCGCCAAGAACGCCGTGCTGCCGATTCTTGCCGCCTGCCTGCTCGCCGATGAACCGGTCAGCATCGGCAACGTGCCGCATCTGCACGACGTCACCACGTTCATCGAGTTGCTGGGTCAGATGGGCGTGCAACTGGTGCTGGACGATCGCATGAAGATGCATGTCGACCCGCGCACCACCAGTACCTGCGTGGCGCCGTATGACCTGGTGCGCACGATGCGTGCGTCGATCCTCGTGCTCGGTCCGCTGGTGGCGCGTTTCGGCCAGGCCGAGGTTTCGCTGCCCGGCGGCTGCGCGATCGGTTCGCGGCCGGTCGACCAGCATATCCGCGGCCTGCAGGCGCTGGGCGCCGACATCAGCGTCGAGAACGGCTACATCAAGGCACGTGCGAAGCGACTGAAAGGCGCGCGCATCGTGATGGACATGGTCACCGTCACCGGTACCGAGAACATCATGATGGCGGCCACGCTGGCACAGGGCACCACGGTGATCGAGAACGCCGCGCAGGAACCCGAAGTGGTGGATCTGGCGTACTGCCTGATCGCGATGGGTGCGCAGATCGAAGGGGCCGGCACCTCGACCATGGTGATCCACGGCGTCGAGCGTCTGCACGGCGCCGAATACGATGTGCTGCCAGACCGTATCGAAACCGGTACCTTCCTGGTTGGCGCCGCGATGACCGGCGGCAAGGTGCGCGCACGGCATACCCGTGCCGACACGCTGGATGCCGTGCTGGCCAAGCTGGAGGAATCCGGTGCGCACATCTCGACCGGCGAGGACTGGATCGAGCTGGACATGGGCGGACGCCGGCCCAAGGCGGTGAACATCAGCACCGCGCCGTATCCGGCATTTCCAACCGACATGCAGGCGCAATTCACCGCGCTCAACTGCGTCGCCGAAGGTACCGGCGTGGTGGTCGAAACCGTGTTCGAAAACCGTTTCATGCACGCGCAGGAATTGCAGCGGCTCGGCGCGGATATCCGCCTCGAAGGCAATACGGCGGTGATCCAGGGCGTGCCGCAGATGAGCGGTGCGCCGATCATGGCCACCGATCTGCGCGCGTCGGCCTGTCTGGTGCTGGCCGGCCTGGTGGCGAAGGGCGACACGGTGGTCGATCGCGTGTATCACATCGACCGCGGTTACGAGAACATCGAGGAAAAGCTCGGCGTGCTCGGCGCGAAGATCCGCCGCCTGCCGAACTGATTGCGGCTGAATCCGCAGGAGCGCACCCTGTGCGCGATGCTCTGATGTCGATCGGAGCGAAAAGCATCGCGCACAGGGTGCGCTCCCGCAATCGATCAATGCTGGCTGTAGCTCACCAGCTCCATCGTCAGATCGCCGCCGTCGTGCTGCGACAGTTTCACCGGCAGCAGATAGCGACCCGGCACGTACCACGCGCTGAAACCGCGCTGGGCGTCGGTGCGATCGACCCGTTCGGCATTGAAGCTGCCGGCCGGCACCTTGACGGTTTCCTTGCCGGTCACCTTGAAATGCTGCGTCTGCACTTCCTGTCGCTCGGCGACCGGCAGCGCGACCTGCTGTTGGCCGTCGTGCAGGGCCATTCCCAGCGCCAGCGGCGTGGTGTTGCGCTCGACCATGCCGGCAACCGCGGGATAAGTGCCGGGGCCCTTGCCCTCGTCGACGGTCACCTGACGTTTCGTCCAGTCGACCAGCAGGTGGCGCTGCTTGTTCTTGATCGCCGAATCCAGCTGATAGTCGTAGCCGATCGCTTCGGGCACGTCGCCTTTCCAGCGGAAACGCGAGGTTTCCTTGATGCTGGCATTCATCATGGCGGCCATCCCGCCCGTACTCTTGACATCCCTGCTGTAGATCCATTCGCCGTGGCCGGCCGGACGCAGGGTTACGGTGGCTTCGCCCATCGGCTCGCCGCCCTGCAGCACGTTGTAGTGGGCGGTGAAGCTGGTGGGTGTGGCGGCGAGGGCAGCCTGGGTGCCAAGCAGCAGGCCGAGGCCGAGAAGGGGCGTGAGCAAGGGTCGGATGGTCATGCGCCGAGTCTGCCGGCGTCGGGCTGAACCGTGGATCACTTCGCCATCCGCAGGCCGTGTGCGTCCAGTACGAGTGGCGCCAGCAACGGCTCGCCGTCCAGTCGCGGTGCGTGGCCATCCCATTGCAGCCGGCGGTTCGCCAGCAAGCCAAGCACGGCCGGCAACAGCCGATGTTCCAGCGGCAGCAGTCGTTGTGCCAGTTGCAGTTCGTCGTCGCCCGGCTGGATCGCGATGCGCGCCTGTGCGATCACCGGGCCGCCATCCAGTTCGGCGGTGACGAAGTGCACGCTGGCGCCGTGCTCGCTGTCGCCTGCTTGCAGTGCGCGACGATGGGTATGCAGGCCGCGGTATTTCGGCAGCAGCGAGGGATGGATGTTGATCATGCGGCCGACCCATGGCGCCAGTGCTGCGCCATCGAGTATCCGCATGAAGCCGGCCAGCACCAGCAGATCGGCACCGCTGGCGGCGATGCGGGCAAACAGGTCGAGGTCGAACGCTTGCCGTTCCGGATAGCTGCGGGGATCGAGCGCCAGCGTGGGAATGTTGGCTGCTTCGGCCAGTCGCAGCGCGCCAGCGTCGGCCTTGTCGCTGCCGACCAGCGCGAAGTCGACCGCCAGTTCGCCACGCTCGCGCGCGGCCAGCAGCGCAGCGAGATTGCTGCCGCGACCGGAGGCGAGGACGGCGACGCGAAGGGGTGCGGGCATGAAAGTTCCGGGTTTGACTGCCGTTCGCACTGAGCGCAGCGCAGCGAAGTCGAAGGACGAACGGCTGGAATGTGTGTTGCGTTGAACTGAAACTCGGCAGTTGATTCGAGTGACTCAGCCGATCCGCACGCGCTCGTCGCCCTGTGCCGGCACGACTTCGCCGATCGGCGAACTGGCCAGACCATGTTTCGCCAGCAGCGCCGATGCCGCAGTGACCGCATCGCATGGCAGGATCACCGTGAAGCCGATGCCGCAGTTGAACGTGCGCCACATTTCCTCGCGCGCCACATTGCCTTCGCGCATCAACCAGTCGAACAACGGCGGCAGCGCGATCGTCGAGGCGTCCAGTGCGATGCCGAGGCCTTCCGGCACCACGCGGATGATGTTTTCCTTGAGGCCGCCACCGGTGATATGGGCCATCCCATGCACCGGGGCCTCTTGCAACAATTCCAGCATGGCTTTCACGTAGATCGTGGTCGGCGCCATCAACGCATCGGCCAGCCTCACCCCGCCGAGATCGAGGTCCAACGGATTGCCGGCGCGCTCGAGAATCCGGCGGATCAGCGAGTAACCGTTCGAGTGCGGGCCGGACGAGGCGACGCCGAGAATCACGTCGCCCGCCACGATCGCCGCGCCGCTGAGCATCTGCGACTTCTCCACCGCGCCCACGGTGAAGCCGGCCAGGTCGTATTCGCCTGGCGGATACATGTCCGGCATCTCGGCGGTCTCGCCACCGATCAGCGCGCAGCCGGCCAGTTCGCAGCCTCTGGCGATGCCGCCGACCACCGCCACGGTGGTATCCACGTCCAGCTTGCCGGTGGCGAAATAGTCGAGGAAGAACAGCGGCTCGGCGCCCTGCACCAGCACGTCGTTGACGCACATGCCGACCAGGTCGATGCCGATCGTGTCATGCCGGCCGAGGATCTGCGCCAGCTTCAGCTTGGTGCCGACGCCATCGGTGCCGGATACCAGCACCGGTTCCCTGTAGCGACCGGACAGGTCGAACAGGCCGCCGAAGCCGCCCAGTCCGCCCATCACTTCGGGCCGGAACGTACGCTTGACCAGCGGCTTGATGCGTTCGACCACGGCATGGCCGGCATCGATATCGACGCCGGCGGCGCGGTAGGTGAGGGCGTCAGACATGGCGGAAACCGGCGGGTGAAGAAACGCGCAAGTTTAGCAGCATGCGGGATCGATGCCGCCTTGCACCAGCCGCATTCGCCGGCCGGCGATGCTGCGATGGACGCTGGGGGCGCGATTGGGCAGACTTCTCGGGAGCTTTCCCTCGAAGATGTCCACGCCATGCACCTGTCCCGTCTGCTAATCGTCGCCCTGTTGCTGGGTTTTGCGGTGTTGCCGCCGCTGCACGCACAAGCACCAAGCCAGGGTTCGCCGTACTCGGTGATCGTGCCGGTACCCGATGTCAGCGGCTCCCAGCGCGATCTGGCCTTCGCCACTGCGCTCGGGCAGGTGCTGACACGGGTTGCCGGTGGGCAGGACCTGCGCAGCAACGCCGGCTACGACGACGCATTGAAAAACGCCGGCTCGCTGGTGCAGAAGTTTCAATACCAGCGCGCCGCGACCGGCCTCAGCCTGCAGGTGAACTTCGAACCGGGCGCGGTACGGCATCTTGTATCGAAGCTGGGTGTGGCGAGCGCAGGAGTGAAGCCGCCGGTATTGCTGCTGGTGCAGGGCGAGGATGGCAAGTTGTTTGATCACGCGGCGCTGACCAGCCTGGCCACGGCGGCCGCCGCACGCGGCACCAACGTGACCTATCCCGATGCCACCAATCCACCGGATGCGACGAAAGTGGCCTCCGCCGATCCGGCCGCGCTGGCGGCGATCCAGCAGCAATATCACACCGGCCTGGTGCTGCTCGGCCATCTGCAGAATGGCAAAGCCAGCTGGACCTTGATTTCCGGTGGGCAGTCGCAGCACTGGATCGGCACGGGCACGACCGAAGATGCCTTGCTTGGCGATGCCGGCAACAGCATGGTCGATCGCATCGGCAAGCAGCTCAACGTGATCGGCTCCAGCATCAGCGACGGCAAACTGTGGATAAGCGGGCTGCAATCCGCGATGGATTACGCGAATCTGTTGTCCACCCTGCGCGCCGATCCGTCGGTACGCCAGGTGATGACGATCGGGGCGCAGAACGACAGCGTATTGCTGTCCGTCAAGGCATCCATGCCACTGAGCGGGCTGGCCGCGAATCTCGCTGCCGGCGGCCACCTGCTGCAGGGTGAGGCGCATCAGGGCGCCGATGTGAGCCTGCGTTGGCTGCATTGATGACACGCGAGTCCATCGCAACAGCCCGCACATCCATGTGCGGATACAGTATGGAGATGCCTCGCAAAAAACCGCACGTCACCGTGCGTACTTCTCGTAAAGCGCTGTTCCTTGCCGGGGTATCAGGGTGAATCAGGATATTTCGCACCGTTGGCAGATGCTCGCCATCGCGGCGGTCATCGCTTACCTGATCTGGCTGCTGGCGCCGGTGCTGATGCCGTTCGCGGTCGCCGCCATGCTGGCTTATTTGGGCGATCCGCTGGCCAATTGGCTGGAGCGGTTCGGGATGAGTCGCGCATGGGCGGCGACGGTGGTTTTTCTGGTGCTGATCCTGGCGCTTGGCGGCATGCTGCTGCTGTTGATTCCGTTGATCTCGCGGCAGATCGAAAACCTGATCGAGAACCTGCCGCGCTATGCGCAGTGGGCCCAGCACACCGCCTGGCCCTGGCTGCAGGTTCGGCTGCATCTGGATCCGCGCATGTTCGACAGCGATCAGCTGCTGGCGACGATCAAGGAGCACGTGGGTCCGATCGGTGGCATCGCCACGGCGTTGCTGGGCAAGGTGTCGCGTTCGGGGCTGGGCATCGTGTTGTGGCTGACCAACCTGGTGCTGATCCCGGTGGTGGCGTTCTATCTGCTGCGCGACTGGGATCGGCTGGTCGGCACCATCGACCGCATGCTGCCGCGTTCGATCGAGCCCACCATCGCGCATCTGGCGCACGAATCGGACAAGGTGCTGGGCGCGTTCGTGCGTGGCCAGTTGCTGGTGATGCTGGGGCTGGGCATCTACTACGGCGCCGCCTTGTCGCTGGTCGGACTGTCGGTGGGCCTGCTGATCGGTCTGGTGGCCGGCCTGCTCAGTTTCGTGCCGTACCTGGGTTTCATCGTCGGTTTCGGCGGCGCGATCATCGCGGTACTGGTGCAGTACGGCGACTGGACGCACCTGCTGATCGTCTGCGGCGTGTTCGTGATCGGCCAGTTGCTGGAAGGCTACGTGTTGGTGCCCAGACTGGTCGGCGGCAAGATCGGCCTGCATCCGGTGGCGGTGATCTTCGCGGTACTGGCCGGCGGTTATCTGTGCGGTTTTCTCGGCGTGCTGCTGGCGTTGCCGGCGGCCTCGGTGATCATGGTGCTGTTGCGCTATCTGCTCGAACGCTACCGGTTGAGCGAGCTGTATACCGAGGAAGGGACGGATGATCCGGTCATTGCCGAGGTCGATGTCACGCTGCATCGTGATGGGGCTGTCAAGACGGATACCATCGTCGCGTCATCATCGCAGGACGACCGGAACGCGCCGTGATTCCGCAGCTGCCACTCGCCCTGCGCTGGCCGCGCCGCCAGCGCTTCGAACATTTCCACGCCGGCGCCAACGCCGCCGCTGTCGCTGCGGTGCAGGCGCTTGCCATCGATGCCGACGCGCCATGGATTTATCTGCACGGCGCGAACGGCAGCGGCCGCAGTCATCTGCTGATGGCGGCCTGTCAGGCGGCGAGTGCCGCCGGACGACGTGTGCAATACCTGCCGCTGGCGGCGCTGGGCGATCGCGCGGCGGCATTGCGCGGCGTGGCCGGCAGCGAGGTGCTGGCGCTGGACGATCTCGGCGCCATCGCCGGCAATCAAGAAGCGGAGCATGCGCTGTTCGATCTGTACAACCGCGCCCGCGCCGAAGGCAGCGCACTGCTGTTCGCCGCCGATGCCACGCCGATCCAGCTCGGCCTCGAGCTGCCCGACCTGCGCTCGCGTCTCGGCGCCTGCACCCAATTCGCACTGAAGTCGCTCGATGACGACGAGCGCCGTGCGGTGCTGAAAGCGCAGGCCGCCTCGCGCGGCATCGAACTGGACGACAGCGTGCTGGACTGGCTGTTCGCGCGCTATGCGCGTGACCTTGGCGCCTTGCTTGATCTGCTCGACAAGTTGGACGCGGCGTCGCTGGCGGCACAGCGGCGGATCACGGTGCCGTTTTTACGTGAGTTGTTGCGGGATGCCCTCGTGTAGGAGCGCACCCTGTGCGTGATGCTCTTCGCGGCGTCACCAATTAGCTCGCACTGCGACACCCAGTGCGGCGCGGTAGTGCCGTTGTAGCCGGTTTTAGCGCCCAGGTTGGCCGCTTTGTGCGTTACGCTGGTGGTCAGGAGGACGACGTTGACGCAATTTCCGTCAACGGCATTGCTTTGATTGGCATGGTGCCCAGTGTCGGGATGGCAGTGCCGCCATGCTGTGTGTCGCCGTGATCTCGTCCGGCCGCCAAACAACTTTCGTGCGCCTGGCGGCGCCCGAGTCACTTTTCTCTTGAAGCGAACTCCAAACAGCGCGAGGATTCCACTCATGCCACGTTTTTATTTCCCCCGCCGCGCCGCCATAGATGTAAGTCTAGCCATTGCTGCCGCCTGCATGTCGCTACCTGTTTTCGCAGACACGCCGGTCACGGTGACATTCGAGGCCCGGAGTGTGTGGGCGCAGGAAATCGGCAACGTCAGCCACTCCGGCAGCGCGCACGATTACACGGTGGCGATCGCGGCTGGAAAGACCTTGCAGCTCAACCTCGTCACCCGTAATCCGAACGTGTATTTCAAAGTGAAAGACCAGACCCACGACAAACAACTGGTAGATACAAGCACGACCGGGGCGACTACCTGGTCCACGCCGGTTGTGACAGCGACGACTTACACGATCCATGTCTACGTCGATCCTGACACGATAGAGCGTGGCCAAGACGCGAAATACGCGTTGCAGATCGGGCAATACGGCGCCGAAGACCTGCAACCCGCGAGACCACAGTAAGCTTCCAGGCTAACAAGCCATCGGCGCAGGAAGATGGAAGCGTGGATTCTGGCGCCGCGCACAACTGCATGCCGCACACACACAAAAGGCGCCCGAGGGCGCCTTTTCCTTCATCACAACAACCGGCAACTCACACCTTGAGCAACGCCGGCGTCGCCTGTTGCCCGATGGTGTCAACCATCGCCTTGGCCACATTGAGATTGCCCGCGACGATGTTGCCGCTGGCGGGGATGCCGTCGCGGCTGGCGAAGTCGCAGTAGCGGCCGCCGGCTTCGTGCACCAGCAGCACGCCGGCGGCCATGTCCCACGGTTTCAGGCCGATCTCGAAGTAACCGTCGTAGCGGCCGGCGGCGACGTAGGCCAGATCGAGCGCGGCGGAGCCGGAGCGGCGGATGTCCTCGGCCTGACCGAGGATCGCGCGGGTCATATCGAGCTGCGCAGTCAGGTGTTCGCGCTGGCGGAACGGGAAACCGGTGGCGATCATCGCGCCGCCGAGATTCTCGCGCTTGGATACGCGCATGCGGCGATCGTTGACATAGGCGCCGTCGCCCTTGCTGGCGGTGTACAGCTCGTCGCGCAGCGGGTCGAACACCACGGCGTGAATCGGCACACCCTTTTCCAGCAGTGCGATGGACACGCTGAAGTGCGGGATGCCGCGCAGGTAGTTGTGGGTGCCGTCGAGCGGGTCGATCACCCAGGTCAGCGGGCCCTTGCCGGTCGCGCCGCTTTCCTCGGCGAGGATCGCGTGGTCGGGATAGGCGCGGCGCAGTTCCTTGATGATTTCCGCCTCGGCCAGCTTGTCGACTTCGGAAACGAAGTCCATCTGCTGCTTCTCGACGATGTTGAGGCCGTCGATGCGGTTCATGTAGCGCAGGATCACGTTGCCTGCGGAGCGCGCGGCGCGCGCCGCGATCGTGACGTGGGGTCTGGGCATGGCTTCGACTTTGGAAGAGAGCGGGGTTGCGGCCGGCGATTCTAGCAGAGGCGGGGTCGCGGGGCTGGATGAAGGGTTCCCCGGTGTGCCGCATCCGCTATCCCGCATCCATTATCCTTGGCGATCACTTTTCGCCAGCTGTTTCGCATGACTACTGCCCACGATCTCGCCACCCGTCTCCGCTTCGTGCTGGTGCGCACCTCGCATCCGGGCAATATCGGCAGTGCGGCGCGGGCGATCCGCACCATGGGTTTCACGCGGATGGAACTGGTGGCGCCGCATCGCTTTCCCGATCCGGAAGCCTCCGCGCTGGCGGCCGGCGCGGACGATGTGTTGGATGGAGCAGGTATCCACGACGGGCTGGTCGATGCGCTCGCCGGCAGCAGTCTGGCGCTGGGTCTGTCGGCACGGCGGCGAGGCGTGAATCTGCGGGAGATTTCGCCGCGCGAAGCGGCGCAACAGGCACTGGCCGCAGCCGCCCGTGGCGAACAGGTGGCGCTGGTGTTCGGCAACGAGCGTACCGGGCTGGAGAACGAGGAACTGGCGCGCTGCCACGCGATGGTGCGGATTCCCAGCGTGGACGACTTCAGCTCGCTCAATCTGTCGCAGGCGGTCCAGGTGATGGCCTACGAATTGCGCCTGGCGATGCTGGGCGATGCGCCGGCGGCGCCAGTGCGCCACGAGCCGCCCGCCGATGCGGCGCAAATGGAGCAGTTCTACCGGCATCTGGCGCAGACGCTGGACGACATCGAGTTCCACAAGGGACGTGAGCCCACCACGATCATGCTGCGCCTGCGCAAGCTGTTCCAGCGCGCGCAACCGGACGAGCGCGAGTTGCGCGTGCTGCACGGGATCCTTGCCGACGCGCAGCGCATGGCGGGGTTGGCGAAGAACAAATAGCCCTGCGCTCCTACTGCTCGTCGTCGGAAGGTTCCCGCGACGGCGCGATAGAGACCAGCAGCTTGTCGATACGGGCGCCGTCGAGGTCGGCCACCTCGAAGCGGATGCCGCGCCAGTTGAATACTTCGCCGGTGTGCGGGATATGTCCGAGCGCGGCCATCACCATGCCGGCGACGGTGCGGAAATCGTGCTCCCGTTCGCCGGGCAGATGATCCAGGCGCAGCAGTTCGCGCAGGTCATCGGTCGACAGGCTGCCGTCGATCAGCCAGCTGCCGTCGGCACGCTGCACGATCGGCGCGTCCTCGGCATCACCGCTGCCATGGCCGATCTGGCTGACCCCGACCACTGCCGCCAGCAGATCGTTGACGGTGACCACGCCTTCGATGTCGCCGTACTCGTCCACCACCAGCGCCAATGGCGTTTCGGCGTCGCGGAACTCTTCCAGCAGATCCAGCGCGCGCGCCGTGGCCGGCACGAACAATGGCCTGGACAGGTGATCGAACAGTTCCAGCTTGCCTTCGGCAAAACTGTGCAGCAGGCGCTTGACCTCGACCACGCCGACCACATCGCTTTCGCCGCCGCGATATACCGGATAACGCGAGTACGGAGTCTGTCGCAACACTTCGACGTTTTCCTCGCGCGAAGCCGCCATGTCCAGCCAGGCGATGCGCATGCGCGGGGTCATCACGCTGTCCACTGTGCGGTCGCCCAGGCGCAACACGCGGTTGACCATGTTGTGCTCGTCCGGATCGAGCACACCCTGCTCGGCGCTCTCGGCCACCAGCAGACGGATTTCGTCCTCGGTGACTACCCCGCTGCTACGCTGGTTGATGCGCATCAGCTTCAGCAGCAGGTTGCTCGACATGTTCAGCAGCCACACGAACGGCGCAGTCAACCGCGACAGCAGCAGCATCGGGAACGCCATGTAGCTGGAGAATTTTTCCGGCGCCGACAGCGCCACCCGCTTGGGTACCAGCTCGCCAATCACGATCTGGATGAACGAGATCAGCACAAAGCCGATCACGATGCCGAGCACCCGCGCATACGGCGCCAGCCAGACGGCGCGACCGCCGTGCAGTGCGTCGCCAATCTGGCCGCCGAGCGCATCGCCGGCGATCGCACCGGTAGTCAGCATTACCAGCGTGATGCCAACCTGCACGGTGGAGAGAAAGTGTTCCGGCGCCTCGGCATGGCGCAGCGCCATGGCGGCACGCCGGCTGGTTTTCGCCATCTGCTTGAGGCGGCTCTTGCGCGAAGCGATCAGCGCCATTTCCGACAGCGCGAAGAAGCCGTTGCACAGGGCGAGCACGAAGACGAGCGCGATTTCGGTCAGCATCGCGACAATGGCAAGCGTGGGTACATGAGCCGAAGTGTAAGGGTTGGCGGGCCTTCACTTCACCTTTGCAGCCGGATCGAGGGCATACCCCGGGTCATGAACAGGCTCTTGGCAGCAGGGCAGTCCTGTAACATGGCCGTCATCCCGTACTCTCAAGGCATGTTCGCATGTTCTCCCTGCAGACGATTTTCGGCAAAGGCGACAAGTTCTACGGCCTGCTCGAGCAAAGCGCAGCCACCGTCTGCGAGAGCGCCAAGGCCCTGCATGAGCTGTTGAGCAAGCCCGGCCAAGGCTCGGTAATGGCCGCATTCACCGCCACCCGCGCCCGCGAAAAGGAGCTGGCCGCGCAGATCAGCGAAGGGATGGTGAACACGTTCGTCACCGCGCTGGATCGCGAGGACATCGAGGCGCTGAACTCGGCGTTGTACAAGATTCCCAAGACGATCGAGAAATTCGCCGAACGTTACGAGATCGTGGCCGAGCGCCTGACCGGAGTGGAATTCGCCCAGCGCGCGCTGGTGCTGAAGCGTTCCAGCGAAGTGGTCGCCGAGATGATCGGCGAGTTGCGCCGCGGCCTGCGCATCGATCCGGTGAAGAAACTGCAGGATCGCCTGCAGGCGCTGGAATCGGAAGGCGACCGCATGCTGCTGTCGCCGTATCGCACGCTGTACGTCGAAGGCGGCGACGTGATGCGCGCCGTGCTGGCGAAGGATCTGTTCGAGCTGATCGAGAAGGCGATCGACAAGTGCCGCGATGTCGGCAACATTGTCTATTCGATCGTGCTGAAGAACTCCTGAGGGCTCCAGCGTGAACCCTACTCTCGCGTGTTTCCCGGTTGTGGCCCGGACAATCCATCAGCCTGAGCCGCGCGTCGCCGGAGATCGCGCATGAGCCTCGGTCTGGTCGTGGCGGAAGTGCTGATCGCACTCGCCTTTACCTATATCAACGGCTTCCACGACACCGCCAATTCGATTGCCACCGTGGTGGCCACCAAGGTGCTGACGCCCGGTCAGGCAGTGCTGCTGGCCGCTGTCACCAACCTGTTCGGCGCCATGCTAGGTACTGCCGTGGCGGCCACCATCGCCTCGGGGCTGATCAATACCGGGGTGATCGATGTGGGTCCGCAGCTGGTGATCTGCGCGTTGCTGGCGGCGATCGTGTGGAACCTGATTACCTGGTGGCTGGGCCTGCCGTCCAGCTCCAGCCATGCGCTGGTAGGCTCGCTGGTCGGCGCGGCGCTGGCCGCGTCAGCCAACAACTTTGGCTCGGTGATCTGGGTGCGGGGCAACTGGATTACCGGTCATGGCGTGATTCCCAAGGTGATCATCCCGATGGTGCTGTCGCCGTTGGCGGGCTTCATCATCAGCTTTGCGTTGATGGGTGGACTGTATGCACTGCTGGCCTGGTTTGCCAACCGGCACGGCTGGCTGCGCCGCTTCGGTCGCACCCCGTTCGTCAACGGCTTTTTCGGCAAGGCGCAGATTGTCTCGGCCACGGCGATGGGTGTGGCGCACGGCATGAACGATGCGCAGAAGAGCATGGGCATCATCGCGCTGGCGCTGGCCGGCGGCACCGCGGCGCATCAGTTCGACCATCTGCCGCACTTGCTGGGTTTTCTCAGGATCGCCGAGAACACCACCGGCGGGTTTGTCATCCCGGTCTGGGTGAAAGTGGTATGCGCGCTGACCATGGCCGGTGGTACCGCCGGCGGCGGCTGGCGCATCATCAAGACGCTGGGCCACAAGATGGTCAAGCTGCATCCGATCAATGGCTTTGCCGCCGAAACCAGTTCGGCGGCGGTGATCCTGACCGCCTCGATGTTCGGCATCCCGGTGTCGACCACCCACAATGTGTCGGCCTCGATCATGGGCGTGGGTGCGGCCAAGCGTTTCAATGCGATTCGCTGGTCGGTGGTGGAGCGCATGGTATGGGCGTGGATCCTGACGCTGCCGGTCACCGCGCTGCTGGCTTACGGGTTGGTGCGGCTTATCGCGAAGGCGTTATGAACGCAGCTCAGAGTGTGTCGCCGCCGCTTGCGACGATCCGTTCCAGCTGATCGCCGAGCGTGCCCAGTTCCTGCACCACGCGTTGCAGCTCGTCGGCGTCGAGAAATTCGTACGGACGGTTTTCGCACAGATGCAGATAGGGTGAACCGTCGAGGTCGGCCACCGCCAGAAAGCCGGTGCGCTGCTGCCAGTTGAAACGCAGGCAGCGGCTGGGATCGGTGCCGGCCAGTGGGCCGATCGGGGTGGAGATGCGCAGATAGCGACGACCTGATTCGTCCTCCAGTTCGGCCAGATAGATGCCCTGATGCCGGTCACGCGACAGTTCCAGATCGAAGCTGATCAGGTAGGGATCGTTGTGGCGCAGCTCGTGCTGGCTGCCGATGTGGGAACGCACGGCTTCGAAGTGGCGCATGGTGCGACTTCCGCTGGCGAGAGGCGCTGCTACTCTGCCACGTCTTTTCGTCTGCGTCGCGTCCACACTGGAATGGTTCTGCCTGGAATGGTCCCGCATGAACGACAGCCACGAGCGCATCTACGCCGCCATTGCCGCGATTCCTCCTGGGCGGGTCGCCAGTTACGGCGCCATCGCTGCCCGTGCCGGTCTGCCGGGACGCGCACGGCTGGTTGGCAGGCTGCTAGGAGAGGTTCCTGGCGGCATGCAGCTGCCGTGGTACCGCGTGCTGCGTTCCAGTGGCCACATCGCCATGCCGCCGGGCAGCCGTGGGTTTCGCGAACAATGCCGACGACTGCGGGCCGAAGGCGTTGAAGTGAAGAACGGTCGCGTGCCGTTGTCGCGGTTCGGGCTGGACGGTGACCTCGATCACGCGCTGTGGGGCATGCCGGACGCCTGAATGGCGATGGCTCTGACGATCCGCCACGGATTTAACCATCGGGCCGGGTGGCCCGGTTTGCTAACATCTCGTCGATGAATGCCTCTGCCATCGATCTGCTCCAAAGCGTTTTTGGTTATCCCAGTTTTCGCGGTCAGCAACAGGCCGTCGTCGAGCACCTGAGCGACGGTGGCGACGCGCTGGTGCTGATGCCGACCGGCGGCGGCAAGTCGCTGTGCTACCAGATTCCCGCGCTGCTGCGCCAGGGCACCGGCATCGTGGTGTCGCCGCTGATCGCGCTGATGCAGGACCAGATCGACGCGCTGCGTGAGGCGGGTGTGGCCGCCGCTTATCTCAACTCCAGTCTCGGCGCCGAGGATCAGCGCGAGGTGGAGCGGCAACTGCTGGCGGGCGAACTGAACCTGCTCTACGTGGCGCCGGAGCGGCTGCTGACCGGACGTTTCCTCGGCCTGCTAGAACGCACCGAAGTGGCGCTGTTCGCGATCGACGAGGCGCACTGCGTGTCGCAATGGGGTCACGATTTTCGCCCGGAATACCGCGAGCTGTCGATCCTGCACCAGCGCTTCCCCGAGGTACCGCGCATCGCGCTTACTGCCACCGCCGATCCGCGCACGCGCGAGGAGATCGTCGAACGGCTGTCGCTGCAGCAGGCGCGGCAGTTCGTCACCAGTTTCGACCGGCCGAACATCGGCTACCGGGTCGGCTTGCGTCACAACGCGAAGCGTCAGTTCACCGAGTTCCTGCAAGGGCACCAGGGTGAATCCGGCATCGTCTACTGCCTCAGCCGCAAGAAGGTGGACGGCACCGCGGCATGGCTGGCCGAGCTCGGCATTGAGGCGCTGCCGTATCACGCCGGTCTCAATCCGACCACCCGCGCCGCGAATCAGAAGCGCTTCCTGCGCGAGGACGGCGTGGTGATGGTGGCCACCGTCGCGTTCGGCATGGGCATCGACAAGCCGGACGTACGTTTCGTGGCGCACCTGGATCTGCCGCGCAGTATCGAAGGCTATTACCAGGAGACCGGGCGCGCCGGCCGTGACGGACTGCCGGCCGAGGCGTGGATGATCTACGGCATGTCCGATGTGGTGATGATGAGCCAGATGATCGCGCAGTCCGAGTCGGTCGATGAGCGAAAACGCGTGGAGCGGCAGAAGCTGGAAGCGCTGCTGGCCTACGCCGAGGCTACCGCTTGCCGCCGCCAGCTACTGCTTGGCGCATTCGGCGAGACCTATCCCGGCCCCTGCGGCCATTGCGACAACTGCATCGCATCGCCGAAGACCTGGGACGCCACGGTGCCGGCGCAGAAGGCGCTGTCGGCGGTGTATCGCAGCGGTCAGCGCTTCGGCTCCGGCCATGTCATCGACATCCTGCGCGGCGAGGAAACCGAGCGCGTGCTCAGCCTGCATCATCATCAGCTCAGCACGTTCGGCGTCGGTGCCGAGATGGACGAGAAGCAGTGGCGCTCGGTATTTCGCCAGCTGCTCGCTGCCGGTCTGCTGGAAGCGGATGCCGAAGGTTACGGCACGCTGCGGCTGACCACCGCCAGTCGCGCCGTGCTCAGTGGCGGACAGTCGGTGAAGCTGCGCGAGGATGCGCGGCCCGAGCGCGGCAGCCGCCGTCGCCGCGACAGCAAGCTCGGCGCGACGGATAAAATCAGTGGGGGCAGCCTGGGCATCGAGGCTTACGAACAGTCGATGTGGGATGCGCTGCGTGCCTTGCGCACGCAGCTGGCCAGACAGCATGGCGTGCCGCCCTACGTGGTGTTCCACGACGCCACCTTGCTGGCGATGCTGCGCGCGCTGCCGTCGAACGAGGACGAACTGGCCACGATCAGCGGCGTCGGCGAAGCCAAGCTGAAACGCTATGGCCGCGACTTCCTGGCGGTGATCAACGCGCAGGCATAAGCTCGACACCGCCCGTTGTAGGAGCGCACCCTGTGCGCGATGCTCTTCGTTCCGGCTTCGTAGGACGACCATTGCACGCCGCTTTTGGCCGTGACGCATCGTCGAAGAACCGGCGGCTTGCCCGCCCTACGAAGCAAGAGCATCGCGCACAGGGTGCGCTCCTACCGTTTGCTCCGAGTGACTGCATACGTATTCAATCGGACAGGGACGGGGCTGCAGCCCAGAATCGGGCGTGGTTCTGGATGCCATGACGTTGGGGAGACGCGATGAGCACGGCGAACGCGACAAACGGTTTGGGACAGCACGCCACCGTGCGGGTGGTACTGATTGCGGCGGCAGCGGCGCTGGGCGGTTTCCTGTTCGGTTTCGATACGGCCGTGATCAACGGCGCGGTCGAGGCGATCCATCTCGGCTTCAGATTGAGTGCCGTATTAACCGGTTTCGCGGTGTCCTGTGCGCTGCTCGGGTCGGCGCTGGGCGCGTGGTATGCCGGCCTGCTGGCCGACCGTCTGGGTCGTGTGCCCACCATGCAGGTGGCGGCCGTGCTGCTGGTGGCCAGCGCACTGGGCTCCGGATTGGCGCCCGGCGTATGGGAGCTGATCGTGTGGCGACTGGTGGGCGGCATCGGTGTCGGTGTGGCGTCGGTGATCGCGCCGACCTACATCGCCGAAGTATCGCCGGCGCAGGTCCGCGGCCGGCTCGGTTCGATGCAGCAGCTGGCGATCGTGCTGGGGATATTCACCGCACTTTTGAGCGATGCGTGGCTGGCCGGTGCGGCGGGCGGTGCGTCGCATTCGTGGTGGTTCGGGCTGGCGGCGTGGCGCTGGATGTTCCTGATGGCGGCCATCCCGGCGTTGATCTACGGAAGCCTGGTGCTGGCCGTGCCGGAATCGCCACGCTATCTGGTGGCCAAGAGCCGCCTGGCCGAGGCGCGAGTGGTGTTGCGCCAGGTGCTGGACATGCACAGCGACAGTGCGCTCGATCAGAAGCTGCACGATATCGCGGACAGCCTGCGTTCGGAACATCGCCCCAGGCTGCGCGACCTGCGCGGCGCCTGCGCCGGGCTGTTGCCGGTGGTGTGGATCGGCATCCTGCTGTCGGTATTCCAGCAGTTCGTGGGCATCAACGTGATCTTCTACTACTCGTCGACCCTCTGGCATTCGGTGGGCTTCAGCGAAGCCGATTCGTTCAAGATCACGGTGGCCACATCGGTGGTCAACGTGCTGGTCACGCTGGTGGCGATCGCGCTGGTCGACAAGATCGGCCGCAAGCCGCTGCTGGTGATCGGCTCGGCCGGCATGGCGGTCACGCTGGCGATGATGGCCTGGTGTTTTTCGCAGGCCACCGGCAGTGGCGCCACGCTCAGCCTGCCAGGCTCGCTGGGCATCATCGCGCTGGTCGCGGCGAATGCCTATGTGGTGTTTTTCGGAGTGAGCTGGGGGCCGGTGGTGTGGGTGCTGCTGGGCGAGATGTTCCCGAACCGCATCCGTGCGACCGCCCTGGCGGTGGCCGCGGCGGCGCAGTGGCTGGCGA
>Ga0208589_1000369_pt1 | contig 21858 bp, 20 predicted proteins | sample NGESurshal092012_2_FD_184486 | JGI IMG/M metagenome (GOLD analysis project Ga0208589, IMG submission 184486) | Arctic peat soil microbial communities from Barrow, Alaska - NGEE Surface sample F53-2 shallow-092012 (SPAdes) | ecosystem: Environmental > Terrestrial > Soil > Wetlands > Peat ... | reverse complement strand
CGTCGCGGTCGGAAAGGTGCGCGAGTCGTGCGGACCCCGGGGCAACATAAAACCGCCAGGTTCGTGTACACGCCGCTCGTAGTCGTCGAAACCAGGGACCACGTGCTCGATATGACGACGAATGACCCGATAGTCATTCGCCATGGCACTCCAACCAACGTCCTCACCAAAGAGCGCTTCGCCCAGACCGGCCACGATCGAGATTTCGCTGCGAAGATGTTCCGAGCCCGGTTTGAGTCGACCCTTTGACTCATGCACCATGGCCAACGAGTCTTCAACGGTGACGACCTGTTCGCCGCTCGCCTGCACGTCGCGTTCTGTGCGACCGAGACACGGTAGTAGGAGCGCTTCGTTCCCATGACAGAGGTGGGAACGATTCAACTTGGTCGCGATGTGCACAGTCAATTTGCAGTTTTTCATCGACGCCTCGGTGACAGCGGTGTCGGGAGTCGCGGAAACGAAGTTGCCCCCCAGCGCAAAGAAGACGTCAATCTTGCCGTCGCGCAGAGCGCGGATCGTGTTCACCGTGTCGTAGCCGTCTTCGCGGGGTGGTTCGAATCCGAACTCGTCACGCAGTTTGTCAAGGAAGGAGTCAGGCATCTTTTCCCAAATGCCCATGGTGCGGTCTCCCTGGACGTTGCTGTGACCACGAATAGGCGACGGTCCTGCACCCGGACGACCGATGTTGCCGCGCAGGAGCAGGAAATTCACCACTTCCTTAATGGTGGCGACGGCGTTGCGGTGTTGTGTGATGCCCATCGCCCAACAGACGATGACGCTCTTGGCGGCCACGACGTCGCCGGCGAAGGCTTCGAGTTCCTCACGCGTCAGTCCGCTCGCCTCTTCGATGGCGGGCCACTCGAGGTCGCGCCACCCTTGACACGCCTCGTCAAAGCGATCACAGTACGTCTCGATAAAGGAGTGGTCGAAGATCGTGCCCGGCGCCTTCTCTTCAAGAGCCAGCAATGCTTTGTTGACGCCCGAGAACATGGCGAGATCGCCGTTTACGCGCACCGCCAAGTACCGATCGGTCAACTTCGTGCCACCGCCAACGAGTCCGCGAGCCGTCTGAGGGTTCTTGAATCCGAGCAATCCGGCCTCGGGTAGCGGATTGGCCGACACGATGCGCGCACCACGCTTCTTCGCCATTTCCAGCGCGGTGAGCATACGGGGGTGGTTGGTACCGGGATTTTGACCAATAATCACGATCAACTCGGCATGATCAGTGATGTCCTCGAGAGTGACGACTCCCTTGCCGACGCCAATCGTCGCAGAGAGCGCAGTACCACTTGACTCGTGGCACATGTTCGAACAGTCCGGCAAGTTGTTGGTCCCGAGGCGCCGGGCCAGCAGTTGATAGACGAAAGCTGCTTCATTGCTGGCTCGACCACTGGTATAAAAGGCCGCACGGTTCGGGTCGGGCATCGCGCGAAGGCGATCGGCGGTGAGTTGCAGCGCGTCGTTCCAAGAGATCGGGGTGTAGTGGTCCGCGCCCGGCGCGAGGTACATCGGCTCGGTGAGACGACCGTGGTGCTCGAGCGAGTGGGCATCTTCGGCGAGTAACTGTTCGATCGAGTGGTGAGCAAAAAACGCCCGGTCCACACGAGCTCGTGTTGCTTCCCACGCAACAGCCTTGGCTCCGTTCTCGCAGAACTCCGCGTGGCTCCGCTCGCCCGGCTTCGGATCGGCCCACGCGCAACTCGGGCAGTCAAAACCGTCAATCTGGTTCAATTTGAGCAGCGTCTTGACCGTTCGTGTGGGGCCCATCTCGGTGCGCGCGTAGTAGAACGTTTCTTGCAACCCCGGTATGCCAACCGCAGAGGTTTCCGGTTTCCTGACGTTAATTTCGTCGTCTGAATTCACGGTCATTTCTCACTCCTTCACCATTCAAGAGGGCCGTCTCGAGAGCAATATTTCCGCTGAGGAGGTTTCTTTTACACCCTATTCCGCTTCGTGCGATATATTTGTCGCTTCGTGCGATATATACGCAACGTGAATCAAGCACTGATTTGTACGATGATGTGGTGCCCGATCGCTCGCCAACCGTCGCGGCAATCTTGCTCACCGGCGGCAGGAGCCGACGCATGGGCCATGACAAATCACAATTGATCGTCGAGGGATCGACACTCGCCGTTCGAACGGCGAGATTGCTGCGCCTCGTCGTCGAAACGGCGATCGAAGTTGGTCCCGGCGTCTCGGGCTTACCGACGACATTGGAAGAGCCGCCCGGCGGTGGTCCTCTCGCCGCCCTGACTGCCGGCTGTCGTGCGCTGCGCGATCGCGGACACGCGGGGGGTGCTTTGGTGGTCGCGTGCGACCTTCCGTTTCTCTCTGAATCGCTGTTACGACTGCTCGTGGATTGGGAATCGCCAGGCTCGATCGTGCCCGTGGTTCAAGAGCGGCCGCAGCCGCTTTGTGCGCGTTGGAGCGCGCGCGACCTCGACGCGGCGGGACCGATGTTTACTCGGGGTGTTCGCTCTCTGCAACATCTCGTCGCTCAAACGGACGTGACCTTACTTGGCGAACCCGAATGGGGTATCGTCGCTCACGAAGGGCAGTTCTCTGACGTTGATACGCCTGAAGACGTTCAGCGTCTGGGACTGACGATCACAGGGCGAACGCTCCGATGAGAGCCTCAGAACCCCATCGACGCGTCGAGATCAAAGCGCTAAGCGCGTGAACGTTTGCGGCGCTTTCCATTGTAAACGTGCTGCGACTCGTGGCCCCCAACGCGCAATTCGACAACCTCGCCCTCCTACGAAAAGAGGGCGGTCGGTCGGGCCCGTGGGGTCGAGCGGTACCAAACTCGGAGACGTGATTGTCGAACTCGTCCGATGATCACGCAACGCGTCGCCGTTAGCACGGACTCCGGTGATAGATACTGACTCCCCGTCGCTCTAGAGCGTTACGACACTCCGTCGACGTCGAGAGAGGGTCGTGCGGATTCCACAACGTCGGTGCCCGTTTCGGTGCGACCCCACTCTGACAGCGACGCGGCCGTGGGCTCACGATCCGACGATCCCTCCGCGCTCATGCCCCGGCGAGGACCCTTAGTCGATCGCTACGCCCGGGTCCCACAAAGCATTGATGTCGGTCAACAATTCCTCTATTATCTCGCCCTTTCGTATGCCCTTATCAGATATGTTGTCGTGCGTTACGACTGAAGCCTGTCTTCGGCGCGCATCAACTCCACGCTGTGATCATCTTCGTCGCCCATCGCGTTGGACTCGTCCTCGGCGCCCGTAGCGCCCAGTTCGTCACGACCTGCTCGAGCCACTGATTCCATCTCATTCCTCATATATCTCCTTTCTCGATCGTCTCGATACACGAAGACGGCGCGGCGCGGCCCCTACCACAGCAGTCGTCTCTAGCAGGCGCCTCAACGTGGTCGTGGGTCTGATCCCGGGGATGCTCATCTCGCGCCGACCTTGGCTCACCGCCCTCTGTTCGATCACGTGGTCGGCGGCGTTCAAGAACGCCTCGACTGGGTTCGCCACGGCGCCGCACCCGCGAAACGCCCGCTCGGGTCGTAATAGCGGTCATAACAACCCACCCGCGACCTCGCCGCCGTTACGATTATCACTGGACCGGCAATCGTCCCTACCGCCGTGCGCGCTCGCGTGCTTTCGAGTGGTGCTCGCTCGCCTCCCGCTGTCGCGTAGAAAAGCATTCAACTCGAGGTAATCCAACGCAGACACCACCGGGAGTTCGATGCGGGCCACGCCGGTCGAGCCACGTACCTTGACTTCGTCGTCGACAGGGTCCGGCGGGGCAACGGCCCCTGTCGACGAGCGAACCTTGAAATCGACGATGTGATCGATCGAGCTATTTGCCGGCCACATCGTCCCCTCATCACTAACGCGCACGTGCGCGTGGTCTGATTGTTTTAGATCACTCTCAGCTTCCACGCCATTGATGTCAATGTAGCGTCGGGACAGTGACGCATCCTCGCCGATAGCGCTCGAGCGGTTGACAATGAACCTCGAAGGTGGCTGCGTGAAATGAGTGAGCTCGTGGCGTCGCAAGCGCGGGGTTCCGACGGCATCGGGTTCCCGTTTCTCGACACCTTCACTCGCCAACTCGGCACCGCCGCCCATCAGATTGTCGTCGTCGACAGGACCCGGGGGGTGGACTCCTGTCGACGAACAGCTTCTTGCGCCCAGATGTCGGACGACCAACTCACGCCGTGAAGGGCGTTACTTCCTTCACCGATAGTTTTAAGGCGGCTCGGAATCGAGACCGTTCCGCCTGCCACCGACGCAAATGACGTATCGGCTCCAACAATCGACACACTCGCTCGAATGTCCGCGCCGAACGCGGTCGCCACATCTTCGTCCGAACGAGTGATTTCTTCGGACGTCATCGGACCCTCAAGCATCGCGTCCGCAACGCCGGTGCACGGAAACGCGTCAGGTCGAATCGCAAACGAAGAACGAACCCCGTTGCGCCGATGGCCTGTAAGTCATATGGCAATTCGATCTTTGATAGCGCGCCATGGCGAAGAGGAGTCCTCGACGCCGGCGAAGTGATGAGATCAACATCGTACGCAGTCGTACAGGGACCGATAAGCGGATCTGCTGTCACGCGATGGCAGCAACGCGCAATTCGGAAGTTTGCGACGTGACCTCGCGACAGCGTTGACGCCACGCACACCGGTGCTTCGCCCGATCCACCCATTTCGAATCCTTATCCCGTCACGACCGGCGAGTGCCGGCGAAGCAGGGTCTGGGCGTCTTCGCTTCGAAGAATAAGACGCTCGATGCGATATGTCAATAGTTGCGGAGGATCTTCATCCCGGACGGCGTCGCTGCGCATTAGCCAGCAGCAGATGAGCGCCGCGTAACGCAAATTCCATGATTTCGAATTGCGGTCAGTACGTTCGAAGCTAACCGAGGAGCGAGCGTTTCCACATGAGCACGACTGAAACGCTGAGTGTTGTTGAGGGCGGTGAGTCACAAATTGGAGAGATCTGGACCATTGGTCACTCCACCCGTTCGACCGAAGAGTTTCTCGCTCTGCTGCACGAGCACGCCATTGACTCGCTCGTTGACGTGCGCTCGTTTCCCGGCTCTCGCCGATGCCCGCAGTTTGGAGCATCACGTTGAACGCGCCCGCTTCCTTGGTCAACACTGGTGGCTCCTCGAACCCCGTGTCGACTGAGCTTCTAGTTAATTCTGGAATAACACATTGACCTGAAAGGGGCTCGATCGCGCGCTGATCCGAATGTTGTTAGTGATTCTGGAGATGTTGGCCGCGTCCGTGTGGCTCGGTGGATTGATCTGCATCGCAATAGTCGTTCGTGAAGCGCGTCAGGTGCTCGACGAGTCGTCCCAGCTACCGATCATTCGAGTTCCGGGGCACCGTTACGGCTTGGTCGGCACCGTAATCTTTGCTCGTCACGTTCGTCGGCACGATAGACGATGCCTGTTGCCTCGTGGTGCGTTGGACCGCCATGTACGCCGTCGAGTTGTAGTGGCTATGCGACCAGGAGTCGTGCAGGATCGCGCGAAGAAATTGATTGCCATGACTTCACGCTCCCTTCGGGATCACTGCGTAATCGAGACTCGAAGCACGTCATGTCGCTTTGATTTTCTAGAATAAGAAAGGGTGCACCACACTATGAGGCATAGCGTGGTGCATGCGGTACGCACGCCACTCGTTGCCGTAGAGATGTTCCGGGAGTCGACGTGAGTCGCAAACCCAATCTCCCCAAATTCGGCGCGTTCGGAGAGCGTGCGCTCGGCTTCTTTCGCCTGGCAGAGGCCCCGGGCTGCTCTACACAACGTTCGCCGCCACACTGGACTTCGCGCTCAAGCACCACTGCACCACGTGAGCAACACGTGAGCAACACGTGAGCAACACGAGTGAAGGAAGTCGTCATAAGAGTGGCGCGCCGTACCCCTTTTGACGCTGAGAACACTCCGCCAAGCGATCCCGATTGCCCGGTTCGAATCTTCACAAGGTCACGGGAGAGTCACTGGCACGCTCGACTAAGTCGTTGATGATCCTGCGTCTTCGCGTGGGACGGCTACCGCTCCAAGGCGCAATATTGCTTGTCGGTGCGAGCGTGCGACTGACCAGTTGCCGATAACGTGGCTGGTAATGATTGCTGATCGTTATCTGGAGCAGTACGAATTCTCCTGCAATCACTGCAGCTACATCTGGCGCGAGACGTTTGAAGTGCGAGAGATTGAGGACTCGGACGGCGGATCGTGGCACTACTTCTACTTGGCAGGCTCGCCCGCGACGTCTCCATCGATGCGGGATGCATGCCCAAGTTGCAAACAAACAAACGCGCAACATCGACAAATCGATCGGCGCCAAATGCAAGTACCGGACGATCTCTGATCGTAAGCGTTCGAGACTCGCTGCGCTTTTCGTGCTACAGGCGCGGCAGCACACGCAGCAATGAACTCGTCGCCCGAAATGTCCTTTTTTGCGATGACTGAGCCAGTGACGCCACGCTAAGTTCCGCGCTGCAGCTCTGGTACCAACACGATCCGGAGCGCTTGGCGGAGTTCTCACGACGCTACCGAGCGAAATTCGCCGCAATACCTTTAGCGGAACTCTCTTCGGAATTGGGCACGATAAGCACGACACGATCACTCATCTTCCATAGCACTAGACGCAACGTCAAACATTCTGGATCAACGGTCCTGCGTCGCAACATCGTGAACAGCGATGGATCGTCTCGTTGCCCTCTTCAGAAGACGCGGGTTCGTGGAGGGGCCGATGCCCTTCCTCTGTGCTCATCGAAGAAGGTCGGCGATGCGAGAAGCTCAGTCGTACTTTTCGACAAGAATGGTCGTCAGATCGACGCCAAGATCATGTAACCATTTTTTCACGTCCTCGACCATGCCCGGCGGGCCGCAGACGTACGTACGCCCGGGGAACTGTTGAGCCACCGCCTCGGCGATCATGACCCGGTCAATTCGACGATGATGCAACGCCCTTGGATCGTGCGGATCACGCGTGAAGGTGTGAGTGACCCTCAGCCAAGTGAATTGCTCGGCCAACGAGGTCAAGTCTCGATGGTAGAACGCGTAGTCAAAGCTGCTCGACGAGCACACGAGCTGTATCGGAACATCAAGATTCTCTGCGACGGCGTAGCGAATCATGCTCATGAGAGGGACGACCCCACTGCCCGCTCCAACCAAGAGCACCGGCCCCCCGTCATCTCTCGTCCAGGTGAAACGTCCTACCGGACCACGTACGTCGACACGGTCCCCTACGCAGAGATCGCCAACCAGACGAGGTGAGACCAAACCACCGCTCATCTCGCGCACCCCGAGATCAATGATCGATGGATCCGGAACCGGCGACGACCCAACGGAGTAGGCCCGTTGCACACTACCCGACCGGCCGGGTAGTGAAAGACGCACGTTGTAGTACTGGCCGGGCAAGAACCCGAAGGACTCCTCGAGACCTAATCGCAACGTTACGGCGTCTGGTGCTTCCCTAATGGTGTCGAGTACCTCGGCGCTTTGCCAACGCCTCGGCTTGCGATCCGATGGTCCGCGGACTGAAGATTTGAACGAAGCGTCCGCCGCGCCGGGGTTGGCTTCGATAGAGGGTTCTATGGGTGGCTTCTTTCACTAGTGACTAGAAAAAAGCCTACCCGCGGCACGCCAAGATCAACCGGTGAAGCGTGACGCACGTTGAGGTCAACTCAGTGGCGGAACGTTGGTAACGAAGATCTACAACAAACGGCACGTCAGCAGATCACGACGACTTTGTCTTCAACTCAACGCGTCAACAGTACGCCCACTGGAACACTGGCGCCGAACACAACTTTCGCGGCTCGGTACACGAACCTGACCGACCGGTTGCGCGTGACAATCCCTCTTGTAGGCCACGCAAACAAGCTGAGCGCCACAAGAAACAACACGCTCACAACGTCGAGCACAATCGAGAGCCTCAAGAGCGTTCCAACTAGAACTGCTGCGACTGCGACATTGAACGCGGTGAATTTCAATGATTGGTGGCAGATTGCCATCGGAGGGGAGAGGTCACGTAGCCCTCATTCCATTCACAAATTACCCCGCTGTCCGCCACCAGTGCTGTCACTCATGGGCTCCTCGTTACTATCGCGATTGCCGCTGCTCGCAGGGTCTACACATCCTCATTCACCACACTGAGATTCACTGTGCCGGCGAGACCACGACAATTGCCGAATGCAGCGAACGATTAGATTTTCGTCAGCGCGGCGCCCTTATGCATCGCGACGTGATCGGTCTTGTCGCTCTTAATCTCGTACTGCGGGTCATCGACGCTGCATCGATGAGTGTGACCTTTGTACTCCACATCTTTTGTGTGCACCTTAATGATTTTGCCTTGCACGTGGCCGACCTCAGAGTTCCAACGCACGTGGTCTCCACGTGAGAATTTCTTGGCCATTGAGATACCCTCCAATTGTCGACGAGGTCGTTGGATCACGCGAGTTTAACCCCATGCGACGTAACGAAAGCTTGGAAATCCGTCTGCCACCATTTACGGAGTGCGGCTCCGCGATGACAACGCTCAGCACCTCTGGGGCGAGGCGGGCGGTCGGGCCCTTATCATGGTTTTTGGGGTGCGAACTTCGGGCCGAGCAGTCTGGACGACGCCAGCACCGCTATCGACGTCGGCCCGGTTCGCTCGAACGAAGTCTGACCGAGATTGTCACAGTCACGGTGACTTAAGGCGCACCGAGCAGGTCGCTGAATCGACAAGTGGTCCGGTCGAACAGAACGCAAGATGCGACATCGCAGGAGACAGAACCGCCAACTTCTTCAAGTGATGAAGCACCCAAGAGTGTGGTCTCGATCGGAGTCTTCGGTGACGAAAATGGACAGCAACGAGGGCCTGCCAAGACGATTGACGTCAATTATCTGATCAGTGGCCCTCACGCGGTAATGGCGACCTGCCCGAACAGTGCTCGACCAATCCATTCCAGCGTCAGCGTCTCGGTAACTGGAAGGATTTGGTGGTGAGAGTGTCGAGGAGATCAGCGAACGATTCGTGAAAGCCGGCCACGCCCTGATCTTCGAGGGTGTGGCCCACGTCGTTCATGTCGATGGAAATCGCAGCCAAACGATCCATGACGTCACCCGCGTCGTGCGCGCCGATATCAATGGTGCGAGCAACCACGCCGTGGTCCTCGAACGAAGCAATGGTTGCTTCAGGCAAGGTGTTCACTGTCTCGGGACCAATCAGGCTATCAACGTAGAGCGTGTCAGAATACGCGGGGTTCTTGGTCGACGTGGACGCCCATAGCGGGCGTTGCGCGTGTGCGCCGAGTACCTCGAGATCCGCCCACCGATCGTTGGCAAACTTCTCGCGAAATAGTTGATAGGCGAGTCGAGCTTGGGCGACGGCGGCGCGGCCCCGCAGGGCGAGCGCTTCGGCTGTGCCGATGGCTTCGAGACGCCGATCAACCTCAGTGTCAACCCGGCTGACGAAGAACGACGCCACGCTGCGGACGGCCGCTAGGTTCCCGCCTGCCGCGGCGAAGGTCTCCAGGCCCGACAGGTAGGCCTCGATCACCTGGTCGTAGCGGACGAGTGAGAAGATTAACGTGATGTTGATACTGCGCCCCTCAGCCGTCATGGCCTGAATAGCCGGAATACCCTCGGGAGTCGCAGGGATCTTCACCAACAGATTGGGTTGATCGATCCGTTGGTGAAGTTGACGGACAGCGTCGATTGTGCCATCAGTGTCGTGGGCGAGTTCGGGAGCGACCTCGATCGACGCGAACCCGTCGGTGCCACCGCTTGCGTCGAATATCGGCCGTAGTACCGCGAGTGCGTCGCGGACGTCATCGATGACCAACTCCCAGTAGCAGTCTTGGATCGCAGTGCCGCTGGCGCAAAGGGCGGCAAACTGTTCGTCGTATTCGTCCGACCCCTCGATCGCCTTGGCGAATATGGTCGGGTTGGTGGTCAATCCACGGATGCCGTCGTCGACGTAGCGAGCCAGGGTGCCGTCACGAAGATAGGTACGAGTCAGGTTATCGAGCCATGGGCTCTGACCCTGCTCGTCGTATAACCGGTGTAGGTCGGTCACGACGAGACATCCTTGTTGTGTTCGCCGGGGAATACGTCGATTTCAGACCTGTGCCAGGCAGGGTGATCACCCCCCGTTTCGACATTAAACCCGTACTCGAAGACCAAGCTACCTCCGAACGTCGCTCCGAGCGATACCAACACAGCGATAACCACCGATAGGACGACGATCCCAATAGGTGCCACGGCCGCGGTGTGGTAGTCGCTCAACCGCCACGCGACGTCAGCCAGCGCCAACACCGTGACTGTGAGCATGACCGTGGCGTGGGTGTTTATAGTGCGACGCACCTGCGTCCCGGCTTCGGACGACTTCCACGAATCCCATAGCCCCGAGAGCGCCGCAAAGATTGACACGGCTACACCGACGATGAAGGTGAAGGTGCCGGCGTGCCACAACTCACGAGCCCAGGTGTGGTCCTTGCCGGCGACCGCTGAGATGATGTCGAAAACGGCCGCCAGCACGTATGCGGCGATTGGAAAGTCAGTGAGGGGTGGGTGAAGAGGTTTACCAGAAAGGCCGCGAAGACCCTTGAACGTGCGACCCTTCAGCGTGAGTGTAGGACTAATCGAGAACCTTCTCATGATGACTCCTTGAAGATCCTTGGGCAGTGCGTTGCTACTGGTATCACTGGCTGACACCGAGGGGCCGAAGAACTCCTGATCGGAATTTACTGACTATCTGGCTTCGTGACAAATCCCGCATCTCTCGGTGGACCTCTCATTGTGGATCGGAGTCATGGTCGAATCTACTGGTCCCTTTTTCGCGCAGCACTCAATAAGGGACACGTCAATTCGGGCACGACTCTTCGGGCGATTCACCTTCTTCGTAGAACTGATTGCGCCGGACCCCCTTCAGCGATTAAGGATGCGCGCGAGCACCGCAGCTTCGCTGATCTCCGGATCCTTGGTACCGGTGAGCAAAGTCAGACGACGTTCTACCGCCATTTCGCGTAAGTGTTCTAGCGCCCGACCGCGCCTGACTTGCTTAAGTTCGACGCCGTAACGACGTCCGAATTCGCTAAATTTAGCGGGATCGTGGGCGTACCATTGGCGCAGTCGCGTCGACGGCGCCACGTCCTTGCACCATTCGTCTAGAGCCGCCCTCTTCTTGGTTACGCCACGGGGCCAAAGGCGATCTACCAGCACTCGAAGACCATCATCGTCCTTTTTCTCGTCATACACCCTGCGAACTTGCACATTCGATTTCTTTGTCATGACGTACCTCCTTAAAGGTGCCAGTCAATGGTCAGCGATTGCCGTGAGTGCGATTCATGACTAAAGCAAGCCAACCATACGTCTGTCGCGGAGTCGTCACCGCACTCATTGGAAGAGAACCGAACTCGTCTGGAACACCGTGTGCGTCCCGGGGAGGCCGGAGTTAAGCGTGGCCCGGCTTGTACGTCGAAACGGAGGGGGAATCAACCAACCAGTATCTCCAGGGAAACGCTGCTGCGGCACCACCAGGTCCGCTGACGCCAACTCGCGGCCCCACGACGTGGGGTAAGACGACACCATCTCGGGGACTGAAGAATCGCCATTGACCCGCGAAGAGGTCGTCACCGTCATTCGTCAGATTCACGCCGAAGCTTTGGGCGACGCACCCTGGACCACGCGCCAATCCATGCTCGGGTAGGGGAACCTTCCGTGGCTTTTGCTCTCGGCGCTCTCGCGCGACTCCGGCGCCTTCTAGAACGTCTCCGGCCCGAATAAGACACCCGTACGGCTGTCCCAACTGCCCCACGACGATGTTGATCGCGTGATGCAACCCATAGGTGAAATAGCAGTAGAGGTGACCGGGTGGACCGAACAGCGTCTTGTTCCGATTCGTTTTGCCGCGATAGGAGTGCGCGCCCGGATCGCGCTCGCCCGCGTACGCTTCGACCTCGGTGATACGGATGGAAACCGTCTCCTCGGCTGTAGTGCGTTGCAGTACACAGCCGAGCAAGGCTGGCGCGACCTCGAGGACGTCACGAGCAAAGAAATCGCGGCTCGCAAGGCACAATTCGTCAACGTCGTTCACCGAGCAATCGTACCGGTGACGCTAGGACACCCGAACCAACTAGCGGTTGCCTACTACTCCCAGCAGACTGGTAAACGGTGGCACACTAAGAGGATGACCGCATTACGCCGCCCACCGCACGTGCCGAAAAGGGTTTTGCTGGAGTCACGGCCGTGACCCCAAATAGCTTCGGTGCACGAGACGAACTGAACGTCGGTGATTCGACGTTCGAGATCTTTCGACTCGATGCGCTGGACGATGCCAGACGATTGCCCTACAGCCTGAAGGTGCTACTGGAAAACCTCCTCCGCAATGAAAATGGCCGTGTGATAACCGCGAACCAGATCACCGCACTGCAAAACTGGGACGCGTCCGCGACGCAGAACGCGGAGATAATGTTTACACCGGCGCGAGTGTTGATGCAGGATTTCACGGGCGTGCCGTGCGTCGTCGACATGGTCGCGATGCGTGACGCGATGGCCACCTTCGGCGCAGATCCTCGAAAAATTAATCCGTTGATCCCCACCGAATTGGTGATCGACCACTCGGTCATTGCGGACGCGTTCGCGCGTTCGGACGCGTTTAACGTCAATGCGGAGTTGGAGTTTCAGCGCAATCAAGAGCGCTACCAACTGCTGCGTTGGGCTCAGCAGTCCTTCGATGATTTCCTGGTCGTGCCACCGGACACGGGTATTTGTCACCAAGTCAATCTTGAATACCTCTCGCGCGTTGTGTTCACCAAAAGTGGCCCGAACGGTCATCGCGCCTACCCCGACACCTTGGTGGGAACCGACTCGCACACACCAATGGTCAACGGTCTCGGCGTTCTTGGCTGGGGTGTTGGCGGCATTGAAGCCGAAGCGGCCATGCTCGGACAACCGATGAGCATGCTCATCCCCCAAGTCGTGGGCCTAAAGCTAAGCGGTGAACTGACCGAAGGAACCACCGCGACCGACCTCGTGCTCACGGTGGCCGAACTGTTGCGCCGCACGAGAGTCGTGGGCAAATTCGTCGACTTCTTCGGCCCGGGTGTGGCGAACGTGCCACTGGCGACGCGAGCAACCCTTGGAAACATGAGTCCAGAGTATGGCTCTACCTGTTCCATCTTCCCGATCGATGACGAGACCTTGAACTACCTACGCCTGACCGGAAGAAGCGAGCACCAGATCAAACTCGTTGAGGTGTACGCCAAGACCCAAGGACTATGGCACGACCCCGAGAACGAACCAATCTTCAGCCAGGTCGTCGAACTCGATCTCGCGACGGTGGAGCCGTCACTCGCTGGCCCGAAACGACCGCAAGATCGCATAGCGCTGAAAAATGCGCAACAGACTTTCCGCGCACTTCTCGCGGGCACGTCGCGCACTGACCCCGTCCCGGGTGGACTGGATGAGGCGGACGCCAATTCATTCCCCGCGAGCGATCCAATCTCAATTAGCTCGCGAGTGACGCACGATAATCCACCGCGTTCAAGCACGTCTTTGGATCCTCTGACGTGGCCGACGAACCCGGTAACAGCACATCTAGCCAATGGGACCACCCACGACATCGATCATGGACACGTCGTGATAGCCGCGATCACCTCGTGCACGAACACCTCAAACCCGACCGTCATGGTTGCCGCGGGATTGCTGGCAAAAAACGCAGTTGAGCGCGGCCTCACCTCCAAGCCGTGGGTCAAGACATCGCTGGCGCCAGGATCGCGAGTCGTCACTGACTACTACGATCGGGCCATCCTCACCCCGTATCTGGAGAAGCTCGGTTTCAATTTGGTGGGTTACGGTTGCACCACTTGTATTGGCAACTCGGGCCCACTCATCCCTGCAGTCAGCGCGGCGGTGAAACAAAACGACTTAATCGTGGCGTCGGTGCTGAGCGGTAACCGCAACTTCGAAGGCCGTATCCACCCCGAAGTGAAGATGAACTTCCTCGCTTCGCCGCCTCTGGTGATCGCGTACGCCCTCGCCGGCACCATGCACGCCGATCTGCTACACGAGTCGCTCGGCGACGATCGAAATGGAGTTCCGGTGTACCTGCGCGATATCTGGCCCACCACCGCTGAGGTTAAGGACGTCGTCGATCGCTGCGTCGAAGCTTCAATGTTCACCGATAGCTACCGTGACGTGCTCACCGGCGACGACAGGTGGCGCGAGATGGACGTGTCAACGTCTGAAATGTTCCGCTGGGACCTCGCCTCGACCTACGTGCGCCAACCGCCGTACTTCGAGGGAATGTCCCGTGAGCCACGAGCATTGCAAGATATTGAGGGTGCCCAAGTGCTCGCGTACCTAGGTGACTCCGTCACCACCGACCACATCTCTCCCGCCGGCGTCATCCAGAAGGATTCGCCCGCGGGCCGCTACCTCCACGACCAGGGCGTTTCGTACGGCGACTTCAACTCATATGGATCTCGACGTGGCAATCACGAAGTGATGGTCCGGGGCACTTTTGCCAATGTGCGACTGCGCAACCGGCTCGTTCCCGGTGTCGAAGGTGGTTTCACACGGCGTCTTCCCGACGGAGAAACACTCACCATCTACGACGCGGCCATCGAGTACATGACCAAGGGCACGCCGCTCATCGTCATTGCCGGCACGGATTACGGTTCGGGATCGTCGCGGGACTGGGCGGCCAAGGGAACCATGCTCCTCGGGGTCAAGGCAGTTCTCGCCACGTCATTCGAGCGGATCCACCGCTCCAACTTGATTGGGATGGGTGTGCTGCCACTGCAATTCCAGTCCGGCGACACCGCCGAGAGCCTGGGTTTGAACGGCGAGGAACTGTACTCCATCATTGGATTAACTGGCGTCGACACGCCACCGCACGAGGTCACAGTGCGCATCAACGCGAATGACGAGTCTCACGAGTTCACTGCCACGGTGAGAATTGACACTCCGGCGGAGGCCGCTCATTTCGTTCACGGTGGGATCCTTCCCTACGTGCTACGACAACTACTCGACGCGGGAACTTGATTGACGTCCACAATGGGTGGTGATTCAGGGCGACGGTGCTCGTGACTGATGACTAGGTTCGCGGACGCGTCACGCCCATCATCTATGTGGTGCAGAGCGTTCCTCCCTGAAGAGTCCACGCCCTAGCTGACACCCAGAGGTCCACTTGTAATGTCGTAAGAACGCATCGATAGTGGCACCTCGTTTTAGCGAAGCCCGGTAGTAGGAAGGTTTGTACTTTGCCAAGACGTCGCGTAAAGCGAATCCCATTATTTCGATTGGAGGTACGCACATCCGAATCTGCCGAGGGGTGAGTATTTCCACATGAGCACGACTGAGACCCTGAGTGTTGTTGAGGGCGGTGAGTCAACAGTCGGAGAGATCTGGACTATTGGTCACTCCACTCGTTCGACCGAAGAGTTTCTCGCTTTACTGCACGACCACGCCATTGACTCGCTCGTCGACGTGCGCTCGTATCCCGGCTCTCGCAGATGCCCGCAGTTCGGACGTGAGACGATGAGTGTGTGGTTAGCGGATGACGCCATCACCTACCAACACGCAAGTGATCTTGGTGGTAGACGAAATCGACAACACGATGTCGACCCGGCAATTAACGCCGCGTGGCGCAACGCGAGTTTTAGGAATTACGCCGATTACACCCTTGGCAACGAGTACCAAGCAGGGATTGTCCAACTCGCCACCATGGCGCAAACGTCACGCGTCGCGTTCATGTGCTCCGAGGCGCTTCCGTGGAGGTGTCACCGCTCGCTGATCGCCAACACCCTCGTCGCACGCGACTGGGCTGTACACCACCTCATGAGTGCTGGAAAGGTGATCGAACACCGACTCGGTGCCTGGGGGCCGGAGCCGCTCGTCGCTGACGGTCGAGTCACCTACCCAGAACCGCAAGTCTGAACCACAACCTTGAACCCAGACCAACGTTGTCCCACGTCATTCACCGCGAAGTGTTCTACTTCTAACCTTCCAAGCGCAGCGACACCCGTTGTCATCTCCACCAGTGCCGTCGCTGGGTTGAGAGAACGTACGTAAAGAGCTCTTCACGCGCAACGGTTCTACATCATTCACACCGCATCGTCGTGTTCAGTTACTAAGTGCGGCTCTCGGGCGCGTCCGACAGGGCGCGCAGTGCGATCGCGGAGTGGGCAAAGGCCCCGCCAGCGCGCATCTCGGCACCGACCCAAATCGCCTCCATGATCTCTTCGTCCGTTGCGCCCTTGCGTCGAGCAATCCGGGTGTGACCATCAATGCAGTATGGGCACTGGGTGACGTGGGCAACAGCGACGGCGATCAATTGCTTCGTTACCTCGGGCAACGCCCCACTAGCGAAGACCGCGCCACTGAATGCTTTAAAGGCATCGTCGATGTCGGGTGCGAGTTCGTGACGTCGATGTCCCATCTCGGGCGTTGCAATTGGAAAGACCGATTCAGTCATAGTGTTCTTCTTCCTGTTTTCATTGGGTTTCTCATTCATCCTTAACGTACCCAGCTCGTATCGCCATCGCCGATGAAACACTGTGGTTCGTTGCCCGCCATCGGAGCGCTTCTTTAACGCTGAACCCTGCCTGGTGCCAGTGCAAACCCTCGACACTGCGCAACCCCGCGTCTCTCCAATCGGCCGCCGTGTGGTGCAGTAGTGAACGCTCGTGAACGGCGGACATGAGGTTGAATCCATCCCCAAGCGCCAGGGCAACTTCAAACGCGTCGAAGCCCGTGCGTCCCCATTCAGATGCCTGGGCGGCGTCGAGGCCAAACGTCTCCCACTCAGAGAGGGCGAGTCCGCTCACGTCGATCAACGCACCTTGGCGTCTAGGAAAGCGCATTGTCGTCACACTCCCTCCGCTGCCACATATCGCGAACGCACCCGATAAAGGACCTTCTTGTCACGTTGACGACGCTTACGCGACTACGCACGAGCAACGACAACGTGTGAGCGCACCTGTCGCGGTGAACTTTCACTGTTCGCTCAGGCGTAACGCCGCAGCAACGATGTGCCTCGCCGAGATACCGCTAGCGTCCAACAGCTCGACAGAAGTTCCAGAGCCCGGGAGGCCGCTCACCGCAAGGTGAGCGACTCGCAGGGCAGGAACCCCCGCGCCGGCCAGGGCTTCGAGGACCGCAGCACCAATCCCGCCTTCGCGGTAATGATCCTCGACAATGACGAGTCGGCTGCCGGTAACGCGACAGGCCGCCACCAAGGTGTCACCATCAAGCGGTTTCACCGAGTACAAGTCAATCACCCTCGTCGGGACCCCGACAGCCGCGAGTTCATTGGCTGCGCGTAAGCATTCGTGCAGCGTCACCCCGGCACCGACGAGGGCGACCTGGTCGTCGGGGCTCGCGCGGTGAACCTTGCACCCGCCAACGGGGAAACTCTCACCGGCGGGATAAAGCACCGGGTAGGCACCGCGGGTGGTGCGTAAGTAGACCACGCCATCCGTGTGCACCATCTCTCCAACTAACGCAACCGTCGCGGTGGCGTCCGCTGGGTACAGCACGACGGACCCGTGCACCGCGCGCAGTGCCGCAATATCTTCTAACGCCATCTGAGACGGTCCATCTTGACCGATCTCCACGCCAGCGTGCGAGCCCACCAAGGCGATGTTGACGCCCGAAATGCCGGCCATACGGATGAAATCGAACGCGCGAGAGAAGAACACAGCGAAGGTCGTGGCGAAGGGCCGATAACCGCGCACGGCGAGTCCCGTTGCGGCCGCGACCAGTTGCTGTTCGGCGATGAACATCTCGAAGTAACGATCCGGAGCGATCTTTTGAAACTCATCGGCGTGCGTGGAGTTTCCTACCTCGCCGTCGAGGACGACGACGTCGGGGCGCGTGGCCAGAGCCGCGATGGCGGCACCGAAGGCGCTGCGGGTGGCCACCATGTCCCCGATTGCAAAGCTAGGCCAGTTGACTGCGCTGTTGCGCATCGGCGTGATCGCGGCCGAACCGGGTCGTGGGTGAGTCGTCGCGACGTGCACGTCGGTCACACCGCCGAGTGCGGCGATGGCACGCTCGGCCATCTCGGGCGGAAGCGCCTTACCGTGCCAGCCGTTCTTATTTTCCAACTCTGGTACGCCTTTGGCCTTGACGGTACGAGCCAAAACTACGCTCGGGCGATCCGGGTCCGATCGAGCCTGGCGAAACGCCTCGTCAATCGCCGCGAGATCGTGACCATCGATGATCAGTGCTCGAGCACCAAAAGCTTCTACTCGGCGTGCGTACCTCTCAAGGTCCCACTCGAGTTCAGTAGGCCCGCGCTGGCCCAACCGATTGATGTCGACTATGGCCGTCACGTTGCCCAGCGAATAGAAACTGGCCTTGTCGAACGCCTCCCACATTGAACCTTCCGCGGTCTCACCATCACCGCAAAGTACCCACACGTGGTAGTCCAGCCGGTCCAAGAATCGCCCCGCCAGCCCCACGCCGACCGCGTCGGGCAAGCCCTGGCCGAGTGAACCGGTAGCCACGTCGACCCACGGCAGTACGGGGGTTGGATGTCCCTCGAGGCGAGCTCCGAACTGGCGATAGGTGGTGACGAGTTCAGCGTCGTCGATCACCCCCGCGGCTCGGAACATCGAGTACAGCAGCGGCGAGGCGTGACCTTTGGAGAAGATGAGGTGATCGTTGGTGGCCGAGTCTGGTCGATCCCAGTCGTAGCGCAAGTGTCCCACCAGCAAGATTGCCATTAAGTCAGCGGCGGACAGTGATGAGGTGGGGTGACCCGACCCCGCTTCGGTGGAACAGCGGATCGAGTCCACGCGCAACTGGGTCGCTAACAGACCCGCCAGCTTGACTTCAGCGTTGTCCATCACCGTGTTCTCCTAGACGCCACGAGCACCGCGAAGGAGATCTTCTAAATCGACTTCGGGATCCTGGAGTCGGGTCACGTTGATCGGTTTGCCTAGGCGCACGAGGTCGGCGATGGCATCAGTGACGTCCCACACGTTGACGTTCATGCCCGCGAGCACTCGCCCCTGGTTCAGCCAAAAGACGATGTACTTTCCCTCCGTGACCTCACCGCGAAAGACGATTTGGTCGTAGTGACCAGGCTCGACGAAGCCCGAGTACTCCATCCCCAGGTCGTACTGGTCAGAGTAGAAGTACGGTACACGGTCATAGGCGACACGGCGGCCCATCATGTTGGCTGCGGCGACGGGTCCTTGGTTAAGGGCAGCCGACCAGTGCTCTAGTCGCAGGTGACGGTCGAGCAACGGGTACCAGGTGTTCGCGACGTCACCCGCCGCGAACACGTCGGGATCCGAGCTTTTCAGATTCTCGTCGACAACGATCCCGTTGTCGACAGTGAGGCCGGCCGCCTCGGCTAGCTCTGTGTTCGGGGTGATGCCAACGCCAACGACGACCACGTCAGCATCGATCTGTCGGCCATCGCCGAGACGCACGCCGGTCACCCGATGCTCTACACCGGTGATCTCGGCCACTTCGACGCTCATGTCCATCGTGACCCCATGGCGGGTGTGCAGGTTGAGGAAGATCTCGGCGACTTCGTGACCGAGTACGCGTACCAGCGGCAGTTCCGCTGTCTCGAGCACTGTCGCCTCGACGCCCGCCACACGGGCAGCGGCGGCGGTCTCGAGGCCAATCCAGCCAGCCCCGATGATCGCCACTCGCTTCGCGGTGACGAACGCCGCCTTGATCGCCTCGCAATCGGCCACTCTTCGCAGGTACAACACTCCGCCCAGGTCGCTTCCGGGCACCTTTAAGTGACGAGGGGACGACCCCGTCGTTAGCAGTAGTTTGTCGTAGTCGAACTGCTCCCCGGACTCTACGGTCAGTTGGTGTGCGGTGGTATCGAGGAGCGTGACCGGGCAGTTGAGGCGCAACTCAACCCCGTTGTCGTCATACCACCGCTCGGGATGAACGTAGATTTTCTCCTTCTCGGATTTCCCTTGGAGATAGTCCTTAGACAGCGGAGGTCGGTTGTAAGGACGCTCCGTCTCGTCGTCGATGAGTACAACTCGCCCGTCGAAACCCTGGGTGCGCAGAGCTTCGGCTGCTGTGGCACCGGCCAAGCCACCACCCACGATCACGAACGTTTCTCGTCGTGTCATCGCGTCACGACTTTCGTCCTGTCGGAACAGGCACCCGACACCAACATCATTTGACGGCGCGGTCGTCGGAATCGCCCCGAATCCAGCTTCGGACGTACCAATCTCAATGAAGGCCAGAACAGCGGCAATGTTGTCATCTTTAGTACTCCACCAGTACCGGGCGTATTGCGATACCACCGCTGCGCGTCGACGTTTGTGTCGTCAGCGCCGTGATCCGGGGCGTGCCGCTTGGTCTCACCACTGCGTCGATCCGGCGAATTGTACACGCCAACGCTCGAAAGGCTATGGTTCGACGCCGTCTTCAGCGCCCATGGCGTTGGTGACGCGCTCGTCTTCAGCGCCCATGGCGTTGGTGACGCGCTCATCTTCGCCACCCATTGCGTTGGTGACGCGCTCGTCTTCAGCGCCCATGGCGTTGGTGACGCGCTCATCTTCGCCACCCATCGCGTTGGTGACCAGCTCGTCTTCGCCACCCATCGCGTCGGTACCATCAACGCTTGGTCCCGCCGAGGTTTCCTCTTCCTTGTTCATATGTCTCCTTTGTATTTCGATTCATGAGAGCGCTGCATCGGCCCGTCGCGAAGGTGACCGCGTTGCGATCACCTTCCACAACGATCCAAACCGGACAGGATGGCATTTTTCAGTCTGAGTCGTCACTGAACCTCCGCATACAGACCGGGAAATTCATCCTCGAGCGACGTGAGAACGTAACTTCCGCCCGCGGCCACGAGCTCGTCCGCCGTATAGTGGCCACTCGCAACCGCAACCGATACCGCCCCGGATGCCGATGCCGCGGCGACGTCGTGGGGCGTGTCACCTACCACGTAGACCCGCTCAGAGTTGGGGCCCTCATGTAATCGAGCCGCTTTGGCGATTGCGATGCTGACGATCTCAGCCCGGTCGGGAGAATCCGAACCATAGGCGCCGAAGAGGAACAACCGATTGAGGTCGCCCGGAACGAGCTTGGTCCGCGCCGCGCCCTCCATGGCACCAGAGACCAGGCCGAGCGTCACTCCCGCCTTCTGGAGTCGAAGAAGAACCTTCTCCACGCCCGGAAGTATCCGATACCCCTTCGACACTCCGATGTCCTTTGCGAGGTGCAACAGATACTCGGCGTAGAGACGGGCGAGCTCATCGTCGCTCGGTTCACGTTGTAGCACCGCGCCGAACGTCTCTCGGGCCACTTCGGGGTCGGTCTCACCCGCCGCACTGTGCTCGCCAATGTCCGCCGCAACGCCGTACAGCGCGTCGAACGCAGCTGTCCAACTTCTCGCCCCTGAGCCGCCGGTGTGCACGAGCGTCTCGTCGACGTCGAACAACACGACGACGGGCGCTGCCGCTACGGCACATGGCGTCACGTCGAGCGCCTCACGTCTTCTTCTCGTCGTGTCCGCCAAATCCCTTGCGCATCGCCGACAACACCTTGTCCGCGAAATCATCGAGGCCCCGCGACGAAAACCTCGAGTACAACGCAGTCGTGAGTACCGGAGCGGGAACGCCTTCATCAATCGCCGCGATCGATGTCCAGCGCCCTTCACCGGAGTCCGAGACACGCCCGGCGTAGGAGCGGAGCTGGGCCGCAAGGAGGCGGACGCCGGCGCGATCGACCATCTCCCACGTCGTCTTACCGGTTGCGATCTGGTCGCGGAGGTGCAGAGCCCGCTGTTGACGGAAAGGCTCCTCCAAATCCATCCCGGCGCTCAGGGCCTGGGCGCCGTCACGCATCCCCCAAATGAAGTCCGTGACGGTGATGCCGTCCCAGTCCCACATGTCCC